>Ga0209483_1000025_pt1 | contig 181857 bp, 173 predicted proteins | sample NGEPerA_FD_184508 | JGI IMG/M metagenome (GOLD analysis project Ga0209483, IMG submission 184508) | Arctic peat soil microbial communities from the Barrow Environmental Observatory site, Barrow, Alaska, USA - NGEE PermafrostL2-A... | ecosystem: Environmental > Terrestrial > Soil > Wetlands >... | reverse complement strand
GGCCATGAATGAGGCCAATTGGGATATCCGGCCGCACGGTGCTTCTCAGGGTCCCGTATTCTCTCTCGGGGCGGCCTATTCTGAGCCAGCCGGACTGGGCGTAGTCGAGGGCGGCGAGATTCCCTATAAGCCCGAAGCAGCCGCCAAACAGAAGGAAAATTTCACCGACCGCCTGAAGTTGGATCCGGAGATCAAGTGCTACATGGCTGGAGTGCCCCGGTCCACGTACATGCCCTATCCGTTCCAGATTATTCAGGGAACCGGCACCGTGATGATCGTGTACGAATATGCCGGTGCGGTGCGCGTCATTAATATGGGTGCGCCCACCAAGGCCCCGGCCGACAGCTGGATGGGATGGTCGAACGGCCATTGGGAGGGCGATTCGCTGGTGGTCGATGTCACCAGTTTGAACGATCAGACCTGGTTCGACCGTGCCGGGGACTGGCACAGCGATGCGCTGCACGTGGTCGAGCGCTACACGCCCATCGGGCCCGACGCGTTACAGTATGAGGCCACCATTGACGATCCCAAAGTGTTCACGCGTCCATGGAAGATGAGCATGCCGCTGTACCGCCGTTTGGAGAAGAACGCGCAGCTTCTAGAATATAAGTGTGTGGAGTTTGCCGAAGAAGTGATGTACGGACATCTTCGGAAGCAGCCGGCGCAGGGAAAAGGAGACAGTAAATGAGACTAAAGACTCTCTCTACGCTATTCGCTCTGGCCACTGCGGGAGTGTTTGTGTCGGTGCCGCTCCTGGCACAATCGCAGGGAAGCGCGGAGTCGCGGGTTGCCGCGAAGCCGGCGGCCGCCAAAGGCTGGACCATGCCGCGAACTCCGGATGGCAAACCGGACCTGCAAGGCGTGTACTCGAACGCCCAGACGATTCCCATCGCGCGGCCCGCCTACCTGGGCGCCAAAGAGTTCTACACGGATGAAGCCGATAAGGAAGCCTCCGCCAAGGAGGCGCCTGCGGGCCGCGGGCGTGCAGGACGTGGAGGCGCACCGGTCGCTAATAACGGCCTTGCCGTTCACTATGACAACACCCAGTTCGGTCTGGGCGGATCGTCCATCACGCGGGTCGCGAGCTTACGGACTTCGATCATCTCCGGTCCGGAAGGCCGGGTTCCCGCGCTGACGCCGGAAGCGGCCAAGGCTGCCGCGGAACGCCGCGCCTACCAGCAGGCGCACCAGTGGGACAGCGCCCAAAACCGTCCACTCGCCGAGCGCTGCATCACCTGGGGATTCGAAGGTCCGCCGATGATGCCGGTGGGCTACAATTCCATGCTCCAGATCGTACAGGGGAAAGGCTACGTCGCGATCCTGCAGGAAATGATCCATGACACCCGCGTCATCCGGACCGATGGCAGTCCGCACGCGCCCGCCGCGATCCGGCAGTGGATGGGCGATTCGCGGGGGCACTGGGAAGGCGATACTCTGGTGGTCGAGACCGTCAACTTCGAGCCTCGAACCCCCTTCCAGCAAGTTCCCTTCAGCGACGCCGCCAAGGTTACGGAGCGTTTCACGCGCGTCGATGCTAAAACAGTCCAGTATCAATTCACGGTCAACGATCCCAAGACTTGGGTGAAGCCCTTCTCGGGCGAATACGACATGGTCCACATTGACAGCCCGATCTACGAGTATGCCTGCCACGAAGGCAACTACGGCATGGAGAACAACCTCAGCGGCGCACGCGCTACGGAGAAGAAGTAAGGAAGTATAGAGGCATGAGGATCACGTCGATGCGAAATAAGCTGGCAATCGTTCTTACCGCGGCAGGGATGCTCTTGGCTGCAGCGCCGGTTTGGGCGCACCACGCATTCGCGGCGGAATTTAACGAGAAGGCGCCGCTCAAACTGCAGGGGGTCGTCACCAAGTGGGAACTGGTGAATCCCCATTCCTGGATTCATCTGGACGTGAAGGGTCCCGACGGCAAGGTGACCCCTTGGATGATCGAAGGCGGCAGCCCCAATGCGCTGTTCCGCAACGGCTTCACCAAGGATTCGCTGCCGGAAGGGACTGAAATCATCGTCGAAGGGTACAAGGCTAAGGACGGGGCCAACCGGGCTGTGGGCGCCAGTCTCACCTACGCCAAGGACGGCAAGCGCTTGTTTATGGGCGGCTCGGCTCCTGGCGCAAACCCTGACGCAAAACAATAACTGAACGTGTTCTGATTCACGGGCGGCTGCAAATGCAGCCGCCTTCCTCATTTCAGGGGCCTGCGCGAGAGCGACCGAAGGAGTACGATGGTTCGAAGCGCGAAGGAGCAATCTTATGCGGAATAAACTAGCCACGGCCTTGGGGATATTAGGCCTTCTTCTGGCCGCTGCGCCGATGTGGGCGCATCACGCTTTTGCGGCGGAATTCGATGCGCAAAAGCCGGTGAAGCTGAAGGGGACCGTCGTCAAGGTGGAATTCATCAACCCGCACTCCTGGATTCACATGGATGTGAAGGATGCGGACGGCAAGGTCACGCGCTGGATGGTAGAAGGCGGCAGCCCCAACGCTCTGTTTCGCCGCGGCGTCACCAAGGATGCACTGCCGCAGGGCACCGAGATTCTGGTCGACGGCTACCAGGCCAAGGACGGGTCAAATCGAGCAAACGGCAGGGACATCACCTTCGCCGACGGCAAGAAACTGTTCGTGGGTGGATCGAATCCGGACGAGCAGCCGGGCAAATGAGCGGGAAAAGCATCGCACTGGCAGTCGTGCTTCTGGCGGGCGCGGGGAACGCGCAGACCCAGAAGTACACGCCTCCGCGCACGCCCGACGGCCAGCCCGATCTGCAAGGCGTCTGGACCAACGTCACCATCACTCCACTGGAGCGCCCCGCGAATCTCGCGGGCAAGGAGTTCTTCACTCCGGCCGAAGCACGCCAGTATGAGAAAGACACCGTCGAGCGCAACAACGCGGATCGCCGCGATGGCGGCGCGCAGGCCGACCTCAGCCGTGCCTACAACGACGCTTGGTACGACCGTGGTACGAGAGTGGTTGAGACGCTGCGCACGTCCCTGGTGATCGATCCGCCGGATGGACACATTCCGTGGAAGGCCTCCGTGCCCGCGGGTCCGCCACCCGGGTTCGGCAGGCCGCCCGCGGGTCCGGAAGACCGGTCTTTACCCGAGCGCTGTATCCTGTGGCCCACTGCCGGACCGCCCATGATGCCGAGCTTTTATAACAACAATTATCAGATCGTGCAGGGGCCCGGATACGTGACCATCCTGGTCGAAATGATTCACGACGTGCGGATCATTCCTCTCGACAATCGCCCGCATGTGGACGCGAGCATCCGCCAGTGGATGGGCGATCCGCGCGGGCACTGGGAAGGCAACACGCTGGTGGTCGAGACTACCAATTTCAACGACAAGACTCGCTTCCAACGCTCGAGCCAGAATATGAAATTAGTCGAACGCTTCACGCGCACGGCGCCGGACACCATCATGTACGAGTTCACGGTGGACGATCCATCTATCTTCACTCGGCCGTGGACCGCGCAGATCCCGATGAAGCGAACCGAGGGTCCCATTTTCGAGTACGCCTGCAATGAGGGCAATTACGCGATGACAGACATGCTGGCCGGCGCCCGCGCCGACGAGAAAAAGGCTGCTGGGAAATAAACCCGCCACTTCACCCAGCTCGATTGACACCCACTTCGTTCGAATGTACGATTGAATGCCGGCGGCGCACCCATGCTCCGTCGCGGACATTCTCGACTCATCCTAATATGCGCAAAACGCTCACTCTCCTCTCCACGGCCGCCGCTGCGGTTGTCTGTATTTCGCTCACGCTGACTCCCGATGCTGCCCGGGCCCAATCGGCTCCCACGAAGAAAGCCAAGCCTGGACCGGTTAAGATCGGCTCCCGGATGCCCGACGGCAAGCCCAATCTGAATGGGGTGTGGGAGTACATCGGCGCGGCCAACTGGAACATCCAGGACCACTCGGCCGCCCCGGGTCCATTCTGGCAGTTGGGCGCCATTGGGGCGATTCCCGCGGGCCAGGGCATCGTCGAAGGCAACGAGATCCCGTACAAGCCTGCCGCGCTCGAAAAAAAGAATCAGAACAAAGCCCACTGGCCGGCGGAGGATCCGGAAGCCAAGTGCTACATGGCCGGGATCCCACGGTCGACGTACATGCCGTTCCCGTTCCAGATCATCCAATCCAACCAGGACATCCTGATGGCGTATGAGTACGCGAGTTCCAACCGCCTGATTAACATGGGAAAGCCGATCGAAGCCGGATCTGATACCTGGATGGGAACCTCGAACGGCCACTGGGAAGGCGATACCCTGGTGGTGGACGTCACTGGACTCAATGGGCTTAGCTGGTTCGACCGGGCAGGGAACTGGGCCAGCGACAAACTGCACGTGGTGGAGCGTTACAAGCGCCGCGATAACGACGTCTTGGATTATGAGGCTACGATCGAGGATCCGAGCGTGTTTACGCGGCCTTGGAAGATCAGCCTGCCGCTCTACAGGAGAGCGGAAAAGAACGCCCAGATTCTCGAGTTCAAGTGCGTCGAGTTCGCCGAGGAATTGTTGTACGGTAAGTACAAGAAACAGCCAGCAAAATAGGGACCGTCGCAACGCGGCGGTGGAAGGAGACCGCGCATGAGGCAGCGCATTCTGACTTCTCTCATGGTCCTGGGAGCGGCGCTGGCTTCCGTACTGCTGGTGACCATGCCCGTGATCGGCCAGTCTCCGGCCCGCAAGACCCCGTATCAAACAAAGAAGAGCGCCTACACGCCGCCCAAACTTCCCTGGGGCGATCCGGATCTTCAAGGCTTGTGGCCTGCGACCGACCTGATTGGCGTGCCGATGCAGCGCGATCCCAAGGACGGCGATAGGACCGAGGTCACCGAGGAGGAATTCGCCCAGCGGCAAGCCAAAGCCGAACGGACCGAGGTCGCCGATAAAGCGGAGTACGTCGACAAGAATGGGAAAGTCGGTATCAACCCTCCGGGATACTGGCTGGAACACGGCAAACCGCAGCGAATTGCTTCTCTGGTCGTCGATCCGCCCAACGGGCGCATCCCGCCGCTGACCGAGCGGGCCAAGCAGAAAGCGGCACAGGCCAAGCAGGCCAAGCAAGGCCACGGTCCCAACGAATCGTGGGAGGACCAGAGCCTGTATGACCGCTGCATTTCGCGCGGCGTCATGGGATCCATCCTGCCGGTGATCTACAACAACGGAACGCAGATCGTGCAGGGACCCGGATACGTCGCCATCCGTTACGAGATGATCCATGAGACCAAGATCATTCCACTCGACGGGAGCCCGCATCCGGGAAAGAACATCAAGTCCTACATGGGCGATTCGCGCGGCCATTGGGAAAGCAATACGCTGGTGATCGAAACCACCAATTTCCTGGGCGACAAGAACGGCATCGGGCTCAACGGCGGCGGCACTCCCCACAGCGCCGGCATGGTTCTCACCGAAAAATGGACGCGCGTGGCGCCCGACAGGATGGTTTACGAAGCCATCGTCAACGATCCGGAAACCTGGACCGCGCCCTGGACCATCCGGATGCCGCTGCGGCTGGACCCGGAATTCCCGTTGTATGAATACGCCTGCCACGAAGGCAACTACGCGATGCTGAATATGCTCAAAGGCGCTCGCGCCGAGGAAGCGGCCAAGGCCGGTAAGAAATAGAGGGACAGGAGACGATCTCATGCGAAAAATACTCTCATTCCCGGTAACTCTGTTGGGATTACTGCTGGCCGTGTCGCCGGCGTGGGCGCATCACTCTTTCGCGGCCGAGTACGACGGCAAGAAGCAGGTCCATTTGGAGGGAGTGGTTACGCAGATGGAATGGATCAACCCGCATACCTGGATCCATATCGACGTCACTGATCCCGACGGTAAGGTGACCAACTGGATGGTCGAAGGCGGCAGTCCCAACATTCTCCTGCGCCGCGGCTTCAACAAGGGCTCGCTCGAAAAGGGCCAGAAGATCACCGTCGATGGCTTCCAGGCCAAGGACGGCTCGAATCGCGCCAACGGCTCCAACATCACTTATCCTGACGGGAAGAAGCTGTTCCTGGGCTCCTCGGGCACCGGCGCTCCGGTCGAGCCTCCTGCGGGTAGGTAATTCTGACACTCTCACGCAAGTTGGTCCGTGCGGCGCGCGGCTTCTCCGATCTAACGCCTGAAGCGATCGACAAAGTCAAAATCGCGCTGCTGGATTTTCTATCCTGCGCGTATGAATCGCTCGACCTTCCGCCCAGCCGGCAGGCCATTGAGATCGCCGGACGCGCCGGCGGTGGTCCTGCGCAGGTGATCGGTACTCGAGTGCGCGCATCCGCCGCGGAAGCCGCGTTCGCCAACGCTGTCCTGGGCCATGGATTGGTCCGGGAAGACATGCACACCGGCTCGGTCAGCCACCTGGGGATCGTGATCTTTCCGGCGCTGCTGGCATTGGCGCAAACGCGCAAGGTGGCCGGGGTGAATCTTATCACAGGAGCCGTGTGCGGCTATGAGGTGGGCGCATCGGTGGGCCGTGCTCTGATGGATCAGGAAACCGTGCGGATTTTCCGGCCTACCGGGATCACGGGACCGCTGGGAGCGGCCGTTGCAGGGAGCCGCATGCTTGGGCTTACCGAAGACGCGGGCGTGAGCGCGCTCGGCTTCGCGGCGAATGCGACCGCCGGCTTGAACGAATGGCCCGCGTCGGGAGCCGACGACATGTTCTTCCACGCGGGATTCGCCGCGCGTAACGCGGTCACCTCGGTCGAACTGGCGGAACTGGGAGCGTTTGCGTCGGAAACCGCTCTGGACGGTCCTGCGGGATTATTCGCTGCGCTGCGCAGGCGTGATCGCGTTGAGATCGTCGCGCCGTTTACCGGAGACCTGGAGATTTTCTCCGTATATCACAAGCCCGCGCCGGCCTGTAACTACGCGCAGACGGCGTGCCAGGCCGCGTTGGCAATCACGTTGGAAAACGACGTAGACAGCCGGGAAATAGCCGCTGTTCAAGTAAAGTGCACGGCTGCGGCGATCCAGTATCCAGGTTGCAACGCGCCCGGTCCCTTCCAGCGGATCCTGCAAGCCAAGATGAGCATCTACTTCTGCGCCGCCGCGACACTTGCACGGCGGTCGATTGAGGAGAGAAACTACCGGCTGCTCGACGATCCGGAGATCGCCCGGCTGATCGGCGTCACAAGACTGGAAGAAGATGCAGATTTCACGCGGGCCTATCCAGGCGCACAGGGGTCGGAGGTGATCGTCACTTTGCGCAATGGTAACGTGCTGCGAAAGAAAATGTCCGATCTGGTTCCGGCCACGCCGGATCAGATCCACGCACGATTCCGCTCAGCAGCCGGTGACGCAGCGAAGACGATCGAGCAGGCGGTGGACAACTTGGATCAGCTGGAGGATGTGGGTTCGATCTTTAGCGCCCGTGCTCGGCCGCGCGAGCAGTAGGGGTAACGCGCAATTGGGCTTCTTCCAGAAGCTTGGCTTGCTGGAAGGTGTACACCATGCGGTGGACCACAGTCAGGTTGCCGAGCACCGCGATCACCCACAACACGGGAGCCATGCGGTCGAACAACGCACCGATGATCAGCAGCACCACACGCTCAGGCCGTTCCATGAAACCGACCTTGCACTTGGGAATCGAGTTTTCCGCTCGCGCGCGGGAATAGCTGATCATCACCGAGGCGGCCATCACCAGCGCGGTCAGCACCACGTAAAAGGGCCGGTTGATCGATCCGTACCAGACCAGCAAACCCATCAGCAAGGCTAGATCCGAATAGCGGTCCAGAACGGAATCGAAGAAGCCGCCGAAGCGCGTGACGCGATTGGTTTCGCGGGCCACGCGCCCGTCCACCATGTCGAATAATCCCGCGCCGATGATCACCACGCCGGCCCAGCGGAATTGTCCGGCGGCCAGCAGGACAGCCGCGCCGATGTTGATCACCAGGCCCAGGAATGTGAGCACGTTGGGATGGATTCTGGAGAGCGCCAGCCCGCGCACAATCAGCCGGATGACTTTGTTGCAGGCCCAGCCGATCGCGTGAGTGTAGCTCATCGGCTACTTCGCCTCCGCCTGATGAATGGTGATCAGCTCCACGATCTCCATTTCCCGGACGCCGTCTGGAATCTGGATTTTCACCGTATCCCCAACGTTCTTGCCCAGCAAACCACGGCCGATCGGAGAGGTGGTGGAAATCATGCCTTTCTTGGCATCCACGTCTTCGCTCGTCACCAGCTTGTAACGGATCTTCTCGTCTTTGTCGAGGTCCAGCACCACCACGGTCGAGCCCAGCCCCACACGGTCGTGCGGGATCTTGGACATATCGATCATCGACAACTCGCGCAGCCGGGCGTTGAGCTGATTCAGGCGGGCGTTGACCATGCCCTGCCGTTCCTTGGCCGCGTGATACTCGGCGTTTTCCTTCAGATCGCCGTGGGCCCGGGCCTTCAGGATCTCGCGGGGGAGCTCGATGCGGAACTCGTTTTCGAGCGCCGCGATTTCGTCCTGCAACTTCTTGATGAGCTCTTGCATACTGCTCCCAGTAAATTATAGCGCGCGAGGCATTTGAAAACGTCTACCCGAACAGATGGTACTGCGCTAAATCCTGGTTGATGGAAACTTTTGGCCCAGCTCTAGCCTAAGAATGCTTATTCCTTGGGATCGTCGGAATTTGGCGTCTCTGGAAGCCTCGCCAGTTCAGGCTTCTTGATCTCGCCGTTAACGGATTCGTATGCCTCAATTAGTCCAGTTAGCAGCTGCACACCTATCTTTGCGGTCCACCAAGGTATGGTGATGTTGGCCTTCTCAAGGAGTATCAATTCCCGATTTGAGTTAGTGGCACCCTCTTCTCTCGGGGTGTGGACTAGCTGCAAGAAGCGCAGGGTTACGTCCGTCAAGGTCCAGTCTGCATCCACCGCATTTGCGTAGGCATCAAACAGGCCATCCTCAGGATGTACGAGTGGAGTTGGGGAGTTTTGGTCAGGTTTCTTAGATTCAGGCATTTCCCCCTCTTTTAACGTTGGGCCATCGAGCCACGTGCCATCGTATTCCCATAGTTGTTATCGGCAAATGCAACTCCCTTGCGCTTTTTCCCCGACACGGCGAATAATTTTGTTCGGCGTGGGTGCCTCTTTCTGATCCGTGGCAATCTAAAGACCCCCGCCTTAACTTCCGCTTCAAACGACGGCACCAGAAACGATTCGGGCGTCAAGTTTGTCGCATCATCCAAAAGCTCAGAGAACCTTCTGAAGCGTACGTCCAGGCCAATATCTAAAGCCTCCGCTACGCCCAGTAAAGTAGGGATCGTTGGCGGCGGCACGTTGGGGTCTTCAAGACGATAGACCCATGACAGCTTCTTTCCTAGTTTGTCGGCAAACTCTTGCGGACTCCATCCCTGCTCTACTCGAATGGCATGGATCTGGGCGGTCAATCGCGTCGCAATGGATTCTTCGATAAAGGAGTGACGGTAGTCCTTGCTAGACTTGAGAGCCCCCAGTATCTGTTCCCTGATCGAAACGGTGTTTGCAGATTCTGCTCCTGCCTGTTGCGATGACAAGTTTTCGATTAGCATCTGCCCTCTCCAAAATTCGCGCCGGTATAACGCCCTTTTCGATGGTGCCCAGCACTAGCGTAAATTCGCGCCGTTCGGGACCATAGAACCCGATTGGCCGATATTGAATCCCTGCGTGCACTACCCGCAATTCCACCAATTCCGGCCATCCGACAAATGAACTCACATACTGCTCTGGCCACACCGGAATGGCCATCATGTAGAGTATTCGGGTGTTGATTTTGGACGCAGCCTTCGCAGGTAGGCTGTCTAACCATTGGCGAATCGAATTGACGCCCCGCTCCTCTTGCAAGTCGTAGAACGTCCACATAGTTATTTTAGTTCAGGAAATCCTGAAAAACAAGCGTTTTCCACTTGACTTCCTTTCAGGAAATCCTGAACATAGAAATATACATGAAAACAAAGGGCCAGTCAGTCCGATTTGAACTGCTGGCCCTAGCTTTCTCGGCGGGTTGGCAGAGTGGTCGAATGCCCCGGTCTCCAAAACCGGTAACGGTGCTAGTCCCACCGTTCAGGGGTCCGAATCCCTTACCCGCCGCCAGATTAAACAGCCCCACTTGCAGCGCTAACTGCTCATGGGGCCTAACCTCAGGATTGCTCCAAAGGCAGGATTGTCTAGATCCACTGTCATTTTGGACGCAATTGCTCGAAGAAAGCAAGGCTCAAAATGACCTGCCACAACTGCCGGACCGAATGCCGCAAGTTCGGTAAACGCCAAAACCGCCAGCGTTACCAGTGTTCGCAATGCCGCAAGGTGTTCACGGATGCCCGCGACTCCACTTTGGACGGCATGTACCTGCCCATCGAGAAGGCGGAAATGGTTCTCCGTCTCTTGCTGGAAGGCAATAGTATCGCCAGCGTGGAGCGCATCACCGAAGTTCACCACACCACGATCCTGAAGCTACTCGCCCTGGCCGGTGAAAAGTGCGAGCGCATCATGGCCGACAAGATCCGCAACATTGAAGTGCGCGACGTGGAGGCCGATGAGGTTTGGGCTTATATCGGGAAAAAGGAAAAGCGTGTCCGCCCCGAAGACGATCAGAACCTTGGCGACTGCTACACGTTCGTTGCGATTGAACGACACTCCAAGTTGGTTTTGAATATCGCCATCGGCAAGCGCAACCAGTACACCACGAACGCATTCGTCGAAGGCATCCGGCACGCCACGTCCCGCAAACGTTTCCAGATCACAACTGACGGCTTCGCGCCGTATCGCCACGCGATCCCCGACACGCTGGGCGACCGTTGCGACTTTGCGCTGCTCATCAAGGTTTACCGCACGTCCAGCGAAGGTGAAGCGCGGTACAGCCCCGCTGAAGTCCAATCCGTGGAGGTAGTCCCAATCATGGGCCAGCCCGACCCAGACCGTATCTGCACGTCGATAGTAGAACGGTCAAACCTGAGCCTTCGCATGGGTCTGCGGAGATTCACCAGATTAACGAACGGCTTCAGCAAAAAGTGGGAGAACCACTGCGCTGCCGTGATGCTTTGGTACTGCTGGTATAACTTCGGACGTGTCCACAAGTCGCTGAGAACCACACCCGCTATGGCAGCGGGGATCAGCGATCACGTGTGGAGCGTACGCGAGCTCTTGGAGGCCGCGTGAGACGTATAATCTACGCATGGCATTCGAGACCTTCAATCTTGAGGACGGGCGCATTCAAGTTCGATGCGCCTCATATGGTCCTGTTGTGCACATCGTTCCCCGCACGGATGGCACCTTTACAATCCAAGAAGAAGACGTCACGGGGCCGATTTACGAGGACTACCGTTTGGCGCTCTTGGCTGCGCGCAAGCTCGGCCAGGATCCAGATTTGTAATCGTGCGAGACCGCCACCACGATCAACCAGGATTTAGCGCACTACCGAACAGATTGCCTTGCCCCAGCAACTGTTGAGGGTCGAAACGGCGTTTGACCGACCGCATGGCCTCGATGTCAGCCGGATTGTACTGAATCGGCAAGAGATGCGCCTTGCGTTTGCCCAAGCCGTGCTCCGCGCCCACAGTCCCGCCCATGGCCACGACCTCTTTTGCCAGCTCGACCGCGATCTCGGTAGCCCGCTTCCATTCCTGGTCGGTTTCCGGCAGAACTTCGGTGTGCACATGGGCATCGCCGATGTGCCCGAACATCACGAACTTGTCCCCAAAATTCTGGGTGAGGACGTTGCGATAGATCGAAAGGATATCGCGGTTGCGCTCCAGGGGGACCGCATAATCGGTGGCCAGAACCACGAACCCGCCGCGGCGCAGGCGTTCGTGGATGCGCTCCGGCAGGCGGTGCCGGAACTGCCGGAATCGCTCGCGGTCGGCCGCCGACGACCCGAACCAGGATTCGTCCTCGAGAGCCCCGGTCATGTCGAGATCGGCGTCGCCTTCCAGCTCCATTAAGACAGCGGCCCCATAGGGGAGTTCCATCAGCTTGATGGACCGCGAATCCAGAAATTCGAGCATCCGCAGGCCGGGCATCGGGCGCCACCGGTCGACCGCATCGAGCGCGGCTTCCTCCGTGGGGAAGAAGACCACGCCGCCCAGGATCTCGCCCGGCGCGGGCAGCAACTGAAGCTCGGCTTCGGTTACCACCCCTAGCGTTCCTTCGCTGCCTACAAAGAGATCCACGAAATCCATGCCGGGCTCCAGCCGGTAGCCGGCGGAAAGTTTGCGGGTGTGGGGCAAAGAAATCCGCGGGACGTCGAAATCGACTTTTTCGCCGCGCCGATACTCGACCACGCTTCCATCGAGATGAACGACTCGTAACGCCTGAACATGCTGCCGCGTCGATCCATACCGGAAACTGCGTGAGCCACTGGCGTTAGCTCCGATGTTGCCGCCGATCGAGGAGGTATTCTCGGTAGGATCGGGCGCGTAGAACTGTCCCGAGGCCGTGGCGGCGGCTTGAACGTCGCGCAACAACGTACCCGTGCCTACCCTGGCCTTGCCTGGGTACACATCTAACTTTCGGAACTGCGCCATGGAAATGGCCCATCCGCTCTTTGGAACCGCGCCGCCTGCCAATCCGGTGAGTGCTCCCATGATGGTGACGGGAACTCCTTCGGAGGAAGCACGGGCGAGAATCGCGGCGATCTCTTCTTCGCTGCGGGGGGTGAAAACCTGGTCGGCTCGGCCGGCGTAGCCGGAAGCGTCGGTGATATCCATAAAGCTGGACTGGGCGGTGCTATACCGCTTTGCGTTGGCGTGTCAGGCCTTCGAGCAGCATCCCGGCGATCTGTTTCCCGTTTTCGAAGGCGTCTTCATAGGCGCTGCGCCGCTCGGCGCGCGTGAATCCGTACCCCAGGCGATACAGCCGTTCGAGCGATAACCCGGCGACGAAAGTCCCTGTCCAGGCGATGGCCGCCTTGGGAATCAGCCCGCCACCGAAGGGTATTTTCGCCACCCCCTCGCGCGCCAGAGCCCGCCACCCGAACGCGCCCATGGCGATGGAAGCGATTTCCGATCTCTGCTCGCGATACCCCACCGAACGGTCGCTGGCCGCGGCCAACAGGAATCCCATGCGGATCTGGTTCATGGTGAGGAACGCCGCATCCGATCCGTATTCTCCTGCGAACCAGGGCAGCGAAATCAGGCTGGGGACCACGTCCGGCAAAGCCGTAACCAGGCAGAACAAGGCGTTTTCCTTGGCGACCGCGCGGATCACGTGATGCGAGACTTCCTTGCGAAACGGGTCCAGACGGCGCGCCAGGGGCAGCATCAGATCCTCGCGCTTCCGCACGATGCGCCGGACGCAATCTTCGGGAGCTTCCGGATCGAAAGAAAAGGCCTTCGCGGGCCGCAGGAGCGAGGATTCGTAAATCTGGATGTCGCAGGACGGCCCGCCGCCTCGAATCAGGATCTGGACCGCCTCCGCACGGCGTTCTGGAGACAGGCGGTGCGGTGCGAAGAACTGCTCCATGCTGCCGAGCGATTCAAGGGAGGCCGCGACCAGGCCCACCCGCACCGGACGGTCGGCCTGCGCCCGCACTTTCGCGGGATTCAGATTCACGAGCGCTTGTCGTATCTGCCGAAAGACTGCGAGGGCCATGGCTGCAACAGGGCTGACGGAGTTCGGAACATCACCTGCAACTCCTGTTTCCATTGTATCCCGATACCGATGCGTTCCACACGGATCTCGGAGGAAAAGTACCGCAGTACCGTCTCATTGGCGGGATGGAACTCGAGCGCGGGTGCGACCAGGAGCAGGCGCGGCGGATCGATACGCAGCGGTAAGCCCGGAAAGTATCCGCGCCCTTCGAACTCGCCCCGCTCCAGGTGCCATTTGACGCGCATCCAGTAATCCAGGGCCTGGAGGGGCAAATGGATGTCCTCACTGGCCTTTACCTCGATCACGACGAGACCGCCGTCGTAGTCGACGGCGAGCACGTCCAAAATGCCGCGCGAACCCGCCGCGAATTGTGGGGCTTGGCTGTAAAGGGGCGAGTCCCGTATGCTGGCGTCCAGGCGGCTGGGCGCGCTGCGAACCTGCGATTCGAGCCAGGCTTCGGGATGACGCAGGTATAAAGGGTTGACACGGTCGGCTGCGTTGGCGTTGCGTAGGCGAGCAAGCCCACGGGCCAACGCTTCGATTTCGGGGAGTTGCCTTGAGCCCGCCGCGTGGCGGTCGTCGATCCCGAACAGCAGCGTGGAGCCGGACGTTCGCGCGAACTCCAGACCTCGCACCGCCAGGCTGACCGATCCGTCCGGGCGAGACCGGCGCTCGACGCCCTCGATCACGATGAGACGCTCGAGCCACGCGGCGAGTTCCGGGTCGGCCATGTTATGTAGCGAGGGCGCGCAAAAGGGGTCCAATCTCGTCGAGAAGTTGGTGTAGTCGCCGGGTTCGACCGGTTCCTCCAGAATCCCGGCTCCATGGACGAAGACCCTGTACTGCGCGGCATCCCGGTTCAGATAACGGACGCGCTGGCAGGTGGTGTTTTCAGAGCCGATGGGGACGAATACCGCGAGCGTGCCAACCGATACGCGCGTCTCGCGCCGGCGCAGGTAATCGAGCCAAATCAGCCCGAAGGTCAGGACGCCGTCCACGTCCGTGGCATCCTCGCCGGCGCCGATGGCGGCGATCGCCTGATTCCCTCGGCGTAGCAGAGCTCGCGGGTAGGCGGGCGACAAACTATGGTGCAGGTCGGGTTCCGTGCTGAGCTCCACCAGCTTCCAGCCGCTGTATTGGCGGCGAAGCGACATGCGGAATTGCTCGCGATACTTGAGCCGATCGCCGCGCCGGGCGGCAGCAGTGTTCGAGGCTTGCGCCAGATCGATCATCAGCAGCGATCCGGTGCGTCCTCCAAAACGTTCGACTTCCAGCTCCACGAATCCTCGCCGGATCTTACCGACCGCTCGAATCCGGCGCACCAGGTTGCGGGTTTCATCCCAGCATTCGAGCGTGCAGGCGCAACCTGCACGAGTCGCCAGCACGAACCGGTCGGTGCGAATCGGCAGCGGATCTTCGCCCGGTTCGATCAGAACGGGCTCCGCGGCAGTCTTCAGGAACTGTTCGATGGATTCTCGGACCACGCAGAATTAGTGGCCCCAGCGCGTCAAAATATCCTTCAGAATGTCAGTCTCTCGTAAATTCTTTCTTCGAGAAGAGATGTTTTTCCAGTTCCTTGCGATCCTGGAAATAAGTGGGCTTGGCCGTACCCTTGCTAAACAACTCGCGAGCTTGATCATCAAAGTGTCCGGAATCGAGCTTGTCGCTCTCGCCCGGCATCAGGATGGAGACGGAGTGTGTGTTGCTCGAAAGCTCCACGATCTGCGTCGCGCTCTGGCCACCGTTGCCCATGACAACCGCGCCCGCATGGTGGAAGGCGATTGCCCGAGGCGTGATCATCCCCGCCTCCGCTACGGTTCCGCCTGCGGCCGGGTTCGACTGCAAAGAGCCATCGCGAGACACGCGAAACATGGTGCCGTAATCCGCGCGATAGGGCAACTCGGTCTCGACCTGGCCCTGGGCTTTGCGGAGCGCCGCGCGGATTCGATTATTGCTCAGCGAATCCGGCGGTTCGAGCGCCGAGGCCTCCGGCTTGCCCAGCGCCATCTTGAACAGATAGAAGGCCAGCGCCTCGGTGGACGTTGCATCGCTGCGCCGGTTCCAGCCCGTCAGCTTCCGGACAAACGGCATTTCGGGAGCTACTTGCGCCAGGCGCGCTTGCCAGGTTTCGGCCTTATACACGCTGGTTGAAAACGCCACATCCACGGCGCGCCCGAAAGGCCAGGTGTTTTGCGTGGCCAGGAGCTGTTGAGCCATGGCTTGCGACTCCGGCACGATCCGCTGCCGCAACAATATTCCGTCCTCCGGCATCCTTCCCGAGCTATCGAAGATTTCGCCCTGCGCCGTCGCCACCAGCGCCGTGCCGGGGATCTGTCCCATGCGAAGCGCTTCTTTTACTTCGGGCAGATTGTGAGCCGTGATCATCGCCCAGGCTTGCTCCAGCGCTCGCGGGCCGGCGAGATCGGTCGAGCCGCCCCATCCGACCGCAACGGAAGCGCTGTGACCAATCAAAGGAAACGGAACCCCCGGTGGCGCGATGCCGGAAATCGCCAACTGCTCGCCGGAGGCATACCAGCGCATCTCATAAGGACGGCCGTCGTCATTCCACCCGCTGAGCGGATCCAGGATCGCGATGACGTTCCCGCTGGAACTCCGAGCCGGGCCGATCAAAACATCATTTGCTCCACGGATGGTCGAGAACGCGTGGCGGCTGAACGCCACGACCATGGCGGGTGTGACCGGAGCAGCGTTCGGGCCGGGCTGCTCACCCAGGTAGCGATTGATGCCCGCGCAAAACGCGTTGATAACTGCCTGAAGCCGCGGAGAAAGGAGCGTGTCATCCCTGCCTGCGCTGCGCAGATTGCGCAGCAGCGCATCCTTGCGGTCTTCCGCCTGGGCGTATCCGGCGGCGTACGCGGCTCCGGCGGACGTGCGGGCGAAAATGTGCGGAGTCCCGTAATTGTCGCGAAGGATTTCGACGGTTTCCGCGCCGAACGCGCGAAGGCTTACCAGCAAGCACAGCAGGAAAAGACGCACGGGCTTTCTGGAGACAGCCCTCAGCGGCTGTCGTCGTCGATGGCGATCTTCAGCGCACGCAGGAATTTCTGATCCTGCGAAGTGAGCTGGATCTTCCCCACCCGGCGCCGCCGGCCGGTTTCGGGTTGGGATTCCAGTTCCACGGTTTCTTCGGACTCATCACCGTCCTCGCCTTCAGCGCGTTTGTTGAATCCGATGGTAGCTTCCAGAACCAGGAAGACGTCGTAACCGGCGCGTTTGATCTCTCCAATCGCGGCGGCTATACGGTCGGAATCGGAAAGCGACTCGTTGATCGCGTTTCCCAATTCTTGCATGAGATCTCGCAAGCGATCGTCCAATTCATCCCCCGTTTCTACTGTGCGAACCCGCCCTGGGTTCGATTGCCACCTTCAGCATACCACCCGTATTTCATTAGGTCGAACGGCCGCGACCTGCCTTAATATCGGCTGCGGCGGCATGGTCTGTTAGGATGAGGGGTGCGGCCGATGAAAATCGATAAGCACAGCAAAGTAGGCCGGTTTATGGAGCACGTCGTGCCTGGCGTAGTCCGCCCGATGCGGGTGTTGTGGCACGAAGTCATCGGCTTTCTATTCATTGTTTTGGCCGTGATCTTCGGGTCTTCGGCAGTGCGTATGTACCGCCTGCTGCAGACCGAGCAAATCAGCATGACGCGGCTGGTCGCATCGTTCTTTCTGCCGGTCCTGATGGCGTATTTCGGGATCACGTCCTTCCTCAAAGCCCGTAAAGCCTCGCGTTCGTGAGTGACGCATGAGCGACATATGAAGAACCCCGCCGAAGTGCCGGGTCAGTATCCGTTTACGCGCGGCATTCATCCCGGCATGTACCGTAGCCGCCTTTGGACCATGCGCCAATATGCCGGTTTCGGATCGGCCGAAGAGAGCAACCGCCGCTACCGGTTTCTTTTGTCGCAAGGCATCACCGGACTTTCCGTGGCCTTCGATCTGCCCACGCAGATGGGCATGGATTCCGATCATCTTTTAGCGGCAGGAGAGGTTGGAAGAGTAGGCGTGGCGATCTGTTCGCTGGCCGACATGGAAAGCCTCTTTGAAGGCATTCGACTGGATCAGGTCACCACCTCGATGACCATCAACTCCACCGCCGCCATCCTGCTCTCGCTTTACGCGTTAGTCGCGCGGCGTCAGGGAGCCGATCTGCGCAAGCTTTCGGGCACCGTGCAGAACGACATTCTGAAGGAGTACATTGCGCGCGGCACCTATATCTATCCGCCGCGTCCGGCCATGCGGATCGTCACCGACCTGTTCGCTTGGGCCGGTGCGGAATTGCCGGAGTGGAACACGATATCGATCAGCGGCTATCACATTCGCGAAGCCGGCTCGACCGCGATTCAGGAAGTCGCGTTCACGCTGGCCAACGCCATCGCGTATATCGAGGCGGCGATTCGCGCTGGACTGAATATCGATGCGTTCGCGCCGCGCGTGTCGTTCTTCTTCAACGCGCACAGCGATTTCCTGGAGGAGATCGCCAAGTATCGGGCGGCGCGGCGGCTGTACGCGCATATCATGAAGGAACGCTTCGGCGCGAAGGACCCGAGATCGATGATGATGCGTTTTCATACCCAGACCGCGGGATCGACGCTCACGGCGCAGCAGCCGGACGTGAACGTGGTGCGCGTGGCGTTGCAGGCTATGTCCGCCGTGTTGGGCGGCACGCAATCGCTGCACACGAATTCTCGCGACGAGGCCCTGGGACTGCCGACCGAGGAATCCGCGCGGCTTGCTCTCCGCACGCAACAGATCATCGCGCATGAGAGCGGGATCACCAAGGTGGCCGATCCGCTGGGCGGAAGCTTTTACATCGAAGAGCTGACGGACAAGATCGAACGCGGCGTGCAGGATTACCTGGATCGGATCGATGCACTGGGCGGAACGCTGGCAGCGATCGAGAAGGGCTGGATCCAGGCGGAAATCCAAAACGCCGCGTATGAATTCCAGCAGCAGGTGGAGCGCGGCGAGAAGATCGTGGTCGGCGTCAACCGGTTTCAGCAGGCCAAGGGTGAGTCCTTGACGGCTTTGCGAATTGATTCCAATGTGGAGCGCGGCCAGGTGGAGCGCTTGCGCGAAGTGCGGGCATCGCGAGATAAATCCGAGGTAGAGGCGCGCCTCGGCGCGCTGGAAGATGCCGCGCGCGGTTCCGGCAATCTGATGCCGAAGATCCTGGCCGCTTGCGAGGCGTTCGCCACCGTCGGCGAGATTTCGGACCGTCTGAGGAACGTTTTCGGCGAGTATCGTGAGGGCTGAAGTTCACATTATCGGTGGCGGCCTGGCTGGATGCGAAGCGGCCTGGCAGGTGGCTCGCGCGGGCGGACAGGCGGTGCTATACGAAATGCGCCCAGTGCGGACCACGCCCGCACACAAAACAGATGGGCTCGCCGAACTGGTGTGCAGCAATTCCCTCAAAAGCGAGCAGGAGAACGGCGCTCCCTGGCTGCTGAAGGAAGAATTGCGCCGCTTAGGATCGCTGTTGATAAGTGAGATCGCGCCGCGAACCCGGGTGCCCGCCGGACACGCCCTGACAGTCGATCGCGATCTGTTCGCCGCCGAGGTGACACGCGTATTGGAACAACACCCGGCCATTGAGATCCGCCGGGAAGAGGTCACCTCCCTCGATCCGAGGCACATCTGGATCATCGCCAGCGGACCGCTGACATCCGACGCGCTGGCGGCGGAAATCGGACGGCTCACGGGATCGCAACGCCTGTTTTTCTACGACAGCATCAGTCCGATTGTCGATGCGGAGTCGATTGATACGTCGATCGCGTTCGCGGCCTCGCGCTACGGCAAATCGCTGGACGGGACCGACGATTATCTGAACTGCCCGTTCGACAAGGCCGAGTACGAGGCGTTCCTGGACGCGCTGCTGGCGGCGGAGAGCGTGCCAGCTCACATAGGGGAAGATCACGTCAACTATTTTGAAGCCTGCCTGCCGATCGAAGAGATCGCGCGGCGGGGACGCGACACGCTGCGCTTCGGGCCGATGAAGCCGATGGGATTGACCGATCCGCGCACCGGCCGGCGGCCTTACGCCGTGGTGCAGCTTCGCAGCGAGAACGCGCGCGCGGGCAGCTTCAACCTGGTGGGATTCCAGAATCACATGCGCTTCGGCGAACAGCAGCGCGTGCTGCGGATGATCCCGGGGCTCCAGAACGCCGAGTTCTTGCGCTTCGGACAGGTGCACCGGAATACTTACATCAACGGACCCGCTCTGCTGACACCCACGCTGCAATTGCGGACGCGCCCGAGCATTTTCTTCGCCGGACAAATTTCGGGCGTCGAGGGATACGTGGAATCGATCGCTACGGGACTCGTTGCTGGAATCGGCGCGGCATCGCTCGCTAATGGGCTCGCGGCGGGTGAGTCACCACGCACCTTCCCTCGAGAAACTGCCATCGGATCGCTGTGCGCCTACGTGTCCGGGGCGGATCCGGCTCACTATCAACCCGCGAACATCACGTTCGATCTGCTGCCGAAGCTTGAGAATCCGCCGCGTGATCGAAAACTTCGGCATGCGGAAGTATGCCGCAGAGCGCTGGCTGCACTCGAGCAGCATCTGTACTCGCATGCCTGATGCGCCGGCTTCTGCCTTAACGACTGCCATCGGCCGCTATCTAGCCGATCTGCGTCTGCAAAACGCCTCGCCGCACACGCTGCGCAACTATGCCAGCGACCTGGAGCAGTTCGCCGGATATTTCTCTCCTCCGGGCCAGCATCCGCCCGCGCCGGCCGAGTTCACCGTGCTCCAAATCCGCGAATGGCTGGGCGATCTCTACCATCGCCGCTTAAGCCCTGTTTCCGTACGGCGCAAGCTGGCGGCGGTCCGCTCGCTATTCCAGTTTTTGGCGAAAAATGGCAGCGTGCCTACGAATGTCGCGCGGCTGGTGAAGACTCCCAAAGCTCCGCAACGCCTGCCCGCGGTTCCGACCGCCGAGCAGACCAATGAGCTCATTGATGCTGTCGCCGAAGATCGTCTGGAGCGCCCATTTCCCGAACGCGACCGCCTGATTTTCGAGCTGCTATACGGCTGCGGCCTGCGCATCAGCGAACTGGTGGGGCTCGACCTGGACGATTTCGATTATCGCGAGCAGTGGATTCGCGTACGCGGCAAGGGACGCAAGGAGCGTCAGGTTCCGTATGGCGCAACCGCGGCTGCGGCGCTCGAAAAGTATCTGGCGGTACGCGCCACCAAGCCGCGAGAGAAAGGACTATTCGCGAATCACCTGGGCACGCGGCTATCCGACCGGGGCGCGCGTGGCATCGTGAAGCTGTACGCACGCCTGATTTCGGGCGACGCGTCCATGCATCCGCACAGCCTGCGGCACGCGTTCGCGACACATCTGTTGGCCGACGGTGCGGACCTCCGCGCGATTCAGGAACTGCTGGGCCACGCGCGCCTGGCGACCACGCAGAAGTACACGCAGGTGTCGCTGACGGATTTGATGGCGGTGTACGATCGTTCGCATCCGAAGGCCAGAAATCGGAGCTAGAATTTAGGATATAGAGCGTGCTGGCCAACACTATATTCGAGGATGCCGTGGAGAAGAATCCTCGATGTTACGACGCGATTTGCCTCAGCGCTCGAGGGCGCAGGCATCCCCTACCGCGTCGTGGACGGTTTCGCGGTCTTCTTGCACATCGATCCCTGCCCTATTCGATGGTGATCTGGTTGGCGAACCACTGCACGCTTATTGTTCCGGTCGCCTTCAGAACTCCTTTGCTGGAGCCTAGTCCCGAAGTTGTTTGCTGACAGTTCCATTTAGGCTGGCTCGAATCTCAGTGCCTTCGATCGCGGCAACGGTGAGTGAAACAGGGAGGAAAACATCCCTGTCGGTCAGCGTTAGCTGCTCGGCACCGCTAAGGAATCCCCTGGCTTCAACAAATGGCAGTGTAGCGCCCGGCAGGCAACCTCACCATGAGCCGCTGTACAGCCCAGGAGGGTGTCTTTCAAGGAGACGGTCGTTACGCGCGTGCCTGATAGGAAGCGTCGGACGTGGAAACCCGGATCTTCTCGCCCTCGTTGATGAACGGAGGCACCTGGACCACCAGACCGGTCTCCAGCTTCGCCGCCTTGGTTACGTTTGAAACCGACGCGCCCTTCATCCCTGGCTCGGTCTCAGCCACAGTCAGATCCACCGTCGCTGGCAATTCCACGCTGATCGGTTTGCCTTCGTAGAACTCCACCAGCACCTTGAGATTCGGAGTCAGATAATCGGTGGCGTCGCCGAGCAGGTCCTTGACCAGATGCATCTGCTCGAAGGTTTCGGTGTTCATGAAATAGTAGTACTCGCCGTCGTCGTAGAGATACTCCATCTCCTGTTCGTCGAGCGAGGCCTTCTCCACCTTGTCTTCCGACGAGAACCGATGCTCGATCATCGTGCCGGATTTGAAGTTGCGCATCTTCACCTGGACAAAGCCCCGTAGGTTGCCCGGCGTGCGGTGCTCCATCTTGAAAACAGAGAACAAGTCGTTGTTGAACTTGACCACCATGCCGGGGCGAAGCTGTGTTGCGGGAATCTGCATAAGGGAAGCTTCAGTTTAGCAAAACCCCTGACAATTGCCCGAATTTTCCTCATGAAAATGTATTAGTAGACTAGTACACTAGTGATCAAGATGACTAGGACGGCGCCTTTTACATTCCGGCTGGATGCCCGCAGCGGAGTGCCGGTTTACCGCCAGCTCATCGACCAGGTGCAGGCTGGAATCGCCTCCGGCAACCTGCTCAGCGGCGAGCAACTCCCCACGGTTCGCCAGGTGGCGGTGGGCCTGGAGATCAATCCCAACACGGTGCTGCGGGCGTACCGGGAACTCGAAATTCGCGGCGTGCTGGATACCCAGCAGGGCACTGGCACGTTCATCTCTGATCGCAAGGTCCCGCAGGACGGCGCGGAGCACGACCGGCAACTGGAGCAACTGGTGAGCGAGTTCGTGGCGCGCGCGGGCGCCGGTGGATTCACGGTGAAAGAGCTGATGGACAGGTTACGGGAACGGATTCCCGAACCGGAAAAGAGGACCAAGTGATCACCCCTCCGACGCTTCGGCAAGTTTAAGCGCCTGCAGGGTCCCGGAATCGTCTGGCTGATTCCCGTGGTCGACACATTGAGCCCTTACGTGGAACAGCGGATCAGAGTCACCAGCGTCTCCGCGGAATCGACGCTGACACGCGACACCGTGCCCGTTAACGTGGACGCGATTATCTTCTGGATGGTGTGGAACGCGGAGAAGTCCATCTTCGAGGTATCGAGCTACGTGGACGCTATCACCTTGAGCGCACAGACCGCGCTGCGGGAGTCGATCGGGCGGCACAACCTGGCGCAAATGTTATCGGAGCGGGAAACGTTGGGAAAAGAACTGCAGAAGATTCTGGATGAGAAGACCAATCCGTGGGGCATCACGGTGCAGTCGGTTGAAATTCGCGACGTGAAGATCCCGGAAGCGCTGGAGGACGCGATGTCCCGACAGGCGCAGGCCGAGCGCGAGCGCCAGGCCCGCATCATCCTGGGTGACGCCGAGACCCAGATCTCCAACAAGTTCGCCGAAGCGGCCAAGGTCTATCAGGAGAACCCCGTCGCGCTGCACCTGCGCGCCATGAACATGCTGTATGAAGCGATCAAGGAGAAGGGCGCCATGGTGATCGTGCCTTCCTCGGCGGTGGAGACCATGGGCCTCGGCGGCATGCTGGCCACGACGACGCTGGCGAAGAATCAGTAGAAGGCCGCCATGGCAACGCTGAGAACAGAGTGATCGAGCGGTTACCCAGGTGTGCTGTATCATCAGAAGTACACCCTCATGATTCCGGAAACGATCCCCGAAGGACTTACATTCGACGACGTTCTCCTGCTTCCTGCCCGCAGTAACGTCGTCCCCGCCGAAACCGACACACGGACCTGGATCACTCGCAAGATCGGCCTGAACATTCCCATCGTCAGCTCGGCCATGGATACGGTGACTGAATCGCACCTGGCCATCGCGCTGGCGCAGCAGGGCGGACTCGGCTTGATCCACCGCAATATGTCGATCGAACGCCAGGCCGAGGAAGTGGATCGCGTGAAACGTTCGGAAAGCGGCATGATCGTAGATCCGGTCACCGTGGATCCGGAGCAGAAGATCGGCGATGCGCTCGAAGTGATGAAGCGCTACCGCATCTCCGGAGTCCCCGTGACCAAGAACGGCAAACTGGTCGGGATTCTCACCAATCGCGACTTGCGCTTCGAGACGCGCTTCGACTTGCCCATTTCGAGCGTGATGACCAAGGAGAACCTCATCACGGTGGCCGTCGGAACCACGCTGGAAGAAGCCGAGGCGATTCTGCATACGCATCGCGTGGAGAAGCTCCTCGTTGTGGACGACCACTACAACCTGAAGGGTCTGATCACCGTCAAGGACATCCAGAAAAAGCTCAAGTATCCCAACGCCGCAAAAGACCCACAGGGCCGCTTGCGGGTGGGCGCCGCGCTGGGAACCTCCGGCGATTTCCTGGAGCGCGCTCAGGAGCTGGTCAAGAGGAAAGTGGACGTCCTGGCAGTGGATTCGGCGCATGGCCACAGCGAGCGCGTCATGGAAGTATGTGCCACGCTGAAGCGCGTGCTGCCCGAAGTGGACCTGATCGCGGGAAACGTCGCTACCAAGCAGGGCGCATGCGACCTGATCAGTCTGGGCGTGGACGGAATCAAGGTTGGGATCGGGCCGGGATCCATCTGCACCACGCGTGTTGTCAGCGGTGCGGGCGTTCCGCAGATTACCGCGATCGCGGAATGCTCGAAGGCGACGCAAGGCAGCGGCGTCCCGTTGATCGCCGATGGCGGCATCAAGTATTCGGGCGATATCACCAAGGCCATCGCGGCGGGCGCGGACTGCGTGATGATCGGGAGCTTGTTCGCGGGTACGGAGGAAAGTCCGGGTGAGACGATTCTTTACCAAGGCCGGACCTTCAAGAGCTATCGCGGCATGGGCTCGCTGAGTGCGATGAGCCAGGGTTCGTCGGATCGTTACGCTCAGGACGCCTCATCGGGCGGCAAGCTGGTTCCCGAAGGGATTGAGGGCCGCGTACCGTATAAAGGTATTCTGGCCGATCTGGTGTATCAGCTGGTCGGCGGCTTGCGCGCCGGCATGGGCTACTGCGGTTGCGGGACGATTCAAGAGCTGCGCGAGCGCGCCCAGTTCGTCCGCGTCACGTCGGCTGGCCTGCGCGAGAGTCACGTCCACGACGTGATCATCACCAAGGAAGCTCCCAACTATCGTCTTGAATAGCGGACAGCCTTCTCGAACCTGTCTCTATGTGGCTGCTGGACGAGCTTTAGGCGCCCGCGAGCCCGACGAATCCATTCGCAATCCGGATTATCTGGCCGAGCGCTTGCTCGGTCCCGAAGAGCGCGCCATGGTCGCCGACCAGCCCGTTGTCCAGGCGCTCGAACACGACTTCGCCGGCATCGCGAAGAATCCCGAAGCCATGGGTGCCGTGATCATGATGATCATTCGCACGCGTTTCATCGAGGAGCGCCTCGAACACGCAATTCGCGACGGAGTATCGCAAGTGGTGATTCTGGGTGCCGGCTTCGACACCCGGGCGTATCGACTTGTAGAACTGCTCAAAGCCGCGCGGGTTTTCGAGGTGGACCAGCCGTCCACTCAGGAATACAAGAAGCGGCGCATTCGGGAAACCGGCATCGAGGTCCCGCCGAATCTGACGTATGTGCCGGTCGACTTCCGGTACGACAAACTGGGCGATGTTCTCGCCGCGGCCGGTTACGATTCCAGCCAACGGACATTTTTCATTTGGGAAGGCGTCACGATGTATCTTCCCGAAGCGGCCGTTGAGGAGACGCTGCGCTGGGTGGCGGCGCAGGCTCCGGGCAGCACCATCATTTTCGATTTTGTGGGCGCGAGGCTCATCCAATTCATGGCGACGGGGGATTTGAGCAAGATCCCCGAAGCCGCCCAGAAAGCGTTTGAAAGGTTTCGAGGACTCACTTCCAGAGAGCCCTGGATCTTCGGCTTGCCGGATACGAAGGAGCGCGAGTTCCTGGCCAAAGTTGGTTTAGAGCTGCACGCACTTCTCCCTATAGGTAGCGAGGAAACGATGAAGCGTTACCTGACCCGCAGCGATGGAACGCCGTACATCCCCGTCCCTCCGCCCCGGCAGCAGGCGCCAGTGCAACGCGCGACCTATTGCCTGGCGGAAGCCATCGTTCCCGCCCGCTAGAGCAGTATCAGGAACCCGATCGCGACCAGCACCGGGAGACTGCCGAGCATCACCCAACTCCACGGATTTCCCATATTGGAAGTGAAGCCGACCCCGTCGCGCCGCGCCACAAACAGGGCCGCGTCGTTGGGATTGTTGTAGATCATGCCGCCCTTCCAGCATTCGTTGGGAGTCGGATCCACGGGACCGCGGGGGTCCGTGGCTTTCCTAGTCAGGTAGATGCCGGGCACGAGAATAATCGCTATCCCGCTGAGCGCGAACACCGCAACCGGCAGGTGGATCAACGGCCCCAGCGAAATTCCGGCCATTGTTAGCGCAAAGAACCATTGGGTCGCTATTAAGAATCCCACGATCGGCTTTCGGAGGGGTTCCGACTGACGCGCTCCGTACCAAATCGCCAAAGCGAATCCGAAAAGCCAAACCACCAGTTCGGCGCCGATGAGCAGTGGAGCGTAAACACCGCGGAAGGACCGGTCCGCCCAGCGGTTCGGATTTCCATCGAGTCCCCAATGGACTGGAAACCTGGGCGGGATACTATTCCAGTTTGCGTGCAAGTACAAAGCGGCAGCTAGCAATATAAGCGGCGGTATCAGGCCAAGCCAGACGAACCACGGCAACCGTTCGGGCTCGGCGCTCAATTCGAGTTCGCGAACGGGTGGGGGCTGGACCGCAAAGGCCTTGAGTTTTTGGTTCTGCCAAACGAAGGCGACAAGCCCGGCGACTACTGTCGTCATAGGCGCCAAGATCAGCAGAGGAAGGAATTCATGGCCCCACAAGGCAATTGCGAACAGGCCGGCAATCGCCAGGATCGCGACCACGGAGCGGTACGTCCGGATTGCACGGCGGCCCTCCGGGCTCGATCGGAAATCGATCGGCACCACTACGCCGAATAGGATTTCGCTGCGGGTCATGTTCGGAATCGAGAGAATCAGAACGCTTATCAACAGGTGAGCGCCCAAAAGTATCGCCAGAATCATGAGTTCAGCCCCTCCGCAAGCGAGCGCAGTTCCGCGGCGATTTTGGCGGGTGAAACTCCGCGGGCACGCATCTGCGAAATCAGCTCGCGCAGGCGCTGGCGGTAATCCGCAACTTCATTCCGAGTTGCCGTGGCCGGCGTCGGACGCTCCACCACCCTGGCGCCGCGCCCGTGCCGAAGATCGAGCCAGCCTTCCGCCGCGAGAACACGGTAGGCCTCGGCGACGGTGTTAAAGTGCACGCCCAGTTCCATCGCGACGCGACGCACCGACGGCAAGTCGCTGCCGGGCTTGAGCCGACCCTCGACCAGCTCGACCCGCAGCCCGTCGGCGATCTGCCGCGTCGCGGAGACCGGAGAGTTCAGATCGATCCGGATACGGGGAGCGCCTGCCATCACTGTACAGTGTATGCAAACACTATACAGTTGTCAAGAGACCACCCGCGCCTTGAATCGGCCTTGGGCGACTCGTACCTGGATCTCGGAATCGCGCGGCGCGTCCGCGGGAAGTTTTACGATCTTCCCGTCCCGCTCCACGATGGCGTAACCGCGGTCCAGGATCTTGAGCGGGCTCAGTTGCGTGAGGTTCGCGGCCAGCGGAGCAAATTCACCGCGCGCGCGGCTCAGCTTTAAGCGAGCGGCCTGGTTCACCACCGCATCGCAGGCTTCCAGGCGTCGCCGGGAAGCCGCGAATTGCAGCCGGACATCGCGCTGAATCAATCTTGTTGCAACTGCGTCCAACGCGCGGGTACGCGATCCGAGCGCGACCCGAATACCGTCCCGCAGCGCATACTCCAGCTCATCCACGCGCTGCATGCGCCTCCCCAAGGTCCGATGCAGGCGAGCCGGATCGATCGCCACCGCGTGAAATTGTCGAGCCCGCAAGGCCAGCGTTAAACGAGCCGCCTGGCGCAATCGCCCTTCGGCTCCGGACAATCCTTCGAGCAGACTCTGGCGCGTGGACGCCACCAACTCCGCTGCTGCCGATGGCGTGGGCGCGCGTAAATCCGCGACAAAGTCCGCGATGGTGAAATCCGTCTCGTGACCCACCGCCGAGATGACGGGAACCGGCGACGCCGCGATCGCGCGCGCTACGCGTTCCTCGTTGAACGCCCACAGGTCTTCGAGCGATCCGCCTCCGCGGGCCACGATCAGCACCTCCGGCCAGCCGGATTCCGCGAAGTATTCGATCCCGGCCGCGATCTGCTCCGCCGCCCCGTCGCCCTGCACCTGCGCCGGATACAGGCGGATGTGACGCCCCGGGCAGCGCCGCTCCAGAATGTGGATCATGTCGCGGATCACCGCGCCCGATGGCGACGTCACGATCCCGATTCGCTCGGGCAGCGGCGGCAGGGGACGCTTGCGAGCCTGATCGAACAGTCCTTCCGCGGCCAGCTTCCGCTTCAACTGCTCGAACGCCAGTTGCAGCGCTCCGTGACCTTGCGGCTCCAGTGCTTCCACTACCAATTGCAGTTCGCCGCGAGCGTCGTACAGGTCGATGCGCCCTCGCGCCAGCACCGCTATGCCGTCCTGCGGCTTGAACTTGAGATACCGCGCGGTCATTTTGTAGCAGACGCAACGAATTTGCGCGGACTCGTCTTTCAAAGTGAAATAGTAATGGCCGCTGGGCGGGAGCTTCGCGCCGGAAATCTCGCCCGCCACCCAGATATCGGTGAACTCGCCCGAGAGCACCGAGCGCATCTCCGCGGTCAATTCGCTGACGGTATAGGATCGCCGCTGCAGGCCCCAGTCGAGTGTAATCTGCTCCATGGTTTGCTCTATGTGTCCAGTGTATGGCGTTTTTCTTGTATATGATGGTGAAGATGACTGCCAAAGAAGCTCTCGCATTTGCGAAGAAACACGACGTCAAGCAGCTCGACCTGCGCTTTACCGACCTGCCGGGCGTTCAACAGCATGTCTCCTATCCCATTGGTGAGCTTAGTGAGTCGAGTTTCGAGGAAGGCTTCGGCTTCGACGGCAGCTCGATCCGCGGCTGGGCGGCTATCAACGAATCCGACATGCTGCTCGTTCCAGATCCCGATACCGCCATCGTCGATCCCTTTTTCGAAGTCAAAACGCTGGTGATGAACTGCAACGTCATCGATCCCATCACGCGCCAAAGCTACGATCGCGATCCGCGCTGGATCGCCCGCAAAGCCGAGCTGTACGTCAAAAACTCGGGTCTCGCCGACACTGCTTTCTTCGGCGCGGAAGCCGAGTTCTTCATTTTCGACAGCGTCAGCTTCGACCAGAACACGCACTCCGGCTTCTACTTCATCGACGCCGAGGAGGGCCGTTGGAATTCCGGCCGCCGCGAAAATAACCTCGGCTACCGTCCGCGCTATAAAGAAGGATATTTTCCGGTGCCGCCCACCGATCATCACCAGGACTTGCGTGCGGAGATGGTCGAGACCATGCTCAAAGTCGGGCTCGATATCGAGTGCCACCATCACGAAGTCGCCACCGCCGGCCAATGTGAGATCGATCAGCGCTTCAATACGCTCACCAAATCGGCCGACAACATGATGCTGTACAAGTACGTGATCCGCAACACCGCGTATCAATACGGCAAGACGGTTACTTTCATGCCCAAGCCTTTGTTTGGAGATAACGGCAGCGGCATGCACGTGCATCAGAGCCTGTGGAAGGACGGCAAGCCTCTGTTTGCCGGCGATCTCTACGCGGGGCTGAGCCAGATGGCGCTATGGTATATCGGCGGGTTGCTGAAGCATGCGCGCGCGCTGGCCGCGATCATCGCGCCCACGACGAATAGCTATAAGAGACTGGTTCCGGGTTACGAAGCGCCGGTGAACCTCGCGTATTCCCGGCGCAATCGCTCCGCGGCGTGCCGCATTCCGATGTACTCGGCCTCGCCCAAAGCCAAGCGCGTCGAGTTCCGGCCGCCCGATCCATCGTCGAACCCGTATCTGGCGTTCGCCGCGATGGTGATGGCGGGACTCGACGGCGTGCTCAACAAGATCGATCCGGGCGAGCCTCTGGACAAGGACATTTACGATCTCTCACCCGAGGAGATGAAGGCCGTGCCGTCGATGCCCGGCTCGTTAGAGGAAGCTCTCGCCGCGCTGGAAGACGATCACGCGTTTCTGCTCAAGGGCGACGTGTTCACCGAAGAGCTTTTGGAGAACTACATTAATTACAAGCGCAAGAACGAGGCCGACGCCGTCCGCCTGCGCCCGCATCCCTTCGAGTTCGCGCTATATTACGACATTTAAATGTTGAGGGCGACGCGTGCGTCGCCCCGAGCGCGCACACCGCAAACTGCAGGTGTCCGCCCGCAAAGGGCCGGTCGCGGCCCTCGATTCGCGAAAAGCATTTGCTTCGTTCCTAGCCGCGACGCAGGCTCCGTTTTGCGGGCGAAGATCTATAAGGCCGCTTCGCCGCGATCGTCGTTGCGAATCCGGACAGCATCCAGCACGTCGGTGACGAACACTTTCCCATCGCCCACTTTCCCGCTGCGTGCGGCGGTGGAGAGTGTGCGAACAATTTCATCCGCTCGCGCCGAAGTCACCACCAGCTCGATCTTCACCTTCGGCAGCAAGTCGACCTTATACTCCTGGCCGCGATACGTCTCGGTGTGACCCTTTTGACGCCCGTGCCCGCGCACCTCTGAGACGGTCATCCCGTCGACACCTATGCCGAGCAGCGCGTCCTTCACTTCATCCAGCTTATGGGGCTGGATAATCGCTTCGATTTTCTTCATTCGGTGGTCCGTCCTTTTCGTTGGGTTATCTACTTGGGTATCTATATGATGCTCCGGAGGGCGAACGCGTCCAAACGAAACGTTTGGATTGGCTGGATCAAAATAATCTATTGGACGTTTAACCAAACTGCCATTAGGCTTAAATCTTAAAGCTCAGTCCGCTTTGTAATCCAATACCTCAGGAGGTCGTAAAGTGTATACCCGCTTGAAGTGTCTCTGCACGTTTCTAACGGCGGCATTGATCGCAACGTCCGCCTTCGGACAGGACGCGCCTGCCCCAGCCCAGGCACCTGCCCCGACTGCGGCTCCCGCTGCCCCTGCTCCCCTTTCCGCTCCTACTTTTACAGGACCACTGTCGAACATTCCCCCCGCCATTCTCGATGCCGGACCTTTCGGAAAAATCGCCGTGAATGGCGTGGTCAGCGGTGTGGGCACAGTGCAGAACAATCCCATCGCGGGCGATGACAACCGGCACGCGGATCTGAGCAACGGGCAGATCTTTATTCAAAAGACCGACGGTTGGTTCCAGTTCTACATACAGTCGGGTGCCTACAGCATTCCGGACCTTGGCTTGCCTTACATCAATACCAACAATACGCTGCCGAACTTTTTTGGTGCGGTGCCAGTGGCCTATGTTAAGTTGCAGGCGGGCAAGAACACCTCCTTCGAGATTGGCGCCCTGCCCACGCTGATCGGTGCTGAGTACACTTTCAGCTTCGAGAACATGAACGTCGAGCGCGGCCTCGTGTGGAACCAGGAAAACGCAGTCAATCGTGGAATCCAGGTGAACCAGACCATGGGCAAATTCACCGCATCGGCGAGTTGGAACGACGGTTTCTATTCCGGCCGCTATAGCTGGGTATGGGGTTCCCTAGCCTATGCCAACGGGCCGCATGCCTTGTCATTTGTAGCGGGTGGAAACATGAGTCAGACTAAGTTTCAGAATCTGGCCACTCCGGTGCAAAACAATGGCAGCATCTACAACGTCATATACACCTACACGAAAGGGCCCTGGATCGTTACGCCGTACTTCCAATACACCCATGTTCCGACTAACGCGAACATCGGTGTCATGAAGGGGGCGTCGACTACGGGGGGCGCGATCCTTGTGAGCTACGCCATGAAACACGGCTTCGCTCTCCCGGTGCGCTGGGAATATATTGGAAGTTCGGGGAGCCTCACGGACAATTCCGTCAATTTAATGTACGGTCCCGGCAGCGCGGGCACGTCGTTCACGGTCACGCCTACCTTTCAACAAGGAGGCTTCTTCGCTCGGGGAGACATAGCCTGGGTTCACGTGAGCAGCTTCACGCCAAGTTTCGTCTTCGGTCCCATGGGCATGAACAACAACCAGTTCCGGATGGCGGCTGAAATCGGGTTCGTATTTGGCGACAACATAACGAAGAAATAAAGAAGCCGCAAATTCAGGCTCGGCTAAATCAGCCTCGCGCTGGTGGCGCTCTTCGGTCCGAAGTAGAAACGAGGTCCTTTCCACATCCTGTTGCTAGAAAGCCGCGCGTGGCTCTATGCCGCGTGCGGTTTTTCTTTGCAGTAAGTATCTATAGATCCAAAGAACTGCTTACCCTTCGATCACCTCCCACGGTGTCTTATGGAACCGATTGAAATAATCAATTGGACACCTCCCCTGAGGCCCGTTAGACTGAGAATCACTCGATCGAACCAGTCTGCCACGTGTCGCCAGCCGGGTTCGATCGGTGAGTAGTTCAGCCCCGCAATTGCCACCACGTAATCGTCGCTGGCGGGGACAAGCAGCCCAACCATTTCGGCGGCTTTTGTCTTCAGTCATTGAGATTCTTTTAGAACCCAAATAGAGGAGGAGTACCCTTCATGGGCGCCAATTCAACACAAGCAGTAGGCGTTTCGGCCTTCTTGATCGCGTTCACCTTAATCGCCGCCGGTATCGCGGGCGGCGGAATTCTTGTGAGCCTGGTGGGCGTAGTTTTACTGGCGGTTTCGCTGGGCGTTTTCCGCAAAGCGAAGCCGTGGGAAGAAGCGGAGTGAAAAGGAGATAACTATGGCAATCGCAGGATTAATCGTAACGTTGCTGGGCTTCATTATCGCGCTGGCCAGCGTCGGAATGAGTTCGTCGGTTGGCGGCCGCATGGTGATCGTCCTCATCGGGCTGGTGGTCAGCCTGGTAGGGATTATCGGACTGGTCAACCCGGCGTTTCAAAAGAAGGCTGTCTGGAAAAAGTGACGGGAGCGACTGACGAGAGGATGATGAACATGACACGACGCATCGCATTGTTAGCAGGGACGCTCCTGATGGCGTCACTCACTTGGGCTCAAGCGCCCGCGACCCCGGCTCCGGCTCCGGCTCCGGCCGCTCCGGCAGCGGCGCCCGCGCCGGCTCCGGTAATGATCACGGACCAGGAAATCAAGAACACCCCCACCCCGAGTGCCGACGCTAAGGCCAAGGGCGATCCGGACGGTTCGCTCACTGGTAACGTGTCGGACATCGTGGTCGCCGATAGCAAGAAGGGCGTCACGGTCGAAGACGCTCTGAACCAGATCGGCCAGAACCGGGTCGCCATCAACTTCGTGTGGACCCTGATCACCGGCTTTCTGGTCATGTTCATGCAGGCGGGTTTCGCCATCGTGGAAACCGGCCTGTGCCGCGCCAAAAACGCCAACCACACAATGATGATGAACTTCATGGTCTATGGCACGGGTCTGTTGGCCTACTGGCTGATCGGCTTCGCCATCCAGATGGGCGGCGTGGGAGCCCTGGGCACTTTGGGCAGTACCCCAGTGCTCAACGGCGAGTTCGCCATGAAGCTGTTCGGTAAGGACTTCGGATTGTGGGGCCAGAACGGCCTGTTCCTGATGCACAAGGGAACTTACGACGTCGCTGTGATGGTGCTTTTCCTGTTCCAGATGGTGTTCATGGACACGGCGCTGACCATCGTCACCGGCACCGCGGCAGAGCGCTGGAAGTACGCGGCCTTTATTCTGTCCTCCTTCGTCATGGGCGCGTTCACCTATCCGCTATTTGCCAACTGGGCCTGGGGCGGCGGCTGGCTCGCCAATCTCGGCGGCAATTTTAATCTCGGCCACGGCTATGCGGACTTCGCGGGTTCGGGTGTGGTGCACGCGGTCGGAGGAATCACCGCCTTGGCGATGGGAATCCTCATTGGTCCTCGCATCGGCAAGTATGACCGCTCGGGTAAGGCCAATGTACTTCTGGGCCACGACATCGTGCTGGTGCTTCTGGGCTGCTTCATTCTGGCCTTCGGCTGGTTTGGATTCAACCCCGGTTCTACTCTGGCGGCATCCGGAAACGGCGCGCTGCGCATCGGGTCGGTGGCGGTCAACACCATGCTCGCTGGAATGACCGGGAGCTTTGGCGCGATGCTCTATATGTGGCTTCGCTACGGTAAGCCCGACGCTTCCATGAGCGGTAACGGCCTTCTGGCCGGCCTGGTGGCGATCACGGCGCCTTCCGGATTTGTCAATCCGGTGGGCTCGGCGATCATCGGGCTGATCGCCGGCGTCCTGGTGTGCGTCTCGGTCGAGTTCGTCGATCGCGTCATGCGCGTGGACGATCCGGTTGGCGCGATCTCGGTTCACGGTGCCAACGGCTTGTGGGGCGTCATTTCGGTGGGCCTCTTCGCCGACGGCAAGAGCAACTACGGCGGATCCTGGAACGGCGTCAACGGAAACGTTACGGGTCTGTTCTACGGCGACGCTGGACAGCTCGTGGCGCAGCTCATCGGTGTATGCACCCTGGTCGGGTTCGTATTCACGTTCAGCTTCGTCGCGAACTGGATCATCGACGTTCTCGTTGGTCAGCGCGTGGGTGCCAAGGCTGAACTCGAAGGTCTGGATATGCCTGAAATGGGCGCTCTGGGCTATCCCGAGTTCGAGCTGAAGGCCAGCGCCGCCCGGATGTAACGTTGAAAGTCTAGGATTCGGAGGATCATCACCATGGCAACCGCAGCAACGGCGTTCGAATTGGTACCGGCCGGGCGAGCACCTGTCGAAACTCCGGTCGGTCCGATCCGGCTTCTCCCGATTCCCTGGCGCGACCCGCATACGGTCGAGCCGGCGGAACTGCAGCAGTACATTTCCATGCTCGAGCGGGCCTGCGTGGAGCAGCCTCACAACGCCGACGTGCGGACCTGTCTGGGCATGGCGCACGCGATGAACTACGACGTCTACCGGTCCATGGACGCGCTCGAAGAAGCGCGCCGGATCGAGCCGGAAAACTTTTTCGCACAACTGAAGTTTTCCGAGCTGCACTACCGTTTGCGGGCGTTAATTGTCGCAGAGGAAGAGACGCTGAAGGCAGTCCATATGGCGGGGAACGCCTGGGAATTGTCCCTGGCGCGAAAGCAGCTGGCCGAAATCCGGCGCCTCCGAAGGGAGGGCACGCAGAAACCGGCCTGGACCAAGTCTCTTTCCGTGCCGATGGTCATGCTGGTGCTGATGACGGTGATCACCGGCATCCTGATAGCCTGGAAGTGAAGGACGGCACAACATGAAATCCTGGGGTTACTTTTTCGCGGCCGCATTCTTCGCATCGTATCTGATGGTCTCCAACGGTGTTCCCTTGCTTCCTGTGCTCGCGGGGGTTGCGGTCGCGGCTTTGTCTATGTGGTTGAGAACGGCGTCGGGGCGAAAGGTCGCGCGGGGGCCTTCACACTAAGACCCTCGCACTGATTTCGCGGCTTTCCGCCCGGGCCTGTTCGTTAGGTTTCGTTCGTTAGGTCTTCCCATGCCGGCTCACGATCTTCCCCTTCCCGTCGTACTTCTCATCGTGTTTGGCTCCGCCAAGCTGATGGGAGAGATCTTCGTGAAGCTGCGCCAGCCGGCACTGGTGGGCGAGATCCTGGCCGGAGCCATCATTGGGCCCAGCCTCCTGGGTTGGATCGCTCCCAATGAAACGCTCACGGCGTTGTCGGACCTGGGCGTGATGTTCCTGCTGTTCGACGTCGGCCTGCAGGTCAAAGCGCACGAGCTTTTGCGGGTCGGGGGTACGGCCACATTGGTGGCCACGGTCGGCGTAATCGTTCCTTTTTTTGCCGGTTGGGGGATTATGCTGGCGTTCGGCGCGCCCCAGTATGAGGCCGTCTTTGTCGGCGCCTCCCTGGTGGCGACCAGCGTGGGCATCACCGCTTCGGCCCTCTCTGCCCGCGGTCTGCTGCACGAGGTCGCCAGCAAGATCATACTGGCCGCTGCGGTGATCGACGATGTCCTGGGCCTGATCGTGCTGGCCGTGGTGAGCAGCGTGGCGACCGGACACGTGAACTTCCTGGAGATCGCGCTTACCGCCGGCCTGGCTACCGCGTTCACGGTGGTCCTGGCCAAGTGGGGCACGATGGCCGTGAACCGCGTGCTACCCCATTTCCATTCCCGGGCCGAGGCGGAAGACGCACAGTTCCATCTCTCCCTGATTCTTCTGTTTGCCCTTTCCGCTCTTGCGATCTACACCGGAGTAGCAGCCATCGTGGGCGCTTTTCTGGCCGGCCTGGCTCTGTCCGATTCAGCCGATGCTCGCGTCCGCGATCTCACCCGCGGCGTCAATGAGCTGCTGGTGCCGTTCTTCCTGGTCGGCATCGGGCTGCACTTGGATCTGGGCGTATTCCGGACCCCTGCCACGTTGGTCCTGGCGCTGGTGATCCTGGCCGCCGCCATCGTGACCAAGCTGATCGGCTGCGGACTGGGCGCGGTCTCCTTGGGCTGGCAGAACGTCGTGAAGATCGGTATGGGGATGGTCCCCCGGGGCGAGGTCGGGATGGTGATCGCCCAGATGGGGCTCAGCATGAAGGTGATCAGCACGGAAGTCTATGCCGTGGTTGTGTTTATGGCGGTTGCTACGACTTTGGTGACCCCGCTGCTCCTGAAAATCGCCTTCCGCAGCCCGAAGCTCGAGCCCGCCCCGGTTTGACCGAAACGGTAGTCGGCGGACGCTATCACGTCCATCCAAACTTTCTATTAGCAGGCAGCCTAAGTCCAGCGCTAAGATATCTGGTATGTTTCTGAGGGCGGAACGTCCACGTGGGTCATTCAACCCCGGGCGGCGGCATCCAGGTAGCTAGGCGAATCCTACACCGAAACGTCAACTCCCTCGACAGCGTTCATCCAACATCAGTTTTTTATAAGTCAAAGCATCTAAGGAGATTCATGAGTAACGAAAACAGCGGATTGCAAGACTTCCTGAAGCTTCCCTACACGGAACTGGAGGAGTTGAATCTGAAGGCCAAGGATCAGCGCCTGAAGCGCGTTCCGGCCGAGCAGATCCGGGAGGAACGGCTGAAGTATTTGACCGATGAGAAGCGCATCAAAGCCGTTACCCTCCTGTTCAGCGACCTGGAAGGCCGTCTGCATATGCTGGATTACGACAAGAAGTTCCTGGTAAAGAGTTGGGACAACCTGACCTTCGACGGATCCTCCATCCGCGGTTTTACCGCCCAAAAAGAGAGCGATTTGCGGCTGGGTCTGGACTGGTCCGCCTTCTACTGGGCGCCGGCCGATTTCTTCGGCGCCGGCAAAGTGATGGTGTTCGGTGAAGTCATCGATAAGGACGGCAGCCCGTACTCCGCCGACATCCGCGGGGTGCTGAAGAAGTTTGCCAACGAACAGCACGCCAAGAAGGGCTACACGCTGAACGCCGCCAATGAAATCGAAGGCTTTCTGTTCAAAGGCGTGGATGCCGAGCGGCACTATTCGGAAACCGGCAAGTTCGAGTACGTGAACACCGGCGGCTACTATCACTCGCTTCCCGGCGATCCCCTGCGCCTCTTCATCGATACCGCCGCGGAAGTGCAGCGCTCCATGGGCTTCCAGAACGAGAAGGACCATCCGGAAGTGGCGCCTTCGCAGTTCGAGATCAACTACAGCTACGCCGAAGTGGTGGCGGCGGCCGATCACATCCAGCTTTACAAGCTGATTTGCCGCCAGGTGGCCACCAGCATGGGCCTGACCGCCAGCTTCCTCCCCAAGCCCGTCGTGGGCGTCAACGGAAGCGGCATGCATACCAACGTCTCGATCAGCAAAGGCGGAAAGAACATTTTCTGGGATCCCAAAGGCGAAGAGAAGATCAGCAAGGAAGCTTGGAACTTTGTCGATCGTATTCTGACCGCCGGCAACGATATCTGCCTGCTGTTGAACCCGAGCGTGAACGCCTTCCGGCGGCTGGACCCGCACTTTGAGGCGCCCAACCAGATCATCGCCTCGGCGGTGGATCGCGGTTCCATGGTCCGTATTCCGATCGGCAACGAGCGCAGCGCGCGCGTCGAAGTCCGCTCGGTTGCTCCGGACGCGAACCCGTACATGGTGCTGTACTCGATCTTCAAGACCGGGATCGATGGCAACATCGCCAAAATCAAAGGTCTCCGGTCGGCCAAGCGCTATCTGCCCGACAACATCTACGACGCCATGGACAACTTCAATAACTCCGAGTGGACCACCAAGCTGCTCGGCGCCGAGGTGAAGGGCCGCTACGCCGACCTCAAGAAAGCATCCGCGGATCGCTGCGCCCGGCTGCTCGGCACCATCGTCAAGCCGCCGGAGCTGCAGTACCACCACGAGATTTACAATCAGTATCTCTGGAATCAGTTCTAAACTAAACGTGGCGGGCGACGCATCCGTCGCCCCTACAATTACAACGCACGTAGGGGCCGGACACGTCCGGCCCTTTTTGTTTTGCGCGATGATAAATAGCAAGTGCGTTCGCCGTCCGTTCTCCAAATCAACGTCTCTCTCGGGGGCGTTCCCAAGCGCCCGATCCCCGCGGGCATCGTTACTCCCGTCGGTATCGCCGGCGACAAACAGGCGCATCCTTTAATTCACGGCGGGCCGCGCCAGGCGATTCTCATCATCACCTCCGAGGGCATCGACGAGCTCAAGGAACAGGGTTTCCCGCTGTATCACGGCGCGCTGGGCGAAAATCTTACCACGCTGGGTCTCAACCGGCGCTCGCTGCGGATCGGCCAGCGCTATCGCATCGGCGAAATCCTCGTCGAGATCACCAAGGTCCGTGCGCCTTGCGATACGCTGAACCCTTACGGACCGGGCATTCAGAAGGCAGTCTATGATGAGGAAGTGAAAGCTGGGAATCCGGCGTCGCCGCGATGGGGGTTGAGCGGATTCTACGCGTCGATCCTGCGGGCAGGTACGATCCATCCCGGCGATCCGGTCCAGTTGGTGGACGAAACCGCGTAGTTCCGTCATGCATCGCCTGTCGAATCTTCCCTACCGGGATAGCAAGCGCGCCGCGCGCGAGCTCGCTGTGCTGGCGCCGTATCTTCCTCCGGCCGTCCAAAACCGCTTCGACCTTTTGCTGGCAGGCTCGCCCGCGCCGGAACAGGGACTGCACTACTTCACGCGGCTGCGGGATCAGCACCCCGGCGCATTCGCCCGCTTGACGCGCTCTCCCATCGGGCTGCGGCATCTGGTGGCGGTGTTCACCTACAGCCGGTTCCTGGCGGAAGAAATTCTGGAGCATCCCTCCTGGGCCGACCAACTCCTCTATCCGGCCGGTTTGCAGCGCGTCGCCACTGTCGAGGATCTCCGCGCGAGCCTGGAGGCCGCGCTTCCTCCGGGCCTTCCGCCGCCCGTGGAACTCGCGAAATTCCGGCGGCGTCAGATTCTGCGAATCATGATCCGCGACGTGATGGGCCTGGGCACGCTGCCGGAGATCACCGGCGAGCTGACCGCGGTGGCCGACGCCATCGTCGAGGCCGCCTATGAGCGAATCTATCGGGATCTGGTGGCGCGGTATGGCCAGCCGCGGTCGGACGATCCGTCGGGAGACGCCCAGGCGCATTTCGCGGTGATTGCGCTAGGAAAGATGGGCGCTCAGGAACTCAACTACAGCTCCGATATCGACCTGATGTTTTTGTACTCGGCAAACGGCCAGACCACGGGGCCGGTGAGCATTTCCAACAAGGAATTTTTCAAGCGCGCGTCGAATCAGCTCACCGGACTTCTTTCGGCGTATTCCGCCGAGGGAGTGTGCTATCGCGTGGACCTGCGCTTGCGCCCTGACGGCAGCCTGGGCGAGGTCTGCATATCGGTCGACGGCGCGCAAAATTACTATGACAAGCGTGCGCGCGATTGGGAGCTGCAGATGCTGATCAAGGCGCGTGTGGCCGCGGGCCATCGCCCCACCGGACGCGCGCTGCTGGATTTCGTGGAATCCCGGATCTATTCCACCACCCTGGACTTCTCCGCGATTGAAGAGCTCTCCGCCACACGGGAGCGTATCAATGAAAAGCTCGCGGCGCGTCAGGCCGGCCGTCCCGAGCCGCCTGGCTGGATCGATGTCAAGCTCGAGCGCGGCGGCATCCGCGATATCGAATTTCTGGTCCAGTGCCTGCAGCGCTTGCACGGCGGCGCCGATCCCTGGGTCCGTCACGGTGGAACCATGCTGGCGCTCGCGCGTCTGCAGGATAAAGGATATCTCACTGGCGCCGAATACGGCCGGCTGGCCCAGGCCTACCAGTTCCTGCGGCATCTGGAACACCGTCTGCAGTTCGACGAAGACCGGCAGACCCACCGGCTGCCTGAAGATCCGCCGGCTCTGGAACTGATCGCGCGGCGCATGCCCGGAGCCAGTTCGGGAGTAAGTTCGGGCGAATCGCTGATGCGCGAGCTTCAGAATCATTTTGCGGCGGTGATCGAAATGTACGAGCGCGTGGTGTACTCCCGTGCGGCAGCCGGAGCCGCCCCCGTCCAAGTCGAGCAGGCCGAGCAGGCCGGCGGCCGTCCGACCGCGTTCGTCATTCAGGCGCTGGAGCAGCGAGCACCCGCCTTGGCGGCGGCGATCGCCCGTGCCGACCTTCATCGCGGCTATCGTTCCTTTGAACATTTTCTGGAACGCCTGTCGAACGATCCCGCGCGCCTGGAGCGTCTCAATTCCAGGCCGGAATTGGCGGCCACGGCCCTGGATCTGTTCGAGCACAGCCCGTACTTCGCCGAAGATCTGATCCGCCGGCCGGAATCGATGGATGAGCTGGCGCGCGTCTCCGTTCCGCTGATCCAGGACGAGCCGCTGCCGCGCGATGCCACCGAGCTGCGCCGCTGGTTCCGGCGGGCCATTCTGCGGATCGAAGCCGAGAGCATCTGCCGGTCGCATCCGATTTTCGAAACGCTGGACAAGACTTCGAGGCTCGCCGACACCGTGATCGCAAGGGCGTACGAGATTGCCATCGCGGATGTGCGTTTGTCGAACCCACCCGAAAGTGCCGGTTACCAGCCTGTGAATCAGATGTGGACGATCGCACTCGGACGGCTGGGCATGCGCGAGTTCGATCTGGGCTCGGACGCGGACCTGGTATTCGTACTGCCCGATTCCGACGCTTCCGAGATGGTCTTCTGGACCCGTGTAGCCGAGCGCGTGGTGCATCTGATCACGGCCTACACCGGCGAAGGCGTGCTGTTCGCCGTGGATGAACGATTGCGTCCCAACGGCACCGCCGGACCGCTGGTGCAGACGGAGAGCGCCGTCACGGAATACTTCGCGAATGCGGCCGAGGCGTGGGAAGGCATTACCTACATGAAGTCGCTGGCCGTGGCCGGCGATCTGAAACGCGCCGAGCTTTTTCTACACGAGCTGCAGCAAGTCGACTGGCGGCGGTACGGGCAAGGCGGGCGTTCCCGTGCGGACCTGCGCGAGATGCGAGCTCGCCTGGAAAGAGAGCAGGGCCCTTCGCGTCCCTTGAAAGCCGGCCGCGGCGGCTACTACGACATCGATTTCCTGTTGATGTACCTGCGCCTGAAGAGCGCGGGCGTGTTCTTCACGGTGTTAAACACACCCGCGCGGATTGAGGTTCTGGAACAGATGGGCCACTTGAGCCGCCAGGACGCCCAGTTCCTGAACGATGCGGCGGCATTCTATCGGGCGCTGGATCACGGTCTCCGCGTGATCACGGGACACGCCGAGAGCCGCCTGCCAGGATCGGACGCGCAGTTGGACGCGCTGAGCTCGCTGCTGCCGCGCTGGACGCCGATCCCGCTCTCGGACTTAAGCAGAATTCGCTCGGAGACGCGCGCGGCGTTCGACCGGTTTTTCGGATAACCGCGTATCAGCGGCGGCGATCTTCTCGGCGCTCCTCTGTGCGGTGGTCCTCCACCCTTCTGCGGCTGCCACCGCGCTCCGCGGCCCGCTCGCGGTCATCGCGTCGTTCCAGCGGATGCCGCTCCTCGAAGCGCTGTGGCGGGCCAGCGCGCCGGATCGTGTATGGATGGACGTAGGTTCCCCGATTGCCCCATCCCCGCCGCCATTCGGCGTTATTGATGATCACCGTGTGCGTGTTCCACGCGAAGCGATTGGTGCCCCAGCCCCACGGCCGGAACGCCGGCCCGATCGCGATACCGAAGTTGAACGTGATCCCCCGGCCGATCACAAAACCGGGCCGCGGCCGTGCGAAGACGATCAGCGGATCGTAGTAAGGCACATACAGCACCGCCGGGTTTACCGGCGCGATCTCGATATACGGACCGCCGCTGACGATAATCTGTCCGTTGGTCCGGAGATAGCCGAAATCGCGGGCCTGCCGGCGCATCCGCTGCACCGCATCCATCACATCCTGGTTTTGGGCCAGGAATGCGTCACCCAGGTCGCGCGTCCAATTCATGTCGGAAGCCATCATGCCCAGGACCGACGGAAACGGCAGCAAAGCCTGAACGCTCGGATCCCACGGCAACTGGTCTTCCTGAATATCCCGCGCCAGGGCGTCTCCGGTGACGTAGTGGTGTTCATCCGACCATCGCGCCGCATCGGGGACCTGCTCGGAGAACGTTGCCGCGGCCAGAACCTGCGCCAGCAAAGGGTCCGGATAGAGCGCGATCCTGGCCACCAGGTTGTCCAACTGCTGGGGCGGAAACGATGGCGGCGCCTGCGCCAAAAGCGGGATCGCCGTCAATATCGTGAATCCGATGATTCTCGTACGTCGCATGATTCCCTCCTGTGTCTCGCGATGTTCGAATAACTATCGGCGGCGGCGCCAGTGGCCGTTATAGTAACGATGGCCCGCGTAACGCGGCCCCACCCATACTGATCCAGCATAGGGTGGCCGCGACCAGTATCCTGCACGCCAGGCATAGCGTGGCCCCAGACGGTTATAGTAGCCGGAAACCCAAACGTACCCTGGTCCGGGACTCGGCGGATAATACGCCACGGCTGGCGGAGGAGGGGGCGGCGCCGCATAATACCCGTACGCCGGGCCGACTCCAATTCCCACCGAGAAATGAACGCCCGCAAATAGAGAGCTGCTCGCCAACAACATCAAAACCACCAAACTCTTTTTCATGATCGAGTCCTCCTGCTGAAGAAATTGCACTCGGCTTGCCAAACTTGATCTGTAAGAAAGTTCGAAAGTTAGCGCGACGACGTGGTTGGCATTGGTGGCTGATTTCCACCACCTGAGGCCGATCTCAGCCAAGCGGCAAGCCGCAACTTTTATTCGCGGCCGGCGATGCCCAGGGCTTTCATCTTGCGGTACAGATGGCTGCGTTCGAGCCCCAGCATCTCGGCCGCGCGCGTGACGTTGCCTTTGGCCTCTTCGAGCTTCTTGAGGATATAGTCGCGCTCGGCCGCTTCGCGCACTTCCTGCAAGCTCCCGAAACGCTCCACGGGCTTGTAGAAAACCGCGCGCCGGGCACGATCGAGCGGAATGTGACGCGCGTCGATGCGCGGCTGCGGATTCATGATGACGATCCGCTCCATCAGGTTGCGCAATTCGCGCACATTGCCCGGCCAGGGATACCCTTCGAGCACCCGCAGCGCCTCTTCGGTCAGTTCCTTGGGCTTGCGTCCGTACGCCGTGGTGAACTCGCGCAGGAAGTGATCGGCCAGCAGCGGAACATCCTCGATCCGTTCGCGCAGAGGTGGCACGTGAAACGGAATCACATTGAGGCGGTAGAACAAATCCTCGCGGAAATTTCCCCGCTCGATCTCTTCTTCCAGATTCTTGTTCGTGGATGCCACCACGCGCGCGTCCACCTGGACCGACTCGGCCGCGCCCACCGGCTCAAAGCGCTGTTCTTCCAGAGCCCGCAGAACCTTGGCCTGAGTCTTGAGCGACATGTCCCCGACTTCGTCCAGAAATAGGGTCCCGCCGTGCGCTTTTTCGAGCTTGCCGGTCTTGTCTTCCGCCGCGCCCGCGAACGCGCCTTTGCGATGGCCGAACAGCTCGCTTTCGATCATTTCCTCGGGGATCGCCGCGCAGTTCACCTCGACCAAAGGCTCACTGGAGCGCGAACTGGCGGCGTGGATCGCATGGGCGATTAGCTCCTTGCCCGTACCGCTCTCGCCGAAAATCAGCACGCGGCCGTTGGTGGCCGCCATCAGCGTCAATTGCTGGCGGAGCGCTTTCATCGGCACGCTTTCACCGATGATGCGGGTTTTTTGTTCGCCGCCTCCTTTCAACCGGCTGAGCTCCAGCTCCAGCCGCCGCTGCTGGACCGCGTTGTGGATCACCACCATCACCTTTTCGATGGTCAGCGGCTTTTCCAGAAAATCGAACGCGCCCAGTTTGGTCGCCTTCACGGCGGTCTCGATGGTGCCGTGTCCGGAAATCACCACGACCTCCGGACGATCGGCGAAGGGAATCTCCTGAATGCGGGCCAGCGTTTCCAGGCCGTCCATCCCGGGCAGCCATACATCCAGCAGCACGACGTCGTAGGGGTGCCGTTGCAGCTCCTCGATGCATTGCTCGCCGCTTTCCACCGCTTCACAAGCGCAGCCTTCGTCCTCCAGCACGCCGCGCAGGGATGCCCGAATGCCCGGTTCGTCGTCTACAATCAGCACGCGCGTGTCTTTCACGCGCGGACCTCAGCCTCCGCCTGAATCGCGTCGAGCGTGCCAACCGGTACTTCGACGAAGAAGCGAGTGCCCGACGGCCGGTTGTCCTCCGCGCGGATGCGTCCACCGTGCTCGCTCAAGATATGGCTGACGATCGCCAGACCCAGGCCGGTGCCGCGTCCCTTGGTGGAAAAATAGGGCAGGAAAAGCTTTTCCTTGTCTCCGGCGGAGATTCCGCATCCCGTATCGGCGATCAGCAGCTCCACCGAATCGGCGGAGGTCGCGCGCGTGACCACGATCAGCCGCTTGACCAGGGCATCGCGCATCGCTTCCGCCGCGTTGTCCACCAGGTTCACCACCACGCGTTTGAACTGGTCCGGATCCACATTGACCTTGGGCAGATCGGGCGCCAGATCCGCGCGTACGTCGATTCCGTCCAGCCGGCCGTCGAAAACATCCAATCCGTTGCGAACCACGGCGTTCAAATCGCACGGGACCATTTGCGCCTTCGGGAATCGCGAGAACTGAGAGAATTCGTCGGCCAGCGTCTTGACCGATTCCACCTCGCGCGAAATGGTCGCCGCGCACTCCCGCAGCACCCGATGGGAATCGGCCGTGGACGCTCCCCGGTCCAACTGGCGCGCGATCCGCTCGGCCGAGAGCGCGATGGGGGTGAGCGGATTCTTGAGCTCGTGCGCGATCCGCCGGGCCACCTCATGCCACGCCTCGGCTTTTTGGGCGCGCAGCATTTCGCTGGTGTCTTCGAGCACCACCACATAGCCCGGTGCGGCCGGCTCATGGGCCGGCAACGCCGAAACGGTCAGCGCCAGGTGCAGAACCTGGCCGGGCCGTTCGAGATCCACCTGGCTGGCGGCCAGTCCGGTACGGCGCGCGCGCTTCATCAGATAGCGCAGCTCGGCCGCATGCTCGGGTGGAAACAGATCGCTCAGGGTGGCCGCGCGCTCCACCTGATCGGCCGGGAACAGCCCTCGCATTGCGCGATTTACGCGCTGGATGCGGCCGTCGGAGGTCAGTGAAATCACGCCGGTGGGAATGCTCTCGAGAATGGCCTCGGTGAACCGGCGGCGGCTTTCCAACTCGCGGCTATTGTCTTCCAGGCCTACGATCATTTCGTTAAATCCGCGTACCAGCGACGCCATCTCGTCGTTGGCCGGCACGTTTACGCGATAGCTGAGGTTGCCTTTCCGCACCTGGCTGGCCGCCTCCAGCAGCGCGGAAATCGGCACGCTGATCTGCTTCGCCAATATCAGAGCGATCCAGGTGGCGACGAACAGAATAAAGAGCGCGATCAATACCTCAAACAAAAGGTATAAGTATCGTAGCGACCGGCGGTCGGCCGAAAGCTGGTTGTACGTGTTCACATACGCCTGGATCTCTCTCTGCTTCTCCACAACGTCGACATGCGGCCGCACGCGAACCACCAGCGTTCCTTGGGCCAGCGGTGCGCGGGAGCTAAACAGCGAGCCAGTCGCGCTGGACGCGCACAGGACGCGATTCCCGGCGGGCGTATCGATCCGCAGCTCCTCGATCCGGTTCTCGCGGCAGAGTTTCGCGAAGTCGGCGGTACCGTTCTGAACTTCAGGGAGCACGGAAAGCCAATGCGCCAGCGCATCCGCCCGGGACTGAACCTCCTCGCCCAGCCCGACCGCGGCGTCTCGTAAATGAATGTTCATGCCTTCCACCGGGGCACTGAACCATTTGTCGAGATTGCGGTTCAGGACCGCGTAGCTGAACAGCACCAGGAACACTACCGGGAGCAAGCTCAGAGCCACCGCGCCGAAAACCAGTTTCGACCGGATGCGCGAGCCTTCGCGGTTGCGCTGGCGCTCCAGGTACAGCTTGACGGTCTCCCGGAACAGCATGAAGCCGAGCGTCACGGTCAGCAGGAAAATCAGCGTCGAAACGGCCCAGAACAGGAATGTTTCGGCTGTGTTGGTGGGGCCAAACTCGCCGAAGGTGAAGGAAACCTGCCACACCACGAGCGTGAGCAGAATGGCCAGAACCACCAGACCCGCACCGAAAAGATGCCGTTTACGCATCGGTATTCCAATTATAGTGGGGTCCGGCTTTCCAGCCGGACCACCAGGAATGAGCGGGCAAGCATCAAGGGGCGGTGTATCCTGGAGTTCTCTGCATTCGACAAAGTTATGAGTCGCATTTCCTACGCATTTCGCGCTTTCTTCTCCATCCTGTTTGGCGGCGCGCTGCCCCCCGACATCGCCCAGGCCTTCGGATACTCGAAAGCCATGCCCGTGAAGGCGCCTCCGCCGCCTAAGCCGCAGGCGGGACCCTCCGCCGGAGCCGTGCAGATCCTGGGGATCCTGCAACGCGACGCGCGCCTGGTGGATTTCCTGATGGAGGATATCGCCCCGTTTGCCGACGACCAGATCGGCGCCGCCGTGCGCGATGTGCACGCGCAGTCGCGCCTGGCGCTGGATCGTTATATGCGGCTGCAACCGGTGATCGATGGCGTGGAGGGAACGTTCACCAAGACCGAGGGCGTGGACAAGGCTGCGCTGAAGTTCATCGGCAAGGTGCCTCCCAGCGGCACTGCTCCCGGCGGTGTGCTGCGGCACAAAGGCTGGAAAGCGGAAAAAGTGGACCTGCCCCCCACCGGACCAAATGACGTTCTCGCGCCGGCTGAAATCGAGATCGAGTAGTCTCCATCCGCATCCATGAACATCGGAATCGATCTGGGCACCACCAACTCGGCGCTCGCGTTCATTGACCCTGCACAAGCGGCGGTCGAGGATGCGCCTGCGATTCAAGTGCTGGTTGTCCCGCAGTACGTCGCGCAGGGACGCATCGAAACCCGCCGCACCCTGCCGTCGTTCTTGTACCTGGCCGGCCCGAAGGACGACCAGCAATTCACCGGGGTCTATGCGCGCGAACAAGGTGCCCTGGTGCCGACCCAATGCGTCCACTCCGCCAAGAGCTGGCTGTCGAACCCGGATGTGGATCGCACCGCGAAGATCCTGCCGTGGGACGCGCAGGAGGCCGGACGCCTGCTCTCGCCGGTGGAAGCCTCCACACGCATCCTGAAGCACTTGGCCGAAGCCTGGAGCAAAGCTCAGGGCTCGCCCGTGGGCGAGCATCCGGTGGTGCTCACCGTTCCCGCGAGTTTCGATGAAGAGGCTCGCGAGCTGACGGTGATGGCCGCGCGCGAAGCCGGGATCGAAAAGCTGACGCTGCTGGAAGAGCCGGCCGCGGCGTTCTATTCCTGGATCGCCAACGATCTGGCGCGCTCGCAAAAGAGTCTCTTTGACGGGCAGAACGTGCTGATCTGCGACGTGGGCGGAGGCACCAGCGACTTCACCTTGATTCGCGTCACTCGGGAAGGTGACCGAGTCGATTTCACCCGCACCGCCGTGGGCAAACACCTGCTGCTGGGCGGCGACAATCTGGATCTGACGCTGGCCTGGCTGGTGGAATCGAAGCTCGGCAAGCAGTTGTCCATCCGCCAGCGCAGCGCCTTACGCCGGCAATGCGCGGCCGGCAAGGAGAAGCTCCTCTCCGATCCGCATCTCCAGAGCGTGGAGATCACAGTGCTCGGCGGCGGATCGTCGCTGGTCGGCGGCACGCTCAAGACCGAGATCACGCGCGAAGAAGTGCTGGAGCTGGCACTGGACGGATTTCTTCCGGCATGCGAGCTGACGGATAAGCCCCAGGAGGACGCGTCCAGCCCGTATCGCGAAATGGGCCTGCCGCTGGTCGCCGATCCGGCCGTGACGCGGCATCTGGCGGCGTTTCTTGAAAGCGCGGGAAACATTCGTCCCGACGCGATTCTGTTCAACGGCGGCTTCTTCATCCCCGAAGTCTTGCGCCAGCGCGTCGCGGATGTGATGGAGCATTGGTACGGCCACCGGCCGGCGATCTTTGAGAATCGCGATCTGGATCTGGCGGTGGCGGTTGGCGCCGCGTATTATTCCTACGTCCGGTCCACGGGCGCTGGGCTGCTGGTACGCGGCGGACTTCCGCGCGCGTATTTCATCGGCCTGGCTGGCAGCGGCGGTGACGACTTGCGCTCCATGTGCCTGGCGCCGCGCGGTACGGAAGAAGGTTCCTCGATCGAGCTCGATCCTGGGAGTCTGCAACTGGTGGCCAACAAGCCGGTCGCGTTCCGGCTGTATAGCTCTCGCACGCGCACGGAAGATAAGGCCGGCGAGGTCGTGACGTTTTCGCCGGAGGAGCAGAAGGAACTGCACCTGCATGCGCCTCTCCACGCTGTTTTGCGATTCGGCAAGGCGGGCGAGCGTCTGGTGCCGATCAAGCTCGGGGCGAAACTCACCGAGGTGGGGACACTCGAGATCTGGGCCGAGTCGAAGACATCGGAACACCGCTGGCGGCTGCAATTCGAGCTGCGCAAAGCGGCCGCGGCCCAAGGGTTGCAGAAACCTGCGGCGGTGATCAGCGAAGAAGCACTGCGATCCGCGGAGATTCTCATTCCACAAGCATTTGCGCCGGCGGCGGTTTATATCAACGAGCCTCAAATGCCGCCCGAGCAGCTTCCCGCCCGGCTCGAGCAGACGCTGGGCTTGGGGCGCAATTCCTGGCCCGTATCCGCGATTCGTACGCTGGCCGACCGCATGCTGGAACTGGCCGACGGCCGCTCCAAGAGCGCCGCGCACGAGCTTCGCTGGCTCAACCTGTGCGGCTTCTGCCTGCGGCCTGGGTTCGGTTTCCCGGGCGACGATTTCCGCATCGAGCAAGCCCGCCGCGTGTACGCCTCCGGCTTGCAGTTCTCGAATCAGATCCAGAATGAGATCGAGTGGTGGATCTTCTGGGGGCGCGTGGCCGGCGGTCTCAATAAGAACCAGCAAACCGACCTGTTCCAGCGCCTCTCACCGGTTCTGCTGCCGCGCGGGTCCAAGCGTCCGCGCGTGAATGCGAGCCTGCTGCGGGAAATGTGGCGCGCCGCCGCCAGCCTGGAGCTGCTGCCGATCCAGACCAAGACGCAGTTGGGCGATGAGCTGATGACGCGTGTTCTTGCGGGCGACTTCATCGACACCGGCCTGTGGTGCATCGCGAGATTGGGCGCGCGAAAGCTGTTCTACGGCCCGATCAATCAAGTCCTTCCTCCGGCGGTAGTCGCGCGCTGGGTCGAGCAGCTCCTCAAAGTTCCTAAAGCCAGCGATGCGATTGGTGCGCTCGCGCGCCACACGGGCGATGCCACGCGCGATCTGCCGGCGTCCACTCTGAGCGTGGTTCGCCGGACGTTCCCCGATCTCGAACTGGATCGCGAGCCGCAGGATCATCTCGCCGCCATGGGCCGGATCTTCGGCGAGGATCTGCCGTCGGGTCTCGTCTTTCATGAATGAGCTCGCACTGGTAGACCGTCTGCGCGGGTTGAGTGGGAAAGGTCGCGGCGTCATCCGTGGCATCGGCGACGACTGCGCGGTGTTCCGCCCCAAGGCGACCGAGGACCTGCTGCTGAAGACCGACCAGCTCATCGAAGGCATTCACTTTCCGAAAAACATGCCTCCAGAGAGTATCGGCGAGAGAGCGCTGGCACGCGCGCTCAGCGATATCGCCGCGGCCGGTGGCGAACCGCGCTGCTGCCTGGTGGCATTGGCCGTTCCGCGAAAAAAGTCCGAGCGATGGATCCTGTCGTTCTTCACCGGACTGTTGCGACTCGCCAAACGCACCGGAACCGTGCTCGCGGGCGGCGATCTGGCGCATGACGACAAGGTCCATTGCAGTGTGATGGTGGTCGGCGCGGTGAAGCGTGGGAAAGCATTGACGCGCGCCGGCGCCAGGCCCGGCGATCTTCTATACGTCTCGGGCCCCCTGGGGAAACCCTGGGAGCAGCGGATCGAGCCCCGCTTGGCCCTCGGCCGGAAACTCTCGGGCAAAGCGACCGCGTGCATCGATCTGAGCGACGGTCTGGCGCTCGATCTCCACCGGCTGTGCAAGGAATCTCGCGTCGCCGCCCGAGTGGAGAGTATTCCTGTCGTGCGCGGCGCGAGCCTCGAACGCGCGCTCCACGGCGGCGAGGATTATGAGCTGCTATTCACGCTGCCGCCGCGCATGAAATCGCCAGCCGGAAGCACGCGCATCGGCACGATTGTGCGGGGCCGTGCGGGCTCTGTATGGTTCGAAGGGAAAAAGCTCGCGCCCCGCGGTTACGACCACTTTTTGGGAAAAGCGTAAAGGGGACAGGCCCATACTTAGAAAATGGATCCACCGTCTCTAACGCCAGGACCTGTCCCCTTTAGGCTTCGTTTCAGATCAGCCCATCACTCTGTCGGCGCGTAATATCCCGTCCGCCAGTGCGCCCTCACCGGAGGCAGACCCTTGGGAGGCACGATCTTCACCTCCACCAGGTGATAGCGCCCGTTGCGCTCCCGATTGCTCGGTACATACCCCAGCACATAGCGGTTGCGCAAATCGATACTGATTTTCTGCGCGATATCGGACAGCCGCATCCCCTGGGTCTTGAACAGGCGGCCGCCGGTTTGCTCCGAGATGCTGTTCAACACGCCACCGGCGTCGGTGTAGTTTGGATCGGCGAAGACCCCGATCGAATAGATGAGAACGTCGCTTTCCTTCACTACGTTCCTGATCTCAGTGGACGTGTAGCGGCTGTTGTTTTCGCCCCCGTCGGAAATCACCACCAGAGCCTTGCGCTTCTTGTTGGATTTCTTGATCTCATGGAGCCCCAGGAAGACCGCATCCAGTAGCGCCGTGGAGCCTCTGGTGTGGGTGAACAGGAGCTGGTACGTCACCTTTGCCGGATCCGGCGTCACCGGCACCACCAGCCTGGGCGAGCTGTCGAATTCCACCAGCGCGAATTCGTCCTCGGGATTCGCGGTCTTAAAAAATTCGGTGGCGGCTGCACGCTCTTCCCGCTCGGTTCCACTCATGCTGCCGCTGGTGTCGAACACCAGTCCCACGGCCACCGGCTCGTCGTCCATCGAAAAGCTCGTAATGGCCTGTTCGGTCTTGTCGTCGAAAACCCGGAAATTCTCTTTGTCCAGGCCTGACACCGGACGATTGTAGATATCGTTCACCGCCACCGGGACCAGGACCTCCGTCCGGTCTACGCGGAGATCGGGCCGCGGGATGCCGTCTGGCGCGCTGGATCCGGCCCTCTCTCGTGCTGGGATCGAGACCTGGGCCCGAAACACGAACGGCGCGCACAAGACAACTCCGGCTGCCAGCGCGATCATGGGCCGCCGTCTCATGGCACTTCTCTGGAGGTAATGATACTCTACGCCGAGCTACTTCGGAATGGCCATTACGTAATCCGTGATGGCGTTCAGATCCTGCGGGCTAAACTTGTAGGCCGGCATTTCGGAATTAGGAGACAACTTGGGCGGATCGGCGAAGTGCGCGGCGACCCATGCTCGGGTGCGCCTGGCCGCCAGTCCGTTCAGTACCGGAGCCATTTTCTCGCCCGATCCGTTCACCGTGTGACAGAACGCGCACCCGTGAGCTTCATACAGCATCGCGCCCGCGATGGCGGCATCCGGCGGATTTTCCCAAACGTCCAGAGTGCGGTCGTCGCGCTTGGTCACCAGCGTCACCAGCATTTTCTTCTGAGCAGCAGTCAACGTGGAATCGGGCCCATCGGGAGAGGGCTTCGTAAAATGCGCGATAAGCCAGTCCGCGGGCTTGGCCGAGGGCTCTTTCGCCAGGTCCGGACCCACCGTCGTCCGCTCCAGAACATGGCATCTCGAACACTTGTCCTTTTCGAAATATCCAATGGCGGCAAGCTGCTCCGGCGGAAGCTCGCGCCAGGTCTGCGGCGCCGTGAGCCCGGCGTTGGGATCCTCCATGCTCGGCTCGGTCGTCGCCACGGCGCGCTGCGTCAGGCCGGCCCATCCGATCGCCGCGAATACGGCCAGCGTAATCGCCACGGTTCGCTGGCGGACGCGGATCGCCTTGGCGCGATCGAAGAAGGGCACCAGAAACAGCGCCACGATGGCGACGTTCGGGAGAACCACCGCGCCCAGCACCTCCAGTTTGCCTGGGAAAAGCTTGAGCGTTTGGAACAGAAACAGGAAGTACCATTCGGGACGCGGCGTATACCTGGTGTTGGTGGGATCCGCCAGGCTACCCAGCCCCAGCTTCGCGAAGTTCGCGAACAACACCAGCACCATCACATATCCGAACATGGCGACCGAATCCTTGAACATCTGTTCGGGATAGAATTTCTTGGCCGGTTTGGCGGCGTCCTCGGGAGACGGCGTCACGCCGTGCCTGCGCACCAGATAAAGATGCAGGCCGATCAAAGCCAGGACGACGATCGGCAGTATAATCACGTGGGCGGAATAGAATCGCGCAAATGTGACCGTGCCGATGGTCTCGTTTTCGGCGCCCAGCAGCCGCTGCAAATAAGGCCCTGCCCCCGGGGCCAGTCCCATGATGTGGACAGTGACGGTTGTGCCCCAATAGGCTTTGTTGTCCCAGGGAAGCAGATAACCGGTGAGCCCGAAAGCCAGGGTCAGCAGGAGCAGAGCGCACCCCGCAATCCAGGTGGCCTCGCGGGGCTTCTTGTAAGCGCCCCAGATGAAGACCTGGACCATGTGGAGCACCACCACCACGATCATGCAGCTGGCGCCCCAGTGGTGCAGGCCGCGAATCATGGGACCCGCGGTCAGCTCCGTCATGATGTAGCGGAGGCTGGCGTGCGCTTCCGAGGGCGTCGGCCCATAGTTCAGAGCCAGCAGGACCCCGGTCGCAGCCTGAATCAGAAATGCAAACAGGGCCGCGCTGCCGAGCACCTGCGGCCAGCCTGCCGAAGCCGGAATATCTTCATCCAGAAAATACTGTAGGGCGGAGGGCAGGCCGGTCCGCTCTTCCAACCAATCGCGTACGCGGTTAATCATTGCCGTTTATCGCCGTCTACGAGGACCGCTTCACTTGTAACCCGATCAGGAGCTTGCCGTCCTCCACTCGCGACACGAACCGGTCGAGGGGCCGCGGCGCCGGGCCCGACAGAACTTTGCCGTCCAACCCGAACTCTGAATCGTGACACGGGCAAAGAAATATTTTTTGCTCGTCTTCCCAGTGGTAGATGCAGCCGAGATGGGGACATGCGGGGCTGAAGGCCACCGCGCTCTGGGGGCCGTTCTTCACCACCCAGGTGGTGGTCTTTTCCTTGGTCGCCTTCCATCCATCCACGCGCGTGCGGTGGTAGACGATCTCTTCGGGGACGCCGACCTGGAGATCCGCCAGATTGGCGACCTCTACCATCGCCCCCGCGCCGGGCGCTTTTGGTTTGAACAACAGGTATACGGCGGCTGGAACTGCGATTGCGGCCGCGGCGGCAGCGCCCAGCAGGTTCACGAGTACCGCGTAAAATTTTCGACGAGTGGGTAGTTTGGTTTGGTCCTGGAGCATGAGATGAATAAAAGGAAGTCGGACCTATAGGATAGTATACTCGGAGCAACGTGTCGCTTTTCTACCCTTTTCTGATCACCCTCATCGCCGTCCTCAGCGCCGCTGCGGGGGTTTGGCTGACGTCATTCCACGCGTTATCCCGCCGTCCGGTGCCCTTCGGCGGAGGGGTCCTGCTGGGGTAGCTTTGTTCTGGGTCCTGCCGGAAATGGCCGGTTTCTTCACCTGGCAAGGCGCGATTCTGTGGCTCGCCGGTTGGCGCAAATTGGGGACAGTCACCAGTGTCCCGTGCGAAATGGCCGTTGCGTGAAGGAGCCTTCCTGGCCGGGACACCGGATGACTGTCCCCGATTTGCCACTCGCTAAGCCTCCACCGGCGGATGCCGCCGATGCCAATCCGTCTGTTTCTGGAACAGATTGCCGACCGCGATCAGCTGGTTCTCCCAGAACGGACGCCCCAGGAGCGAAATCGCCAAAGGGAGTCCATCCGCGAATCCGCAGGGCAGGGAAATCGCCGGCAGACCCGCCAGGTTTCCGCCTGGAATCAGACCGCCGCGCGACCGGGTCGGAGGATCCGGCGCATCCAGCGGCTGGTCGACCTTGTTTGCCGGCCCCAGGCGCGTAGGCGCCAGCACCATATCGCAGTCCAGGAACAGATCGTGGAAGGCCGCCTTGACCAGCGACCGCACCCGCATGGCGCGCAAATATTCGGTGGAGGGCAGATCCAGCATCGCTTTGAGCCCGGCGATTTGATGCGAGTCGGCTAACTGGTCCACCTTGCCGCTGCGAATGAAGTCTTCGAAAATCGACCCCGCCTCGCCCGCAATGACGGTGCCCACCAGTGCGCCATAGGGAAAGTCGGGAAGCTGGATCTCCTTCAGCGTGACGCCCAGCGACTTGACCACGTCGAACGCGGCTCGAAAGGCCGGTTGCGCGGCGGCCTGGGCTCCATCCGCGAAATCGACCGGCATGTAGCCCACCGTGATCTCGGCCGGCTTACGCGCATAATACTGAGGCGTGTAATGGAAGCTGCGCCCGGACGATCCGGGATCTTCCGTGTCCGCCCCGGCAATCTCATTCAGCACCAGCCCGCAATCTTCCGCGGAACGGCACATGGGTCCCAGCTTATCCAGAGTCCAGGAAAGCGCCATGGCCCCGTGACGGCTGACCAGACCATAGGTCGGACGCAAGCCCGTGATGCCGCAAAACGCGGACGGCGTCAGAATCGACCCCGAAGTCTCCGATCCTATGGCAAAGGTCACAAGTCCGGCGGCAACCGCCGATCCAGGGCCACTCGATGACCCGCCGCTCCACCGCGTGCGGTCCCACGGATTCAGTCCCGGACCCGTGAGGGACGCGGCTGCGGTATTGTAGTCGCCGCCTCCGGCCAGCTCCACCATGGAGAGCTTGGCGATCAGGATCGCACCCATTTTGTCGAGTTTTTCGATCACGCGGGCGTCGTAGTCGAACACCTGTGCGGCGTAAGGCTTCGCGCCCCACGTGGTCGGCTGCTGCTTCACCGCCAGAAGATCTTTCGCGCCGTAGGGAATGCCCTGAAGAGGACCGCGGGTCCGGTCGCGTTTCAGCTCGCGATCGACGTCCTTCGCCTTGCTAAGGGCCTGCTTGCGCAGCGACAGCGCCAGCGCGTTGTAGCGCGGGCCGATACGCTCCATACGGTCGCAGAAGGCTTGCGTCAGCTCGTGGCACGAAAATTCCTTCGCGCGCAGCTTGGCATTCAGCTCGCTGATACTGGCGAAGAAGATGTCGGGAGCGATCTGAGCCACGGATTAAGCCTTGAACTGGAACGCAGGCTCGACGGTCATCGGCAGCCCGACTCGGGCGATGATTTGCGCTGCCACGCGCCGCTCGGATCGAGCGGCTTTCAGTTCGGCGTCGGCGGATTGAGGTGCCGGCGTCGGCGGAGCCTGAGCAACTGCCGTGCCGGCGAGAATCACACCGGCCAACTGGCGTCTGGAAATATCCATGCGCCCATTATAGGTTGTGGAGAAGGCTTCAGCCTGCAACGGGTGCTTCAGCACCCGCACCGGTATCGGAGGCTAAAGCCTCTGTTGCGGGCTGAAAGCCCGCTCCACCGGACCGCTACGCATGGACCAATTGATCCCTCGCCGCGAGAGCTTCTAAAGCCGCCTGCTCCATCACAGCCTTCGGCGGGCGCTCGCCGGTAAAGATTTCGAACTGTCGCCCGGCTTGTTCCAGGAACATTTCAAGCCCCGCGATCGTTTCCGCGCCCTGGTCTTTCGCGTGGCGCAGCAGCATGGTGTCCCGAGGCGTGTACACCATGTCGAACACCAGTTTCGACGGAATGCGGCCGTCGAAGAAACACCTTTCGGTGTTCGGAGCCATGCCCAGCGGCGTGGCGTGCACTATCGCGTCGAACGTCCGCGCTGCCGCCTGGTCGCGAGAAAGCGCTTCGGCTCCGCACGTGGAAGCGAGCGCGCGCACACGATCCAGATTGCGCCCGGTCACGGCCAGCTTGCTTCCCGCCGCCGCCAGCGCGAAGACAGCTCCGCGAGCCGCGCCACCGTTGCCGACTACCAGGACCGAAGATTTATTCAGCCGCACGTGGCGTTCCAGGGGCGAAGTGACGCCGGGAGCGTCGGTATTTGCGCCGCGCCACTTGCCGGCCTTGCGCCACACCGTATTCACCGCACCGATCCGGCGCGCCACTGGATCCACCCAATCCAGATACCGCAGGATCTTCTGTTTGTGCGGGATCGTTACGCTGAAGCCCGCCAGCGGCAACTCCTCGGCCATCACGAAAAAATCCTTGAGCTGCCCGGGATGCACCAGGAACGGCAGATACACCGCATCCACGCGTCGCGCCTGGAAGGCCCGGTTGTGCACGGCGGGCGAAATCGAATGCCCCACCGGATCGGCGATCACGCCGTAGATTTTCCCCTCGCGCGAAAGTTTCCCCACGCGATACATCCCGCGCAGCTTCTTGGCGGTCACTTGTCCCGAGGCGGTTCCGCCGGCCATGTTCGGCGCGGCATACGTGTACAGACCGCCGAACGAAGGGGAAAGCACGCGTGTGGGAAATCCGGTTTCGCCCATCGCCAGCAGGACCGTGGGAATCTTCGGATGCGCCCGCGCCAGCGATAGCACGCGCGAATTGTCGGACGGCTTTCGGGCGGTGGTCACGATCTTATAGGCGTGCGCCGGGATGGCGGCCATGCGCCGCAGCACCGATTCCAGACGCGGCGGAGTGCCTCCGTAGTTGTGATAGGAAAGTACCAGGTAGGCTTCCGAACGCAGATGCGCCAAGTGGTTCTCGCAGTTCTCCGCGCTCTCAATTTCGATGTCCAGCGCCTGCGCTCCCGCTTCGCGCGCGGCTTCCAGGATCTTAATCTGCTCTTCGATGCTGCCGGTGAAACGTCCCTGGTTCTGGCGGCGGCGGCAGGTGGCGAGAATCATGCAATCCGGATAGCGCGTCAGAAACTTCTTGAGCGCTGCCACGCCGCGCTCCGGAGACGCCAGGTAGTCCAGGCGGAATTCCAGGAACCGTTCTCCGCAGTCGTATTCCGCGCGTGCATGCGCCAGCAGGGACTCCACGTCCGGGAAGCCCAGGGCGATGCAGATGTTCGGAAAAATTGTTTTCTGCCCCATTCGAGCGACAGAACAGCATATCATGCCGTCTGTGTATCGCGTCCGGCTCGCCGGATTCCGGCCGCCTTGGCCATCGGTGGGAGCGGGATCGACGATACGGGCCCAGTGTTTCGCCCGGCCCGCCAGTCATTTCGGAAGAAGAGCCGCAACTTCAACCTCAGCGCGTCCAGGGTACTGGCGCGTGCGATTCTCGGACAATCGATATAGAGCCAAATCGCCGAACAAAGCTGCGGGAGCGCGCTCCTCCAAATAATGTTTTGCGCTAGATGTAAGCGGCACCACCACCCAGCGGATGCCGTACAGGTGCAGGAACTCGTTGGCGTGCTCCAGGGACCACTCGCCGGCGTAAAATGATGCCGACTGCCTGGCCTGTTGCTTGTAGCTGATACTGAAATTGTCTTGTGCGGCAAAACCGTGCATCGGAATCGTGGTCAGCCAGGCCGACATCAGTCCGGGCGCGAGGACCACTTCATCGGAACTCGCGTGTAAGCGCAGCCATTGCCGAAGTGCATGCTCGCTCTCTGGTGCCACGGCAGACATCAGCACGTCCGGATCCGCCGATCGGCCGTCGCGCACTAATTGAATGAATGTTGCGGCCTGTGCTCCAGCACATAGCAGGAGCCAGACGCAGCAGCAGGCCAGAAGCGGACGGCTGTTTCGTTCCAGCATCGTGCCAGCTTTCGGATCGGAGGCGCCGATGCGGACCAATAACATCGCATTGATATAGGTGAAGCCGTTGAGCAGGTGGAACGGAGAAGGCGGATGCGCAAACAGCAGCAGAACCGCAACCAAACACCACGCCGCGAGAACCTCGTCCTTCGGAGTCCTCGGGCGAAACCTCAGCAAGAGAGCGTACACCGTCAAGAATGCCGGCATGCCCCACATGAGCAGAACCGAAGCAATATTCATCCGCATGCCGGGGTCCGCGGCCGCCATATCCCGCAGCCATTCGATCCGGCTCAGTTGAATGAGGTAAGGACTGAGGCCCACGGCGCCAGCCGCAACCAGCAGTAGCGAGTGCCGGATCGCTCTGTTCCAATCTCGTGTTCGAAATCCTTCCAAACCGAATAGAAGACAACCCGTGCCCGTGATCACGGAAAACTCGAAGGGATGAAAGAAAGCAGATACAAAGTTGACGCCCGCCGCGGCCCAGAGCCATCCAGTGCCGCCCGTTTCGATTCGTTTTGCCAAAAGGAGAACCGCTCCAAGCACGACCGCGGTGCCGAATGTGAGTGTTATGGAGTTAGATGCGCCGCCGCGAACGAGCCCGTCCGCGGTGGTGTAGGTGTATTCGATAAGTCCCAGGGAGGACAGCCCGGGTGATACGCCGATCGCTTTCGCAAATGCATACCACATGCTCAGAAAAGGGACCGAGCAAAATATGGCGGCGATCGCCGCTACGCGCTGCCGTCCGGGAGGCACGAAGTATCGGAGCGCCCCGATCAGTAATAGCGTGGCGCCCACGGTTGCAAGAAAATGTATCACGTAGTAGTCGATGAGGATGGACCACGGCATGAAGTTGCTCAGGTGCCCCATCAGCGTGAGGATCGGAGTGAACAATTCATCCGGTGTAAGCCACGGTGCGCTGAAGTTAGGGGGAAGCCACGCGTGCCGGCTCGCTTGCATCGAGTTGAGGTACACGGTCATGTCGGTGTTGCGCAAAACATATTGCGGAACATAGCCGGGCGGAGGCGCAATCGCACCTGAGATCACCGCGGTGTGGTTCAGGATGAACAGAAAAGCGGCGATGGCCACCGAAGGAAGAATCCACCGGGACCACAGACGCAGGCTTTCGGCCATCACCGCAAATCGACTGTTTCTCACAACGGCTTTAGGATCGGTAGCATATCGTGGATTGTGTGCCGGATTCGGGCGAATCGGCGAATCTGGCTCTATGGACCCTGTCGCGAAGGAACGATAGACAGTGAGAGGTCCTGGATCGTCTGACCACGCTGCAAAATCCTGTGATGCCCCGGGAGCAAGCCGCGTCCCGCGTGTGGGGCCTGGCGCTGCTGCTGCTTCTGCTGATCCCCTCGGCGGCCTACCTGTGGCACTTCAACGAGGTGCCGCGCTTCGGCGATCTGCACGACGACAGCCTGTACTTCGTTTCGGCGAAATCCCTGGCAGATGGTGGCGGATACCGCATCGAGAGTCTTCCCGGGGAACCCGCGCAGACCAAATATCCGCCGCTCTATCCGCTGCTGTTATCGGTTGCCTGGCGCCTGGATCCGCAGTTTCCTAACAACCTGCGGGTGGCAGCCGCGCTCTCCTGGCTGATGTTGCCCGCGGTGCTGCTGCAATTGGCCGCACTGTATCCGTGGCTGGGTATCGCCGGCCGCCGCATATGGCTGCTTCTGTTCCTGTTCGCGGCCAATCCCTACGTGATCCTGTTCAGCACCCAGTTGCTTTCCGAGATGATGTTCCTGGCGCTCGCGCTCGCGGCCATGCTATTGGCCGAACGCGCCGCCAAAGGTTCCGGAGGCTTCGCCGTGGCGGCTGGCGCGGTCGCCGGTCTGGCGTACCTGGCGCGCTCCGCGGGCCTGGCTCTGCTGGTGGCCGCCGTGATCTACCTGTGGCCGCTGCGAAAACAGCGCCGCAATGCGATACTGTTTGCCGCCGCGATGCTCCCGTTTATCGCGGGTTGGATGATCTGGACGCGCCTCCACCAGACCGCTACCAGCGATCCCACTCTCATCTACTATCTCGATTACTTGCGCTATGAGATCTATAGCGTCTCGCTTCGAGACCTTCCCGTGCTGCTGTGGAAAAATATCGACGGTTTCCTGTGGGGACTGGGCGGCTTGCTGATCCCCAGAATCATGGACTCGCTGTTGCTGAAGATCCTGGCCGAAGTGATGGCCATCGCCATGATCAGCGGCGTGGTCCGGTTGGTCCGCCGCGGCTACGCGCGGCTCTACGCGCTGTTCTCCGTGATCACGGTCGTCCTGCTGGTGATCTGGCACTTCCCGCCCAATGAGCGGTTCGCGCTTCCCATATTTCCACTGGCATTAGCGGGACTTCTAACCGAGGCCGAACATCTGGGCGGAATGCTTCGAACCGGATTGCGTCACCGGGATCCCTGGCAGCGCGTCGTCGCCGCAGGCTTGGCCGCGATCGTCGTGGCGATCTTCGCCGGCAGTCTGGCGATGCAGTTCTTCACAGGTGTGGATTTCTTGCCGGAGGACACTCGCCAGCATCGCTTGCGGAACATCGATCGCGTGGCCGCCTATGGCTGGATTCGCGCCCGCGTCCCCGCGGACGCTTCTTTCCTTGCGGCGGACGACGTCCTGCTGTATCTCTACACCGGACACCATGCCATGAGCAAACCCTTGCCGCCGGCGCTTTGGTATCGCCAGGATCACGCCGGGATGGTGAACTGGATGACCGGTATCGCCCCTTTCGCGCGCGCACATGGACTGACCTACTTCGTTTTCGCCGGAGTCGATATGCGCCAAGGTATCGCCAATGACGACCGCGATGCCATCGAGAAAACCATCCGTTCGAGCCCGGATCTCAGTCCGATGTATCAGACCGGAACCACCACGGTGTACAGTATCCGCTAGCGCCGGCGTAGCCCGGCGTAGATCACCGCGCCGGCCAGCACGATCACCAGACCCGGCCACGTGGTCGCCGGACGGTACGCGAACAGGATCACCAGAATCACCGCGGCGCCCAGGATATAGAGCGCGGGCGTCACGGGGTAGCCTGGCACGCGATAGCTGCGCTCGACGTCAGGCATCTTGTACCGCAGGCGGAACACGGCCGCGATGGTCAGGATGTAGAAAATCAGCGCCGCCGAGATGATGTAATCCAGCAGGTTGCTGTAGAGATTCCCGTAAGCGCCGGTCGCGGGATTGTACGTGCGCGGCAAGACCAGCAGCGCCGACCAGGCCCCCTGCATCCACAACGAGTGCCCCGGCACACGCGCTGCGTTCAGCGACGCGGCACGCGGAAAGAAGAGCCGGTCCTTCGCCATGGCATAGTATGCGCGCGCACCCTGCAGGACCAGGCTGTTAATGCAGCCGAAAGTCGAAATCATGATGGCGATCGCCATCAGCGCGGAACCGTAAGCCGGAAAGATTCGTTCGAGCACCGCGGTGGCCACGCGATCCGAAGGCGCGTGCTGGATCGCGGGCATCGGCAGCACCAGCAGGTAGATCACGTTGGTCAGCAAGTACAGCAGCACCACGAAGGTGCAGCCGATGACCAAGGCTTTCGGCAAGTTCTTCTTTGGATCGCGTACTTCGCCCGCGATAAACGTTACGTCATGCCATGCGTCGGCCGAAAACAGCGAGCCTGATTGTGCTACGCCGATCGCAATGATGAGTCCGAATACCGAGCCCGCGGCGACGCCCAACGCAGGATCAAAAGCCCCCAGCGCGAAGGGCGCCGTGAAGTTGGTCCGGATCGCTTCCGCGTTGCGGCCCAGGAACAGGCCGGCTAAGATCAGAGCGGCTATCGCCGACACCTTAGCAGTCGTGAAGACGTTCTGCACGATCTTGCCGTATTCCAGCCCGCGCGAGTTGGTCCATGTCAGAAGCACGATCACCGCAATGCCGACCAACTGGGCCGTAGAGAGTGAAAACGCGTAGCCGGTAGAGATGTGAATCGGCGGAATCAGGTAGTTGCTCTCCGAGATGGAGGGAACCAGAACCGACAAGAATCGTGCAAAGGCTACGGCGACGGCCGCAATAGTCCCGGTCTGGATCACCGCGAACAACGTCCAGCCGTAGAGGAATCCCCACAAGGGCGAATACGCCTCGCGCAGAAACACGTACACGCCGCCGGCCTGCGGCAGCATGGCTGCAAGCTCTCCGTAAGAAAGCGCCGCCAGAATCGTCAGTGCCGCCGTGACGGCCCACGCCACCAGCAGCCAGCCGGGACTGTTTATGGTCCGCGCCATGTCGGCCGAGACGATGAAGATGCCCGACCCGATCATGGTGCCGATCACGATCATGGTCGCGTCGAACAGGTTCAGTCCGCGGACGAATCCGCCCGTCTCAGAAGGCTGGGTCATCGAAGGTTACGGCAATTGTAGCGGAATATTTTCTCTTGACGATGCTACTACAGAGTAGTAGACTCAGGTTCGTGGATAGTAGCTTAACATGACCAAGCCGAAACTGACCAAGCTCGAACTTCAAATTCTGGAAGCCCTGTGGGCCCATGGAAAAGCATCGATCCGCGAGATCCAGGAAGCTTTTCCGGAGCCTCGCCCGGCTTACACCACCATTCAGACCACGGTGTACCGGCTCGAAGGGAAGAAAGCCGTTCGCCGCGTCCGGAAGATCAGCAACGCCCATATTTTCGAGCCGATCATCGCCCGGGACGTAGCGCGTCACCGGCTGCTGGATGAGATTCTGAGTCTCTTCGGCGGGCGAGCCCAGCCCATGATGGCGCAGCTCGCCGAGGCTGGGAAGCTGACCCTGGACGACATTCGCGAAGCCGAGAAGATCATTCGCAAGGGGAGGAAGCCGTGATCAATCATCTGTGGCAGTCGACTGTGTTTGCAATCCTGGCGGCAATCCTGACGCTGGCCGTTCGCAGGAACAGAGCTCAAGTCCGCTATTGGCTGTGGTTCAGCGCATCGCTCAAATTTCTCTTCCCGTTCTCGTTGCTGATGAGCCTCGGCAGCCACGTCGAGTGGGCGCCAAGCGCGCAGGCAGCGATTCCGGTGGCCTCGTCCACACTGGTCCAGTTCACGCAACCATTTCCTGAAAACGTGTCCTTCGTGCCTTCGACGGCAGACGCTTCAGATTGGATCCCCATGACGATCCTCGCCGTCTGGGCATGCGGATTTGCAGCGGTCGCACTGATGCGGTTACGAGGCTGGCTGCGCGTCCGTGCCGCGGTTCACGCAAGCGCGCCTTTGGAGATTCCCGTACCCGTTGACGTTCGCTCTTCCCCAGGCTTGCTGGAGCCCGGCGTGGTGGGATTCTTGCGCCCGATTCTGCTCCTGCCTGAGGGTATCGCGGAATACCTGACGCCCCGGCAATTAGAGGCAGTGCTGGCGCACGAGCTGTGCCATGTCCGCCGCCGCGACAATTTAACCTCGGCGATCCACATGATCGTTGAGGCAGTTTTTTGGTTTCACCCGTTGGTGTGGTGGATCGGAGCCCGCTTGGTCGAAGAACGCGAGCGCTCCTGCGATGAAGCAGTGCTGAGCCTGGGCAGCGAACCGCAGGTTTACGCAGAAGCGATTCTCAATGTTTGTAAGAGCTACTTGGAGTCGCCCTTGCGTTGTGTATCCGGCGTCACCGGATCCGATTTGAAGAAGCGAATCCAAACGATCCTGACGGGGCGCGTGGCCGGTGAATTAAATTTCGCCAAGAGAGTCGCGTTAGCAGTTGCAGGAATAGCCGCTATAACCCTGCCAGTCATCGTCGGCATCCTCAATGCGCCCGCCATTCGAGCTCAATCCCCGGCTAACACGCCGCAATTCGAAGTGGCGTCGATCAAACTCTACAAGGATGAGATTGGAAGCGTTCGCAATTCAGTCTTCTATGGTCCGCAAGGAATCAATTTTGGAGGAGTCACTCTGGCTTTCATTATTGGAGAGGCGTATAACTTCCCGGTTGGGAGGATCCAGGGTCCCGAGTCGCTGACCAAAGAGTCGCTTTGGGGTCCGCTTCGGCAGGGTTATGACATTGCTGCGAAGGCGGAGCACGCGGTACCGAAGGAACAGCTTAGGCTGATGCTTCAATCCCTATTGGCAGGTCGCTTCAAGTTGACGCTGCACTGGGAAGCCAAGGAAGGTCCAGTGTATAAGCTGGTCGTCGCAAAGGGCGGGCCAAAACTCGAAGAATCGGACGCCACAGCTGGCTTCAGCTTCTCTGGCGCCCCGGACGGTTTTGTATTCCGAAACGCGGGAATGGTTACGCTGAGTGGTTTCCTGTCCGGGCGGTTGGATCGCGCTGTCGTCGATCAAACCGGGCTTAAGGGGCTTTATAACTTCGTTCTGAAGAGGCCCGAGGATGCGCGGCAAGAACCGCCGACTGTCAAGTCGGACGGATTATCAACGGACTCGCCATCAGCGGCTGCCTTCGCGGACGCCTTGAAGGAGTTAGGGCTTCGATTGGTTGCGGACCGGGCTCCAGTGGACTACTTAGTCATCGATCACATAGAGAGGCCTACGGAGAATTGACTTCAATACGACTTCGCGACGACCACACGCCGATCCACGGTCTCGCCGGTTACGATGCACTTGCCCGGCCCATCGTATTCGTCGACCTGAGGAATATTGCGAACGGTGGCCTTGAACGTCTTCAGCCGCGCGTCGCACGCCGGATCGTCCTTCAGGTGCGCCATCACGAATTTGCCTCCGCCCTTTTCGGCCGTCACGTCGCGCAGGATCGCTTCGATTTCTTCCATCGAATTCGCCACAACCGTGTTGTCCTTGAGCCGCCGCTTCGCGGCCGCGTACAGGTCTTTTTGGATGACCTCCAACGTGGTTTCCACTCGCGACTTTAACTCCGATTGCGGAATCGGCTCCTTCGTGCCCGTGTCGCGGCGCTTGAGAACGATGGTCCCCGCCGCCAGATCGCGTGGACCGAGTTCCAGCACGATCGGAACGCCGCGCCGCTCCCAATGGAAGAACTTCGCGCCTGGATTGTGCCCCTCGCGATCGTCCACTTCCGCACCGACCTCCTTCGCCATGCGGTGCGCGGCTTCGAGCACTGGGCCCTTCTCGTCATCCTTCCGATAGATAGGGACCAACACGCTCTTTACCGGCGCAAGCCTCGGCGGAATAACGAGCCCCTTATCGTCGGAGTGGCTCATCACCAGCCCACCGATCAGCCGCGTGCTCACGCCCCAACTGGTCTGCCACACGTAATCGAGCTGGCCTTCCTTGCTCTGGAATTTCACGTCGAACGCTTTGCCGAAATTCTGCCCCAGGTCGTGGCTGGTTCCGGCCTGCAGCGCGAGCCCGTTCTGCATCATGGCCTCGATCGAGTAGCTGTGCAGGGCGCCGGCGAATTTCTCGGAATGCGTTTTCTTGCCCTTGATCACCGGCATCGCCATCACATCTTCGGCAACCTCGGCATAGATGTCGAGCATCCGCAGCACTTCTTCCTGAGCCTCTTCGTGCGTGGAATGCGCCGTATGGCCTTCCTGCCACAGGAACTCGGTGGTGCGCAGGAACATGCGGGTACGCAGCTCCCAGCGGATCACGTTAGCCCACTGATTCACCAGCATGGGAAGATCGCGATAGCTCTGGATCCACTTGGCGAAGAAATGCCCGATGATGGTCTCCGACGTGGGGCGAATCACGTAAGGCTCTTCAAGCTTCTTGCCGCCGGCGATGGTGACCACCGCGAGCTCGGGAGAAAATCCTTCCACGTGCTCGGCTTCCTTCTTCAAGAAACTCTCGGGGATCAGGAGCGGGAAATACATGTTCTTGTGGCCGGTGGCCTTGAAACGGTCGTCGAGCTGGCGCTGTAGCAGCTCCCAGATGGCGTAGCCATTGGGTTTGATGACCATGCAGCCTTTGACGATTTCCGCCGGTTCCGCCAGGTCGCCCTGAAGAACCACGTCCTGATACCAGGCCGCGAAATCGGCGCTGCGAAGAGTGATAGGTGATTGAGCCATTGTTTTTTAAGATGGATTAACGTTAGTGTCTCATCCCGGAAGGCAGCGGTACACTGAGGGCAGAATGGCAGTCCGTGCTTTTTCCAACGAACCACTTGTAGACTTCACGAAAGAAGCGAACGCGCTACTCATGCGAGCGGCGATCCAGAAGGTCCGTAGCGAGCTGGGCCGTGAATACGATCTGGTGATCGGCGGCAAGCGCAGCCGGACATCGCAGAAGATTCAGTCACTCAACCCCGCGCGACCTGCCGAAGTCGTCGGCGTGCACCAGAAAGCAGGCATCGAGCACGTGGAGCCGGCGATGCAGGCTGCCCTCACCGCGTTCGAATCATGGAAGAACGTCCCAGCGGAGGAACGCGCCGGGCTCTTGTTGCGAACGGCGGAGATCGTCAGGAAACGTAAGCCCGAGTTCAATGCCTGGATGGTCCTCGAGGTTGGCAAGAACTGGGACGAGGCCGAAGCCGACACCTGCGAAGCAATCGACTTCCTGGAGTTCTACGCACGCCTGGCTCTGCACATGGCCGAAGCCGAACCGGCCGTGCAACTCCCCGGCGAACGCGATCAGCTGCGGTACATCGCACTGGGCGTGGGCGCTGTGATCCCTCCGTGGAATTTCCCGCTGGCGATCATGTGCGGCATGACGGCCGCGTCGGTGGTGTGCGGCAACACCGTGGTGCTCAAGCCGTCCAGCGATTCGCCGACCATCGCCGCCAAGTTTTTCGAAGCGCTGGAAGAAGCCGGCCTCCCGCCTGGGGTGGTCAACTTCTGCCCCGGATCCGGTGCGACCTTCGGAAACGGGCTGGTGGAGCATCCACGGACGCGTTTCATCGCCTTCACCGGCTCGCGCGATGTGGGGCTCGATATCAATGTGCGCGCCGCGCAGCATCGGCCCGGCCAGCTCTGGATCAAGCGCACGATTCTCGAAATGGGCGGCAAGGATTCAATTGTCGTCGCCGCGGATGCCGATCTGGACGCAGCGGTCGAAGGCGTGGCGGCGTCGGCGTTCGGGTTTCAGGGGCAGAAGTGCTCGGCGTGTTCACGGGCGATTGTCGACGCCAGCCTGTACGATCGTTTTCTCGAGAAGCTCCAGGCCCGTGTGGCGAAGATTCGCATCGGAGATCCGGCGGAAAATGCTCCCGCGGGCCCCGTGGTGAACGCGGGCGCGCTGAAGTCGATTTCCAGCTACATCGACATCGGCGCGAAGGAAGGCCGCATCGTCATTGGGGGAAAACGCGTCGCCGTTGCTGGACGTGACGATGGGTATTTTCTGGAGCCGACCGTGATCGCCGATATCGCGCCTACGGCCCGTCTCGCCCAGGAGGAAATTTTCGGACCGGTGCTGGCCGTTATCCGCGCCCGCGACTTCGACGACGCGATGGCTATCGCCAATAACACCCAGTACGGTCTGACTGGCTCCGTCTACAGCGCCTCGCCGACGCAGATCGACCGCGCCAGGAGGGAGTTTCACGTGGGCAACCTGTACATCAACCGCAAGTGCACCGGAGCCATTGTGGGCGCACACCCGTTTGGCGGATTCAACATGTCGGGAACGGATTCGAAGGCGGGCGGCGCGGACTACCTGTACTTGTTCAGCCAGGTAAAATCGATCGCCGAAAAGCTTTGATTGCGCTCGGTGCGCTTCGGGACGCCTACTTCTTATTCTTAGGCGGCTGGATTTCGTACAGGTAGATAGTGTGCATCACGCGCCCTTCCACCTTCTCTACGCGCGTAGGCTTCCAGCCGGGAACCGGGTAGTCGTGAGACACCACGCGCGCGCCTGGTTTCAGGTACTTTTCCAGGTGCGGCCGAAGCTCTGCGTTCAACTTCGTCTCCAGGTACATGGTGACCACGTCGGCGCCGGTAAAATCGGTCTGCAAAACGTCGCCTTGAATCACCCGGGCGTCCGAACTGAGGCCGGCCCTTTCGATCTCTGCAGTGGCGGACGCCACCAGCTTGGGCGAAATCTCGATGCCTACGGCCTTGGCCTTGTATTTTTCGGCCGCTGCGATCACAATCCGGCCATCCCCGCTGCCCAGGTCGTAGACCGTCTCACCCGGCTTGATCTTGGCCATTTCGAGCATGAGATCCACAACCCGGGTGGGCGAGGCGACGTAAGGCGCCAGCTTGTTGGTAAACGCTCGAGGATCCTGGCTAAACGCCGGCAACGCGGCTATCGTGAGCAGAAGAGCAGCCGAAGCACGCATAATTGAGCCCCTACTTGGCAGGAACCAGTGAGTTCGCCGCCTGGTTTGATTTTACTATACGCGACACCACCTCGGACACCGCGAACCACAAGTCGCGCGGGCGGCTGATGCTGAACTCGGTACCCCGGAAGTTCCGGATCGCCTTTTCAATGGCGTCTTTCCAGGGGATGGCCTGCGGGTTCAGGTTGTAATTCATGTAAAACACCGGGTAGGTGACATCGGACGCCAGCGGTTTCAGATCGTCTTCCGGCACCGAATCGTCCAGCAGGACCTTGGGGCCGACGAAGATCAGCGCGTCCGGATGATCATTGGCGATTTCCTTCCTGATCAAGTCCGACAGGAAGCTCACCTCGCCGTGCTTCTGGGAGAGCTGCTTCAGGTCCACTTTCCCGGGCTCCACGCTCCGGATGGCCCGGCCCAGTGCGGGAAAGTCGATCTTCTCCGCGCTCAACTGGCGGTATAGCACCCGCTGCTCCTGAACGTTGAAGGCCACCACCGAAAATTTGCCGAACTGCGGTTCCCGCGACAGCCGCCGCAGCACCGTGACCAGCGCCAGGGTGTCGATGGGCCGCAGGCTGGATAAACTCGAATTCTGGGGAGCGAAGTTGACCAGGATTTTGATCTTCAGCGGCTTGCCGGGGGCACGCTCGACGGGCGGCTCTTCGTTGAACTGCTCGTATTCGGCTCGTTCCACCGCTCCGGCGGCGATGGCGGGCTGAATTTCCTTGTCGCGGTCGGACAAGGCCGCTTCCGCGTCCCAATAGAACGAGCAGACTCGCTCGGAGCGATCTTTCATCAGCAGATCGATGTGGTACTTGCCTTCTCCGAGATCGAACAATCCACCCAGGACGGCGTCGCCCTTGGCATCGTCGGGCAGCTTCGGCACGTCGATGCGCTGGACAAAATAAACGGGATCGTCTTTGCGCGTATCCGGGGTCACCCGCACCAGAATGGAGAGCATATCCTCATTGCCCGCCACATCGCGCAAGGGCACGCTGACGTCGTAGCCGCCGTGGAAACGCAAATCGAAACCCAGGGTGGGCTTTACCGGATCCACCGTGCACTGCAGATCCTTACGGACGTCCTGGGCTTCCAGAACCGCCAGATCGGAGCTGTTGAGCTGGACCCGCGTTCCGACGCCGGTCAGCGGGACTTGCGCCCAAGCGACGCCCATTACGAGCGAGCTAAGGATGAATGCGCAGGCCACGGCATGGAGTGCCGTGCGCGCCGACTTGTGAGAGGACCGGGCCAACGGTCTGCGCTCCGTAACTCATTAGAGCACTAAACCCGCGCAGCCGTTACCGCCCCCATTCGGTGAGTTGCTGGAGAACACCTTCCGCCGCTTTTTGGCCGGCTGCTTTCTTTGAGAGACCCTGCGCCTGGCCGGCCCATTCCTTCCCGACCCGAACTTCCACGGTGAACATCTTGGAGTGCTCCGGCCCTTCCTCGGCCACAATAAAATACCGCGGCGGAGGCAGATGCAGCGCCTGCGCCATTTCCTGAAGCGCGCTCTTGTAATCCGCCACGGCGCCGTCCACGCTGCCGTCGGCCACCGCGAAGGAGCCGAACACGTGGGTTTCGATGAACGCCCGGGTGGCGTCCATTCCGCCATCCAGGTACATGGCCGCGATCAGGGCTTCCATGGCGTCCGCCAGGAGCGCTTTCTTGGAGCGCCCCCCGCTCATCTCCTCACCGCGGCCGAGAAACAGGAAATCGCCCAGGGATAGGGCCTGCGCCACCTCGTGGAGCCGGGCCGCGCTCACCAGGTGAGCCTTGAGCTTGGATAAACGCCCTTCCGGCGCCGAAGCAAAACGGCGCACCAGGCATTCGCTGACCAGGAACCCCAGGATGGCGTCGCCCAGGAATTCCAGTTGCTCGTTATCGCCGTCGGAGGGGAGCTCGCCCGGCCGCTCGTGCATTCTGGATTTATGGGTCAGCGCGCGATGGAACAGTTCCCGGTCGCGGAACACGTGCCCGATGGCCGCTTCGAGAACCCCCAATTCAGCCGGCATAGCTCTCACAGTAACAGCCCGCAAAACCCGCTTCGGGCAAGCTGCGCCCGTCGGCAAATTCCTGAGCGATCCGAGGATGCCGCCGCACCCTTTGCGGGCAAGCCACGGCTATTTCTTCGCTGTTTTCGCTTTTTCCGCGCGATCCTTTTCAGCCTGCGCCACCTGCTTAAACTGAGCGGGAAGATTCGGCATGGCCAGCACTTTGTCCAGCGCCGGGATGGCCTGGTCCGGTTTGCCGGCGTCGGTATAGGCGCTCGCCATGCGGATAAACGTCGCCGGCTGGGGCTCGGCAGCGGTTTCCGTGGCCGTCTTGAATTCGTTGGCGGCATCGTCGTACTTCTTCCGCGCCAGGGCGATCAATCCCAGAGCTTCATGCCCGCGCGCGGTATCGTCTTTTTTTGCGGCGTCCCACTGCGCGTCGGTAACCTGCGGATTCGGCTTGGGTGCGCCTGGAATGAGAGCCATCCCGTCCTTGGCGTATTTCTCCGCCTTGGTGAGCTTCTCTTCTTTGTCCAGGTCGAACTCGCGCGTGGTACGCGCCGTCTCGGCCGCCAGCATGAGCATCGAGTTGTAATCCTTGGGATTGACTTCGAGCGCCTGTTGGTAATAGATGATGGCCTTGGCTACGTTCCCGCCCGCCTCATAAGCCTCGGCGGCCGAGGTCAGCGCGAAGTTGCGGTAATCGCTCTTGGGGAAGTCCTGCACAAACTTGTCCACTGCGGCTACCCGTGCGTCCACGGTTTTGGTACTCATGATCTCCTGCAACGCCTTCAATTCGGCCGGTGCGGGCGGCTTCGGCTGCGCACTCAGCACCAGAGTTCCCATTCCTAGCATCGCCATTGCGGCAAAAATCTTCTTCATCACTCCTGCTCCTTTGATTTAGGCTTCCTTGCGAAGGCGCCGGTCAGGCCCCTTTTCGCCTCCTGCCGCGCCAGGTCAGAGATACCCTGAACCGCCAGCGCAGCGTTGTAATTCTCCTGGGCTGGATCCTTTTCGCCCTGCGAGTCGGCCAGCTTGCCGATATACACCAGAGCCCAGGCTTTGGTGGCAGGATCCGGTTCCAGCTCCAATATTTTGCGGAAGAACCGGTCGGCCGTCTCCGGGTCCCGGTCCAGCAAAGCGATCCGCGCCAAACCATAATACGCCTTGGCGTGCAGCGGTTTCTGATCGGTCTCCTGCATCACCCTCAGGAACAGCTCCTTGGCCTTGGCGGCGTTGCCGGCCGACTTCTCACGATCCAGAAACAACTGCTCGGCCTCCTCCAGCGTCTTGGCCGCGCCAGTCTGCTCGGGTGGTTTCACCTCGGAGGTGACCCGGTAGGTCCGCACCGGCCGCTCTTTGAGGAAATCGATGCTCGCGATCCGCTGCTGTTCTTTTTTGACGTCGATCGCCTTGATCAAATCGGGAAGATACAGCCGCATGGCGACTTCCTGGCGTTCATATTCCGGCAGGAGTTCCGCGAAGGCGGGCGTCAGGACGAAGCCTTCGCGCGCCGCATCCTCGGCCAGCGCGGACTTCCGGTCCAGACGGCTTTCGATCGCCTTGATCAAGCACTCCGTCGCCAGCCGCACGAAATCGATTCGGTACTGTTCGCCGAGCAGCGGCGAATCCAAAGCGCGCACGCCGAGCTTGGCTTTTTTCTGCAGATCGTCGGCGAACCGCGAGCCCAGCGGATCCACCTGATAACGCAGGTAGGCGTGGCGAATGTCGAAAATGGGTAGTTCCACGGCCGGGGTCACGATGATGTAGTAGTCGTCGATATAGTTTCGAAACTGGACCTCATTGGGCGCGCCCATCAGATCCACCAGAATCTGAAAGCGTCCGCGCCGGACGCCGGTATCGACGTGCCGCAGATAGGAATTCACCTGCTGCACGGCGCGTATTACCGGCTCCTGGATCTGCGCGATGGCGCGGTCGTAATCGGGCTTGGCCTGGAGCCAGAGGACCCCCAGTTTCGCTTCCTTGTAGAACGCGGCCAGCACCGGCGGAAACTCGTAGAGCGCATCCGCGTCCAGCGGCTGCGGTAAATCCGGATTGGCCGGAGTGAAATCGGGCGCGCCTTTGCTCCACAGAGCGAACGAAATATACTGGCCCAGGTCCGCGGCGGGACTCCGCTGTTTGTGATCCCGCACAAACCGCTTCAGCGGCGCGAGGCTCTCCAGATTCTGCTTGGCCAGATACTCGCGCACTCTTCCGCGCAGCGGACTATTCGTGGACGAATCGGCCTGCTCGTCATAGCCCGCGGCATTGATCGCGGCCAGAACGTAGAACAGCGTCTCATTCGAATCGAGCTGGTTGTAAGGCTCCGGAGGCGGAGGAGCTTCACGCGGGTGCGTTTGCGGCCAGGCGATAGCCGCCGTCAGCAACCCGATCGACAAAAATTGCGCGAAGCGGCCCAGCAAAACCTCTAGTCCCCCAGTATATCCAGGGCAGCCTGGATCTCGGCTAAAGCGTGCGGATCGCGCGTCGCGGCGATTCCCCGGCGGTACAAATCACGAGCCTGATCCAGCTTGCCCAGCTTCTCGAGCGCTTGACCGCCATGGTAGTACGCGGCCGAATACTTGGCGTCGGTAGCTAAAACGGCCTCGAATTCCTGAACCGCGCCTTCCAGGTCGCCCGAGCGGACGTGCTCCATCGCCAGGCCATAACGCGCAAACGTATTGGCGGGATCGTCGGCCAGCAGCCGCCGCAAGGTATCTAGCCGTGGGTTATCCAATTTGTTAGGATACAGCAGTTCCCGTGGCTTGCCCTTTCTTCGTACCTTCCCGACGTCTGGAAAACACTGGCTGGGTCCTCCCGCCCCGATACCCGTTAGGCGATCGGTTTGGCGGAACCTGCCACGCGTCCGCGCCTAATCTCGTCGAAGGTCATCGGGAGGAATGGTGCAACTCCGGTTACGCTCGTGGCCTTTGCAATCGCTTTCCGGGCGGCAGCGCACCGGATGCCGTGCGATTCTCAGTCACAGAGGACACGCCCGCCAAGCTGTTGGTCGTCTATGTGGTCGAAAAGGATCACGCTCCTGTCGAGTTCGGCACGCTTGAGTACTCGATCGCCGACGCCCGTCTTCACGGACCCATCATCAGCGATGTCCTGGCTCAGCAGGCACGTGCCTTTCTGGAAAGCTATCTCAGTGCACGAGGGCAAGCAGGAAAAAGAGGACAGGTCGCGAGTTCAGGACATTTGTAGGGACCAGTAAACGAGGGCCTGTCCCCTTTTTCTACAATAAGCAAAAGAGGACTATGGCGATTACACTACGGTCGGACCATGAACAGCGGTTCCTCGACGCCATCGACACGAAAATTCGGAGAAATCCGGAGAAATCCGGGACAACGACCCCTTCCTCCAATTCCTGGAGAAATCCGGGACAACGACCCCTTCCTCCAATTCCTGAGATTTTGCTCTTCCCAATGACACTTCCTTCGCATGCCGAGGAACAAAAGAATTGTCGTTCCAGGACTGCCGCACCACATCACCCAACGTGGAAATGGACGCGCCAATGTATTCGACTCCGATCATGACCGCACCGTCTTTCTCGACCTTCTTGCGCGCTACTCGGCTCAATACCGGCTGGCACTCTGGGGCTACTGCCTTATGTCCAATCATTTCCATCTGGTCGCTGTGCCTGCCCATGCAGACGCCGCGGCGAAAGTGCTCGGGCGGCTCGAAGCCGATTATGCCCGCTACCTGAATGTCCGCCGGCGGACATCGGGTCATCTTTGGCAGGCCCGCTACTACTCTGTGCCTATGGACGCGCCCCACTGTTGGCATGCGCTTGCCTACATCGAGCGAAATCCCGTCCGCGCCGGGATCGCATCGGCAGCCGCGGACTATAAGTGGTCGAGCGCGGCGGCTCGTCTCGGTATGACTCCTGCTCCTTCGTGGCTAGACCTCGCAGCATGGAAGCAACAATGGACCCATCGAGAATGGTCCCGGATGCTCGGCGATGCCAGTGGCGACGAGATCATCCGGGTGGAGCTGCAAGAAGCGACGCTCAGCGGCCGTCCCTTGGGTTCGACGTTGGTCGCGCGCCTGGAAAAGGAATTGGGTCGCCGGCTTCGTCGCGGTAAGGCCGGACGTCCGCCGAACCAAAAAGCCAATATCGGGCAAGGCGCCCTGTTTGGGGAAAGTGTGTAAGCGGTCACTGTCCCGGATTTGTCAAAAAAGAGAGTTCGCGAAACACAGCGGAGCGCGTGGAGACAGTTATTCGCGAAAAGATGGTTTTCCTGGCGAGAAAGCCACGCGCGGGACACTTGCGGCGGGACCTGACGAGCGCGGATGTGCGGTTCTTTCCGGTCTATTCCTACCTGATCGTGTATCGCCCCAGCACGAAACTATTGCAAGTTGTAGCCATCCTGCACGGCGCAAGGGATGTGGCCAGGCTGTTACTGCAACGATTGCACTGAATCAACGTTGCTTGGACCTCCGCCGGCAATTCCCGCAAGGCCGGATTATTAGGACGCCGCAAGCGCCGCGCTCTCAATGTCCCGGCAAGGGTCCTTTGTGCGACGCGGCAAAAAGATCTGATTCTGTTCGAAGGTTTCGGCTAATCCGCCGGTTGCGTGAAGTCACGCGGATTAGTCAAGGTGCCCCAGAAGCGCTTCCACCAAGGCCTGCGCCCGACAGTAAAAGGAGGGTCGGAGATCAGTGGAGGAGAACCGGTCACGACCCATCGCCCCGGACCCGGATTGATGACATCGTCATGATCCGGGCTTCCTGGATCACGAAGTTGATAGATCACGGCGATGGTCAAACTACGATCGCCGCATTCTGGTTCGAAGTTTGCCGACTGAAGCAGCGCCTCTAATGGAGCGACAAGAAGCGGAGGCCCGGCCTCCGATGCGATGGTTACTTTCCCATCAGTTATATGCATAGTCAACGTGACATCCCCGAAGACACGTGCGACTTTGGCCAGCGGGGGATATGAGAGGTTCAGGTGTCGCGGAAGACAGTCCACGTCGTTAGCCCCGAGGTGTGCCGCTAGAAATAGGGCGGCAACACAGCCGATGAAGACAATCCCATGTCGCATATGGCATGTCACCTTAAGAATAATCCTTCAGGCACCGCCCGTACCCGGCGCTCTTGCCTGCCGGAAGGCGATCCGCTGCCCGGCGCGTCTTTGTCTCATAACTGGTAAGTTTCGGGACAAAAACCGGACCCAATGAAATTAGGACTTGCACAGTTCCATCTTGTTGTTCCATCGCTAGATTTTGTTGACGGGACGATCCGCGATCAATCGAGGGGATTCCCGAACGGCTTCATTCCCTTCTCAAGCACCGTCTTCGGAAACTGGCCGGTGCCACACAAAATGAAAGAACCAAAATCCTTGTACCAGTCACCCGCGGGAGCGACTGGGCCAGTTTAGACCCATTCCTGGAGCGCTAATAAATCCGCGACCGAGATGCGGCGCTCATCCACTCGCTGGAGCAGATGCTGCCAGACCGCCCGAGGCAGGTTAGCGAATTGAATCTTCGGCAATCGCATCCTTCCCGAAGATCGCGCGAATCAGGTCTTTGCCTGCCTCGTTCTTGCGGGCCGGATCGTTCTCGGCAAGAAAGCGGTTATAGGACGACTTCAGTTGTTCCTTGGCCTCCGCCTCTGCCCGAACCCCGCGTTCCGCCAGGGCGACCAATGCCCGGCTCATCGTGACGTGCTGCTTCTTGGCCGCGCGCCGGACCTCGGAGACGAGCGTCGCGGGGATCGTAACGCTTTGTCGAACGGATTTCGCCGGGGCCGCTTTTCGGGTAGCCATGCTAGCAGGATAACAGGGTGCACCAGTGTGGTGCATGCAGGTCACGACTAATGGCGCTCGACCACCGCGGCAATTGCATCACACCACTTCCGAGCACCCTAGACAGTCCCTCCTCGTTGTAGAATAAAGCCCTGAGTATTTCCGGTGAGACTGCGAATTGACATTAGGGGTGTGGAATCGCCGTAGTGGAGGTGGTTGGAAATGGCCAACTTTTGCAGTAGCTGCGGAGCCGCGCGGGGTAGCGGTAGTCCCTTCTGTACTCATTGCGGAGCGCGCCAGGCAACTCCGGCCAGCGTTCCAACGCAGCCTGACCCTCAGCCGGCAGCCGCACTACCGCCAGCGGCAAAGGCGGGATCGGGCTTAAAAATTCTTGCGGTTGTGCTGGTCTTTGTGGTCTTGGCTGGGGTCGCAACGGTGGGCGGATTGTATTACGTCGCGCACAGACTCAAGCAAGCCGTGGTTGAAAAAGCCGCGAGCGCTGGCGTGGACCTTAATTCGATTTCGTCTCCCGAGCCCTCCACTGCATCGAAAATTCGCACCTACAAAGCCTGCGACCTTCTTTCGAAAACAGATGCCGCAGCTATGCTCGGCGAGCCCATCGAGCGCATAGAGGACCAAGGAGCCACCTGCCTTTACTACGGCCCTGCAGGCTTGAGCGGAAAGCTCGCCCAGGAGGGTACCGCGGATCTTTTGAAGCAAATGCAACAACCGGGTGCGAAAGTCGATGGTAACGACGTGGCGGATTCTTTGAGCAAGCTCGTGGGAGGCCTCGCCGCGCAAGCGGGCGCCGCCGGAGCTGGGGATGCGGCGGGAAGTAGTGGCGATGTTCCCCTTCTCACGTTCGTCATCGATGGTGAAGACGGCAAACCGCAGATGACTGCCCTCACCGCCACCAAAGCGATCTTCGGTGGAATTGCAAAAGGCGCCAGCGATGGAAAGGAAGGCTTCGGCGCGGACATTCCGGGTTTGGGTGACCGGGCCGTGCGCCTTGCGAGTCTCGGCTTGAACGTTCTCCAGGGAAACACGCTCATTCGACTCGTTCCGGGTCCGGTTCCCGACGCGAATACCAAAACGATTGCGATCGCCCGCGCGATTTTGCCGAAGCTTTAGAATTTGCTGGAAGCCCGCCCTACACCTTGTACATGTACTTGATGTTGGATTTGAAGATCAGCAGATTCGGCTCGCCATCACGATTCACCTTCAGGCAGCCTTTGTCGTACCACTCGATGACGCCTTTCAGCGTTTCCCCATCCTTGAGCACGATGGTCATCTGGGTCTTGGACTGCATCTGCTTCAGGTAATAGAAGTTCTCCGCATTGGTCTGGTCCGGCGGGGTGGCCTTCTTGGGAGGCGCTTCCTTACGAGGGCTTCGGGTATCTTTGATCTCGCTGATCGGCGGCCGGATCAGACGCCGGTTTCCGGGTTCCACTTGCGGGCTCCTTATGCCAGAGGCAAACTAGCGGGGTTTAAGACCTGCTGGTCTCTTTCCTTCATGGATAACACAGCGCTAGCGGGATCGCAAACTCGCGGCGAACGCATCGAATGCAATCGATTTCTGGATGTTGCGCCGCCCCAGTTCCACCAACTCGTCTACCCTGGCGATCGCCCTTCGCAACCAGTCGAAGTCCACGCGGGCCGCCAGAGCCTCCAGATCTGGGCGCACATCGTTGTTTCGCAATGCTTTGGCCGAGGCGTGGACGAGCAGTACGACGTCTTCCAGGAGCGAATAGAGCACTTCCAGGTAGGATTCGAGCTTCTCCGTGCGCCGCGCCGCGACCGAATCGGCATGCTTCAGCCAGGTGTCGAAGCCCGCCAGACCGCCCGCGACCTTCAGCAGCGCCAGCATGGCCGTCCGGCGGCGATCGTAAGCCTCCAGATCGATCGACACGGCCAGCCCAGGCGCGCCCTCGGCCAGCGCCAGGCGGCGCTCGGGCTCATCGAGATTTCGGGACCGGATGAAAACCCGCATGTCTTCTTCCTGAAGCCGGCCCAACTGGAACGGAACCGAGCGCGACCGGATCGTCGGGAGCAGATCGTAGGGATTCCGCGCCGTCAGAATCAAGATCAGGTGCGGCGGCGGCTCTTCCAGCGTCTTCAGCAGCGAGTTGGCGGCTTGCGGATTGGCGCGGTCGATTCCGTCGATCAAGAACACACGCCACGAGCCCTTGAGCGGCTTGAGCGACGCGCGCTCTTTCAGTGACCGCATCTGCTGGATGGTGATCTGCCGCAGCGGGCCATCCGGCGGAAACGTCAGAAAGTCCGGGTGGGAGCCGAACACCAGCGGATCTTCGTTGCGCTTATCGGCGGTCCATTTTTCGCGGTCGGCGATGAGTGTGGCATTCGATTCCAGGCTCAAATCATCCTGATCGATCTTGGCGGGGTTGTACTGCAGCAGTTCCGCCGCGAACCGCCGCGCCAGCGTGGCTTTGCCGACGCCTTCCGGACCCGATAACAGCAGCGTCTGCGGGATTCGCTCCCGCCGGATCATGTCGCTCAGGGCCCCGGCAGCGGCTGGATTTCCGAAAAATCGTTCCAAGGAATAACACTACCATTGCTCCACATTTATATTGCGGAAAGCGTCAGAATAGGTGCAGCGATGTTCCGAATCCTGATCTTCGCGCTGGTTGCGGCGATCGCGTCCGCACAAACAGTAGTTGTCGAACTGTTCACTTCCGAGGGATGCTCGAGTTGTCCGCCAGCCGATCGGGTGCTTTCGCGACTCGAGGTTCCCCGCTATGGAAACGCCGGGCGATCGAAACAGGTCGTGATGGTGGCGCCCGGCGTCGAAGTGATCGCGCTCGGCGAGCATGTCGATTACTGGGACAGTCTGGGCTGGAAAGACCGGTTTTCCTCGCCGCTATTCTCCGCGCGCCAGCAGGATTACGGAAAGGCGTTTCATCTCGAAAGCGTCTATACGCCCCAGATCGTGGTAAACGGTCAAATCGAAGTGCTGGGTTCCGATTCGCGCGCCGTGCAAGAAGCCATCGGCAGAGCCGCGAACGAGCCGCAAGCCCAGGTGGCCATTTCGATGACGGACGCGCAGAAGGTTTCCTTCCGTGTGTCGAAGCTGCCGGCTGGAAGCCATGAGGTCGATATCCTGCTGGCTGTCACCGAGGGCGGACTCGTCACGCCCGTATTGGGCGGTGAGAATAATGGACGCCAACTGCACCACGCCGCGGTCGTTCGCAGCCTCAGCAGCTTGGGCCGTCTGGACCCCAATCACCCCGGAGAATATTCCGCCGTGGCGCAACTGAATCTGCGGCCGGATTGGAATCGCGCGAATCTGAAGCTGGTGCTGTTTGTCCAGGACCGCGTCACGCGACGCATACTGGGCGCGGCATCGGCTCGCCCGTAGACACGCAACGACTGGTGATCATCGCTCAGCGGAATTCAACCGTGCTCTCAAATTCCTCAACTTCCCGGGAACACTAGCTGCACCGCCCAGCGAGGCTAGACACGTTAGGCGACGAGAACCCTTAGCCTAAAACGGTACGTCGTCGTCGCCGATGCCTTCATGCGACGGAGGCGCCGATTGCGCGGCCGGGACCGCTGCCTGACGCGAGCGTGGCGCACTACGAGTTTCGCCGCGAGGTTCCTGCGACATTTCATCCGGCCCGCCGCCCTCGCCACGCCCGCCGAGCAGGATCACATCTTCGGCCACCACTTCGGTGGTCCAGACCTTTTTGCCGTCCTTATCGTCGTAGCTGCGGGTCTGCAAGCGGCCCTCGACGTAAATCTGCTTGCCTTTGGTGAGATACGGCGCGACGTTTTCCCCGCGCCACAGGACCACATTGGTCCAGTTGGTTTCTTCCTTCCACTCGCCGCTCGCCTGATCTTTCCAGCGGCGGTTAGTGGCGACGGAAAATTTCGTCACCGCCGTCTGCGAGGCGGTATAAGCTGTCTCGGCGTCCCGTCCGAGATGCCCGATGAGAGTCACTTTATTAACGCTTCTGCTAGCCATGATTACCTAGCATACCTGAGGCCGGAAACCTCTTGCGTGTTAACATCGTGAACAAATGCGAATGTTTTCCGCATTCTTCGCCCTGTCGGCGGTGTCCGCAGGGTTGGTTGCCTACGCCGCGGGCGATGACAACCGTTCCCTGGGCGTACGGACGCGCCAATATCTCGCCGATCTCATCCGTCTGGATACGTCCAATCCGCCAGGCAACGAAACCAGGGTCGCCAGCTATCTGAAACAGGTCGCCGATGCGAGCGGCATCCCGGCGGAGCTGCTGGGCGACGATCCCAAGCGCCTGAACCTGGTTGCGCGATTAAAGGGGACCGGGAAGAATCGGCCGTTACTGCTGATGGCCCATAGCGATGTGGTGCCGGCCGAGCGCAAGCAATGGACCGTCGACCCCTTCAAGGGCGAGGTACGCGACGAGTATATGTATGGGCGCGGCGCTCTGGATACAAAATCGCTACTGGCAGCGGAGCTGGCGGTGATGGTGGAGATCAAGCGCCGTGATATCAAGCTGAGCCGCGATTTGATTCTGGTCTCGGAGGCCGACGAAGAGGCCGGATCGCAAGGAATCCAGTGGCTGATCAAGAACGCCTGGCCTAAAATCGATGCCGAGTTTGCCTTTAACGAAGGCGGGTCGGTGTGGGAATCGAGGAACGGAACCCGCGTGTTCCTGGTTCAGACCGCGGAAAAAATTCCGACGCGCGTGATGCTGACCGCCAGGGGTCCGGCCGGCCATGGATCGCTGCCGCGGTCCGACAACGCCGTGCTGCGTCTGTCACGCGCGGTGGTGAAGCTGGCGGACGCCGACCAGGCGGTCCGGCTGTCTCCGATGACGCGCCGTTATCTGCGGGATCTGTCGGCTTTTCCTGAGTATGACTGGCTTCCTCCACTGCTGCCGCGCCTGGAAAACCCGGCTACAGCGCAGGCCGCTGCCGGCCAGATTCGCGCGCGGGATCCGGAGCTGGATGCGTCGCTGCGCACCACCGTCACTCCCACCATGCTGAAGGCCGGGATCAAAATCAACAGCATCCCCAGCACCGCGGAAGCCCAGTTGGACGTACGCCGGTTGTCCAGCGAGACTGCCGAGGAGGTCCTGGCGCGGTTCCGGCAGATCGTAAACGATCCCGCCGTGGAAATCGCTCTGGTTCCGGGGACGCAGTTGCCGGTCACGGAAGCCAGCCCTCGCACCAGCACGGCGTTCCGTTCGCTGGAACGCGCTATCGGCCTGGTGTATCCGCGCCAATCGGCGGTTGTGCCGTTCATGTCGCGGGGCGCCACCGATGGCAGCTTTCTGCGAGCGCGCGGCATGCCGGTCTACGGCGTTCCGATTTTCCTGCGGGAGCCCGGCGAGAGCCGCGAGCACGGCAACGACGAAAGAATCTCCACGCAGAACATCGAGAGCGGCGCGGAGCTGCTGTGGCAGATGGTCCTGGAAACGGCCGGGGGCAATTAAACGGATAGGTCTACTTCGATTTCTTTCCGAAAGGCAGTTGAAGACACATCGGCCTGCGCACTCTCCCAGTAAAGGCGGATTGCTTCGGTGGCGCGCTGCGTCAACTCGTCCACCGACTTTCCGGTCACCAGGATTGTTGGCAGCTCGGGTACGTGCGCGCTATATCCCGACTCGTCGCCTTCGATGAGAAGTGAGTACGTCCTGGTCATTCAGGCTCCTCCTTGATTTTAGTCTGGCGCAGGATCGCTTTGTAAGTACCGGGCCTAACGTCATCGCCTGGTTTGCCCGACACCACCGTAATCCGGCCGTCGGAATGCTTAAAGACCCGATGATCACCTTTCACGCGAACCTGACGCCATCCGGCCTGTTCCAACTCCTTGATGACCTCTCGGACCTTGAGCGGCACACCGATCAGAATAACGGAACGGAAAGGGAGTAGATGCGAGAGAGCTAGGCCGCCGCCGACGTCAGGTGCATGAACATCTCGAAGAACGCCCACCCGGTGGCCGCCACCGATAAGCCCGCAGCCACGCGCCAGAAGGTTTCCGCCGCTTCGGAGAAGCTGGGCGTTCCTGCAATGTAAGCCAGCACGAAGCCTCCGGCCAGCCCGCCCAGGTGCGCGGCGTTGTCCACATTGAAACCGGGAAGCAGTCCGAAGATCAGCAGATAGACTACCCAGTGAATGTACTGGCGGCGGATCGCCGAGCCTGCCGCGGTACGCTCGCGTGTGCCGAACGCGATCATGGCGCCGATCAATCCGCACAGCCCGGCCGAGGCGCCAATGGAAACCGCGGAGGACCAGTACAGGCTGGCCAGATACCCGGTCACCGAGGAGACCGTATAAATGGTCAGGAAGCGGGGTGTCCCGAAGGTCTGGTTCACCTGCGGGCCCAGGTCGAACAGCACCCAAAAGTTCATCCCGATGTGAAGCAAGCCGCCGTGGAGGTAGGCTGCCGTGATCAGGCGCCACCACTCCCCGCGATAAAAGATGTAGGGAGCGTACTTGGCGCCGAAGTCTACCAGCGTCTGCAGACTGGGGTCCCCGAACCCGCTGCCGCCCTCCTGCATGGTCCGTAACATGGTCGCCACATACATGCCGGTGTTGATCAGCAGGATCAGGGTGGTGACGAATCGCTGATGCGGAATCAGGCCGCCGAACAGATCCGATGGGGTCCTGCGGTCGATGACGCGCTCGCCGAGCTGGACCTGGCAATACGGGCAGACTTTGTCGTCGGAGGTGATGAATGCCCGGCAGTTCGGGCACATGCGGCGCTTATCCAATTTGGGTACTCCGTCCTCAATTGTAAGGGACGCGGGCGGCAAGCTGACAAAGCGCACAAGCTGCTCGTGCCACAAGTTGGTAGAATCAAGGGCGCGAGTTTAATCCATGCCGAGAAGCGAACAACAGCACCGCGAGGAGATCGTCCACGTCGGCCGGCTCATGTTCGACAAGGGCTGGATCGCGGCCAACGACGGAAATATCACGGTTCGTCTGGATAGCGGACACTTGCTGGCGACTCCTCGCGGAGTCAGCAAGGGCATGCTGAAGCCTGAGGATCTGGTTGTCGTCGATATGGACGGCAACAAGGTTTCCGGCCCGCTCGAAGTCACCACTGAGATCGGCATGCACCTGACCATCTACCGCGAGCGTCCCGACGTGAACGCGGTGGTCCACGCGCATCCTGCCACAGCGACAGGGTTTGCGGTGGCGGGACGGGCCCTGAATCTCGGCAGTCTGCCGGAGGTGATCATTTCACTGGGGTCGGTGCCCATGGCGGAATACGGTGTGCCGGGCACTCCGGCATTTTCGGACGGCATGCTGCCTTACATCCCCAAGTACGACGCCATGCTGCTGGCGAATCACGGCGCGGTGGCGTACGGGCCGGATGTGATGCGGGCGTTTTTCCGGATGGACACCGTTGAACACTTCGCCCGCATCGCGCTGGTTGCCGAACTGCTGGGCGGCGCCAAGGTTTTGCCTCGCGTGGAAATTCAGAAACTGTTCGACGCCCGCCCTCGTTATGGCGTGCAATCGCACAATCGTTTCGAGCCGGGAGGGCCGCTGGCGGCCGAGGACATGCCCGAACCGAGCGAAAAGCACGAGCTCACCCGTGAGCAGTTGCTGGCCATCATCGATGAAGCGCTGAAGGTTCGCGGCGTTTATTGACGGGATCCTAAATGCGAGAAGGGGAGCGTTGCCGCTCCCCTTCGTCACGTCGATCGTGGTTAACTCTGGAACTGTGACTTCTTGGTCCCCTTCGTATCGGGGACCTTCATTCTAGCAAAGTGGAGCGGGCTTCAGCCCGCAACGGGTGCTTCAGCACCCGCACCGAATCGCAGGCTAAAGCCTCCGTTGCAGGCTGAAGCCTGCTCCACTACTGCGCTGCCAGTTGGACTACCAGCATCCGGCCATCCGAATGAAATGTCGCCCCGGTCGCCGTTCGAGCCTCCTTCGAGGGCTGCGAGGGCGCTACATACGACAGGCTCGCGACCAGTCCCGTGTCGTCGAGACTCTCTTTCACGAACTCGCGCTCCAGGTCGACGTCGGGATCGATCCTGTGCGTCACCCCGTTATTGCGCTGATCGCGGTCGAAGCCGATGTCATGCGTCGCGGCGCCTACCCACAATTCCTGACCATCCGCCTTGAACGGCGCTTTCCAGAGCCGCAAATGATGCCTCTGCGCGACAACGGCGATAGGCTCGGCGTGCGCCAGGCCGTAATCTTGCACGCGGCCGAATAACGTCAGCTCGCTCATGGGCAACTCGACGTAGGCCTCCTTGTTTAATACCGACAGGAGCCCGTGGATGATCGCGTCTTCCTTGGCTCGATCCACCTGCACCCATCCGGCGGCCTCGAACGCCGCGAGCACTTTCTTCTCGTCGCCGACGACCACAAAATTGGTGTTATCGCCCGCGTTCCCCTGCGCATCGACCACCCGCCGCGGAATCCGGTCGACGATTTCGACGGTTACTTTGGACGGCAGAGGGGCTCTTGGCGCGCTAGAAACTTCCTCGCCCCGAGAGGTAAATGCAATCTTCACGTGAAACGTGCCGTCGGGGGCATCGTTGCTGCTCTTGTTGATTGCCAGAAACAATCGCCCGGCGCGGGGCGATGTCCAGCTTTTGCTCGCGCCGACCAGGAAGGGAGTCGCCGCATCGTTCGATCCGACGCGGGCGATCAGTGCGCCTTGGCCGGCTTCGTTCACCTGATACGACTTGAGCAGGTCGCGGAAGCCGCGCGCGGCGCCGTCCGCGGTGACCGAAGAGGTCGACTTGCCCGAGGTAACCTTCACCGTGCCGCTGGCGCTGATGGTGAGCACGTCGGACGGACGCAGGTCGAGCCCGGTATCCACCCAGGCGTCCTTGGCCGAAACGTCCAGCTCCTTTGGAATTTCCTGGGTTTCTTGTGCCAGGGCCATCAGGCAAACCAGGAAAACGATCCACCGCATGAAGAATATTGTAACCAGGGTAAAATGAGCCTTGCCCCTTTCACGTCCTGCAAATCGCGCCAAGACCAGCGAAAGCATCGAGCCCGCTCAGAAACCGGAGCGTGTCGCTCCGGAGCCGCAGGCTCCCCGCGTATCGGCCATTCTGGTCGCGTACAATCAGGCTCCGGCTCTGCGGCGGGCGGTGGAGGCTTTGGAGCGCTCCCGCGATCGCGACAAGCTCGAAATTCTGGTGGTGGATTGCGGCAGCAGCGACGAGAGCACGGAGCTCGATGCCGATTTTCCCGCCATCAACATGCTCCGTCTGCCGCACCATTTGGGCGCCGCCCGAGCCATGAATATCGCCACGCGCACCTCGAAGGCGGAGCTGCTGTTTTTCGTTTCTCCGAACGTCGAAGTGGCGCCCGAAACCGTCACCGCCCTCGCCGACCGCCTGCAGCCGGACCCGGATGCGCCCGAAACGGAGGTCGCCGCGGTGTGCCCTCTGCTGGTCGACCCGGAAGGAAATCCCGCGTCGCGCATCCATCCGATTCCCACGCGCGCGGAACTGAAGGCGGCCGCCGCCGGGAGTCTCCTTCCTTCGATCGATTTGGACCTCTCGCAGGAGAGCATCGCGGTGGCCTATCCCGAGCTGGATGCCATCCTGATCCGCAAGCATTTCGTCCGCAGCATGAACTATTTCGACCAGCGCTTCGGCCACTACTGGGCGGATGCCGACCTGGCCATGCAGATCAAGCGCGCGGGCAGAAAGATTCAGCTGTTCCCCAGCATCCGGGCGACGTATCACCCCGAGCCCGATCCGGTGGAGCGCGATCCCCTCGCCCGCGCCGACCGCGTGAGCGGGGCCGCGGCACTCGTCGGAAAATATGAGGGCGGCCTCGCCGGCTTCAGCTTCAAGCTGGGAGCGGTCCTGTCGGCGCTGGCCAAGTTCGACCTTGGAATGGTCAGCAAGCTGACCGGCGGGCAGAAGCTGGACGGGTCGCAGGGCGCGTAACATACGACTCCTGAGGGGTTTACCCTAAGCCCCTAACCTTTTGCCTACTCCCCGCCGATAGACCTCCCAGCAGGTTATGCCTATGCATCTCGATGCTTTGTTGTGGCTGTTTCTGCCGGTTTTCGTGGCGGGAGGCAGCGCCCTCCTGTCCTTCTACATCATGCAGGCGAAGCTGGAAGTCGCCGTGTCGAAGGAGCGCGAAACGCTGGCTGAGGCTCACGCGACCATCAGTTCGCAGAAGGTCATGATGGAAGAGCGGATTCGGGCGACCGAAGAATCCGTGAAGCGCGCCGCGCTGGACGAATTCCTCAAGGATTTCCGGGTGGAGGAGCGCAGCTACGTGCGCGAGACCAAGGCGCTCGACGAAGCCAAACGCAGCATGATCATGCAGGAGCGGCTGTTTTTCCGCAATATTCCGCTCTCCGACTGGGTGGAGCACGAAATGGTGATCGAAATCGGCAGCGACCTGAGGCGGCTACAGGAACAGGTTTCCGTCTTTGGCGGAGCTTCTTTGAGCTCGGGTTCCCAGGTAGGCGTGCCTCCTGGTTTATCTGCGAAGGACGGCCGCCTGCCGATCTCGAAACTCCTGGATGACACGATCCTGGCCCGGCCTGCGGCCCCCAAAAAGTCCAATTCGCTGATCCCGGCGCACGCCGTGTTCGGGGCGCAATAGCGGGCAAAGTTACGCGCAAAACGGAGCGCGGCGCGATTGGTTCCTAGTCCAAAATGGGGGGCGCGCCGCGCCCTTTGCACTTAAGGCCGTAACCCTTTCCCTCACAATCCCCGTCTGAACGGTATCATGGGCCTGATGGCAGGGCCTGCTTTAGCAGCGCGAACCGAAACCGGACAACTCCGGGACTTCAGCGCGGACTTTTCCGCGTGGATGGTGTCCGAGCAGAGGCGCGTCTTCGGGCTGTGCCAGCGGCTGCTTCGCGACCCCGACGAAGCCGATTCAGCCACTCAGGACGTGTTTCTGAAGGCGTACATTGCTCTACGTAAAGAGGCGCTCCGCAAGGAGGATGCCAAGGTTGTGGACGACCCGGCGCGCTGGGTCACCAGGATCGCGGTCAACACCTGCCTGGACCGGCTGCGCTCGCAACGGTGGCGGTTCTGGCGCAAGCGTCCGTCCCAGCAGGACGAACAGCTCATCCTGCAGCTGGCCTCGTCGGCCCGCCCGGAGGCGGAAGACCGCTATTTCGCCGTCCAGATTCAGGCGCGTCTGGAAGCGGCGCTGGAGAAGCTTTCGCCACGCCAGCGGGCTGCGTTCACGCTGCGGCACTACGAGGATTTGAGCCTGGAGGAAATCGGCAACCTTCTGGATCTGGATATTGGCACGGTCAAGGCGCACATGCATCGCGCGGTGGTGAAACTGAGGCATGAATTGCGCGATTTGTACGGAGGACGGAGATGAATCGTCCACATCTAAGCGACGACGAATTGATCGGCAGGGTGTATGGGCTCGGCGACCGGAAAGAGGATGAGGCCCATCTGGAAGCCTGCTCCGAGTGCAGCGAGCGTCTGAGAGCCATGGGCCAAGCCCGCATGGCGACGATCGATGCCCCGCGCATCGGCGGACGCAAGCTGGCGGTCCAGCGTCAGCAGATTCTGGAACGTTTGGCGCGGCCGTCACCTGCGGAGCATGCTTCGCGCTGGATTCCGGCGGCCGCAGTCGCGGCGCTGCTGGCGGTGGCCATGTTCCTTCACCAGCATTCCAGCGTTCCCCCGCCGGCGCCGGCCGCGACCGCCGTGGTGAATGGCGAGGGCGACGAGGAGCTGTTCACCGACGTATATTCGATGGAGCAGGATGTGGAGCCCCGGGCCGCCGCTCCTATTCGCGCCCTGTTTCAAGAAGCTTCGTTCGAGCCGGCCGCTTCCGGCAAGGAGCCACGCAACTAATGACTGCCCGGCGATGGAAGTATCTGCTCTCGTGTCTGATTCTGGCGGTTCCCGCCGCGTTGAGCGCCCAGGGGCCGCGCAGCGGTTTCTTTCCTTGGTGGGATAGCCCCATGGCCAGCGGGCTGGACCTGACCGACGCCCAGCGCACTGAGATCCGTTCGGTGGTCCGGGAGTATCGAGGCCGGATGCTGGAGGTCCGCGACGAAGTGCAGAAGGCCGAGGGCGAGCTGGACGCGGTCTTCAACGAAGATACGGTGGACCAGCGCCGCGGTTCGGAAGCGATCGATCGTCTGACCAAGGCTCGGGCGGACATGACCAAGTCGGTTTCCGAGATGAGCCTGCGAATGCGGGCGGTGCTGACGGCGCAGCAGTGGCAGGAACTGCAGCAGCGTCAGCGGGAGCAGGGAGATCGTATCGAAAACGCCGGCCGCGGCTCGGGCTCGCGCGGCGGAGGACACGGGCATCGGCTGGCGAAGAGCGGACTAAAGGACGCATCGAAGGATGCGCCATCGCGTACCGCTGAAAGCCAAACCCAGACGCCTCCCGCCGCTTTGAGCCAGCAGTAGATCGGTCGTCCCTGTTACCCGCCGATGGAGTACATCGGCCGCGGCGGCGGTACGAACTTCTGCGTATTGATCTGGTGCCCGATCCACTTATCGGCTACGCAGCTCCGCACTGCTGCGACGATCTCCGAATCCGGCGCGTTTGAGCGCAGTAGCGCCTTCACGTCGGTCTCGTCGATCGCGAACAGGCAGTAGCGCAGCTTGCCGTCCGAAGTCAGTCGCACGCGATTGCAGTTCAGGCAGAACGGCTTGCTCACCGACGCGATGAATCCCACGCGCCCGATGCCGTCCTTAAAGCGGTACTCGGTCGCGGGCGCGCGCGGATCGGCATCTGGAATTTCTTCCAGCGGTCCGATCTCCTGCTGGAGCATCCCGATCATCGTGTCCATGGTCAGCACTCGGTCGCGTTCCCAGATTCCCTGAGCATCGAGCGGCATGAACTCGATATACCGGATTTCGATATCGCGCTCGCGCCCGAAGCGCGCCAGAGAAACGATGTCGGGCTCTACCAGATTCTTCACCGCCACGGCATTGATCTTGATGGGGCCGTAGCCGAGCTGACGGCAAAGCTCGATTCCCTCCAGGACTTTTTCCAGTTCGTCCCTGCGCGTGATGTGCTTAAATCGTTCCCGGTCGAGCGTATCCAGGTGCACGTTGATTCGCCGAAGCCCGGCGTCGTAGAGCTCCCGGGCGTGCTGGACGAGAAGGACGCCGTTGGTGGTCAGGGCCAGGTCCTGGATGCCGGGAATCGCCACCAGCTTGCGAATCAGCTCCGGGAGGCCCTTGCGAACCAGCGGCTCGCCGCCGGTGAGGCGCAGCTTGCGGATGCCCATGGTAACCGCAACCTTGACAAAATGCTCGATTTCCTCGAATGTCAGGATGTTCTCGCGGGGTTCGAACTTGACCCCTTCTTCGGGCATGCAGTAGAAGCAGCGGATATTGCAGCGGTCGGTCACACTGATCCGCAGGTTGTCGTGCAGGCGGCCGAAGCTGTCGAGGAGAGGGGTCACAGAGATCCTACAACTCTATTGTAGTCCCCGCCCGGTCGGTCCATTTGAGCAACGCATACAGTGCTCCGAACAGCGCTACTGCTATGGCGCCCATATGCCAGTAGTGTCCCCGGATCCACGCATTCGTATTTTCTCCTAATTGCGCGCCCAGGTAGGCCAAAGCTGCGTAGCGCGGAATCCGTCCCGCGGCCATCACCAGTATGAAACGCGTACGGCTCACTCCCATGGCGCAAGCGAAGGCGCAGAAGACCTTCAACGGCAGGAACGGGATGGGTAGCAGTGCGGAGATGAACACGGTCACCATGCCGTAGCGCTGCACCCAGGCACGGAAGCGCTGTCCCCGCCCGGAGAGCGTGTAGCGCAATACGAACTTGTCTCCTCCCTTCCGCACGATCTCATAAAAGACTGCGGCGCCAAGCAGCGAGCCCATCGTCGCCAGCACCGCGCACAGCATCGCCGACGCCGGCCGGGCGATGGCCACCAGCAACAAGAGCGCGTCCGTGCCGCCCGGGTTGGGAATGCCGATCGATTCGATGAAGGAGAGCACGAATACGCCCAGCGGCCCCCATGCGACCAGCATCTGCCTGAAAGCCTTCATCTATTCCTTCTCGGTGGTCCTTTCCGCCAGCTTCCGCAGAGCTGCTTCGTCGATCACTTCCACTCCCAGGGTATTCGCCTTGTCGAGTTTCGAACCAGGATCCGCGCCCGCGACCACGTAACTGGTCTTCTTGCTGACCGAACTGCTCACTTTACCGCCGGCGCCCTCAATAAGATTCTCCGCCTCCTCGCGCGACAGATTCGGAAGCGTTCCGGTGAGGACAAACGACATCCCCGCGAGCGGACCTCTTATCTTGCGCCTAGCCTGGTACTTGAAGGGTAACCTTTCCTCGCGAAGCCGTTCGATGAGATCCTGGTTGCGCTTCTCATGGAAGAACCGCCGGATGCTCCCGGACACCTTGGGCCCGACTTCTTCCGCCCTTTGCAATTCTTCCTCGTCCGCAGTCGCGATTTTGTCCAGGTCGCCGAAGGCATCGGCAAGGAATTGCGCCGTGCGCTCGCCGACAAACGGGATGCCCAATCCACTCAGAATCCGCGGCAGGGGCTGCTGGCGCGACGACTCGATATTCGCAAGCAATTTTTCGGCCGACTTCTCGCCCATGCGCTCCAGCTCGACCAGATCTTCGAGCTTCAAGCGGTACAGATCGGCGACGTTTTTCACCAGCCCGCTGTCGACCAGTTGAGACACCAGAGCCTCTCCCATGCCGTCTATATCCATAACGCCGCGCGCCGCGAAATGGAGTACCGACTCCTTCAGCCGCGCGGGACAGTTCGTGTTGATGCACCGGCTGATGGCTTCGCCTTCGGCCCGCACGATCTCGCCTCCGCATACCGGGCAATGCTTGGGCATGCGGAATGGCATACGATGCTCGCCATGCCGGATCACGCGGACCACCTTCGGAATCACGTCCCCGGCACGCTCCACCAGAACGCGGTCGCCGCCCTGCACGCCCAACCGCTCGATCTCATCTTCGTTGTGGAGCGTCGCGCGCGAAACCGTCACGCCGCCGATGTTGACAGGTTTCAGTCTGGCCCAGGGCGTCACGGCGCCGGTGCGGCCGACGTTCACCTCGATGCTTTCAAGCAGCGTTTCTTCCTGCCGCGCGGGGAACTTATAGGCGATGGCCCAGCGTGGAGCTTTGGCCGTCCAGCCCAGGCGGTTCTGCTGTTCCACCGAGTCCACTTTGATCACCACGCCGTCGATTTCGAAGGGCAGGGAATCGCGTTTCTCTTCCCAATCCTTGCAGAACGCCACAAGAGCGTCGATATCCTCGAAGCGCCGGCTGTTGGGATTCACTTTGAATCCAAGTTTCTTGAGCGCCTCCAGCGCTTCCCACTGCGTCTTGTGCACGGGAGCGCCGTCGGAGAACAGAAAATACGTAAAGTACTCAAGCCGCCGGGATGCCGTGATGGCGGGATCCAGCACTCGCAGGGATCCGGCCGCCGCGTTGCGCGGATTCGCGAACAGCCGCGCACCTTGCGCCTCCTGGTCCGCGTTGAGCTTGTCGAACGCCTTGCGATTGAGCACGACTTCGCCGCGCACTTCGCGATTTTCGGCGTGTCCCCTTAATAGAAGGGGTATGGCACGGATCGTCCGCGCGTTTTCCGTCACGTCCTCGCCGATAGTGCCGTCGCCGCGCGTCACCGCCTGAGCCAGCTTGCCATCGCGATACTGCACCGCCATCGAGACGCCGTCCATCTTTAATTCGGCCACATAAGCGTACTTTTCGTCTGCCTTCAAAAGGCCGCGCACGCGCTGGTCGAAGGCCCGCAGTTCCTCCTCGCCCAGCGCATTGTCCAGGCTCAGCATGGGACTCGAATGCGGAACCTTGACGAATCCCTCGCGCGGTTTGCCGCCCACGCGTTGCGTAGGAGAGTCGGAGGTGATCAGTTCGGGATGCGCGGTCTCTAAAGCCTTCAGCTCCCGCATCATCGCGTCGAATTCGGCGTCGGTGATCTCGGGTGAATCGAGTACGTGATAGAGATGCTCGTGGTGGCGCAGCTTCTCGCGCAGGGCTTCAATTTTGTGGGCGGCGCTGGTCACGTATAATGATCGAATTGCTTTGTTTCGCCAGCCGGTCCTGATCTACAACCCCGCCGCTGGCGCGTTGCGGCGCAATCCCCGACGCATTCTCCAACGTACCATTGCGGCGCTTGCCGGGGGCGGTCTCGCTCCGCGTCCCATGCCCACTTCCGCGCCCGGGGAGGCGACCTCGCTCGCCCTGGAAGCTGTCCGCCAAGGAGCCGACCTGGTGCTGGTCCTGGGCGGCGACGGGACGGTGAACGAAGTGGTCCAGGGTCTGGTCGATTCGAACGTCCCCCTGGGAGTTCTGCCGGGCGGAACGGCCAACGTATTGGCGATGGAGCTCGGCCTCGGATCGCGGACGGAAGCAGCCGCCAGGAAACTGATTACCTTCGAACCGCGCCCCGTGGCTCTCGGCCGGATCACCGGCAGCTTCGGCTCGCGTTACTTTCTGCTCATGGCAGGGGCCGGGCTGGATGCCAACATCGTGTACGAAGTCAGCGCCGGCCTCAAGAACGCGGTGGGGAAGCTGGCCTATTGGGCGGCCGGATTCTCGCGCTTCTTCCAGCGAGTGGAGCAGCTGGACGTGTGCGTCGGCAACCAGGTTCATCCGTGTGGTTTCGCGCTGATCAGCCGCGTGCGGAACTACGGCGGCGACCTGGAAATCGCCAGCGGCGCCTCGCTTCATGACGATCATTTCGAGGTAGTTTTGTTCGAAGGATCGAACCCGTTGCGTTACGCTTGGTACATGCTGAACGTGGCAGCCAGGCGTGTGCAGCGCGTGCGCGGCGTCCGCGTACTGCAGGCGCACCGCGTGGAAATCTTAACCGAGACGCCGGTCCAGATCGATGGCGAATATCTGGGCCGCCACGCGGTCACGATCGAAATCGTGCCGGGCGCTCTTCAGCTTCTGCTGCCCGTCACGCCTCGTTAAAAAATGGATAACGTTACCCATACGCTGGTCGGCCTGATGTTATCTCGGGCCGGGCTTAATCGGGGCGAGAAGGGCGCGCCGCTCATGATCATGCTCGCGGCTAATGCGCCCGACATGGATACCTACGACTTCTTCATCGATCCGCTCGCCTATTTGCAGGTCCACCGCGGCTATACCCATGCCCTGCCATTCGCGCCGCTGGTGGCGCTGGTTCCGCTGCTGCTGGTGAAGGCGTTCACCCGCACTCGATTCACCCTGGTCACGCTGGCAACTTATGCCGCGTGCCTGATCGCGGTGCTCAGCCACCTGCTTCTGGATTGGACCAATGTTTACGGCGTGCGCCTCATGCTGCCCTTCAACGCCCGTTGGTATCACCTTGACACCACCGACATCGTCGACCCGGTGATTCTGGGCGTGCTGCTCCTGGCTTTGGCCGCACCGGCACTGAGCAGGATGGTCACTGCGGAAATGGGCGGGCGCAAGAGCCTGGGACCGCGGCGCGGGTGGGCGTGGTTCGCGCTGCTGGCCGTGCTCTTGTATGATGGCGGGCGCTGGGTGGCTCACGGCCGGGCAGTATCGATCGTCGACTCCTTCAGTTACCACGGCGCTCCGGCGGAACATGTCAACGTGTTCCCTTTACGGCTTGCCGTACTGCGCTGGCGAGCGGTGGTGGAAGGCGACGGCTTTATCTACGAAGTCCCCGTCGACTTTACGCAGGATTTCGACGCCGCAGGGGGGCACACCGAGTATCCCGCCATCTCCTCACGCGCCATCGACGCGGCGCGCACCACGCGCACCTTCAAAGTGTTCGAGGCCTTCGACCAGCTTCCCTTCTGGACTCTGCTTCCGGTCGACGACACCGTGCGGGTAGAACTCCTGGATCTCCGCTTTGGGACGGTACAAAATCCCGGTTTCGAAGCCGTCGCGTTCGTTGAACCCGATCACCGCATCGCCCGAGTCTTTTTCAGCTTTGGCGTAACGAGTCCGAGATAGGGTCGAGCGGACTCCGCACTGCGAAGCCCGCTCGGGATCCGGCTAGGCGAGGCCGGATCAGAACGTGAGCCGGGCGACCAGCAGACCCGTCCGCTCGCCGGATACGGCGGCGCCAGGGAAAGTGGAGATAGCGCCGAACCCGGTGTTATTCACCTTCAGGCCGTCCGGAGCGAACTTGGTGCTGACCTTCGTGGTGTAGCCGTTCGCAACCGGATTGGGAAGCTGGGCGCGGTTGAAGGGATTCGTGAACTCCATGCGAACCTGGAAATTCACGCGCTCCGTGATGCGGAAGAGCCGGCCAAAGGCCAAGGTTTCCCGAGGGATGCGGCGGTAACGGTAATCGTTATAGTAGGCCGCCGAGGGAGAGAACGTACCGTTGTAGGAAGTCTGCTTGCCGGTGGAGTCGTACGTGGAACCCGGATCCCGCCACGCGGCCGGATTGAGAACCTGTGTCTGAGCCGGATCGAAGCAGTGGCAGTTGATGTCTGCCAGGAAAAGAGGCACGCCGGGCACGCGCTCGGCCCGTGTTCCGCGGCCCAGCGATTGCGTCAGGTTGGTGAGATTGCCTGCCGTCGTCGGTACAGGGATGGGCTGGCCGCTGCCGTATTGGAGCGTGGTGCCAAGGGTCCAATCCGAGAGCGCATACTTCAGCCACCGGTTGGTTCCCCATTGGGGCACGGTGTAAGTGACCGCCAGAATATTCCACAACGGCCGGGAGAAGCTGGAGAGCTGCTTCTGGTTATCGCGGTTGAAGACGTCGTTTACCACCTGTCCGAACAATAGGCCGCCGTCGTTCTCGGCGCCCAGAGTGAGTTCCTTCGACCAGGTGAACGAATAGGTGAAATCCAACCCGCGAGAGAGGCGCTTGGTCACCTTGGTCTGGAGCGAGTCGTACCAGGTCTTCCCCAAGGGGCCGGCGCTGCCACTCAGCGACCCCGCCCCGCTGCTGGCGAACTGCGGGAATGGCTGCAAGGAGCGCGCCACGGTAAAGTTGGTCGGGAAGCCCGCAAACGGGAGCTGGTTGCGGAACCGGCCTGCGCCGGCTTGTCCGATCTGCGAGCCCAGGATGGTCCGGTCGGCTGCGTTGTAGATGTCCAGCCCGTACTGTTGCTTCAGGAATTCTGGGGTCAGGCAGTTGTAGCAATTGAGCGCGGAAGTGCGCCACCAGTTGCCACGATTGGCGACGTAGGAAACATCCACCACCAGATCCCGCAGGATTTCCCGCTGCACGCCGATGCTCCACTGCATCTGGCGCGCCGGACGGCCCATGTTGTTGTCGATGACGGTGGGCGCTCCGGAGAACGTCCCCGGCGACGGGAACAGGTCTGGACGGAGATCCGGCCAAGTGACCGCGAGCAGCGGCCCGCCGACTCCTTGCGTATATCCACCGCTCAATTGGATCGCAGCGTCTCCAAACCCCGGAGCGTTGATGTTTTGCGTGCCGCCGGTCGGTGACTGAACACCGAGACCACCGGAAGTGGAGGAATAGGTGACGCCGAAGCCCATGCGCAGCACGGTTTTGGTGTCCAATTGATAAGCGAGCCCCAGCCGCGGCCCAAAGGCCAGGTAGTAGTTCTGTGCAAAATTGCACCCGCAGTGCCCCGGCCCGTCGCCTTCAAAGATCGAAGCGCCGGGGTGGCCGCCAGCGACGGCGTTAGGCAAAGTTGGCGAAAAATCGGGAGCGCGGCCGTATTGCTCGCGGGGGTATCCGAGGTAATCCCACCGCAGGCCATAATCCAGCGTGAGCTTGCGCGTGACTTTCCAGGTGTCCTGGGCAAAGAAGTCCAGGAACTTTCTCCCCGCTCGCGGTTCGGCGGGAGCCGCAAGCGTCAGCGAATTCACCCGGCCCATCAGGAAGCTGGCGAACGGAAATCCGGTGGAACCGCCCGAAAGCGATACGTTGGCGTCGCTGAACCAGGGATTCGCAGTCTGATCCGAAGCGAAGCCAAGGGTCCCGGAGTCGTTGGTGAAGGCGATGGTCGGGTATCCCTCCGTGCGGCCTTCGCCGCCGAACTTGAAGGTGTGGTTGTCCTTGACCCAGGAGACGCTGGCGCTGAAGGTCGGCTTGATTTCGGTGCTGCGGCTTTGCGCGCCGGGGCCCATCTGATTCATGCCGCCCGTGCTGTTATTGCCGACAAAGGTCGAGAACTGCGGGAAGCGGGCGCCGTCGCTGGGGCCGCGGGTCGCTCCCTTGATGCCGAGCGAGCCAAATACATCGTAATTGGTGACCGGCGAGGTGTCTTTGAAATCGTTATGCTGATATCCCGCGCCCAGGTGCAGCAGCATGGTCGGCGTCAGGGTGTAGTCGAAATTGAGGCGCTCAGTCTGCGACTCGATGAAGGTGCCGCGGGTGGGCTCGATGGGGAGCGGCAAACCCTGCGATCCGCACAAGGGCAGGCAATACTGCACGGCCGTCTGCGTGGTCGACCAGTAACCGGAGATTTTGGCCCTGCTGCTAAGTGAGTGATCGATCTTCAGCGAAGGAATGGGCGTCTTGCGATCGGTCGGAAACGGGTTGTTGTAGTTGTTGACCAACTGGTTGGGGCCGCCTACATTGGCATGCGGGATCAGGGCCAGCACCTTCTGCGCGGAAGGATCCAGATACTTGGAGTTCTGCGGAAGCTGGTTGCCGGCGAACGGCAGCCGGACGCGCCGCCCGTCGGACGCGATGGACTCAGAGAAGGGATCGAAGATCTGGCCGTCCATGGCCAGCAATCCGTTGGGATCGGTCTTCGTGCCGCTGACGACTCTCCCGGTCAAGGCCGTAGCGAAATTACCCTGCCGGTAGGCGTCGGTAGGAACCGTGGGAAACGAAGTGGTCAGGATATTTTTCTCGCGGAACGCTTCGTAGCTAAAGAAGAAGAACGTCTTGTCGCGGCCGTCATAGATCTTCGGAATCCAGATTGGGCCGCCGACGGTGCCGCCGTAATCGTTCCTGCGCAGCTTGGGCCGCGTACCGGTGTAGGGCTCCGCCGCGTTGAACGCTTCGTTGGAGTTATAGTCGTACAGCGATCCGTGGAACTGGTTGGTGCCGGAGCGCATGGTGTAGTTGAATACGCCCGATCCGGCCTGCCCGTACTCGGCGGCGTAGTTGCTGGTTTGCACTGCCAACTCCTGGATGGCGTCCACGCTGGGCTGGGTCTCGGCCTGGGCGAAGGTCACCACGCCATTGGTGGAGTCCTGGCCCTCAATACGAACCGTCTCCGTGTTGCTGGGGGCGCCGTTCACGCGGATATTCAGATTCGGGTCGAAGAAGGTTCCCGCCGTCAAATTCGCCACGGCCATGGGGTTCCGAACGCCGTGAGAACTCGAGAAACCATTCCCGATCGGCAGCATGCCGAGGTTGAGCATACGGTCGGCCGTGACGTTGACGCTCACGTCGCCGCTTTCGGTCTTGAGGAGCGACGATTCGGCGCTCACGGTGACCGATTCTGTAGCCGCGCCCACTTCCAGCGGAACGTCGACGCGAACCGTCTGCGTCACCTGCACGATGATGTTCTGCCGGATGAAATTCTTGAATCCGGGAACGGTGACCGTCATTTCGTAAGTTCCGGGCGGCAACTGGGGAAAGGTGAAATTTCCCGTTGCGCTGGTCGCTCCCGTATACACCGTAGCGGTTTGGGTGTTTTTGACTTGAATCGGAGCACTGGCTACGAGAGCCCCGGTCGGATCCGATACGGTTCCGGTAATGGTACCGCGATCGGTTTGTCCGAAGACTACACCAATCAGAAAAAAGCAGCAAACGATCCCCAACACTGATCGCATAACTCGACTCCTCATGTGGATTTGAATGCCCCCCAGCCCGTCCCGCAGAAAGCGGTATTACCGTTAGATAGTAAGGGTCCAGGGCGGATATTTATATCGCCCAAACAGCGTAGACCCTGGACCGAAAAGGCACCAGAGGCGTGTCCGTGGGATTCGGCGATGAGGCCGCGGCGGGTAGATTACGGGGGCGGCGCAGGGCTAGCGCTGCATGCCGGCAGAGCGGAGGATAAACAACGTCGCCGCAGGGATCTGCGAGGTGCAGAGCCCGTGCGACGAGTTGCTGTAGGGGGGGACCTACGAATACAACCAGCGCTTTCGCGCCAGAGGTCTTACTATACGGCACTCTCCTGGTGAGAGGAATACGGCAAGGTCAGTAGGAAGTTTCCAATAAAGACAGTATCCGGCTCGCTTTTCACGGCATAATAATTGCCTTGCGCACGGCGTAAAGTACGATTTCCGCGGTATTGTGCAGGTTCAGCTTCTGCATCAGGTTGGTGCGGTGGGTCTCAATCGTGTGCGGGCTGACGTTCAGGACGGCAGCGACTTCTTTGTTCGATTTGCCCTCCGCCAGAAGTTGGAGCACCTCACGTTCACGTTCCGTCAGGAGATCGTAGGAATCGACAACGCGGCGTTCCCGCATGAGGCCGACATAGTCCTCCAGCAACGCTTGCGCAATCGAAGGAGAGAAGTAGGGCTTGCCCGCCGCTACAGATCGAATGGCCCGCTCCAGGTCCTCGTCGGCATGGTCCTTGAGCAGATATCCCTTGGCTCCCGCGTTCAGCGCGCGCAGGATGTAACTTTCGTCCGTGTGCATGCTGAGTATGATGATGCCGGCGCGTTCATTCTCCCGAACGATTTGCGCGGCTGCATCCAGGCCGTTCAGCAGAGGCATCCCGATGTCCATGATGGTGATGTCGGGATGGACTTCGGCCGCCAGGCGCACGGCTTCGCGGCCATCGGCGGCTTCGCCCACAACTTCCATATCCGGCAAGCGATCAAGCAGAAGCTTCAAACCCGCCCGCACGATCCCGTGGTCGTCCGCGATCAGAATCCTTGGCATCTAGAACCTCCGGCTGACTCGGACGGGGCAAACGGATTTCGACGCGCGTGCCGCGGCCCAACGACGAAACGATCCGGATGCTGCCGCCCAGTTCCCGCACCCGCTCCTGCATTCCCACCAAGCCCAGACCTTTGTGCGCGCCCGAACCGGTCTCGAACCCCCGGCCATCGTCCGTAACGGTACCGCTGATCCAGGCGCCGCTGGTACGCAGCGTCACCTGAATTTTGCGCGGCTGGGAATGCAGAGTGGCATTGGTGAGAGCCTCCTGCACGATCCTGTACAGACAGGTGCGATGGGCGTCGGGTAGCGTATTGGCTTCCTCATCCGCTTCGATTTGAATCTCGATTCCGCTGGATCGGGACATTTCCCGGCACAGCCAGGCGAGCGCTGGCGTTAAACCGAGATCGTCCAGCATCGACGGCCGCAGAAGCATCGCGATGTCGCGAACCGAGCGCAGCAGTTGCTCTACTGTCCCCCTCGCGTTCGCCAGCCGCAAGGAGCCTTCGGAGTCGGTTACGGACCGGGAAATAGAGCCGAGTTCCATGCGCAAGCCGGTCAGCATCTGGCCCACTTGATCGTGCAATTCCCGTGACAGGAGTTTGCGCTCTTGTTCCTGGGTCGTCCGCAGCTGGCCCGACAGCCGGCGCAGCTCCGATTCCGCCCTCGCAGACTGCCGCTCGAGCCGCGTTGTATGCAGCAGTGTGATGGCGGATATTCCGAGGCCGAATAACAAAGCGGCCGCACTGATCCAGCCCAGCGAGGCGCGAAGCTGTTGGTCTGTCTTGGTGATCTGATCCTCTTGCCGTTCAAAATTAGCGATCGCCAGTTGTTCCACCTGTCCGGTAAGAGCGAACACCTCCTGCCGGCGGCGCACGCGGTTACGCAACATTTCCGCACCCAGAGCGCGCTTCTGCTCGGCACTCCACCCCAGAACCCGGGCCGTGACATCGGCGTAGTCGGCGAATTCCCGGCGGAGCTGGTTGAGCGCCCCCGGCGGCAGATCCGCGTCCTTGGATAACGCCAGAGCCTGAAAGCTATTCTCAGTTTCCGATCGAATGGTATTGAACTGCGCCGTGTACTGACGGACGCCGGAGGGATCGGTATCGAGCAGATAATCTCGAGTCACGATTCCAAGCAGGTAGACATTCGCGCGAATGGTGTCCAGGGCATCGTCGCTCTGCATCCGGGCCCGGTTCAGATCCGTCACGCGGTCCTGGGCAACTCGAGCGCTGCGCCCCACGGCAAACGTGGACACGCCGATCACCAGGAGAAGTCCCACGAAAGCGGCGGCAAGGAACGTGGGCCGGCGTGACTTCATCCGTCCCAGTGTCGCGCGATTTTCCGGATTCTGCACGCCGGGATGCGGCTGGTCCCTTTCGTCATCGAATCGTAATGTTTCGTTCATTACAACGCCACGGGCACGCCGTAACCTTATGACGCTGTCGCTCGATGGTGCTCGGCGTGCAGTAAGCAGCATGCAGCGGAATCCATGGGGATAGAAGGTCCCTATTTAGGAGTGATTTAGGACGTCAGGCTGGGAACCGGCCGCCTCGGCTTCACGCGTGGTTCCTATTCACGTTCTATGACTTACGTCTTAACGGGATGCCGGGTGGCAGGGAGCTCACGCAGGCCGTAATGTGTTTGTAACACAAGACTGAGATGATTTAGGAGGCTGGGAAAATGACTCGAAGAATTTTCATCGTGAACGCAGCGCTGGCAACCGTTCTCACCATGGGAGTGGCTTCCGCGCAGGAAGTTTTGATCAACGCGGCGGGGGCGACGTTCCCGTATCCGATGTACTCCAAGTGGTTCGACGAGTACCACAAAAAGACGAACGCACAGATCAACTACGCGTCGATCGGATCCGGCGGCGGCATCGCGCAGGTGACCGCGGGTACGGTCGATTTCGGCGCCAGTGACGGGCCCATGACCGACGAGCAGATCAAAGCTTTCCAGGATAAGCGAGGAATGGCGATACTCCACTTTCCGACCGTTTTGGGCGCCGTGGTGCCTACCTATAACATCCCTGGAGTCGCCGGATCACTCAACTTTACCGGCGAGGCGCTGGCGGGAATCTACCTGGGCAAGATCACCAAGTGGAACGATCCGGAACTGACTAAAGCCAACCCCGGCGTCAAACTTCCCGGCAGTAATATTGTCGTGGTCCATCGTTCCGACGGCAGTGGCACCACCTATATCTGGACCGATTATCTCTCCAAGATCAGCAAGGAGTGGGAGACGAGGGTTGGCAAGGCGACTTCGGTAAAGTGGCCAGTTGGGTTGGGCGGCAAGGGGAATGAGGGTGTTTCCGGATCGGTCCAGCAGACGGCGAACTCGATCGGGTATGTCGAACTGATCTATGCCATCCAGAACAAGATGACCTACGGCAAGGTCAAGAATGCCGCTGGCGACTTCATTCAGGCCAGCCTGGCAGGTGTCACCGCGGCGGCGGCGGGCGCGACCATGCCGGACGATTTCCGGGTGTCTATTACCAACGCGCCGGGCAAAACAGCCTATCCAATTTCCAGTTTCACCTGGCTCCTGATTCCCGCCAAGATCGCCGACCCCGCCAAAAAGAAAGCCATCACGGGATTCCTCTCCTGGATGTTGACGGACGGCCAGAAAATGACGGCGGCTCTGTCTTACGCTCCCCTTCCGAACGCGGTTGTGACCAAAGAGATGAAGGCGATCGCCAAGATCCAGTAGCGACTTTAATTAGCGCACGCAGAAATGGCAGCTTCCTCCACGATCGCGCCTCTGGACGCCCGCCCCTCCGGGCGGACGTCGGCTTTCTTGCATCGCCTGCGGAGCGGCGACGATATTGCGTATGTCATCACATTGACGTGCGCGCTGACCATCCTGGCGCTCACGGCGTTACTTGTATTCGAGCTCTACAAAAACTCTGCGGTGCCCCGCCACCAGTTTGGCTGGTCGTTTCTGGTCACCTCGACCTGGGACCCCGTCACGGGGGAGTTTGGGGCGCTGCCGTTCATCTATGGGACTGTCGTAACGTCCGGGCTGGCCCTGTTCCTGGGAATCCCTCTGGGCGTGGGCGCTGCGATCTTTCTGGCCGAGCTCGCACCAGCGAAGATTTCGAATGCGCTCACCTTTCTGATCGAATTGCTGGCCGCCGTGCCCAGCGTCATTTTCGGGTTGCTGGGAATCTTTGTTCTGGTGCCCGCTCTGATCGCCCTGGAGCCGGTGATCCGGGGGGTCCTGGGTTGGACTCCATTGTTCTCAGGGCCGTTCTACGGCGTCAGCATGTTGTCGGCCGGCGTGGTGCTGTCGGTCATGATCATCCCGTTCATCATCTCGATTTCGCGCGAAGTGATTCGGGCCGTCCCCACCGAACAGCGCGAGGGGGCGCTGGCCTTGGGCGCCACGAAGTGGGAGACCACCTGGGATGTGGTGATCCCATTCGCGCGCACGGGCATCATGGGTTCGATTTTTCTGGCATTGGCGCGTTCGCTGGGCGAAACCATGGCGGTGACGATGGTGATCGGCAATGACCCCGCGATTCATGCGTCCCTGTTTGCGCCGGGCTATTCGATTGCGGCTGTAATCGCCAATGAGTTCGCCGAAGCCACGGGCGATCTGTACCTGGGTTCGCTGATTGAACTCGGTTTGGTGCTATTCGGGCTGACGATTATCATTAACGGACTGGCGCGCGTGCTGGTTCTCAGTACGACCAAGAAGGGGGCGAGCTAACCCATGTTGAGCTTGCGCCGAAAAGCAGTGAACGCCGTCATGCTCAGTCTTACGGGCGTGTGCACATTCGTGGCCGTAGGGACGCTTCTCTTTATCCTCGGGTATCTGTTCGTCCATGGCGGCAGCAGCCTGACTGTTGATTTTTTTACCAAGCTGCCGACGCCGGTCGGCGAACCGGGCGGCGGCATGGCCAATGCGATCGTCGGCAGTGCCAAGCTGCTGCTGATCGCCACCTGCATCGGCGTGCCGATTGGATTCCTGGGCGGAGTATACCTGGCGGAATTCGGCGGGTCGGCGTTCTCCTTCGTGGTCCGGTACACGACGGACCTCCTCAATGGCGTGCCCTCCATCGTGATCGGGATCTTCGCCTACACGCTGATCGTGCTTCCGCAGGGGCATTTTTCGACGCTCTCCGGCGGCCTGGCTCTCGGCGTCATGATGATCCCCATCGCCATTCGGAGTTCGGAGGATTTTTTGCGCGCCGTACCGGTGTCCCTGCGCGAGGGCGCCATGGCCCTAGGGGCCTCCAAGGCCAAGACGATTTTCACGGTGGTGATACCGGCAGCGAAAGCCGGGCTCATAACGGGCATTATGCTGAATGTGGCTCGCGTGGCCGGAGAGACCGCGCCGCTGATCTTCACCGCCTTCGGAAACCGCTTCTGGAGCCGGGGCTGGGAACAGCCCACCGCGTCTCTGCCGGTGATGATTTGGACCTATGCCATTTCGCCCTACAAGGACTGGAAACAGCAGGCTTGGTCCGCGGGCTTCGTGCTTTTGATGCTGGTACTCACGATCAACGTTACGGCGCGAATGATTCTGTCCAAGAGAGGACACGCAGCAAGGTGAGTCCCATGCAGGCTCCTAGCCCCCAACCCGCCTCCGATGTGACAATGAGAAGCCAGACCTTCCCTATGCAGATGGCCGAGGAAAAGAAGCCAGCCGGAGAACTGTCCAAGCTCAGCGCGACCAACCTGAATTTTCACTACGGGACGTTTCAAGCGCTGCACGGAATCTCCATGCAGGTCTACGACAAGCGCGTGACGGCGTTTATCGGGCCTTCCGGATGCGGAAAGTCGACGTTCCTGCGAACGCTGAATCGTATGTACGAAACCATCCGGAACGCCCGCGTGGACGGCGAAATTCTGCTGGATGGCGAGGACATTTTCAAGCTGGAAGTATCCGCGCTGCGCAGGCGCGTCGGCATGGTGTTCCAGAGGCCCAATCCGTTCCCCAAGTCCATCTTCGATAACATCGCCTACGGACCGCGGATCAACGGTTCGGTCAGCGGGTCGGGCATAAAAGATCACGTGGAGCAGAGTCTGCGCCGCGCGGCCTTATGGGACGAGGTCAAGGACAAGTTGCACGATTCGGCCTACGGGCTTTCCGGCGGCCAGCAGCAGCGGCTGTGTATCGCGCGAGCCCTGGCGGTGAATCCGGAGGTGCTGCTGCTGGATGAACCGTGCTCCTCATTGGACCCGATCGCGACTGCGAAAATCGAGGACCTGATTTTCCAGCTCAAGGACAGTTGCACCATTGTGATCGTCACGCACAACATGCAGCAGGCGGCGCGCGTGGCCGATTTCACCGGGTTTTTCCTGATGGGGAAGCTGATCGAATTCGACAACACCACCGTGATCTTCAAGAATCCGGCCAAGAAGGAAACCGAAGATTACATTACAGGCCGTTTCGGTTGATGCGGCGCGCTGAAGGTTGATCGACAACGCAGACGGGAGCCAAATTTGTGCGCCACTTCGAACAGGAGCTGGAACAACTCAAAGGCAAGCTGCTGGAAATGAGCGCGCTGGTGGAAGCGTCCGTTCAGCGGAGCGTCGCCGCGGTCACCCAGAAGGACCGTAGCGCGGCCGAGCAGGTATTGCGCGATGAAGCGCGCATTAACGCTCTCGAGATGGAAATCGACGAGTTCGCGATCAATCTGCTGGCGACCCAGCAGCCTCTGGCGGCCGACTTGCGCCTGGTTGTCGCCGCGCTCAAGATCAATACCGACTTGGAGCGCATGGGGGACCTATCCGTCCACATCGCGCAGCGGGCCGTCTCCTTGCTCTCGGAACCGGTGATCCAGCCGATGGTGGATGTCCACCACATGTCCTCCCTGGTCGAGTCCATGGTCCGCAAGAGCCTGGATGCCTTCGTGGCGAACGACGCCGACATGGCCCGTAGCGTCCTATCTTCCGACGACGCAGTGGACAGTCTCCGTACGGCCTCCTACCACGAACTGGTCAGCTTCATGGAGAAGGATCCGCGCAATATCCCGCAGGCGCTGGATCTGATCGGGATTACCCGGAGCCTGGAGCGGATCGCGGACCATTCCACCAACATCGCGGAGGACGTGATGTTCCTGGTGAAAGGGATCGACGTCCGCCATCACGCGGAAGCACGCCAATAGCTCGTCGCTAGTGTACGATTGTGGTGGCGACCCAGGCGGGTTGATTCGGCTAAGGGAGTATCCGGCGTTGCGTCATTTTGCGGTCGAGCTCGAGGAACTGAACCAGGCCTTGCTGGAGATGGGCGCAATGGTCGAGTCTTCCATCCACTGCAGCGTGCAGGCGCTGGTGGATCGAGACGAGCGCATGGCCCTCCGGGTCATGGAAGACGAAAAACGCATCAACCAGATGGAGCTCGACATCGACGCGCGGGTGACGCGTCTGCTGGCGCTCAATCAGCCGGTAGCCGGCGACCTCCGCCTGCTGATCATGGCCCTCAAGATCAACACCGACCTGGAACGGATGGGCGATCTGGCCGCCAATATGGCCGAGCGGGCGATCACGCTCTCCAAGGTCCCGCCGGTCAAAGCCTTGATCGACACACCCCGCATGGCGTCCTTAGTCGAGGACATGCTGCACCGGAGCCTGGATGCTTTCGTGAAACGTGACGCCGTGCTGGCCGCCAAGGTCCTCCCCGCCGACGATGAAGTGGACTCCCTGCGCGATAAAATTTATAACGAGCTGCTGGAGATCATGCAGCTCAATCCGAGTGTGGTTCCCGCCGCCATTCATCTCATGTTCGTGGCGCGGAACCTGGAGCGCATTGCCGATCACACCACCAACATCGCGGAGGACGTTATCTTCCTGGTGCGCGGCGTCGACGTCCGCCATCACGCCACCGAAAGCAAGGTCTAAACAGGGAACCGGGGACTGCCTCCGGTTTCGAAAAACGAATGGCGCGTCTGTCCGGATCAGTGCCCCGAAACCGGCTGGCTGTCCCCAATTCAAATATCACTCGGCCTTCGCCAGTTTCGTGGTGATCATCCACTTCAACACGCCCCGTGGCGGCCCCAGCTTTCCGTGCGTCTCAATCCGCACCAGCGAGCCCTTCTTCAGATCCACCACGATCGCGGCTTCGAGCAGCAGCCCGATCAGGCTTCCTAAGTGCGGCTGATGACCCGCGAGCAGGATCTTCTCGGCTTTATAATCGGTGCTGATCTCCTTCCAGATCTGCTCCGGACTCGCGCCTGGAAGCAAATTCCGCGTTTCCACGACGTTCTTGCAGCCCAGAACTTCGGCCGCGATCGCCGCGGTCTCCTGAGCGCGCCGGAGCGGACTGGTGAGAATCAGATCCGGCGCAACCTCCGCTTTCCGCGCGATCTTCAGTACGTCTTTCAGGTCCCGCTTGCCCTTGGCGGTGAGCTTCCGGTCGCGGTCCGCGAGCCCGGTCTCCCGTTCTTCGGCGTCTCCGTGGCGCAGAATATAAATGTCCATGTCACTTCTTCCCGTCCGCCGCGCGCAGCACGGCTTTCCATCGCGCTCTCTCCCGCGGTCCGAAGTGCTTCTTCCAGTACTCTCGGAACTCCGCCGCCCGTTCGCCAGAAAGACGCCGCACCGCAGCGGCCGCGCCCCGGTCCCGGCGGATCATCTCGAGCGTGGTGGCGCAATCGTTAATCGCGCCCAGCTTCTCTTGCAACCCTTTCAGAGACTCCAGCAATTGTTTCGTCTTTTCTCCATAAACCAGCTCGAAAATCTCCAGCGTATAGCGCACTCCCTTGGCCTTCAGCCGAAGCCGATGCATCCGCAGGCGGGTGGAATTCGGCTGCGCGGCTCCCCTTCCGGCGCGGAACAGCTCCTCGATCATCGGCGGCAGCAGGCGCCGGGCGGCCTCTCCAGCGGTCTCTTCGGATGCAGCTCGCGACACCCGGAGATGCCCGCCCCATTCCCGGACCCGCCCTGCGCTCCGCCAGTGCTCGATCTTGCGCGTCAGTGTTCCTTCCGCGGCCCGCCTTTCTTTCTTAATGCCCGCCAATAGCTTCGGTCCCTGGCACCCGGCTGCCCGCAATACATCCACGGCCACATCGCAGTTCCGTACCGCGGCGCATCGGTTCATCAACTTTCGCAGATGCCGCCGGATGGTCTTCGCGTCCTCCACCTCGAACCATTCCGCGAACACCTCCAGCTCCTGCTTCAACCGGCGGATCGAGACCCGCAGGTCGTGAATGCGATCGGCGTCCTCAGGCTTGCGAGCGACGTTACGAACCTCACGATCCAGCTTCTTCAGCCGCGCCGCCGTCTGCGATCTCAATAGCTTTCTCATCGCTTGATCCGCACCGCCAGCGGCAAACCGTACGCTTCACGAAAGATAGTGGCTACCTGCTCGGCCTGCCACTGTTCGATATCGACGTCGCGGCCGGAAAACAACCGCAGCTCCACCGCGTTCTCCTGCACGGCCGCCTCCACTCGCTCCACCCGCTGTTCCTGGCTCTGATCCAGCGCCACCGCCAGGCGCAGCAGCGGCGTCAGGAGGACCACGCTGTTCCGATCCTCCTGATCCAGCATCTGAAACGTCTCATGCGCCGCCTGCGGCATGGACTTGCGGTGATACCGGCACAGATTCGCGATCACCATCCGCTCGCGATCCTCAAATCCCGGCAGATCCGAATTCGCCACCAGGTACATGGAATGCCGATGATGGCGCGATTCATTGACGAAATGCCCGATGTTGTACAGATACGCCGCGGCTTCGAGCAACCGGCCCTTGGCCAGCGGCAAGCGGTGCAGAGGCCGCAAAGCCTGGAACAGCATCCCGGCCAGATCCGCGACCTTTCGCACGTGCAGGGCGGATACCCCGTAGTGGCGCCCCATCGCCCGCACGGCTCTGCGCTCATCCGCGTTCAGGCGAGCCTGCTCCATGCCCACCTGGCGGTGCGAAAGATCCGCGATGATCCCTTCGCGCACGCCCGCCACGGAATAATACAGCCGGTTCAGCCGCAGCTCCAGCACCACTTCGTTGAGCACCCCCACGCCCGCCACGATGATCTCCGCCCGCTTGGGGCCGATCCCGGTGATCTTGGCGCGCTCGCCCGAATCTCGCGAGGATACGTCGCGAAACAACTGCCTCAACTGTGGACCAGTGGCCTGCAGCCGGTCCGCGCGGTCGCGACGCGAGCGGCGAACGTGATTCACCGCGCATACCGTCGCCGCCGCCGTGGCCGAGGTCGCAATCATCCGGTCGACACGCGCGGCCGCGAACCGCGCCACCGGACCCGCGATTCTCTCCTGGATGTACTTCTGCATCCGCGCCAACTCGCGTGGGTTGGGCGGATCGCTCTTCAGGAAAACTTCCGTCAGCCGCAGTGCTCCCAGGGGTTTGGAAAATGCTTCCACCAGCCGCCCGCCTTCGCTCAGGATCAGCTCCGCGCTCCCGCCGCCGACGTCGATCATCAGCACGCGCTGCTTGGGATGCGGCCACACGCTTTGCACCCCCAGGTGGATGAGCCGGGCTTCTTCCAGCCCCGAGATAACCTCCACCGGATGCCCGATAATGGCCGCGGCCCGCGCCAGAAACTCGTCGCGATTCGAGGCATCGCGCAAAGCGGCCGTTCCCACCGCGCGCACACCCACCACGTCCAGCTTGCGGTACTGGTCGGACATCCGCGTCAGGACCTGGCACGCCAGTTCGATTTCGGACGCCCCCAGCTTCCCTTCCCGGAACACCGTCCTTCCCAGACGCACCACTTGCCGGTCCGCCGCCAGCACCCGCAGGGGTTGCCCAGGCGTGGAATGCGGCGAATTCACCTCCGCCGCCAGCATGCGGATGGAGTTGCTGCCGATATCGATTGCTGCGTAACGGGACATGATCCGGGGTATCTTATAGCTTGTAACGCATTTGCAACAACGCGTTACAGGCCCTGTCGTTATAATAGAGAACCTTGGTGCCCTTCTTCCTGCCAAATCGCGGACCAGGCCGTTTAATTGTGGTGGAGGGCATCGACGGATCGGGTAAATCGACCCAAATCGCCCTTCTTTCGCAATGGCTGCGCCTCCGCGGCTATGCTGTGGCGTTCAGCGAATGGAACTCGTCTCCGCTGGTCAAAGAGACCACGCGCCGCGGCAAGAAGAAGGAGATGTTCACGCCCACCACCTTCAGCCTGATCCACGCCACCGATTTCGCCGATCGCATGGAGCGCTACATCCTCCCGCTCCTCAAGGCGGGCGCGGTGGTTTGCGCCGATCGCTACGCCTACACCGCCTTCGCGCGCGATGTGGTCCGCGGCGTCGACCGCGCCTGGGTGCGCAATCTCTATCGCTTCGCGCTCAAGCCCGATCTGGCGTTCTATTTCAAAGTGCCGCTGGAAACCGCTCTCGGCCGTATTCTAGGCGGGCGCAATGCGCTCAAATACTACGAAGCCGGCATGGACCTCGGCCTCAGCCGCAACATCGAGGAAAGCTTCCGGATTTTTCAGGGCCGCATTCTGGGCGAGTATGAATCCATGATCGAAGAGATGGGCTTTCACGTCATTGACGCCACCCAGTCCATCGAATCGCAACAACAAGAGATGCGCGGCATCGTGCTGCGCGAATTTGGAACAGTGCGTCCGCCCGGAGTTCTGGGCGTGGAGCTCAACGCTGCCCGCTTACATGCCTAACTACGATGCCTGATTATAAAGCCCGGCCGCCGCTCTCCTACTACCGCACCGCGCTGCCCGGAGTCGATTATTCCGAGCTCCAGGGCAAGCTGATTGTGATCGAAGGGCCCGATGCGGTCGGCCGCAGCACTCAGATCCGAGGCTTGAAGCCGTGGCTCGAAGAGCTAGGGCACGCTGTTCTCGACACCGGCATGGCTCGCTCCGCGCTGGCGGGGAAGGGAATTAAGGAAGCCAAGCAGGGCAACACGCTCGGTCCCGTCACCATGACGATGTACTACCTGACCGACTTCGCCGACCGTCTGGAGAACGAGATTATCCCCGCTCTCCGCGCTGGCGTAGTGGTGCTCACGGACCGCTACATATACTCCGTCATGGCCCGCGCCATCGCGCGCGGCGAGAATCGCGCCTGGATGGAGCGAACCGCCGGATTCGCTCTGGTGCCGCATGCGACGTTCTATCTGCGCGCCGAAGTGCAGCACCTGGTGTCGCGCGTGGTGGTCGGCCGCGGCGCCTTCGATTACTGGGAAAGCGGCCTGGATAACGGTTTCGGCCGCAATATGCACGACAGCTTCGTGCGCTACCAATCGCGCCTGATCCGGGTGTTCGATAGCCTGGCGGAGCCCTACGGATTCGAGGTCATTGACGCCACCCGCCGGCCCGTGGAAGTGTTCGAATCGCTGAAAGCCTCGGTCTCGCGGATCTTCGCTGCCCCGGAACAACGCAAGGCCGAACATCCCCGCAAACCGGCGCAGGGCGTGCACGCTGTGCAGACAATTAAGGCGGTTGGCCGCCGGGATTAGCGCAATCCCGTCATGGCCTGGGGCCGATCCGGTTGATTACCCGGGGCTGCCTGTGCCAAGATTGTGCGTCAGTACCGCGCCGCGAGGCGAAACGATTGGGAGGAATCCATGCTGAATCACTTCACGAAGACAGCCGCCGGCTGCGCGCTCGGAATCGCCTGTTTGGCGCTGGTCGCCAGTGCCCAGCCCCCGCAGCAGGCTCCATTGGCGATCCCGAATCCGCACTACATCTCTATACCTCTGGAAATCGCAGTGAACCGCCCGGCCGCCGAAGTGTGGAAGCGCGTCGGCAAGTATTGCGATATCGGCGAGTGGCTGCGCGTCCCGTGCACCATCACCCAAGGCAAGGACGGTGAATTCGGCGCCGTCCGGTCCATCGGCAACGAGGTTCTGGTTGGGATGACGGAGCTTTCCTACACGTACACGCAACCCGTCAGGGAAGGCCAGCCCTACATCCTCTACCACGGCACGCTGGAGGCCAGGCCGGTAACGGCGACCACCTCGAAACTCCTCTACACCCTGGTTCTGGATAACTCCACGCTGCCGGACGACGCCGCGCGCGAGCGAGACAGGGCGCGAAGAGCCGCGCAGTTCACCACGGCGCTCGAGAATATGAAGATTCTGGCCGAAGGCGGTACGCTGCCGCCGGCTCCGCCTCGCGGCGGCGGTCGCGGGAAGGGCGGTCCCAAGCAGTAAGCCCAAACAGTAGGCTGGGCTTCTGTTATTTGCCGCGGCGGCGGCGGGCAGGGGATCGTGGATGGCCGGAAGGCGTCCCGTTGAGATAGGCCAGGCTGAACTGCGTGATGTGATCCGCCACAAGCTCCCGCCGCGCAGGCGTCATTTTCATCTCCGGCCAGAGCAGCCCGAGCATTTGCCGGGAGTGAGCAAAATGCGCCACTTGCCCCAGGATGCTATGCACGCATAGCCGCGTCTTGTCATCGTCCGTCGGCAATTTCAGGATGGCGCCGGTGATCTCGCGCAACCGGTCGTAGACGGGCCGCAGCACGACGTCCACCACGCGAGCCGTCGCGCCGCTCGGCCGCACAAATTCATTCAGCATCAAGCGGAATCGAAGGTTCGCCTGGTCCCCGGTCTCAAAGGCCCGCTCCACCATGGCTCCCACGATCTGCCGCAACGCCGCGGCGGGCTCCGCGGCAACCATCGGAAGAGAGAAGCCGGCTCCCGGCTGCAAGCAGAACCGGAGCACTTCCGTATACAGCTCCAGCTTGTCTCCGAAGTGATAGTTGACCAGCGCCACGTTGGCGTCCGCGCGAGTACAGATCTGCCGGATGGTGGCGTTCTCGTAACCGTGCTCGGCAAAGACTTCCGCGGCGGCTTTCAGCAACCGGGTTCGGGTATTGTCGACCGCCTCGGGCAATCCGGGCGCCCCCGCCGGGGTCCCGGGGCTTAAACGTTTCGTTCGGGGTTGCGCGAGCAAGGCTAGCTGGCCCTCTTCTCATGCAGCAGCATATCCACGGCGTGTTCCATGGAGCCCGCCAGCGTAATCTCTCCGGAGTTCACGAAAAAGATCTGGTCCACGTTGTCGATGGTATTCAGTCGGTGCGCGATGATCACTTTTGTCGTCGTCGCGGGTAGCTTGTCAAGGATCTCCTGCAATAGTTCCTCGGTCACCGTATCGATGTTGGCCGTCGCTTCGTCCAGGATCAGTAATTCGGGCTCACGAAGGGTGGCGCGCATGAACGCAATGAGCTGCTTCTGGCCAAGGCTGATGCTGTTTCCGCTGGTGGCCACCTGGGTGTCCAGCCCTTCGGAGAAGCGCGCCAGGAGCCTCGACAGATTGGCTTCCTCCAGCACCTCGGTCAGCTTTTCGCTCGAATAATCCCGGTATTTTTCGTTGCCGTAAAGAACGTTGTCCCGGACGCTGCCGCTGAACAGGAACGGCTCCTGCGGAATGAATCCGATCTTCCGGGCGCGCTCCTCCGGCGTATAAGAACGGATATCGCGCCCATTCAGCAGGACCGATCCTTCCGTGGGATCGTACAGCCGCGCCATCAGCAGAGCCGTGGTGGTCTTGCCACCGCCCGTGGGACCCACCAGCGCGTACGCTTTTCCCTTTTCCAAATCGAAGCTGATATCCCGCAGAACGTTGCTCCCGCCGGGATAGTGAAAAGACACCCGTTGAAACGCCAAGACTGATTCCGATTGCGCCGCCGCCGCCGTAATCACCGGCATGTCCGATTCCAGCCCCATAACCTCGGAAATCCTGTCCATCGACGCCAGCGCCAGTTGGAAGGACGACCACACCGTGGCCAGTTGCCGCAGCGGGCCGTAAAAGCTGTTCACATACAGCAGAAACCCGATCAGCAGGCCGACCGTAACCGCTCCCGTTCCGATCAGGTAGATCCCGTAAGCCACCACCAGAAGCTGCGCCAGGTGCGAAGAAAATCCGTACAACGGCATCAGGATGCCATTCGCAATGCCTGAACTCATCGACGCCTTGAAATTTTTGTCGTTGGCTGCATTGAACTTCTGCCGGAAGTAATCGCTCCGGTTGAAGGCCACGATCACCTTGAAGTTATTCAGGCTTTCCTGCACTTCCGAACTCATGCCGCCGAGTGTTTGCAGGCTCTTCATGTTCTTCGCCTTGATCCACGCAGAAGTGCTGCGGCTGAAAATCAGCACTCCCAGCGCGGGCAGAAGCGCGGCCGCCCCCAGGCGAATGTTCAGACACAGCAGAAAGACGGCGGCGCCGGTCATCAGGAAGATGCTCCCCACGAACTGCATCAGCGCCTGGGAGACGAACTGATTGAGCTTGTCGGTATCGTTGTTCAGCCGCGAAATCAGATCGCCTGCCTTGTTTTGGTTGAAGAACACCACCGGAAGTTCCTGCAGCTTGAGGAACAGGCCGTTTCGAACGTGAAACAGAACCCTGCGACCTATGGCCCCCATGGTTCGGATCTGGACGTAGCTGGCCACCACACCCGCCAAATACACAGCCAGCACCAGCAGGGAGAAGCGCAATAGGCCGCTCGGATCCTTGAGCCGGATATAGGTGTCGATGGTGTGTGCGATCAGAACCGGCGCCACCAGGGACGCCACGGAGCTGATGGTGATGGCCGCCACCGCAATAATCACCTGGGGCTTTTCGCCGGCTACCAGCGGCGCGAACAGTTTGATCCCGCTGCGGAGCGACGCTGGCTGGCGCGGGCCACGCCCGGATTCAAGCGTGTATTTCATAGTGGCTGGTGCTGCGCTGGGAGTGGAAGAGCTGGACATATTCGGGCGATGCCTCCATCAGCTGCTGGTGCGTTCCGGTGGCCAGGACCTCTCCCTCCATCAGAACAACGATCTGGTCGTAATCCATCACGGAGGTGATCTTCTGCGTGACGGAGATGAGCGTGATTCCCGGATAATTCTCGCGGACGTTCTTGAGAATCGTCTCTTCCGTGCTCGGATCGACGCGCGCCGTGAAATCGTCGAGGAGCAGCACCTTCGGATTCAGCGCGAGAGCGCGGGCTAACATGATGCGCTGCTTCTGCCCGCCGGAAAGACTCGTTCCGCGCTCTGAAACCACCGTATCCAGGCCTTGCGGCAGCGTTGCCAGGAAGTCCGTAAGCTCCGCGGTGGCAATTGCCTTTTCGAGATCCTTCTCTTGGATGGTGGTGCTGAACGCGATGTTCTCCCGCAAACTCAGATTGAACATCGAGCTGTCCTGAAAGACCAGACCTGCCTGCCGATGCAAAGCTTCCTTGTCGTACGCGTCGATCGATTCTCCGTCATAGGTGACCGATCCCGACGTAGGCTGCAGCAACCCGATCAGCAAATAGAGGAGTTGCGTCTTCCCCGCCGCCGTGGGGCCGATGATCGCCGTCCGGGTCCCGGCTTTCGCGGTCAGGGAAACATTGCGCAGCGCCATTTTTTCCCCGAACGCCAGGCACACTTTGTCGAGGGCGATATCGCCGCGCAAATCCCGAACCAGCCCGCCGGTCTTTGGTTCCTCCGGAGCATTCAAGATGACGCCGATCCGCTGGAACGACGCCGTTGCCTGTGCAATCACGTTGCTCATGAATCCGATCAGAATGATCGGAAAAATCAGAATGAACAAGTACGAGTTGAACGCGGTGAAATCTCCCAGGCTCATGCTGCCCGCGATCACGAAGTGCCCTCCCATCAGGAGAATGATCACGGTCGCCAGATTCGTCGCGAATGTGATCACCGGGATCATCCCGGCGAAAAGCCGCAACGTCTCCAGGCCGATATCCTTCGCTTCCGTATTCGCCGCCAGGAACTTGACGTACTCGAGTTGTTGCGTGTTGAGCAGCCGGATGAGCGCCGAGCCCATGATGCTTTCGTTGATCACGCGGTTCAACCAATCGATCGCTTCCTGGGCCTTCTTAAACAGCGGCCGCACCTTCTTTAACACCATCTGAAAGGTAATCGCGATAAATGGAACGACGCACAGAACGCTCAGTCCCAGCCGCCAGTTAATCGAAAGCAGAAGGATGCCCGCTCCCAGGATCAGGAACACCGAGGAGATGATCGAGGCGATCGCCTGGGATACGAACAGCTTCACGCCATCGATGTCGGAGGTCAGATTGGTCAGCAGCTTGGCCGGCGTGACTTGTTCCACATACGCATAGGACTGCACGGAAATCTTGGCGGCCACGCGCGTGCGCAAATCCCGGGCGACGCGTTCGGAGGCGTAGACTTGGACGATACTCTGCAGGTAAATGAAAGTGAAGACGAAAGCCGCCACCACGATGAATTGCAGGACCACGGTGGACATGACGAACGTCTGCTGCGTGTAAGCGTCGATGGCGTGCGCAATAATTTTTGGCACGGCCAGGTTCAGCCCGTTGCCCGCAACCGTCAGAACCACCAGGGCGGTGACGAGCAAGCGGTACGGCTTGAGCAGAACCAGGAGCCCGGCTCCCGCGGGAGGCTTTCTTTGCACGGCGGCTGTCTTGGCTGTCATAGAAGCAGTTAAACAGCAGCTTAAAACAACGGTTTAACGCAAGTCAAGCGGCATGCCGAACGGATCTTGATCGGGCCCGGAAGCCTACTTGATGTGCCCGTCCAACAGGTCTTTGTTGTTCTCCATGCAGGAGTATTCCATCAGCTCCCCTGGATCCATCCGGAAGGTTCGCTTATTGGTGAACGGTTTGGTGTACATCTTGGGATCTTCCACGGTGACCTCGAACGCGATGGTCTTGGGATCGATGCGCGTGTAGCGCTGGATCACGTGGAGCTGGTCGCTGTGCCCATGACCGATGGTGTCCAGGCGGGTCTTCTCGTTGAAGCCGATGCTGTCGACCACCAGCGTATCGCCCTCATACCAGCCGATCGACTCCCCGTACCAGGTCGGGTCCGGATCTTGTTTGTGTTTGCGGCCGTCGGTGGGAACCACGATGTAGCTGCTGAAGCCTTCGAACAGGAAAACGGTCCGCTTCGGCGTCTGTATGATCTCCATGGGCATGGGAGTGTTGACCAGACGCGTCAACCCCGCCGGCAGGCAGTGGCCGGTGTAATCGAATTTGGAAGGATCGTAGTTCTTGAAGTCGGCGGCTCCCAGAGGCGTGAAAGGCAGCCCTCCCGGAACGCCTCGCGCCATGTCGTTGGTGTAGGGGATGTCCCAAACGCCGTTCAGATCGGACTTGCCATCATAGAGCCGGGGAATTTCCGTCTTCGCGGGTTGCGCCATCGCGGTCACGGCGCAGAGGAACGATCCTAGTACCCATTTTCTCATCGGGCACCTCCTGTTTCACACTATTTACACTACCGCAATGCCATAATTAAGTCTTGACCGCGCGCATTTTCAGTAAGCTCATCCTGAGCCTGGTGGCGGTTCTTGCCGTCGCTCTCATTGCGGTCGATTATCTCGTCACCCAGCGCGTGGAGCATACTTTCTCCGACCAGCTACGCCAGGAGCTCGCCGAAAAGGCCCGTACCGTCGCGCTGATGCTTCCCCAACATGAGGAAGGATTCAGCCAGCTTGCCAAGGTCACGGGCGCACGTGTCACTTGGATCGACCCGACTGGCCGCGTTCTGGGCGAGTCCGATGCCGATCCTGCGCGGATGGACAACCACAAGGCGCGGCCCGAAATCGCAGCCGCTCTGCAGGGGCAGGTCGGCTCCAGCCTGCGGATCAGCCCCACCCTCGGCGTCCGATTGTTTTATGTCGCGATTCCGTACCAGGGCGGCGCGCTTCGCCTGGCCGTGCCCGCCGCGGCTGTCAACGCGCAAGTCGACGCGATTCGCGATGACGTGCTGCTTTCCACCGCCCTCGCCTTCCTGCCCTTCGTGATCCTGGCCGCTGTTTTCGCCCGTTATATTTCCGGCCGCCTGGGAACCATCATCGACTTCACCCGCCAGTTAGCCGAAGGCAACTTCCGGGCGCGCCTTCCCGGTTCCTCCCGAGGCGTGCTGGGATTGCTCACCTCCAAGCTGAATGAGACCAGCGAAAAGCTCGAGTTCATGCTGGACCGCCTGGAAACCGAACACGCCGAGCTCGAAAAACTGGAGAACATCCGCAGGGATTTTGTGATCAACGTTTCGCACGAGCTGCGCACGCCGCTCGCCTCCATCCAGGGCTACACCGAAACCCTTTTGGACGGCGCCATCCACGATCCCGCCAACAATCTCAAGTTTCTGAACATCATCCGCCAGAACACGGAGCGTCTGGCCCGCCTCACCGCCGATCTGCTCACGCTATCGCGCGTCGAGCTGAACCAGCAGGAATTCAAATTCGCCTCGTATTACGCCAGCCGCCTCCTCACCGATAACCTCGACGGCATGCGGCCGATCGCGGCGCGCCGCGGCATCCAGCTTGTTCTGGAGCCTGTCGAGCCCGCAAGTGCCGAGGTCTTCTGCGACGCCGAAGCCGTGCACCAGATCCTGACCAATCTTCTCGATAACGCCATCAAGTACACCCCCGACGGCGGAACGGTGACCGTCGGCGCCAGGCAATTGGGCTCCCCAGGGGAGGCTCCTGGTGAGCCAGCCAGCCGCGTGGAGTTCTTCGTGCGCGATACCGGTTCGGGCATTCCCGCCGACGACCTTCCTCGGCTCTTTGAGCGCTTCTACCGCGTCGACAAAGCCCGGTCCCGGGCGCTCGGCGGCACTGGTTTGGGACTAGCCATTGTGAAACACTTGTCGCGCTCCCAGAACGGCGAAGTCCGCGTGGAAAGCCAAGTAGATAAAGGATCTACGTTCTTTTTTACCGTGCCGGTCCAGGACCCGGGTTTATCCGATACCGTGCCCATTCAAAAAGAGTTAACGGCATCGTAATCAATTTGTAATGGCTTCTGCGTTACTTTGGAACTAGCATATGAAAAAGATTGTGCTAATCGAGGATGACGCCGACCTTTTTTCGCTGATCCAGTACAACCTGGAAAAGGAAGGTTTCGCGTTTGCCGGCTCCCGGACTGGCAAGGGCGCCATCGAGCTTTGCCGCCGCGAAAAGCCCGACCTCATCATTCTCGACATCATGCTTCCGGACTCCGACGGCCTGGAAATCTGCAAGTCCATCCGCGCGCATCCTGAGCTCTCTCATACACCCGTTATTTTCCTGACCGCGCGCGCCTCGGAAACAGATCGCATCGTGGGTCTGGAGTTGGGCGCTAATGACTATATCGTCAAGCCGTTCTTCGTCCGGGAACTGGTGGCTCGCATCAAGATTCATTTCCGCGGGGCGCCATCATCCACCAAGCTTTTGAAAATCGGCGATCTGGAGCTCGACCGCACGCGCTGCCAGGTGCGTCTGGGCGGCCACGAAGTTTCGCTCACCGCCACCGAATTCCGGCTGCTCGAATTTCTCATGAGCCGGCCCGGCGTCGTCTTCAGCCGCGAGCAGTTGCTCGATGCGGTCTGGGGCCATGACCGCGCTGTCACGGATCGCACGGTCGACGTCTACATTCTCCGCCTGCGCCAAAAAATCGAAATGGCCGATGGTACTTCGTTTCTGCGCAGCGTCCGCGGCTTCGGCTATAGCTTCGAGCCCGGCGTCGCCCAAACGGCATCGACGACGTAGGGGACTGCCTCCGATTTCGATGAACGAGTGTGTCGGCTGTCGGGACTAGTTCCCCGAAATCGGCTGGCTGTCCCCACGCGCCAGGCCCACCACCACCACTCCCTCCTTCCGCCGTCGATCCCGTTGCAGCTGTTTGCCCGCTACGATTTCTTTCTCCCGTTGAACACTCAGCTCCTCTTCGCTCGCCAACCGGTGCGATTTCGCCAGTAACAACTGCGCCGCCCTTTCCGCAGTCACTTCGACTGGAGCCGACCCTTCCACATCCACCAGCCAGACGAATTCCGGCAGGCTCGCCTGCAGTGCCCGCACTTCCTTCCAGTAACGCCGGATGTCTCTCACGCAGTTCTCCTGTCGCCGTTCATAAGGTGGTAGGCCCGCTCGATCCGGTCCGCATTGTCGGAAACCTGCACAGCCAGGCGTTTCAGCCCGGCCGCCCGCGCCAGTAGCGCACCGGCAACTCCCTTGGACATGTCGACGGGCAGCACCATCTCCTCGCGGACCGCCCCGCGAAGCTGCTCCAGCACCTTCTCCGCGCGCTCCTGCGCGATCCGCTCCAGAGCGCGCGCCTTTGCTTCCAGGGCGTGCGCTTCTTCCCGCAGGCTCACGATCTGCGCCCTGGGGATGAGATGCTCGGCGAGCCTCTCGATCGCCTGGCCCAGCGTCCGAATTTGAGCTTCTCCCGCCGCGACCTCGTCCAGCTTCTTGAACTCCAACTTTCTTCCCGAGGCCGCCGATTCCACCAGATGCTCCAGCGCCTTCTCGGATGTCGCCGCGATCCGTTCGCGCGATTCCTTGGCGTGCCGGTTCAGTGCCCGTTCCGCGGTCCGCAGACGCTCCAGCCGATCCTGCGCATCCTTCTGCGCTTCCGCCGCCTCAGCCACGGGTGCTTGCGATTCGGCCTGCCGGACCGCTTCCGCCACGCGGGCTTGGAGATCCTGCGCCAACGCCCTCTCATCTTCCGTCGCGACCGCTTCCAGTGTGGGCGTTTCCGCCAGATAGAAACTCATGACGCCCCATCATCCAGGCGATGTTCTGACAGAAGACTCGTCTGACGGCTTCAAGTGATTGAAAACCGTGCAAATGTAGAATGAAGTAAGTGGGTTCCTCGTCGCCCGCCTGGCAGGAGTAATGGATCCTCTCCGCCGCAAACAACTCGATGAGGCCTGGACAACTGCAACGAAAATATCTGCCGCACGCATCCCGAATGGATTCTCGACATCCACCGCGCCTACATCGAAGCCGGCGCCGATATCCTCTCTACCAATAGCTTCCAAGCTTCGCCGATCGTCCTCGCAGAGTTCGGCGTGGCCGATCAGGCGCACGAACTGAACGTGCTGGCCGCGCAACTCGCCCGGCAGGCTGCAGATCAGGAGCATGCCAAGTTTGTCGCCGGATCCATGGGGCCCACGACGAAATCCCTCACCCTGCGCGGCGATGTCAGCTTCGATCAACTGCGCGAAAGTTACGCGATTCAGGCCCGTGCGCTGGTCGAAGGCGGCGTCGATCTCCTGCTTATCGAAACCGGTTTCGACACGCGCAACGTCAAGGCCGCGCTGCTGGCGATTCAGGATCTTCACGTTCCGACCATCATTTCCGGAACCATCGAGCGCTGGGGAGCGATGCTCGCCGGCTAATCCGTCGACGCATTCTGCGCCTCGATCGCTCACGTGAAGCCCTTCGCCATCGGCCTCAACTGCGCTACCGGCCCCGACCTGATGACCGATCATATCCGCACGCTGGCGCAGATGTCCGCCAGGCCGGTCTCGTGCTTTCCGAACGCTGGATTGCCCAACGAAGACAACCAGTACCTGGAGACGCCCGAATCACTCACCGCGCAGCTTGAAAAATTCGTCAACCAGGGATGGCTGAACATCGTCGGCGGATGCTGCGGCACCACGCCGGCCCACATTCGCGCGATTGCTCGGATGGCCGCGGGCAAGCCTCCGCGGACCATTCCAACGAACCCGCATCGCGCCTACTATTCCGGAATCGACCTCGTGGAAGCCGAAGAAACCCTACGCCCGTTGATCGTCGGCGAACGAACGAACGTGATCGGTTCGCGCCTCTTCAAGAACATGATCGCCGAAGAGAAATGGGAGGAAGCGACCGAAATCGCGCGCTGGCAGGTGAAAAACGGCGCGCACGTCATCGACGTCTGCCTGCAATCTTCCGAACGCGAAGAACTGAAGGACATCGACCCCTTCTACGGGATGCTCATGCCCAAGATCAAAGCGCCGGTGATGATCGATACCACCGATCCCCGCGCGATCGAGGCCGCGCTCAAGTGAACCCAAGGCAAGAGCATCATCAACTCCATCAACCTCGAAGACGGCGAGGAGAAATTCGAGCGCGTCTGCCCCTTGGCCCGCGCCTACGGGGCCGCGCTGGTGGTGGGAACCATCGACGAGGACAAGCAGCAGGCCCAGACTTTCACCCGCGAGCGCAAGCTCGCCGTCGCCCAGCGCTCGGTTCAACTTTTGACCGAAAAGTACGGCTTCGCGCCGGAGAACATCATCATCGACACGCTGGTGTTCCCCTGCGCCACCGGCGATGAAAACTACATCGGCGGCGCCGTCGAGACCATTGAGGCGATCCGCCTGATCAAAGCGCGGATCCCCTACGTCAAGACCATCCTGGGCGTCTCCAACATCAGCTTCGGATTGCCGCCCAGCGCACGCGAAGTGGTCAACTCGGTGTTCCTCTATCACGCCACCAAGGCGGGTCTCGATCTCGCCATCGTGAATGCGGAGCGCCTGGAGCGCTTCGCGTCCATACCTCTTGAGGAACGGCGCTTGGCGGAGAACCTGCTCTTCAACACGCCCCAGCCCGACGCCATCGATCCGCTCTTCCGTACCGCGCCCGAAGACTGACGCGGGCAGTCGCGCGAGCAAAAAATCGGCATCAATCAATATCACATCGGCGCAATCACCGAACGTTTTCGCGGCATGAAAAAAGCGAGACAAGCCGCGGAGGAGCTCCACATTGACCAGCGCCTGGGCCGCTCTATCATCGAAGGCACCAAGGACGGCTTGATTCCCGATCTGGACCGCAAGTTGCTGGATGGCGCGGCGCCCCTGGACATCATCAACGGCCCGCTCATGGCCGGGATGACCGAGGTGGGCCGCTTGTTTAATAACAACGAGCTGATCGTCGCCGAAGTGCTGCAATCGGCCGAAGCGATGAAGGCCGCCGTCAACCATTTGCAGCAGTTCATGGAGAAGGCCGATACCGCCGCCCGCGGAACCATCGTGCTCGCGACGGTCAAGGGCGATGTCCACGACATCGGCAAGAACCTAATCGAGATCATCCTGGCCAACAACGGATATCAGGTGATCAATCTCGGCATCAAGGTGCCTTCGGACGACCTGATCCAGGCCTGGCGCAAGCATCAGCCCGACGCCATCGGTCTTTCGGGCCTCCTGGTCAAGAGCGCGCACCAGATGCTGACCACCGCGCAGGATTTCAAGGATCAAGGCGTCGCAGTGCCCTTGCTGGTCGGCGGCGCGGCTCTTTCTGAAAAGTTCGGGACCACGCGCATCGGCCCGGCCTACGGCGCCCCGATCTTCTACGCCAAGGACGCCATGACCGGGCTCGGCATCATGAACCAGTTGATGGACCCTGCGCAGCGCGATGCCGCGCTCGCGTCACATCTATTCACAGCGGCCATCGCCGTGGCGCCAGAGCACAAGCCGGTCGCACCCGCCGGCGTCGAACGCAGCCCGAAGATTCGTCTCGATCTTCCCGTCCCGCCGGTGAATTACCTCGACCGCCGGGTTCGCGAGGCACCCAATCTGCCCGCGATCTGGAGCTACATTAACCCGTTCATGCTGTACGGCCGTCATCTCGGCTTTAAGGGCAATTTCGAGAAACTTCTCGTCGAGCGCGACCCCACCGCGCTGAAGCTCTACAAAGACATGGAGCAGGTGAAGCTCGATGCCGCGGAATTCATGAAGGTGCGCGCCGCGTGGCAGTTCTTCGAGGCCGAGCGCGACGGCAACTCCATCCAACTGTTCGCGCCCGGCGCGGCCAGCCCGCTGCACGTGTTCCATTTCGCGCGCCAGTCCGTAGGCGACCACCTGTGTCTGAGCGATTATGTTTTGCCCCCGGATCCATCCGGCCGCGATCACATCGCGCTATTCGTCGTCACCGCGGGCGAAGGCATTCGCGAGCGTTCCGAGGAAGCCAAAGCCGAGGGACGATTCTTTTTCGCGCACGCGCTGCAAGCCCTGGCGCTCGAATCCGCGGAAGCCTGCGCCGAGTGGCTCCATCGCCGCATCCGCGAGGATTGGGGATTCCCCGATTCGCCCACGCTTGCCATGCGGGAGCGGTTCATTTCGCACTATCGCGGCAGGCGCTACAGCTTCGGCTATCCGGCGTGTCCGAATCTCGAAGATCAAAGGGGTTTGTTCGACCTGCTCAAGCCCGAAGACATCGGCGTGCAGCTTACGGAGGGATTCATGATGGACCCCGAAGCCAGCGTCAGCGCGCTGGTGTTCCATCACCCCGATTGTTCGTACTTTTCGGTCGCAACTGGTTAGCTCGCGGAGGGCCGGGGAGGAATCAGATCCACGGCTTCGAAGGTCACCTTGCCATAGATGTCGGCCAGGGCGATACGGCAGCCCAGTGAATCGAAGCCGCAGGCTGCGTCGATGCCCGCGGCCTCCGAAAGCAGCCAGTCTCCGCCGGGCTGGCGGCGAAAGACTTCCACGCGCGGCTCGGCCTGCGAGATGAGCGCGTATTCCTGCAGCGATTCGAGCTTGCGGTATTGCGCGGATTTGAATCCACGGTCATACGCTTCGGTCGAAGGCGACAGGACCTCGGCGATGAACACCGGATTGAGCAGCGTGTCTTTCTGGTCATCGGCGAATTCAGGCTCGCCGCAAACTACGGTCACGTCAGGGTAAGTGTACAAACCGCAGGGCGAGACTCGCACACGCAGGTCACTGGTCACGACTTCGCACGGGCGCTGCTTCATGGCGTTGCGCAATTCGAACGCGAGGTTCCCGATGATCCGGACGTGGTTGTAGGAGCCGCCCGACATCGCATACATCCGCCCGTTGAAGAACTCGCTACGAGTTTCGGAGGCTCGCTCGATCTCCAGGTACTGCTCCGGGGTCAAGCGCGCCTGCGGCTGGGCGGACATACCCTCATCCTATCAGCGGGAAGTTTGCTTAGCCGCCTGCTTGGCCTGTGCGAGCTCTTCCGCAGTCAGGCGTTTGGCGACCTCCGCCATCTGTTTGCGCGCATCCTGATTGCCCTGCGCCGCAGCCAGTGCGAACCATTTGTAAGCCTCGACGTCGCTTTGCCGCGTTCCCTTGCCGGCCGCGTACATCCGGCCTAAGTTAAACTGCCCGGCCGCGAATTTTTGTTCGGCGGCTTTGCGATACCAGTTCACCGCTTCGGCGTCGATCTTGAGACTCCCCCAGCCTTTTTCGTATGTGAGTCCGAGCTCGTTTTGCGCCGGGGCATAACCTTCCTCAGCCAGGCCCCGCAGGCTTTCCTGACCCTGCGGAATGCCTCGCTGCGCCGCTTTGCTGGCCCATTTGACCGATTCGGCCGGATTCTTGGCGACGCCCAGGCCGATCGCGTATGCCAGCCCAAGATTCGCCTGCGCTTCCGCAATACCCTGCTCGGCAGCCTTGCGAAACCAGTTAACGGCTTCCGCGTCATTCTTCGGTACGCCGACGCCATTGGCATATGCGATACCTACGCTGTATTGCGCTCCGGCGAAGCCCTGGTCGGCCGCTTTGCGGTACCACAGCACTGCCTGCGCCGGATCCTTCTTCACGCCGTTGCCTCGGGCGTACATCGCCCCCAGGTTCGCCTCCGCCTGCGCGTCATTCTGATCGGCGGCCTTGCGCAGCCAGTTGAGCGCTTCGCTGTAACTTTGCTTCACCCCCTGGCCGCCCAGGTACGCGATGCCGAGGTTACCCTCGGCCACGGGCTGTCCCTGCTCGGCTGCCTTGCGAAACCAGTTCACCGCTTCCGGGGAACTCCGCGAAACTCCGTAACCGAGTGCGTACATGCTGCCTAATATCGTCTGCGCCGCGGCATCGCCGCCTTGCGCCAGGGGCCGGACGATGCGCAACGCGGTCGCGTAGTCCTTGCGCTGGATCGCGGACTGCACATCCTGAAGAGACTGCGACGACTGGGCGATGGCCAGACCTGCCAGCAGAAATATGCTTGCCGCCCAGGTTTTCATCAGCCCTTATTGTACTCTGGCGCTATTTCAAGACCGCGTGCTGCGCGTCTTTCTCGTTCTCGCAGACGTCCTCGATCAGCTCCGTATCGGGCATGATCTGGAACTGCATGGTCAAGCTCCAGGGCTTGGTGTAGGCTTTGGGATCGTCGACCGTGAGCTGGATCTCCATATGGCCGAAGTCGCGGCGGCGGAAGCGCTCGATGGTGCGCAACGCGTCGCTATGAGGATGGCCGGCGTCATCGAGCCAACTAAGATCGTTGAAGCCCTTGGACTCGACTGCCAGAACGTCGCCGTCCCAGCGGCCCACGGAGTATCCGAACCACGCGGGACTCATGTCCGGAGGGAAGACGCGGCCGTCCGTGAAAACCTGGCGGAAGCGCGCGAACTCCTCGTAAAGAACCAGAAAGAGCCCGGGGTCTTGCACGATCTTGAAATTGCCCACGATCATGGCATCGGGGATCCCATGCGGCAGACAGCGCTCGGAAGGGCGGCCCGCCCCGAAACTCGCGAAACGCTGGTGGAACAAAGCCTCGGCCCAGGGCTGCATGGCGATCGTTTCGCCGGGAGCCATCCAGAATTGCAGGCTGGCGTAGGATGCTTCGTCAGGCGGAATGGTCCGCGGGCGCGCAATGCGCCAGATCCCGGATAAGTCGGGCTTGCCGTCCTTGCGCGGCGCCGGCGCGGTGAGGTTCGGCTTTCCGTCGGGAGTCCGCGGCGTGGCAGCATTCGGATGGTTGATCCACTGCGCGGGTAGGACGGCCGTGGCGGCGGTCACGAGAACCAAAATACGCCCGAATTTCATGCTCTGCCATTCTACTCGTACTTTTCGAGTTCAAGTTGGTCGCCGCGCACGGTCCCGGTCTGCTCCAGCGTCCCGGCGGGGAGTTCCAGCACCGAATGCGCCAGCAGGCTGAGGGCGATCCGGCTGCGGACCATATTCGGCCGGATCTTCAGGATCTTGCGCTTCCGATTCAGGAACACCACATCGATCGGGAACTTCATGGCAAACGTGTGGATGCCTTCGCAAGGTACGATCCACAAACCCTCGCCCGGAGCCAGCCCCTTGTGCTTCAGCAGGCCGGTGCGGCGCTTGGCGCTGGTATCGGCGACATCGGCCCGGTCGGCCAGAATGCGCCCACGTGTCTGATTGGTTACACGGAGCTTTGCCAAGACTCAGCCTAACGAAGCTAGGGCGGTACAATCAAGGTATGGATTCGCAGCTCAGCAAGGCCAGTTTTGGCGCCGGCTGTTTTTGGGGAGTGGAAGCTGCGTTTCGCCGCCTGGCGGGAGTGAAATCGACCCAGGTCGGCTACATGGGCGGCACCACCAAGAATCCGACGTACGAAGACGTCTGCACCGATCGAACCGGCCACGCGGAAGTGGTCGAGGTCACCTACGATCCGCAGGTCACCAGCTACCACGACCTGCTCGAAGTCTTTTGGAGCAATCACAACCCGACCACGCTCAACCGGCAGGGTCCGGACGTGGGCGCGCAGTATCGCTCGGCCATTTTCTACTACTCGCCGGAGCAGTTAGTGGAAGCGCGCGCGTCGCGCGAAGCGGCGCAGGCGAAGTTTCCCAAGCCGATTGTGACGCAGATCGTCCCGGCCAGCGAATTCTGGCGCGCCGAAGAATATCATCAGCAGTATCTCGAAAAGCGCGGTCAGACACATTGCCACATCTAAACTTTGGCCCGCAAAACGGAGTGCGGCGGCAGTGTCAGCTACAATTGAGGGAGCCGCCGCACCCTTTGCGGGCTTAGGAAACTCCCCCTTGAAGATTGGCTTCGTTAGTCTGGGTTGCCCGAAGAATCTCGTCGACACCGAGGTGATGATGGGCCAGCTCACCGCGCAGGGTCACGAGCTGACGCCGCATCCTTCCGATGCCGACGTGATCGTGGTCAACACGTGCAGCTTCATCGATCCGGCCAAGCAGGAATCGGTAGACACCATCCTCGAGATGGCGGAATACAAGAAAACCGGCCGCGCGCGGAAGCTGATCGTCGCCGGCTGCCTGGTCGAACGCTATCGCGGCGATATCCAGAAGAACATGCCGGAAGTGGACGCCGTGATCGGCACCAACGAACTGGAGCAGATCACGAGCCTTTGTGAGGGCGTGGAACCCGCCGAGCGCAATCCGTTCGAACCGTATCTCTATCACGACGCGACGCCGCGCGTGCTGGCCACCCCGCGTCACTTCGCGTATATCAAGATCGCCGAAGGCTGCGACCATCCCTGCACGTTCTGCGTGATTCCGCAGTATCGCGGCCAGTTCCGCAGCCGCCGTTTTGAAAGCGTGATTTCCGAAGCGACGCGCCTGTTTTCGCAGGGCGTCCGCGAGATCAACCTGATCGGCCAGGACACCACCTGTTACGGCGAGGATCTGGGCCTGAAAGACGGCCTGTCGCTGTTATTGGCCCGGCTGGCGCAGATCGAAACGGACCACGCCAAATGGGTCCGCTTCCTGTACTGCTACCCGAACAAGGTGACGCAGAAGCTGCTCGATACCATCGCCGAGCATGCGGCGCTGGTCAAATATATCGACATGCCGCTGCAGCACGCCAGCGCTTCGGTGCTCAAGCGAATGAAGCGCGGGGCACATGGAGACATCTTCCTTCGATTACTCGAGAGGATCAGGCAGACCATTCCGGGCGTTGCGATTCGCACCAGCATGATCGTCGGGTTTCCGGGCGAAACGGACGCGGATTTTAAGGAATTGTGCGATTTCGTCGAGGCCGCGCAGTTCGACCGGATGGGAGCGTTTTCTTACTCCGACGAAGACACCAGCAAGAGTTTCGCGCTCGACGCCAAAGTGGATGGCCGCACCATTCAGAACCGCAAACGCCGGCTGATGGCGATCCAGCGCAAGATTTCCCGCTCCCGCAATCGGCTTCTAGTCGGTCGGGAGGAAGCCGTGCTGATTGAAGGTCCGTCCGCGGATTCCGAACTGGTCTGGCAGGCGAGACTTTCGACCCAGGCACCCGATATCGACGGCGTTTGCTACATTTCAGACCCCGGCGAAGCGCCGCTGCGGGCGGGCGAGTTCCGGCGCATGCGGATCACCAAGGCGCACGACTACGATTTAACCGGTGAGCTGGTTACGGCCGGCCTGAAGGCCGGCTCTACTGCTAGCGCCACGCAACTTCTTCAGATCCTGCGATAAAGTATGGGCATGAAGGGCCACCATAGGAGCACCGCTCCATTACTGTCGCGGCTCCGTTCGGAATCCGAGCCGCGAGAGTCATCGAGCGGTTATTGACAGCGATGCGGTGTCCGATCTGCCGACAAGTAGTCCAGTCTGACGGCGAATTCCTTCCCTTCTGCAGTGACCGCTGCCGGATCATCGATCTCGGAAACTGGGCGTCGGAGAAATACACGATTTCGACGCCGGCCGATCCGCAGACGCTCGAAGAGATTCCCGACCAGGAACAGGAAGACGACTCCGAATGAGCGCTCTGGCACGCGTGCTGGGAACCTGGTTCTATCTTGGATACGTCCCGAAGGGTCCAGGCACGGCGGGATCGTTGGGCGCGCTGGCCATCGCCTGGGGCCTGCACGCATACACCGGCATTTCCGGCGTCTACCTGGCGTTTCTCGGCGTGCTCCTGATCGCGCCGGCCATCTGGGCATCCGGACGCGTGGCGAAAGACACCGGCAGCAAGGATCCGCAAATCGTGGTCATCGACGAGGTCGTGGGCCAATGGATTACGCTCGCGGGAGCCTTCACACTCAACTGGAAGAGCTGGCTGGGCGCGTTCCTGCTGTTTCGAGCCTTCGATATCTGGAAGCCGCCGCCGGTGCGTCAACTGGAAGGAATCCTCGGCGGCACGGGCATTGTGCTCGACGACGCAATGGCCGGAATTTACGCCGCACTTGTGTTGTTCTGCGCCGGATGGTTCAATCTTATTTAGCTGTTCTCTTATGGCCCTTCGCAAGAATTCCGAATCCCGACCGCAGATTTCCGAGGTTTCTCCGTCTGCGGCCATCCCAGGCGGCGAGTTCCGCATCCGCGGCAAGGGCTTGGCCGGAGCGGAGCGACCCACTGCGCGCTTCGGCGACCTGTCCGCGCCGGTCGTGATCGGCTCGGATTCGCTGGTGATTGTGCGCGTCCCGGAAGGCGTCTCGCACGGCGAGCTCAAGCTCGGCAAGGATGAAGACACGGCCTGGACGTGTGACATCGGTATCCAGATCGCCGAGGGGATGCATCCGGTTTCCAACCCGGCCATCGACAAGCTGGGGAACATCTACACGACCTTCAGTGGATCGGCGGGCCAGAAAACGGCCATTTCGATTTACAAAATCGACAGCAGCCTGGTCGCCAAGCCGCTGGTGTCCGATCTGATGAACGCCACCGGCCTGGCGCTCGACGCCGAGGGGGCGCTGTACTGCTCCAGCCGCCATGATGGGATGGTCTACCAGATTTCGTCCTCCGGCAACACGTCGACCTATGTCGAGGGCATGGGCGTGGCTACTGGAGTCGTTTTCGACCGCGACGACAATCTATTTGTCGGTGACCGCAGCGGAACGGTTTTCAAGATCAGCCGGCAGCGGCAAATTTACGTGTTCGCCACGCTGGAACCGTCCATCGCCGCATATCACCTGGCGTTCGGACCGGACGGATACTTGTACGTCACGGGTCCCACGACTTCGAGCTTCGATGCCGTCCATCGCATTGACAAGGACGGACACGTGGAAACGTTTTATCGCGGGCTGGGACGTCCGCAGGGCATGGCGTTCGATGTGCACGGAAACCTGTACGTCGCGGCGTCTCTCGGTGGGCGGCGCGGTGTGGTGCGAATTTCGCCGGAGCGCAACGCCGAGCTATTTCTTTCCGGACCGGCGATCGTGGGCCTGGCGTTTTCGCCGTCGAAATCGGTGATCGTGGCCACTAATAATTCGCTGTTCAAAGTGGACGCCCGCATCGAAGGCTGGCCGGTTCCGTAGGCGTCCTCACGCGCCTTCCCAATTCCTAATGCCGCAGGATGCCGAGATTATCGCCGTGGGGTCTGAGATGCTGACCTCGCAGCGCATCGACACCAATTCGCTATATATCGCAGATCAACTGAACGCGCTGGGCGTCGAAGTGCGCCGGAAGCTGATCATCGGCGACGATCGCGCGCTGCTCACGGACGCCGTGCAATCCGCCTTGAACCACGCCGGGATCGTGATCTTGACCGGAGGCCTCGGCCCCACCGAAGACGATGTGACGCGTCAGGCAGTGGCCGGCGCGCTGGGCCGTGAGCTCGTGTTCAGCCAGGAAATCTGCGACGGGATCGAGGCGCGGTTCCGGCGCCGCCAGCGCAAGATGGCCGAGATCAACAAACGGCAGGCGTACGTGGTCGAAGGCGCGGAGGTGCTGCCGAACCCCAATGGAACAGCGCCGGGGCAATGGATCCCGCACGATGGCCGCGTGGTGGTGCTGCTGCCCGGTCCGCCCGATGAGATGAAACCGCTGTTCGCGCAGGAATGCGTCTCGCGATTCACGAAGCTTCTTCCGGCACAAGTGATCCGCGCGCGATTCTACCGGGTGACGGGCTTTACGGAATCGGACCTGGATGCGCTGATCGCGCCGGTGTATACGAAGTACACCAATCCGTCGACGACGATTCTGGCTTCGCCGGGCGATATCCAGATTCACCTGCGGGCGCGATGCGGATCGGCGGAAGATGCCGAACGCCTGCTGGCCGAGGTCGGCGATCCCATGGAGGAACTGCTTGGAACGCATCTGTTCTCGCGAAATGGCGACCCGCTGGAAGCGATTATCGGCACGTTGCTGCGGGAACGTAACGCGACGCTGAGCATCGCCGAAAGTTGCACCGGAGGCATGGTGGGGCAGCGCATCACGTCCATCGCGGGAAGCTCGGATTATTTTGTTGGCGGATTTGTGACTTACACCGGCCGCATGAAAACGGACTTACTGGGCGTCGACCCCGGGCTGATCGCGCAGCACACCGCGGTCAGCGAGGAAGTGGCTCGGGCGATGGCGGAAGGAGCGCGGGCGCGCACGAGTTCGACGTTTGCCATTTCGATCACAGGCGAGGCGGGTCCGGAGTCGAGCACGGGCGCTCCCGTCGGTACGATTTTCCTGGGATTCGCGGGTCCCGACGGGCCGCCGGAGGCGCTGCGCTTTGCGATGCCCGGGGATCGGCCGCGCATTCGCGGGTTCGCCACGCAGGCCGCGCTCGATCTTCTGCGGCGGCGTTTGCTGAGACTGGATTAGACCCGCCGGATGCCTGCCTAAGTGATGACGCCATCCACTCGATTCATCTGGCCCGCGCTGGTCCTGGCCACCGTTCTGTTCTGGGCGATCCCGCTGTTTCAACCGGGCGTGACGGTCCACTGGGACCTGGCCGACGTAGCCTATCCGGCGCAAAAATATTTCGCCGATTCCGTGCACGCCGGGCGGCTGCCGTACTGGACTCCGTTCCTGTATTCGGGGATGCCGTTCCTGTCGGATCCGCAGACCGGCGCCTGGTACCCGCTGCATTGGCCGTTTTACCTGGCCGGAATCACGCCGCGCATTCTGTTCGGGGAGCTGGCGCTGCATTCGTTTCTCGCACTGGCGGGGGCGTTCCTGCTGGCCCGCAAGTTGTTCGGAGATCCGATGGCCGCGGCCATCGCGGCGATGTTCTACGCCTGGGGCGGATTTTTCGCCGCGCACAGCTCGCAACTGGGAATGTTCGAAGCCGCGGCTCTGCTGCCATGGCTGTTGTGGGCTTCGCTGCTGGAGCGGCGATACTGGTTTCTAACCGGGATATTCGCCGGGCTCATCACATTGGCGGGCAACATCGACGCGGCGCTGTACTGCTTCCTGGCGCTGGCCTGCTTCCTCATTGCGTCCCGGTCGTGGAGGCGCGCGGGCGCACTGGCCGTGGCCACGCCCGTCATTGGATTCTGCTTGAGCGCGGTGGTGATCCTGCCCTGGCTCGGTATTGTTGCGCACGCCGGGCATCCTCTCACCTCGCCGGCGGCTTCGCTGCATCCGATCGACCTGGCAGCAGTGATGTCGGCCGACTATTTCGGCTTGATCTCGGGCAACTACAAAGGTCCGGAAGAGATTCGGCAGTTCTATCTCTACGGCGGCCTGCTGCTGCTGCCGCTCGCGATCGCCGGACTCCTGCGGAAGTTGCAGATCGTTCCGATGCTCGCGCTGATCGTTCCGGGGCTGTGGTACGCGTTCGGTCCGGCTGCCGGGTTTGCCCGCCTGCTCAAGATGCTGCCGGGATTTCGCGACGCTCACGCCCCCGTCGAAATCTGGTTCGTGCCGGCGCTCGGCTTCGCGCTCGCGGCCGGGTCCGGAGCGGTCTGGGCAGCGGAAAAGATGATGCAGAAACGCCTGCCGTTCATCCTGATGGTGATCATCGCGGCTGATTTGTGGAATTTCAACATGTACAAAACCCCGCTGGTGTATGCCTCGTCCGTCACGTTCGACGAACTGTATGGGAAACGCCAGCGGGCGTTCGAAGACCGCATTCGCGAGGTCAAGCGCCACCCTTTTTACCGCCTGTGGATGTCGAATCCCAGCATCGCGATTGGCGCTCTGGATGGATCGCTGGTGGCGCGCACGGAGGTGAGCTGGGGCGCGGGGCTGCTCGAATTGAATCGCTACGCCGAGTACACCCGGGCCATCGCGTCGAATCCCCGGTTACTGCATGGGCTGAGCGTCAACTATCTGGTGGACGCGCTGGGACGCCTGGAAGTGAACCCATCCGCTCTGCCGCGTGTTTCCGTGCCGCCGAAAGTAACAGCAGGCGGCTATTCGGCTCTGGCTTCCCTGGATCCTGCCCAAGGCTCGGTGGTCGAAGGGTGGACTCAAAGCACGACTCAGCAGCAGCCCTCGGAGCTGACCGTCACGGGTTACCGCGAGGACCTTTATCAGATCCACTATTCCGCTCCGGCCGAGACGCTCATCCGCATCGCGGTGCCGTACGCGCCGGGATGGACCGCAAATGTGGATGGAACGCCGGCGGCCGTGCGCGCGGTGGACTACGCGTTGAGCGGCGTGGTGGTTCCCGCCGGTCAGCACCAGCTAACGCTGCAATTCCGTCCGAAGTACTTCCTGCTGGGAGCTGCCCTGACTATGATGGGAGCCCTTGGAATGGTCCTGCTGTTCTATATTGTGGAATGAGAGGTTCGACATGCGAATCCGTATAGCAGTTCTGGGAATAGTCACGTTGGTTGGACTCCTGCGGGCGCAAGCGCCGGCGGTCGCGAAGGGCAAAGCCGCGGCGCCTGCAAGCCGGAATCCCGCGACCCTCGCCCAGCTCATGAAGGGAATTTTGTTTCCGAGCTCGAATGTGATCTTTTTCGCCCAAGCCGACAATCCGAACGATGTGCCGCCGGCGAAGGATCCGGCGACGGCGGTCAATCCGCTGGCCAGCAGTTACGGGAAATGGGAAGCCGTGGAGAACGCGGGTCTGGCGATCACGGAAGCTGCAAACCTTCTCACCGTTCCCGGACGCAAATGTTCCAACGGCCGGCCTGTTCCCGTGACCAATGCCGATTGGCCGAAGCTGGTTCAAGGGCTTCGGGATGCCGGGATGGCGGCCTACAAGGCGGGGCAATCGAAGAATCAGGATAAGATCCTGGACGCCGCGGATGTGATGACCACGGCCTGCGCGAACTGCCACGATAAATACCGCGAGAAGCCGATTCTGGCAGACCGCTGCAAGTAAAAGAAAAGCTTGATCCTGTAGTCTTTCCCGATTTCGGCCGATAGGCGCGTAGGTCCCTTATGGTCGAAACGACTTCCGCTCCCGCTGTAACAACTCCGGATGCCAAGATGTCTGAGCGCGCGCTATCCGCGTTGGGCAAACTTCCCCCTTTTTCGCCGATCCTGAATAAGCTGCTGGCCTCTCTGGCGGGCGAAGACGTGTCGTTCTCCAAGCTCGGAGACTTGATCGAGAAGGACACCGTAGTGGCGGGAAACATCATTCACCTGGTGAACTCGGCGCTCTACGCGCGGCGCGCAACCATTACTTCCGTGCGCCATGCGCTGGCCCTGCTGGGCATGGACAAGGTCCGCAACACGTTGCTGGGGATGTCGATTTCGCGCATGTGGAGCCAGGTGAAAACGCCTCCGGTGTGGTCCATGGCGCGCTTCAACCGGCACTCTGCCGCGGTGGCCATCCTCAGCGATCAGATCGCGTCGCGCACGCAGGCGGTTTATCCGGAAGGCGCGTTCGTGGGGGGCTTGCTGCACGACCTGGGCCGGCTGCTGATCGCATTGGGCCTGCCGGACGAGTTCACCCACCTGGTGAAACTTCACGAACAGTCCGAACGATCCTGGACCGAATGCGAGCTTGAATTGCTGGGATTCACGCACGCCGACCTCTCGGCCGAGGCTCTGGAAAAATGGAAATTTCCGCAGGAGGTGCAAATCGCCGTGCGCGATCACCATCGGCCTCCGGCGTTTCACGCGGGCGGAACCATTCCCCTCAGCGCGGTTATCGATGCCGCCAATCAATATGTCAATTCGACGGGAGACTCCATCATCGCCTCCAAGCTGGTGAGCGCCGAGGACGCGGGAGCAATCGCGGCACTAGGCATTCCAGAAGAGAAGATCGCCTCGCTGCTGGCGGATTTCAGGGCCGAGCACGCGGCCATGGCGGCGTTCTTCAAGTAAATCGCGGCAACAGGAAAAAAGGGGACAGGTCCTGCTCTCGCATACCTGGAATAGGTGCGGACAGTCAGGCCTGTCCCCTTTTTTCCGAGCAAAACCAGGTCCTGGGGTACACTTGAGATATCAGGACCTCTCCCGTATGCCGGCTGTTCAATCCATCGTCGACGAAATTCTGGAGCTGAAGCAGCAGCGCCACGCGATTATTCTGGCGCACCATTACCAGGATTCCGAAATCCAGGAGCTGGCGGATTCGGTCGGCGACAGCCTGGAGCTGGCTCGCCGTGCGCGCGATTTTGAAGGCGACGTCATTGCCTTCTGCGGCGTGCTGTTCATGGCCGAGACAGCGAAAGTCCTGAACCCCGCGCGGACGGTGGTGCTGCCCGATCTGGATGCCGGATGCAGCCTGGTGGATAGCTGCACGGCCGAGCAGGTGCGGGCGTTCCGCGAGCGCCATCCCGATCACGTGATCGTCAGCTACGTCAATACGTCGGTGGAAGTGAAGGCGGAGAGCGACATTCTGTGCACTTCGCGCAATGCCGTAAACATCGTGAACTCGATTCCTGCCGAGAAACCTGTCTTGTTCCTGCCCGACATCAACCTGGGCAATTATGTAAAACAGCAGACCGGCCGCGAGAACATGACCATCTGGCAGGGCGCGTGTATCGTGCATGCAACGTTCCGGGCTCGGCGTCTGGCCACCGCGCGGGCGGAACATCCGCAAGCGCTGGTAGCGGCCCATCCGGAGTGCCCGGCGGACGTTCTGGCAATGGCGGATTTCATCGGATCCACCAGCGCGATTATCGACTGGTGCGTCGGGGCTCCTGCCGACGAATACATCGTGATGACCGAGAGCGGCGTCCGGCATTCCCTGGAACGGCTGGCCCCGCATAAACGCTTCTACTTCGTTCCCAATGAAAACTGCAACTGCAGTGAGTGCCCCTACATGCGGCTCAACACGCTCGAGAAACTGCGCGACTGCCTGACCAACCTGACGCCGCGGATCGAGCTTTCCGAAGACATCATCCGGCGCGCCGCGCTGCCCATCGAGCGGATGCTCGCAGTTCGGTAGTGCACCCCGACATCCAGGACATCGTTCGCAAGGCACTGGCCGAGGACATTGGGCCGGGCGACATAACGACGAATCTGTGCGTTTCCGCGGACGCTTCGGCTACCGGGCGCATGGTCGCGCGCGAATCGCTCACCCTGGCCGGCGTGGAATTGCTGCCGCTGATTTTCTCCGATTGCATCGTGGCGATTACCCGCCGTTCGGGAGAGCAAGTAGAGGACAGCGGCGAGATCGCGGTTGTGAGGGGCTCTGCGCGGGCACTGCTTACGGGAGAGCGCACGGCGCTGAACTTTGTCCAGCGGTTGAGCGGAGTCGCGACACTGGCCGCGGCTTACGTTCGCGCCGTGGAAGGGACTGGCTGCCGGATTCTGGATACCCGCAAAACCACTCCGGGGCTGCGAAGGCTGGAAAAGATGGCGGCGGCAGCAGGCGGCGCGATGATTTATCGCATGGGCCTGTTCGACGCGGTGCTGATCAAGAATAACCACATCACAGCAGCGGGCGGTGTCCGGGCAGCGCTGGATCGTACACGAAACGCCGGGGTGCCCGTCGAGATCGAAGTCCGAACGCGGGAAGAACTGGACGAGGCGCTGGCCTGCGGGGCCACGCATCTGTTGCTCGATAATCTTTCGCCGGCCGAGGCGAAGGAGTGGATCTTGCACATCAACCGGCGCGCGACGGTAGAGCTGTCGGGCGGCATCACGCTTGAAACCGCTAGGGCGTATGCGGAATCTGGCGCGGATTTTCTGTCGAGCGGCGCGATCACGCATTCAGCTCGCGCCGTAGATATCAATTTCCGGCTTGAACTCGACTGAGCGTCTTACTGCAACAGCTCATTCAACAGGCTCTGCGCGCCGTAGATCTTGCGCAGGGCCTCCGTGATCGCGGCCGTGTGGACCGCCACCGCGCGATTGGTCTCGCCCTCATACACGAAATCGCCGACCAGCGATTCGATATTGCCGTCGAAGATCAGGCCCACGATGTCACCGTTCTTGTTGATGACCGGCGAGCCGGAGTTGCCACCGATAATGTCGTTGCTAGTGACGAAATTGAACGGCGTCGACAGGTCGAGCTTGGTGCGGTCTACCACGTAGCGCTCCGGCAGCTCGAACGGATCCTTGTTACCGAAGCTGGCCGAGCGGTCGTAGAGCCCGTACATCGTGGTCATGGGCGGCGCGATGGTTCCGTTCATCGGATAGCCCTTCATTTGCCCGTAGGAAAGGCGCAACGTGAACGTCGCGTCCGGGTACGTCGATTTTCCGAACGCCGCGAAGCGCGCTTTGCCGAGCTGTTCGCCGGCGCGCTGCTCCACGCTCTGGACATTGTCTTCGAGCCACTTGGTCAGCTCGCGCCGCACCGGGTCGAGCTTGCGAGCCAGCACGATCATCGAATCGGTGGACGCGGCGACGGCGGGCTCGCCGCCCTCAACGAGCTTCTTGCGGACTTCCGGATCGGTCAGCTTGGTTCCGTTGACCAGTTCGGTGGCGACCTCGCGCGGCGATTTCCCGTTCATCACCACCTTCACCCAGGGATCGTTTGCACCGACTTCCGCCAGATCCAGCTCCAAGGCGCCTGTGATGCGCGCGATTTCCATGTCGGGGTAAATCGGCGCGGGTGAGAACAACTGCAACCGCGTGGATTCGAGCTGGGAGTCGTGATAGCCGTCCAGTCGCTCGCCGTCCGGCTTTTTGATCTCGGTGACATATTGTGCGATCTGCTGCGCCAGATTCGCCAGCGATGAGTTCAGGCCGTGAAAATACTCTTCCTTGAAGCGCGTTTGGACCTTCTTTTCGGCCGAAGCGATCTGATCCCAGGCATTCCCGTAGGCGGCTTTCCACTGCGGATTCGCCGCCACCAAGGCTCGGAACTTGGTCTCATCGGCGCGCTTGGCATCCATCACGCGTTTGTCCTCAAGGCCCTTTTCGCGTCCGTCGTACGCCTTCAACGAATTCGCCAGGCCGAAGATCTGTGTGGTGGCCCGCCGGCCGGCCTCCGCGCCGGTGGCCGCGTACTTCTGCAGCGTGTCGATGCGGCTATGGAGAATCTTCAAAATTGCCGGCTCGTACAGATCGCGCTCGGCTTCGAGTTGCGCCAGCGTATCCATGCGTTGCGTAGACCCGGGATTGCCGGAGACGAACACCAGCTCGCCGTCGGCCGCGCCCTTCGGATTCCACTTGAGATAGTTCTGGCTCTGGATGGGCCGGCCGTTTTCATACACGCGGAACAGCGCGAAGTCCAGGTCATAGCGGGGATACGTGAAGTTGTCAGGATCGCCGCCAAAGAACGCGATCTGCTGCTCCGGCGCGAAAACGATCCGCACATCCGTGTATTTCTTGTAGCGATACAGCCAGTACTCGCCGCCCTGATACAGCGTAACCACGTCGGAGCGCAAGCCGGTCTTTTCCAGGCTTTCGCGCTCAATGGCCGTGATCGTGTCCTTGCGTTTGGCGAATTCCTGCTCCGCGTTGCGGACTCCCTTCAGGGCATCCTGCACGCGGGCCGTGACGTTCTCCATCGAAACCAGGACGTTTACTTCCAGGTCGGGCGACTTGATTTCTTCCTCCGGCGTGCGCGCGTAGAATCCCGATTTGACGTAGTCATGTTCGGGCGTCGAATTCTTCTGCAATTGCCCGAGCGCGACGTGGTGGTTCGTCAGCAGAAGGCCCGTAGGACTGACGAACGATCCCGATCCGCCGTCGTTCAGCCGCACGCTGGAAAGCCGGACATGATCCAGCCACTGCTGCGTGATGGTGAAGTTGTATTTGTCCTGAACCAGCTTCGTGGGAGGATTGTCGAAGGTCCACATCCCCTCTTCGCCTCGAAGTGGGGCATGAAGAACGGCGAGGGCCAGAATCGCCCCGCCCGCGAGCAAAAATAGTCGCTTCATAGGACCATGGTAACGCGCGTTAAAATGGAAACGCCTAAGTGACACCCGCCTGGCGCCGCTACGTCCGACCGCAGGATTTCGTTTGGTTGCTGTTCTTTTCCGCGCTGGCGATCTTCAGCCCCGAGCGCCATCCCGTCACGCTAGGCGCCTTGGTAGCGTTGGGCATCGTTCAAGTGCTGGAGCCAAGGCTCGGCGCGATTCCATCCGTGGTCCTGAAGCTGGCGCTGTGTTATCCGCTCATCGGATATGGAGGGGGAGTATCGAGTGGTTTTTATCTGGTCCTCTTCCTGCCCGTGATTTCGGCCGCTACCAGCTTCGGTTTGATCGGAACCACGGTCTCGTCCCTGGCTGCTTGCGCCCTGTATCTGTCGTTTCTCTTCTTTCTGGGGCCGGACGAATACATTCCGTCCGACCAGTTGGGCGAACTGATCCTGCGCGGGCTCTTCTTGCCCGCAGTGGGATTCCTGACGAACCAGCTCGCCGAAGCCAATCGCAACGAAGCCCGCAAATCGCAAGCCGTCGCGGAAAAATTGGCCGAAGCCAATCGACACCTGGAGGAAGCCGAAGACCAGGTGCGCCGTACCGACCGGCTGGCGGCGCTGGGGCAGTTGACCGCCGGGCTGGCCCATGAGCTGCGCAATCCCCTGGGAACGATGAAGACTTCCGCGGAACTTTTGGCGCGGAAGGTATCGGATGATAACGAAATCGCAAAAGAGATGGCCGGATACATCCAGCAGGAGGTGGATCGGATCAATTCGCTGATCACGCGATTCCTGGATTTCGCGCGCCCGCGGAACCTGAGCCTGCAGAAAACCGATCTGCACGCCATGCTCGATCACGCCATCGAACTTTTCGATCGCGAGAAAACGGGCGCGGCGGCCTCCGTGACGGTGTTTAAGAACTATTCGCCGGATGTGCCGCCGGTGCGCGTGGAAGCGGAGCTGATGGAGCACGTGATCACGAATTTGCTATCGAACGCCGCGCAGGCCAGCTCGCCGGGCGCGGTTGTCACGGTGAAGACGCGCCTGGCCGCGACCGCGGAAGGCCGGATGGCGGAGATTGCGGTCATCGACCGCGGCTCGGGAATCGACCCGAAGCATCTGGAAAGCATCTTCAATCCGTTCTTTACCACCAAGGCGGAGGGCGTGGGCCTGGGCCTGGCGATCGTGTCCAAGATCGTGGATGAGCATGGCGGGCAGATCACGGTCGAAAGCACCCCGGGCGAAGGCAGTGTGTTTCGGGTGTACCTGCCTGTGGCAGAGTAAAAGCAGCGATTCATAAGACAGACAATCATGGCCGAAAAACCAACCGTTCTGGTGATCGAAGACGAAGAAAAAGCTCGCCGCGTAGTCGGCTTGCATCTGTCATCGGACGGCTACGGCGTGAAGGCCGCCGGTACAGCCGAGGAAGGACTGAAGCTGGCAGGCGAAGCCGATCTGGTGCTCACCGACTTGAAGCTTCCTGGCATGGACGGTCTGGAGCTGCTCGAGAAATTGCACGCGCAGAACGCGCTGCTGCCGGTGATCGTGATGTCGGCCTTCGGGACGGTCGAAATCGCGGTGGAGGCGATGAAAAAGGGTGCGGTGGACTTTCTGCCGAAGCCGTTTTCGCTCGATCATCTGACCGTGGTGGTGGAGAAGGCGCTCGAAGTCCGCAAACTGCGCGACGAAAATCGTGAGCTGCGCGAAGCGCTGGGCCAGCGCTACCAGTTCGAAAACATCATCGGGCATAGCGCGCCGATGCAGGACATATTCGCTACCATCACCCGCGTGGCGCCCACCCGCGCGACGGTGCTGCTGGCGGGCGAAAGCGGCGTGGGCAAGGACATGATCGCGCGCGCCATCCACCAGCATTCTCCGCGCAAGGATCGTCCGTTCGTCAAGATCAATTGCACCGCGATCCCCGAAAACCTGATGGAGAGCGAGCTGTTTGGATACGAAAAGGGCGCGTTCACCGGAGCGAACACGTCGAAACCCGGGAAGTTCGAACAGGCCGATACGGGTACCGTATTTCTGGACGAGATCGGCGACGTGCCTGGGTCCATTCAGGTGAAGCTGTTGCGCGTGCTGCAGGAGCGCGAGTTCGAGCGGTTGGGCAGCAACAAGACGCAGCACACCGATGTGCGCGTGATCGCGGCGACGAATGTGGATCTGCGGGCGGCGCTCGAACAGGGAACCTTTCGAGAGGATCTCTATTACCGGCTGAACGTGGTGCCGATCGATATTCCTCCTTTGCGCGAGCGAAAGGAAGATATCCCGTACCTGGTGGAGTATTTCGCCAAGAAGTTCAGCGGCGAGATCAGCGAAGGCGCCATGGAGCGATTGATGAGCTACCACTGGCCCGGGAACGTTCGGGAGCTGGAGAATGTGGTGGAGCGCAGCGTACTGCTGGCCCAGGGGCCCCGCGTCGAACCCAGTGACGTGAAGATCGATACGGCTCCGCGCCGGTTGACCGCACCGGCCGGCGGCGATCACTTTCTTCCCGAAGGGATGACGCTCGACCAATACGAGCAATCGGTGATTCGCGAGGCGCTGAAGCGGGCGGATGGCAATAAGAGCCAGGCTGCGCGACTGCTGGGGCTGACGCGGAACGCACTGCGCTATCGCCTGGCGCAAATGGGAATTGAATAGCCGAAATGTGGTGAAATAGTAAAGACGCCCCCGAGTCTGGAGGAAACATCCCATTGAACCCAGCAGTCCTCGCCCTGGAAGACGGTACGGTCTTCGAGGGACAGAGTTTTGGTGCGCCCGTCGAACGCACGGGCGAAGTGGTCTTCAACACCGCGATTACCGGATACCAGGAGGTCTTTACCGACCCGTCCTATTCCGGCCAGATCGTGGTGCTGACGAATCCGCAAATCGGCAACTACGGCGCGAACGAGAACGACTCCGAATCGTCGCGGCCTTACATCGAAGGGCTGGCGGTGCGCGACTTTTCGCCGCTTTCGAGCAACTGGCGCTCAGACCAGACTGCTCAAAGCTTCTTGACTAACAACGGCGTTCCCGTAATATCTGGAATTGACACCCGTGCGCTGGTGCTGCATCTGCGATCACGCGGCGTGATGCGCGGCGTGTTGTCGTCGATCTCGACCGATACGAAGCAACTGGTGGAGCGTGCGAAAAATTCGCCTTCGATGAACGGATTGGATCTGGCGACACGCGTTTCCACGAAAGAGCAGTATGCGTGGGATCGTGGCGCGATCGCGGCATCGCCCTCGGAAGATGTCGGCGACCCCGCGGAAGCGCGGTTTCACGTGGTCGCTTACGATTTCGGGATCAAGCGAAACATCCTGCGGATGCTGGTGCAATCGGGCAGCCGGGTTACTGTGGTGCCGGCTGGAACAAAAGCCGAAGACGTGCTCGCGATGAAGCCGAGCGGCGTGTTTCTCTCGAACGGCCCCGGCGATCCAGAGCCGCTGACGTATCAGGCGGCGCAGGTGCGCAAGCTGGTCGGGAAGGTTCCGATCTTCGGGATCTGCCTGGGTCACCAGATCCTGGGACTGGCGCTGGGCGGGAAAACCTACAAGCTGAAGTTCGGGCATCGGGGCGCGAATCATCCGGTGCTGAATAAGGTAACGGGACGGGTGGAGATCACGTCGCACAATCACGGGTTCGCGGTGGACCCGGATTCCCTGAACTTGAACGAAATAGAAATCACGCACATGAATCTAAATGACCAGACTCTCGAAGGGTTCCGGCATCGTAATCATCCTGTGTTCTGTGTGCAGTATCATCCGGAAGCGGCGCCAGGACCGCACGATTCGCATTACTTGTTCGGGGATTTTGTAAAGCTGATGGAGGGGAAGTAGCTTGCCGCGGCGTAACGATATTCACCGCATTCTGATCGTGGGCTCGGGGCCGATCATCATCGGGCAGGCCTGCGAGTTCGATTATTCCGGCGCGCAGGCGTGCAAGGCGCTGCGCCAGGACGGATACGAAGTCATCCTCATCAATTCGAATCCGGCCACCATCATGACGGATCCGAACATGGCGGACCGTACCTACGTGGAGCCGCTGAGCGTGGAGTACGCCGCTGAGGTGATCCGCCGCGAGCGTCCCGATGCGCTGCTTTCCACTGTCGGCGGGCAGACGGGATTGAATCTTTCGGTGGCGCTGGCCGAGGCGGGCGTGCTGGACCAGTACGGGGTCGAACTGATCGGCGCCAAGCTGGACGCGATCAAGAAGGCTGAAGACAGGCTTCTCTTCAAAGATGCGATGAAGAAGATCGGTCTGGATCTGCCGCAGTCGCAACTGGTGACCACAGTAGAGAAAGGTCTGGAGTTCGCGGCGCGCATCGGATATCCGGTGATTCTGCGGCCCAGCTTCACGATGGGCGGCTCGGGCGGCGGCATCGCTTATAACCGTGAAGACCTGGCCAATATTTGCGAGCTCGGCCTGGATCTTTCGCCGGTGCATGAAGTCCTGATCGAAGAAAGTGTCCTGGGCTGGAAGGAATTCGAGCTGGAGGTGATGCGCGATCAGGCCGACAACGCGATCATTGTGTGCTCCATCGAGAATTTCGATCCCATGGGCGTGCACACGGGCGATTCGATCACAGTGGCGCCCGCGCAAACGCTGACGGATCGCGAATACCAGATGATGCGCGACGGCGCGCTCAAGTGTCTGCGCGAGATCGGTGTGGATACCGGCGGATCGAATGTGCAATTCGCGATCGATCCGGTCACGGGCCGCATGGTGATTGTCGAGATGAATCCGCGCGTGTCGCGGTCCTCCGCTCTCGCTTCCAAGGCCACGGGATTCCCGATTGCGAAGATCGCGGCGAAGCTCGCGGTGGGATATCGTCTGGACGAGATCAAGAACGATATCACCCGTAAGACTCCGGCGTGTTTCGAGCCGACCATCGACTACGTGGTGGTGAAAATCCCGCGCTGGCAGTTCGAGAAATTCCCGGGCGCCCAGCCGGTGCTGGGCACGCAGATGAAGAGCGTCGGCGAAGCCATGGCCATCGGCAGGACGTTCAAGCAGGCGCTGGGCAAGGGGATGCGGAGCCTCGAAACCGGCAAGGCCGACGGCGCGGTCACCTATCAGGACGATCTGATCGAGCCGCGGCTGATCACGCCGAATCCCGATCGCCTGGGCTACATTCGATTCGCCTTCGAGCGCGGCTATACCGAGGAGCAAGTCCACACGCTCACGTCGATCGATCCGTGGTTCCTGCGGCAGGTTCGCGAGATGGTCGACCTGGAGCGCGACATGGGGAAACTTACCCTGGGCACGATCACGCGCGAGCAGTTCCTGACCGCCAAGCGCGACGGCATCTCCGATTCGAAGCTCGCCCGGACCTGGAAAGTCGGGCCATTAGATGTGAGAGCCCGGCGCAAAGAGCTGGGCGTGACGGCGGTGTTCAATCGCGTGGATACGTGCGCGGCCGAGTTCGAAAGCTTCACGCCGTACCTGTATTCGAGTTACGAATCGCACTGCGAAGCGGCACCGTCGGATCGCAAGAAAGTCATGATTCTGGGCAGCGGGCCGAACCGGATCGGGCAGGGCATCGAGTTCGATTACTGCTGCTGCCACGCATCGTTCGCGCTCCAGGAGTTCGGCGTCGAGTCGATCATGGTGAACTGCAATCCCGAGACCGTCTCGACCGATTACGACACCAGCGACCGGCTGTACTTCGAGCCGCTCACGCTCGAAGAAGTTCTGAATATCTACGAGACGGAGAAGCCGGATGGCGTGATCGTGCAGTTCGGCGGGCAGACTCCGCTGACGCTGGCGCTGCCGCTGAAGCGCGCGGGCGTGCCGATTATCGGCACCGATCCGATGAATATCGATCTGGCGGAGGATCGCAAGCTGTTCGGCAAGCTCCTTGATGAGCTAAATATACCGGCACCGCAAAATGGTTCGGCGACGACTGTCGAAGGCGCGTGCGACGTCGCGCGGCAGCTTGGTTATCCGGTGCTGGTGCGGCCCAGTTACGTGCTGGGCGGACGCGCGATGGTGATCGCCTACGACGAAGACACCGTGCGCCGGTACATGCAGGAAGCCGTAATCTTTTCGCAAGACCGCCCCGTGCTCATCGACAGGTTCCTGGAAGACGCCACCGAAGTGGATGTGGACGCGCTGGCGGATACCAGCGGCGCGGTGCTGATTGCCGGGATCATGGAGCATATCGAAGAGGCCGGCGTCCATTCGGGCGATTCGAGCTGCGTGCTGCCGGCGACCTCGCTTTCCGAGGAAACGAAGGCGACCATCTGCACCTACACCGAACAACTGGCGCGGGCCCTGAACGTCATCGGACTGATGAACATCCAGTACGCGGTGAAGGACGGAACGGTCTACGTCCTGGAAGTGAATCCGAGAGCCTCGCGCACGGTCCCGTACGTGGGCAAAGCGACCGGCGTGCCGCTGCCGAAGATCGCGGTCGGGTTGATGCTGGGGAAGAAGATTTCCGACTTTACGGACGCCACCGGGGTCCTTCCGGTCCCGCAGTTTTTCGTGAAGTCGCCGGTGTTCCCGTTCAACAAGTTCCCGGGTGTGGATCCGTCGCTGGGGCCCGAGATGCGCTCCACTGGCGAAGTGATGGGCGTGGGCGAGAATTTCGGCGAGGCGTTCGCCAAGGCGCAATTAAGCGCGGGTACGCCGCTACCCGACAAGGGCCGCGTGTTCTTCACGGTGAACGATCGCGACAAGCTGGTCGCGGCGGCGCTGGCCAAGCGGCTGACCGAGCTCGGCTTCGAGATCACGGCCACACGCGGTACGGCGAACGCGATTCGCGCCGCGGGGGTTCCGGTCAAAACCGTTTTCAAATACAACGAAGGCCGGCCGAACGCGGTAGATCTGCTGAAGGCGGGGTCGATCAGCCTGATCATCTATACCGGTACGACCGGAGCGCACGCATTCGCCGATGAGAAAGCGATTCGCAGAAACGCCGTGACCTATCGGGTGCCGTGCATCACTACCATCAGCGGGGCTCGGGCGGCTGTGGAAGCGATTGCCTCCAAGGGCCGCGATCCGATCCGCGTGTGGAGCTTGCAGGAGATCCACGGAACCACGACGGCGGCGGTGAAACAGACGTCCGGCGACTAGATCGCCCTGAACTACCTGGCGGGTTCGGGGGCGGTATCGCGGCTGCGCTTTTTGCGATTACGCTTGCGCGCCAAAGCGGCTTTCACGCGCTTCTTCTCGCCGGGTTTCAGATAGAAGGAGTGGCGCTTGATCTCCTTGATGATTTCTTCACGGAGCACCAAACGCTTAAATCGACGCAGCGCGCTCTCCAGAGTCTCGCCGTCTTGAAGGTGAATTTCTGCCATTTTTCTCTTCTATCTATTAGACCAGATCTTTAGGTGCTTTACTGGCGATCATTCGCCACGGCATCCCTTAGCCGGGCTGCCTCATCATCTCGCTCATAGCCTTCCAGTTCTTCCAGGATCGGATTTCCCTCGGCAACTTCGGGTCCGCTTCCCGGTTCCTTCGGTTGCAGGCGTTTGGCGCGTTTCTCTTCCTGTTTTTCCTTGCGAGCCTGCTCTCTTTGGCGCTTTTTGAACGATTGTGGGCCACGACCAGCCATATGTCATTGCTCCTGCTATAGATACGCCGCGCACTCACACGGAACCGGCGGCGGGGCGGCAGCGAACGTTATCTGCGAGTTAGCAAGAACACCACGACCGGCTGGGAGCAAGCGACCAGCACTCTCCTACTGTACCACTTGGCATCAAGCGGCTTCCACCGGGCGGTTCTAAGATACAGAGGCGATCCAGCCGATAACTGGGTCAGGATGTCTTCCAAATCTGCGACTGCTTACCGCATTCTGGCGGGCGTGCTGGGACGAATTACGTTGATTGCTCTGGGAGCTGGAATCGTTCTGCTCGCCTGTTTTTTCCCATACGATACCGATGCACCCAAATCGGCGGACGAGATGGCGAAAGAGCAGGAGTATTACGGCAAGGCATTCGCGGCGCACGATCGTGAACTTATCCCAGATGTGTCGGCCGACTCGGCAGAAGATGAACGCTACGTCAAGATCGGCGAGCAAGTCGCCCAGGCGTACCACATTGAGGACCGGCTTCGGTCGTTTGTCTCTGAATACGGTGTGGCCGGTAAGAAAGCACTGGACGTGGGGTCGGGCCGCGGATACCTGCAAGACGTGGTGGACGACTATACGGGACTCGACATTTCTCCCACCGCGGCGCGGTTCTATCACAAGAAATTCGTGCTGGGATCAGCGACCTCGATGCCTTTCGACGAGGGCACCTTCGATGTAATCTGGTCGATTGACGTGCTGGAGCACGTTCCGAATCCCGAGCAGGCGTTACGGGAGATTCGGCGTGTCGCCAAAGATGGTGCGCTGCTCTATCTGTTACCCGCGTGGGACTGCCAGCCATACCTTGCGAACGGTTATAACGTCCGTCCCTATAGCGATTTTGGCCTAAGCGGAAAGCTCATCAAAGCGGCAATTCCCGCTCGCGTCACGGCGCACGTACTGGCGCGCATGGCGATCTACCCAACCCGCTACGCGGCGTGGAGGGGATCGAACCAACCGACCATACTCCACTATCATCGTCTGGAGCCCAACTACAAAACCTACTGGGGACCGGACGCCGATGCGATCAACTCTATCGACCGGTACGAGGCCGCGCTGTGGTTCCGCAGTCGTGGCGACGAGTGCTTGAACTGTGAGACCGGCCTGGACGCACTGACGCAGACTGACGGCCGGCTCATTGTGCGGATTCACAAATCGCGCATCTAGTTCATTTTGCCATCATGGTTCGTAGTGCGAATACTGGTGACTAACGATGACGGGTGGGATGCGCCCGGCCTCGCCGCTCTGAAAACTCTGGCAGGAAGATTGGGCGAGGTGTTCGTGCTCGCCCCTCGGGATCCGCACTCCTACGCCGGTCATCGAGTGACCACGGATTGCCCCCTGGTGCTGGCGGAAACCGGCTCGCAGGAGTTCACGCTGACAGGGACGCCCGCGGACTGCGTGCGGGTGGCGCTGTCCACACTGTTCCCGGATATCGACTGGGTCCTCGCGGGGATCAATCGCGGTGGGAATCTGGGAGCCGACCTGTTCACCTCGGGAACGGTGGCGGCAGTGCGGGAAGCTGCACTCCTGGGACGGCCGGGAATCGCGGTTTCGCAATACATCCGCAAGGGCGTGGTGCTGGATTGGGAACGGTCGGGCGAAATGGCGCTGCCGGTGATCGAGCAACTCATGGCGGAGGGTTGCGCGCCCAAGAGATATTGGAACGTGAATCTGCCGCATCTCGAGGGCGGCGAAAGCGCTGCGGTGATCCGATGCGAGCCGGACAACGAGCCGCTGGATGTGCGATTCCGGCAGGAAGGCGATCGCTTCCACTATTCAGGCTCCTATCCGGCGCGGCGGCGGACGCCGGGAAGAGATGTCGAGCAGTGTTTTGGCGGGGCGATTACGGTGAGCCGCCTCTTACTTTAGCCATTCGCCGTCGTGCATGATCTTTTCCGCCGAGTTGGTCGCGGCATCGCGGAGCACCAGATCGGCAGGCTCGCCGGCGGCGATCACGGCGCTGCTGGGAGCCGGCGTGACCAGCTTGCCTTTTCCCGCGATGATTTGCGCGCCCTTGGGCACCGGCGTGGACGCCTCGGGACCAACCGCCTCGAATTTTCCATCACGGATGACGATGACCGAATACTTGAGCCGGGGATTATCGTGCCCGGGATCGAGTTGCGCGCCCACGATGACTTTCACCGGTGAGGAGTCGGAGGGAGAGCCGCAGGAAACCAGTACGGCGATCATGAGCAGCAGGATCGATTTCTTCATCCTAAAAGCATCTCCAGGGAAAGTGCGCGCAGATCGGGCACCAGGATATCGGGAGAGTGCCCGGCGAGCTCATCGGCCGATACCAATCCGGTAGCGACGGCGACGGAGCGCACACCATTGGCGCGCGCGGCGCGAATATCGTTGGGATGATCGCCGATCAGCGCCACCGGACTGGACCGGTCAATCCAGCCTTGACGCCGCGCATGGCGAACCGCGATGCGGACCAGTCCCGCGCGGTCCCGGGCGAGCTCGGCGAACGCGCCGAACCGCAGATATCGTTTGAGCCCGGCGCGCTCCATCTTCTTCCAGCCGATGCGGGACAGATTGCCCGTGACCAAACCCGCCGGAACGTGTCGCCGCCACAACCGGTAGAGCAGCATCCGCGCACCGGGGCAGACGCGGCGGCGAAGGTCGGGACAGCTCCGCACGTAGAGCCGCTGGGCCGTCGCGACCATGGCGGGCATATGCCGCCGGATGCGCGTGGGCGAAACGCCGGCGTTGGTGAGCATGCACGCGAGAATATCGCGATCGAGCATGCCCTGCACGGGCACGCCCTCGGTGGTGGTCTCCAAGCCCGTTACCTGCCGGACGGAGTCGATCAGGGCCTGACGATGGTGCGGACCCGCGCGGCGCAGCAGAGTTCCGTCGATATCGAAGAGCACCAGGGCTCGGATGCGAGGCTTGTCGCGCGTGACCATCGGATACTTCATGATATCCGGCTGCTAGAATAGCCTTGTCATGCAAGTGCTCCAAGCTGGCCGGCACAAACTGTTGATGTTGGAACTGGACCCCGAGTTCATCGAGAACATCGCGCGCCAGGCGGGCTTTGAATTCAAGCTCGAAGATCAGGAGCGGCGCGTGCTGCTGGAACTGTCGGCGGAAGACCGTCAGGCTCCTCTGCTGTTGTTCGATGCGGCCGATCCGGCCAACCTGGGATGGTTTTCGCGCTGCCAGTTCTATGTGGACGGCGTTTCAGGAACCGTACTGCAGACGCCGATCCAGATCGCCAATCAGCATGATCGGGGCGGACGCGCACTGCCGCACGCCATCCGGCTGCAGATCAACAAGGAACTTCCGGTAACATTCCGGCTGCCGAACAAGGCTCCGGTCACCGAGCAAACCATTTACGCGGTGCTCTACAATGTCCTCAACGCGCTGCTGAATACCGGAGTCGGCGTGTGCGGGGGCGGCGTGGTGAAGCCGCTGGCCGGACGCACGGAGCCGCCCGCGTCGAGGAACTAGCCGCGGATGGACGCGAACGAACTCGAATCAAGGCTACCCGAAGAACACGATCCTATTCGCGCCTACGCGATGCAGAACGTGGCGCAGGAAGCGGCCAAACCGCGCTCGTCCGTGGGTTCTTTTTTGTATCCGTGCTGGTCACCGCCGTGATTCTGGAGATCGCTTTTTACTTGTGGGGACGATAGTATGGCGACCTTCGGCTTGATCGAATACCGGGATGCTTCGCCCGAAGTGCGCGCGGTGTACGACGACATCATGGCCACGCGCAAGATCGACTGGGTGAACAATTTCTGGAAAGCATTGGCGCACGATCCCGCTGCGCTGAAGCGAACCTGGGAAACCGCCAAGCAGGTGATGGGCGCGGGCGCGCTGGATCCGCTGACCAAGGAAATGATCTACGTCGCGGTGAGCATGAGCAACCAGTGCGATTACTGCGTGGCGTCGCACATTGCGGGCGCGCGATCCAAAGGCATGACGGATGAGCAACTCAAAGAGCTGATCGCCGTGATGGGGTTCGCGAACGCCAATAATCGGATCGTGGCGGGCTATCAGGTCGAGATCGACGCGCGGTTCAAGACTTAGGAGCATGTTGAAAGAGGGCATCGTCCGCTCGATGACTCTCGCGGCTCGGAATCGGTGATCTGCGTTTACAGCAACTTACCGAGCCGCGACAGTGATGGAGCGTTGTTCTGCGCATTTTTCAACAAGCTGTTAGGGCTTAGGGAAGCTGAGCCGGTGCGTTCACGTGCACCAGGTCGATGTTGTTCTCCTGGCAGACGTACTCCAGGAGTTCCGTGTTGGGCTGAAGCCGCGCGCGGCCCGTGGTGGTAAACGGCTTGGTGTACGCGCCCGGATCTTCGATGGTGACGTCGATGGTCATGTTCCCCAGATCGGTGCGGGTGTAGCGCTCGATCGTATGGAGCTTTTCGGTGTGCGGGTGGCCCAGATAATCGAACCAGAATTTGTCGTTGAATCCCACCGAATCCACCACCAGCGTGTCCTTGTCCCAGGTCCCGATGGAATGCCCGTACCAGGTCGGGTCCGGATCGTCGGGATGCTTGCCGTTCATGAAAATCTGGCGATAGCTGTGGATGTTCCCTTCGAACAATATGAAGTAGCGCTCGGGAGTCTGCACGATCCTCCACGGATAGGGAGCGCCGCGGGGCACGCCGGTCGGCATGCAGTTCGCTTCTGGATCGTCCTGGGACTTCCGCGTCTTCATGAGAGCCTCGGCCCAAGGCTGCATGATGACCTGCTCGCCGGGTTTGAGACTCTTGGAAATGTCGCCCGAATTGCTGCCGCTGCCCATCCAGGCGCCGGACAGGTCTGGCGTCCCGTCCGCCATGCGGGGCGCTGGTCCGGCCGGCGTCGCGGGTCCGCCGCGTCCTTTGCCCTTACCCTTTTGACCTTTGGCCGCGCCCGGGCCGGGAGCAGTGCTCTGAGCGACGACCATAGAGACGGCGCACAGAGTCACGGCGAGTGTGTAGACGATCACAAAACTTTTCCGCACGCGGTTCTCCTTACTTCACGCCGTCTACTTCACGTCCGGGGGCGGCGGGGCGGCCATGAAGGTCAACTTCGTCCCGTCGGATTTCTGGATGGTCTGGGCGCTGGCTGTGGTGGTGCCATCCTTGGCCTGGGAGGCGACCACGACCACCACATCGCCCTCTTTGAGCGAGTGCCGGGTCCAGCCGTTGCGCTGCATCATGTTCGGACTGGCCAGCTCCAGGTTCCAGTGCGCCACCTTACCGTTCGGATCGGTTACATCGATGTAGAAATGGGCGTGCGGATTGGTCCACTCGAATTTCGTCACCACGCCTTTCAATTCGATCTTCTTGGTCGAATCGTACTCGGCTGCAAAGGAATGATGCGCGGCGACCGGCAAGCCCATCATCAACAGTCCGGTGCCTGCGGCCACCATGCTCAGTGTAAGTTTCACTACAACGCACCCCTAGGAGTGCATTTTTTCACATTGAGATGTCGCGCGCAATGCTGGGTAGTGCGCTAAATCTGTCTCTCTAAATCTCCGCTGGGAAATACCAATACCAACGGCCAACCTGGTCTCCGTCTCTGACAGTTGCCCCCGAGAAAGAGCAGGGTCAGGAGATCCGCCTGCGGCCGCGTCCAGACGCACCGAGTCTTCTGAGGCGTGATCGACAAATGCCCAAGAGTTGTTTAACTCTTCAGCCTTTCCGAATGTGACCCCACGGGGTAACGTTGCAGTGCGTCAACGTTTCAGCCTTTCCGTCAATATGTACGATGAAGGCGCGACCCGCATCGTCTGTCACGTCGTAGTGGAATCCCTCGGGGACTTCATAGCAGAAGCGATATAACTTCCTTCCCGCACGATGAGCGGCTGAGAGACCATGTTTCGAGGGATCGATCCGGTATCGCCAGTTGCGCTTATCGATCCATGAGCGGGCGCCACTACCATCCGGCTTTCTATGCTCTCTTTCCACAATCGAAAGCAGCTCTTCAGCTTCTGGTATCCGCTCCTCCGAATACACATCGCATCGACGCCAATACTGATGAGTGTCACGCGTCGTCGAAAAAACCTTGGGCGGCAGAAGCAGTGGGTGACGAAGGTCAGTAGGGCATAGTTTCCCGAGCCATATCTGATCCAGCTTCGCGGCTGCATGAAGATGTTCTTTCAAGAGCGCCCATGTGATATCTTTGAGCGGTTCCCACAGCCGCACGATATGAACCCGGCAATCAAATTGAAACCGCGACTGAACAATCTTCCAGTCCCGGTTTGCCGGAATGACGATATGTGTGAACCCTTCGGCGACCCCCGTGACAAGACTGCGCAACTCGCCCTCCGTGAACGCGGCATGTGAATTGGTCGAGATCGGAGTCGCGCGAAACACGTGTGGAGCAGGAACCGCATCTGTCCAATCTCCCGACTCCTCTTTGAGTCTCCGATGGGTACTAAGCGGCAGCCCGAATAAATGAACTTTCACGCGTCGCCTCGACGGGTGACTCTCAGTACCCATTCAAGAGGGACGCGAAGCTGCAGCAAGTCCTCAATCGGCAACTGATCGAAAAAATTGTAAAGTTCAGCGCGTTGACTGATGTTTTGGGGCTTGGACAGGAGCGCATCACCTGGGGCGCGGAACAATTGCACTCCATATGAAGGGGCCAGCCAACGTTCCTCCGGCACCTTGTTCGCGACGGCCCACTCCGCGACATGATCCGTTATTTGTTTTTGCAGATACCGGTTCCATGCGCGCATCACGGATGGGTTTTCGCGCAACCTTCTTGAAAACTCGTTGAAGATGGCGGTACCAGCGCCTCGAAGAGCCGTAAGAAGGTTACTCTTGAACGGTTCAGGCTGCTCCTCTGAAAACGTCATGCGCCATTGAAGTTGGGTCTCGCGTGAGATCGGCTCTATAACTATTCCGCGCCGCTGCGTGCCAACTTCTTCGTAGACGATCTTATCTTCGTCATGGTCGTAGAGCCTGACGGTACGCTCAACTGGGAATTCAATAAACGCGCGCCAGAAGTCGCGTCGAAGTCGAGGCAACGGGGACGCGTAGGCAGCTAAAAGCTCCACTGCCGTGCCGGGAGCCAAAAGAATGTCGCTCCCAGAGCGTCCCTGAATCGCAATCTGCGGAACCGTGCGAACGAATTCGATGAATCTTCTGAATCCGAGTTCACGCTCACTGAAGGTAGTCCCCGCCTTCTCCGCTTCAGCTAGCATTTGCGCTTTTACGAACGCGCCCGGAAGAGGGCTGTGACGTTCCGAAAAATACTTCTGGACAATCTGCACAAGCAGTTCACGCGCCTGCGCATCGTCAAGGACCGCCATCCCAAGTATCTTAGCGTAAAAAAGAAAGGCCGCCAGGCTGGCGGCCTACTTTGCTGACGTAAGTATTGCCAGCGAGAACTTAAAATGCTCGCTTCTGACCTTGCAGGAGGTTAGTTTCTTGCAGAAACATCACCTTCCATGAGATCCTCAATTCGCGCAGCGAGTCACGAATTGAAACCTCACCCCCACTTAGTCCCTTCCGCGTGAACGCAATCAGCGCATCACCGGAATCACTTATATGATGACTCGATTAGCGTCTATGTGTCAATAATTATCTCTTCCCAGAAGGTCCCCAGTACTATGGTTCAGCAGGCCCATCATTGCCTCCAGTAAAGCCTTTCCTCTCAGCATGTTTGGTGCTCAATCGGTCCGTGTCCCCTTATTTTGACAGCTGACATCCCGCCCCCAAAGGCGGGTAAGGTGCGCCGGGATCGATCCATTGGGGCCAGGGTCGGGACCCCGCACCCTGCATTCAACCGTCGCGCTTACTGGTGATACGATGGCCCGGTGGAACGCCTGGACCGGCGATTTTGCCTGCGTTTGGCGGCTGCAAGCGCCGATTAGAAATCGGCGCGCAGGTTAAAAACCCGCCCCACTTTTACACGAATCCTATCGCCCGGCCGCCGATGCCGACACCGAACCACAGCGCCAGCGATAGCAGCGCGACCAGCCCACCCAGCAGCATGGGACGCTTGTCTTCATCCTTGTGCGTGATCCAGCGGAACAGTGTGAACTGGAAGATGATGGCCGGGAACAGTACCTCCATCTTGAACTTGAATCCCTCATTGACGAAACACTTCATGGCTTCCGAGGTGAACAGCATATAGCCGGTGGCCAGCATGATCAGCAGCCCCCAGGTCATATAGGGCTCCAGGTTCTTGGCGAGCACGGTGACCGGCTGCTTCTTCATACCCAGGCCCAGCATGCGCAGGTCGATGATGACAATCGAACCGAACATCATGGTCAGCGCCAGAATATGGATGGTCTCGATCACCGGGAAGGCCCAGATGGTGCCTGCGATCGCCTGGCCGAGCCAGGCTTTATCGTTCCACTCGAAAAACGGTTTGAAGGATTGCCACATGTTGTTTTAGAAGTTATAAGCAGTGGTTCGGCCGGCGATGATCACGATGCCCCAGCTGATCAGCGAGATCCAGCCGGCGATTCTCGCGGCACGGGGCGGATTGGGCGACCACTCCCATTCGTGCATGCTGCGGTAGATCTTGGATGAGTGGAAGATCAACACGTTCAATCCGGCCAAAAACAGGAACAGTACTTTCAAGCGAAACCAGATGCTGTTGTAACACTTGACCGGTTCCGACCACAGCAGCAGCGTTCCGGTGACGATCATCATCAGGAACCCGGCGCTGATCCAAGGAATCAGCTGGTGAAAAACATCGGAGGCCGACTCTTTCTTGAAGATCAGCCCCATCATGCGCAGGTCGGAAATGGCGATGGTTCCAGCAGAAACACTGATGCCCAGCAGATGTCCGCCTTCGAGCAGGGGAAACATAAGAATCGACTCGCGGATCGACACGCTGATGGGAGTCTCCTGGAGCCATTGAGCGATTTGAAGAAGAGACATGGAAAGAACAACCTCTATTCGCGTCGGGAGCCGCCACTACACGCAAGTGAGCGTGCGGGCAACCTGCCCCCGTCCGGCTTTTCAGAATACACAACCCATTCCTGGCGTGTCAAATTCGCGGCAGCCATCGCTTATGATAGGAGTTTCCCAGGCATGCCTCCAGCGAAACCGATCGGCTACAAGCAATCCGGCGTAAATATTGACGAAGCGGACCGCGCTGTCGCGTCCATCCGCACCATGGCCCGCGGCACCTTTAGTTCCGCGGTGCTCACCGATATCGGCAGCTTCGGCGGCGGCTATCTGCTGAAGGGCTACAAGCAGCCGGTGCTGGTGTCCTCGGCCGATGGCGTCGGCACCAAGCTCAAACTCGCTTTTATGACGGGTGAGCATTCGACGGTGGGCGAAGACCTGGTCAACCATTGCGTGAACGATATCGCGGTGCAGGGCGCCGTACCGCTGTTCTTCCTCGACTACTTCTCCGTGGGCAAGCTGGATGCGAAGGTCGCCGCGCGGGTTGTGTCCGGCATGGCGCGCGGGTGCCGCAATAACGGTTGCGCGCTGATCGGCGGCGAAACCGCGGAAATGCCCGGTATGTACGCGCCCGGCGAATACGATCTGGCGGGATTCATCGTGGGCGTGGTCGAGCGCAAGCGGATGCTCACCGGCAAGACCATCCGGTCCGGAGACATTCTTATCGGGCTGCCTTCAACAGGTCTGCATACGAACGGCTACTCGCTCGCGCGGAAACTGCTATTCGAAGTCGCGGGCCACCGGGCGGACACCCGGATCACGGAACTGGGCGGCTCGCTCGCCCAGGAGCTGATGAAAGTCCACCGCAGCTACCTGAAGCCCTTGCGCGCGCTGCACGATGCGGAAATCCTCAAAGGCGCGGCACACATCACCGGCGGCGGAATCACGGACAACACGCCGCGCATTCTTCCCAAAGGCCTGGGCGTGCGGATCGACGTCGGATCGTGGCCCGTCCTGCCGATGTTCCAACTGCTGCGGAAGATCGGAAATATCCCCGAGCAGGACTGGCGGCGGACCTTCAACCTGGGTATCGGGATGATCCTGGTGGTTTCCAAAAAGGACCTGCCGAAGGCCGCCAAGATGCTCAAGAGCCTGCGCGAGCGCTGGTATCAGATCGGCGAAGTGGTTCGCGGCGACGGCGTGATGTACGCATGAGCGTTGACCTATGAGCAGGCGGCTCGGGATCCTGATTTCCGGGCGAGGGTCCAATTTCATGGCGATCGCGGATGCCATCGCTACGCATCGCCTGGACGCCGAAATCGCCGTGGTGATTTCCAATCGTCCGGATGCTCCTGGAATCGACGCGGCTCAGGAACGCGGATTACACACCCTCGCTTTGGTGTCAAAAGGCCTGGATCGGGACGCGTACGATCGCCAGTTGATCGATGAACTGCGGAACTGCCGCGTGGATCTGGTCTGCCTGGCGGGCTACATGCGGATTCTCGGCGGCCATTTCATCCGCGAATTTCATCAGCGGATCTTGAATATTCATCCGTCGCTGCTGCCGGCGTTTTCCGGGCTCGATGCGCAACATCAGGCTTGGGAGCATGGCGTCAAGTTTTCCGGCTGCACCGTGCACTTCGTCGAAGAGGGGCTGGATTCCGGCCCGATCGTCTCCCAAGCGGTGGTGCCTGTGCTCGCAGACGATTCGCCGGATTCGCTTTCCGCCAGGATTTTGAAGGAAGAGCATCGGATCTATCCTGAAGCTATAGGCCTGGTACTGTCCGGAAAATACAAAATCGATGGCAGACGAGTCATCTCTTTCCCGGACAAGTGAGAAAACCCCGCCTTAGTCGACACTACTCGTCTTAGGATTTAGTTGGACTAGTGCTCTTAGTCCTTATGTCTAAACCATGGTTACTGTCCACTATAGGCGGTGGTGTCCGCCCCAGAGTCCGCTGCGGATCGAATTCCCGCCGCAGTTGCTGCACGATGTTCGCCTGCAGGGAGCGCGTCCGGAGCGCCGTCTTCCGCTGCGGTGGATCCCACGCTTGAACCGGGTGGTGAATCAGACCAGCGGTTTGCTGTTCGGCGTGCGGCGTGACGATGAGGTTCGAGTGCTGGCCGCGGGGGCCGATAGAGACGAGGAGAATCCCGATGGTCTGGTCCCGGTGGGTACGTTTGTTTGCCGGGAGCGCGGCGAGGTGTTCCTCACCGATGACGATCTGGGAAATTTTGAGAAGTATCAGGGTTTGCTCGCTTTGGTCGTTGCGGGCGGCCGGGCGGGCTTTTTCGTGCGGGAGCCCGACGGAAGCGTGCAGGCGATCCGCAGCCATGAGGAGTTTAGAGTGGCCGACGCCGCCTCCCGGCCGGTTTCCGAAGCAACCGGCGTTGTGGGCGAACTGCCCGCTCCCGTTCCAAGTTTGTGGCGGGCATGGAGGCGGATTGCCGCATGCGCCGCGTTGTTGGCGATTCCCGCCGGTGCGTTTGCCTACCTGCGGCCGCTCCTACCCAGCCTGCCGCTCGCGCTGACGATCCGCGAGGATGCCGGCCAACTGTTAATCGGCTGGAACGCGGGCGCGCTTGCGGACAATAGCCGGCTCGAGATCCAGGATGGAAGCGAGCGAACCATCCTGATGCTGCCGGCGCACACGTCCAGCGCCACTTACGGACGTCATAGCGATGACGTGGAGGTGCGCCTCTTGACGGACAGCCGAATTGGCGGGGCGCACTGGGAAGCAGCGCGATTCGTCGCCAAAGCTCCTCTCCCGGCCACGGCCTCCAGCGCGCTGCAGGACCGGATCCGCGCGCTTACGCTGGAAGCGGAGGACTTACGGCGGTCCCTGGCGTATGGGCAAGCGCGGACCAAGGAACTTGCGGCCAAGCTCGCGGCAGTTACACGAGAACGGTAAATGCGTTCTCGGCGCGCTGCACCGGCCGGTACAGCGTATCCCGCTCCACAGGCTCGCGTCCGGCCTCGGTGATCAGGCGCATCAGCTCGCCGCGGCGCAGATTTTGGCTGGTGGTGGCGCCCGCGTCGTGATAGATCCGTTCTTCCACCAGCGTACCGTCCAGATCGTCCGCTCCGAAACGCTGCGCGATTTGGGCGATCCGGGGTGTCATCATCACCCAGTAAGCCTTGATGTGCGGGATATTATCCAGCATCAGGCGCGAGACGGCGATTTCGCGAATATCGTCGAACCCGGTGGTCTTGGGGATATGATCGAGGGCCGTATTGTCGGGATGGAACGCCAGCGGGATAAATGTCTGGAACCCGCGGGTTTCATCCTGCAGCTCGCGTAGCCGCAGCAGGTGATCCAGGCGGTCTTCCGCGGTCTCGATGTGCCCGTAGAGCATGGTGCAGTTGGAGTGCAGGCCCATCTGATGCGCGATGCGGGCCGTGTCGATCCACTGCTGGCCGGTCAGCTTGTGATCGCAGATGATGCGCCGCACGCGATCGTGGAAAATTTCCGCGCCGCCGCCCGGCATCGAATCCATGCCGGCGTCCCGCAGGCGTTCCAGCACTTCGCGCTCGCCGATCTTGCCGCGCTGCGCGAAATAGCCGATCTCGACCATGGTGAAGGCTTTCAGGTGCACCTGCGGAAAACGCTGTTTCAGGCCGCGCAGCATCTGGCAGTACCAGTCAAGGGTCAGCTCGGGATGCAGGCCGCCCACGATGTGGAATTCGGTGACCGCTTCGCTGTATCCCTCGCCAGCCTTATGCCAGACCTCCTCGAGCGACATGGTATACGCCTTGGGATCGCGCTTTTGCTTGCCGAACGCGCACAATTTGCAGCTGGCTACGCAGACATCGGTGGGGTTGATGTGGCGGTTGACGTTGAAATAAGTCTGATTGCCGTGGAGCCGCTCGCGGACCTGGTTCGCCAGCCACCCGACGCCCAGCAAATCGGGAGTTCGGTAAAGCGTCAGGCCGTCCTGATAGGACAGCCGCTCGCCGGCGGCGACCTTGGCGCGGATCGCTTCGAGGCGGGCGTCTTCAAAAACGGGTTGCATGTTGTTTCAGGCTAGAAAGATGTCCGTGGCCCAGAATAGAAAGAATATCACGCTGACGTAGCCGTTCATGGTGAAGAAGGCCGCGTCGATCCGGGAGAGGTCGTTGGCCCGGACCAGCCGGTGTTCCCAGGCCAGCAGCCCGGCCACGGCGACGATCCCGGCAGCAGCCGTTGTCCCCAGTCCGAATGCCCGGACCAGGGCCACCAGGCACGCCAGCATCCCCAGGTGCAGCACGCGGGCAACCCACAGCGCCCCGGAGATGCCCAGCCGCCGCGGGATGCTGTGGAGTCCCGACTGCACGTCGAAGGCATAATCCTGGCAGGCGTAGATGATGTCGAATCCGGCGGTCCACAGCGTCACCGCGGCGGTCAGCCAGAGAATCCGGGGATCGAGCGAGCCCCGCATGGCGATCCAGGCGGCCGCCGGGGCGATCCCCAAGGAGAATCCCAGCACCAGGTGCGCCATCGACGTGAAGCGCTTGGTGAAGGAGTAAAACATCACGATCGCCAGCGCCAGCGGCGCCAGTTTCAGGCACAACGAATTCAAGCCGCCCGCGGCCAGGAAGAACACCGCCGCCCAGAACGCGATGAATCCCCAGGCGAACCTCCGCGACAGGAGTCCCGCGGGAAGATGCCGCGCCTGGGTACGGGGATTGCGGGAGTCGATATCGGCGTCCAGGACGCGATTGAACGCCATGGCGACCGACCGCGCCGCGACCATCGCCAGGACGATCCAGGCCAGCTTGGCCCACAGCAGCTCGCGCGGGAATCCGGCATCGCGCCAGGCCAACAGCGCTCCGGTGAGCGCGAAGGGCAGAGCGAACACCGAGTGCTCGAACTTGATCATTTCGAGCGTCAGGCGAATCCGTTTAAGAAACTTCGGCAATCAGCTACTATTCTAGTGTGGTAAAGCTTCTCCCCGTATTTGCGGCAGCGTTTTTGTTCCTGTGTGCCTGCGGTCCCAAGCCAGCCGACGTCGAGGATCTGAACAGCACCGAGATCACCTTCCCCAATGGCAAGACCGTGGTCGCCGAGACCATGCTGCGGGATATCGACCAGATGCGCGGCATGATGTTTCGCGACTCGTTAGCCAAGGATCGCGGCATGCTGTTCGTGCATCCCAAGGAAGAGAACGTTCCCTACTGGATGTATCAGGTCCGCATTCCGCTGGATATTATCTGGATGGATCACCAGCGGCGGATTGTCGAGATCTCGGCGAACACGCCAGCTTGTACGTCCAAGTCGGCGCGCGAGTGCCCCAGCTACGGCGGGCATGAGAAGGCTCGCTATGTGTTGGAGCTGGCCGGCGGCGGCGCAGCGATGTACGGCCTTAAAGTCGGGGATGCGCTGAGTTTCTGATTCGCGTTCATTTGCGTTTATTCGCGGCGATTGCTAAATACTCCCGGACGGCCTCATCCAGGGACGGCATCGGCGCGAGCCCCAGAGCCTCGATCCTCGAATTGCTCAGTGCCGAGTACTTGGGCCGCCGCGCGGAGGTGCGAAATTCGCGCTCGTTGGTGGGTTTGAGCGGCGGATTCAGACCGGCGGCCGCGAAGATTTTGGCCGCCCAGTCGAACCAGGAGATGGGCGTGCCGCCGCCGATGTGAAAAATCCCATGCGCGCCGCGTTCCACCAGGTCGGCGGTACGCCCGGCCAGAGCGGGCGCGTAGGTGGGCGACGCCACATGATCCTCCACCACGCGGATGGGGTTGTTCTGGGCGGCCAGCCGCAGCATCAACTCCACGAAATTGCCCCGCGCGGTATCCATCCCCCCGGGTCCGAAAACGCCTGAGGTGCGGATGATCAGCGGTGCGTCCAGATAGGCTTGCGCGTACAGCTCGCCGGCGAGCTTTGAAACCGCGTAGGCCCCCAATGGCCGGGTCGGATCTTCTTCGCGATACGCGCGGCCGGCCTGACCGTCGAACACGTAATCGGTGGAGAAATGCACCAGTTGCGCGTCGGAATTCCGGCAGGCGACGGCCAGATTGCGCACCGCCAGCGCGTTCACCTGGAATGCCGCCAGGGGTTCCGTCTCGGCCACGTCAACCTGGTTATACGCCGCGGCGTTCAGGACCACGGCCGGATCGCACGCGGCAACGGAACGCTCGACGACCGCGGCATCGGTGATATCGACAGTGGAGCGATCGAAGCAGGCGACTTCGTACCCGCGCGCGGTGAATTCGGACTTCAGCTCCACGCCGAGCTGGCCCCGGCTGCCAAACAACGCGACTCGTTTCACGTATTCGCCGGCGTCACTTTATCGCCAGTTCAGGGCTGCCCATAGAAGCAGCCCGACTGCGCCCGGAAGCAGCAGTTCCGGCCAGTTCCGGCGCAGGAAGCGAGCCAGAGGCCGCAAGGTCTTCGGCGCCGGCTCCCCGGCTGGGGTGGGAGCCATCGATGTCGCCAGCCGCGTGCGAAGGGCCGAGGGCAAGCCCTGCAAGGCGCGCAGGATTTCATTCCGGCCGCGCCGGTCGGCGATCAGGATGGTGGCGGAATTAAAGCCGTTCGTGGATTCTTCCAGCTCTTTCCGCAGGCGCTGGGGAATTTCGCTGACCGATCCGTACACCCGGGTCCGGCCGCCCTTGGCGATGAAGATGGTGGAAGTTTTTACGGTCACGCGGTGCATCGCCGTTTCACTCGGCCCCTCAATTCTCAGCTGGGATCGCCTTGGCGACCCGTTCCAGCGGCCCGGCAGGCTTAGCCGGTACGCGAACCACGGTGTCCACCGCGGCATTCTTGAGGGTCACTTCGATGAATCCCAGCGCAGCTTTTGAAAGAGCCTTGTCCTTCCTATAGATTAACGCAAGCTGCCGCACCATGGGCTCGGGACCGAGTGAAACCGCGGCCAATTTTCCGGAGGCTACTTCGTCGCGGCAATGTGTTCCGGCCAGGAAGCTGATCCCCAGTCCGGCCAGGACGAAGCGCTTGATCATCTCCGTGGAGTCCAGTTCCATGGACGAATTGATGTCGTCTTCCACCGGCTCGAGCCACACGGAAAGGCGCCGGCGCGTCGCGCCAGTCTTGGGCATCAGCAGCGGAAAACCGAGCAGGTCGCTGGGCAGAATAGAGGGTTTGTGCGCCAGTGGATGCGTGGCCGGCATCAGCGCTTTGATTTCGTCGGAGTGAATCTTGACCACCTGCAGACGCTTCTCGGCTACCGGCAACTGGGTGATGCCGAAATCCGCCTGGTTGTCGAGTACGGCCTCCACCACGCGCGCGCCATAGGAACGGTCCACCTGGATCTGCACGTTGGGAAACTGCTTCTTGAACTCGGAAAACACCAGCGGCAGGACGTAGATACAAGTGGCTTCGTTGGCCGCGATCAGCAATTCTCCGCGCGGTACGCGTTCCAGCTCATTGATCAAATCCTGGGCGCGCCGCCGCAGCCCAAGAATCTGCTCGGAAAATTCGGCGAAAATATGCCCGGCGGGAGTGATGGCGATCTTGGTCCCCAGCCGCTCAAACAGCGGAGCGTTGAGTTCCTGCTCCAGTTGCCGGACTTGAGCGCTCACGGCCGGCTGAGTGCGAAAACACGACTGGGCCGCTTTGGAGAAGCTCTTCAGCCGGACGATCTCCAAAAATGTGTGGAGCTGATCGAGGTCCATTCCCGTTGCTTACCGCTATACTAGCATTGCATGCGCGCCGCGTTGGGCCGAAGAGATTTTAGGTGCTCAGGCACGTTGGCGATACTGGCTTTGGCTCAGCAAACCCTGGCTGCTCAAGGTGTTGCGAATGTCCTGCTGGTTGTGAACGATGCTTCGCGGCTATCGCGCGAAACCGGGCAGTACTACGCCAGCCGGCGCGGTGTTCCACCCAGGAATATCTGCCACATCCGGACTGCGGAGACGGAGGAGGTCGAACGGGCACGGTACGACCGGGAAATCGCCGGCGCCATCGGCGCGTGTCTGACACAAAAGCAGCTCACCGAACAGATTCTGTACATCGTAACGACCGGAGGCATTCCGCTCAAGATCCCCGGAAGTGATGGAATGGCAGGGGACTCCGCCTCGGTGGATAGCGAGCTGACGCTGCTGTACTCCGACCTGAAACAGGGGACAGCACACCCCATCGCGGGCCCGCTGCTCAACCCTTTTTTTGGCCGTCGTGACGCGAAATTCGCGCATCCCCAGTTTCCCATGTACCTGGTGACGCGTCTCGAGGCCTATGACCTGGAGGGTGTCAAGGCCATCATCGATCGCAGCCTGCACGCTGCCAATCAGGGGAAATTTGTGATCGATATGAAATCGCCTGAGCCCCAGGAGGGAGATTCCTGGCTCCGCCAAGCCGCCAACCTCTTGCCCAAGGACCGGGTGATCTTCGACGATTCGGAAAAAGTGATCTATGACCAGACCGGAGTGATCGCATATGCGGGCTGGGGCTCGAACGATCCTAACCGGCATCGCCGTTTTTTGGGGTTTCACTGGCTTCCGGGAGCGATCGCGACTGAGTTCGTCTCCACCAACGCCCGCACGTTTCAAAAACCTCCGGATAGCTGGACCATTGGCAGTTGGTCGCAGAAGCAGCTCTGGTTTGCCGGCGCGCCGCAAACGCTCACAGCGGATTATCTGCGCGAAGGCGCTACTGCCGCTACGGGTCACGTGTACGAACCTTATCTCGCCATGACTCCGCATCCCGAGTATCTGTTGCCGGCGTATTATTCCGGCCGTAACCTGGCGGAGAGTTACTACATGTCGATCCGCGCGCTGAGCTGGCAGAACATTGTGATCGGAGATCCGCTATGCTCGCTTGGTCCGCCCGGCCGCTGACCGTGACATTTGAACCGTTCAAAGCTCTGTTCCGGAATCCGCACTTGGCCACCATCGCCGGAAATTTCTGGCGTCGTCCCGAGAGTGAGCAGCAATGGCCGGTGGAAACGGTAGTTTATGAGACGGAACCCAACGTTCGCGTACTGATTCATTCGCAGCGCCCCACTGGAGATCCCAAAGGGGAGTTGATCCTGGTGCACGGGCTGGAGGGATCGAGCGCCTCCGGCTACGCCCGCAGCATGGTCCATGCCGCTCTTGAGCGGGGCTGGGTGACTCATCGGTTCAACATGCGCGGGTGCGGGGGCGCCGACGATCTGGCCGTGACCGGATATCACGCTGGCCAGACCAGCGATCTGCTGGCATTTCTGGAATCGCGCCGCCGGACCAGTTCTTTGCCGATTTTCCTGATCGGCTTTTCGCTGGGCGGAAATGTGGCCCTCAAACTGGCGGGTGAGCTCGGCGAGAGCGCCCAGGAGCTATTGACCGGGGTGTGCGCCGTCTCGACGCCGATCGATCTGGCAGCGTGCGTCGCGGCGCTAGGCCGGCCCCAAAACTTCATCTATCAAAACCGGTTCCTGGATCGGCTGAAAGATCGCATCCGGCGTAAGAATCGCCTCTCCCCAGACGTCTACTCTTTGGAACACTTGCCGAAGATCAAAACCATCGAGGATTTCGACGATCACTACACCGCGCGGCTGTTTGGCTTTGGCACGGCGGCAAACTATTTTCGGACCCAATCGGCGAATCAGTTCCTCGAAGGCATCCGCGTACCGACTCTGTTGATCCAGTCCAAGGACGACCCTCTGATTCCCTTTCGGGTTTTTGACCATCCGGCGATTCGCAGCAACCCGTACCTGACCCTGCTGGCGGTGGAGCACGGCGGCCATTTAGGGTTCCTTGCGCGCGGGAAAGCCCGATTCTGGCTGGATTCGACGGTTCTGGACTGGGCGGAAGGGAACTTGCCCGCTCCGAACCACGTATTCTAGGAACACACGTGAAATCCAATGCTTCCTTTCTCGAGGCCGCCCGCGTCGCGCTGGATTCTCTCCGTGGCAGTAAGCTGCGGAGCTTCCTGACTCTGTTGGGCATTATCCTGTCCACCACGACGCTGATTTCGGTCATGTCGGTGATCCACGGGATGGACACGGTGGTGGCCACCAGCGCCTCCAGCATGGGCACGGAAGGGTTCCGGGTGGTGCGCTTCGCTTTTATCGGTAACTGGGATCCCAAGAAGTTCCTGGACTACCAGCGCAAGAATCCTGAGCTGTCCCTGGAAGAATACAATTTCCTGAAAAGCCGGGTCACTTTGGTGAAGGAGATGAGCCCGTCCTCCCAGCGCAGCGTCAAAGTGACCTTTCAAGGCGACCTGGTGGATGGGGTCGCGCTGATTTCCTTCAACTCGACCGGCGCTTCTCTAAGCAATACCGAGATCGATACCGGCCGTATGTTTACGGAGACCGAAGATAACCGCCATATGGAAGTGGTGGTGCTGGGCGCGGATCTGAAAAACCGCTTCTTCCCGAATGTGGACCCCATTGGAAAGACCGTTCAGATCGATGGGCGCCCGTTTCAAGTGATTGGAGTGGCCAAGTCCAAGGGAAGCGTATTCGGGCAGTCCCAAGACAATTTTGTATCTATTCCTATCCAGACTCACGTCAAGATTTACGGGTCCAGGACCGGCCTGCAATACAATCTCTCGGCGATCGACAAGGACCGGATGGCGGAAGCGGAAGACGAGGTTCGCGTGCTGTTGCGCGCCTACCGGCACTTGCATCCGGACCAGGACGATACGTTCATGATTATTTCCTCGGATACGCTGATCGCTGCGTGGAACAGCTTGACGGGCGCCATCTCCGCGGCCGCCATCGGCATTGTCAGCGTGTTCATGGTGGTGGGCGGCGTCGTCATCATGAACATCATGCTGGCGGTGGTGAGCGAGCGGACGCGCGAAATCGGTGTGCGGAAGAGCGTGGGCGCGCGCCGCCAGGACATCCTGAACCAGTTTCTGGTGGAATCGTGCACGCTGGCGGGTATCGGAGGATTAATCGGCGTCACCCTTTCCTGGCTGATCGCGCTGATTGTCCGCAACACCACGCTGGTTCCCATGGAGACTCCCCTCAACGGCGTGATCATCGGGGTGACGCTGTCGGTGGCCGTGGGGCTGTTCTTCGGAATCTATCCAGCGCGGCGGGCGTCCCGTTTGGATCCGATCGTGGCTTTGCGCTCGGAAAGTTAGCTCTCTCATGAACCTGCTGATATCGGTGATTGGCCTGGCGCTCGCGACGCTCCGCGAGAACAAGATGCGTTCCTTCCTCACGCTGCTGGGCGTGATGATCGGAACCGGGACCATCATCGGCGTGGGATCCATCCTGACCGGCCTGGACGGCGCGGTGACCGGCGCGATCCGGAGTTTGGGGACCAACACCGCGATTGTCATGAAAGTCGGACCCACCTTCGGCGGCGGGCGCACGCCGGAGCAGCGTATGCGCCGTCCGCTTACCTACGAGAATGCCCAGGCCATCGCCGAGCGCTGCCCGGCAGTGGAACACGTGAGCCCGATTCTGCAGCCGCCCAACGGCATTCTACGAGCGCGTTATAAGAGCAACGACGCGTTTCAGCTGAATATGTTCGGCACCTCCGAGTATTTCGCCACGGCAGGCCAGGCCGACCTGATGGCGGGCCGCTTTTTCACCGATGCCGAAGACCGGCATCGGATGCCCGTGGCGGTAATCGGCCAGGACATCTACAAGCAGCTCTTCGGCCATGAAGACGCGCTGGGGAAAACCATCCTGGTGGCGGGCCACGAACTGCAGGTGATCGGCGTGATGAATCCTCCCGCCACGGCTCTGCCGGGCCAGAGCGACAATCGCGTGATCGTCCCGTACTTCACCATGCACAAGGTGTTTCCTACCGCGCAAGAGCACCAGCTGATGGTGCAAGCCAAGGACGGGCAACTGCCCGCGGCCATCGACCAGATGCGCTCCGTGCTGCGGCAGGAACGGCGCGTGCCTTTAAACAAGCCCGACAGCTTCGACATCTCGACCGCGGACCAGCTGGTGGACCAGTTCCGGTCCGTAACGTCGGTGGTGGCTCTGGTGATGGTGGTGCTCAGCTCCATCGGGCTGCTGGTGGGCGGTATCGGCGTGATGAACATCATGCTGGTGTCGGTGACCGAGCGCACGCGCGAAATCGGAGTGCGTAAGGCCATCGGCGCGCGCCGGGGCGATATCATCCTTCAGTTCCTGACCGAGGCCGTGGTGCTCACCGGACTGGGCGGGCTGATCGGCATGCTATTCGGCTGGTCGGTCTCGATGGTCACGCACTTCTTTCTGCCGAATCTGCCGACGCTGGTGCCGCTGTGGGCCGTGTTGCTGGGGATCGTGGTCAGCGTCGGCATCGGCGTGTTCTTCGGCATCTGGCCGGCCAGCAAGGCCGCGCGCCTGGATCCGGTGGAAGCGCTGCGGTACGAGTAAGCGCGACGGCCTGTGTAGCAAGAGCTGCGACAATAGCAAGAAGAGGCGTTATGTCGATTAAGCTACGGTCGGACCATCGCCCTACGCCTTCCGCGTTGGGTCGCCAAAATGCTCACTAGTTTTCTGACGGCGTAGGATCGATAGAGTCGATCAGGACTATCTTTACTGGACCCTTGGTCTTCTTCACGGCTAATCCCAACTGATCGCGAAGTGCAGTGGGCAGCAAGGGGAATCCAACTCCGGTGTCGGCCGGGGCACCATATCCAGGGTCGAAATCTAGCTGAAAATCGAATGTGCCACTTAGTCCTGTTTTATCCACGACAGGAGCGTGCAGGATACCCTCGATCCGCTCCGCTAGCGGCTGGATTGGAACATCGCTTCCCAAAACGCGCCAATGATCGCGTCTCCCGGTCGCTAACACCTGGCCTGGGACAGGGGCCAATCCAACAAGGCCATCCGGACCGACTCGCGCGTTTCGTGCGGCGCTCGGGACGGGTTTGGCCTCGTCGGAGCTCTCCACATGGGACTTAAGCTTGTGGCCGCCAGAAAAAACGGACAACTCATAAACATCGCCTTCCCGCGTCTCCTCGTGTGATTTGAGATTGTACCTTTTCGCGAGGAGGTTTCGGAGAAGCGCTCTGTACTCCGCAGGCGAAGTCCCCGCCGGCACGATCGCTCTCACGTTAACGAAGTTGGTCCACTCTATCTTGGCCTCTAGATTGGGAATACGAAAGGCTTCTGAGTCCGCGAAGCCAAACGCTTCAAGCACCAACAACTGCAACGGCTGACACTCATACACAACGCGCAGAGGGTTCTCCGTTCCCGGTCCGCCTCGGCGTCCCGATTGGACGTTCTGGCACTCCTGTTCGAGCCGCTTTTGATCAACGACCTTGATCGAGGCGACCTCAAACTCTTGCGCCCAAAGCGCGCCCGATACAGCTGCTAGCCCTAGCGCACATACGAACGATTTCATTACTCTCTAATGCTGACACACCCTCCCCATGAGTTCAACGCGATGCATTGATGCGTCCGCGCACCAACGTCGGTCTCGTCCAGCATTGTGATTTCGACAAATCCAGATTCGTGGTTGCTAGACCGTAGCCCTTCCTTAGCCACGATAGGTTGAATGAGACTATTTCTCTCGCGCCTCCGAAACTGTGTTCGCCAATTCCAGAGCGCGCGCCCTCACACCCCGCAGGTCGAGCTTGCCGGTGCCCAGCACGGGCAGCTCATCCACGTGATGGATGTTCTCCAGCTTGGGCAGCCACAGCTTGGGCAGATCGGTCTCGGACAGACGCCGCCACAGCTCCTCGGGCGTGATCGCCGGATCGGTATAGAGCACGGCGAGCCTCTCACCCTTGCGCTCGTCGGGCAGCCCGGTCACGGCGCACGGCGCGGCGGTTCCAGACGCGTCCTGGCAGGCCTTGCCGATCATATCTTCGATCAACAAGTGCGGCACCATCTCGCCGCCAATTTTACTGAAGCGCGATAGCCGGTCGGTGATCGCCACGAACCCGTCTTCGTCGACCTTGGCCATGTCGCCGGTGATGTACCAGCCGTCGTGAAAGACTTGCGCGGTCCGCTCGGGCTGATTGAGGTAGCCGATCATCCGGTTGGGACCCTTTACCAGCAGCATGCCTTCCTGGCCGGGCGGAAGTTGCTCCATCGTTTCGGGATCCACGATTCGCACCGCCACTCCGGGGATCGGCAGTCCCACGGTTCCGTGCTTCGTTCCGATTTGATTTTCTTTACTCTCCCGGAAACCCGGCGTGTTCACCGCCACCACCGGAGACATTTCAGTCATGCCGTAGCCTTCCAGCAGATCGATTCCGAAGGTTTCCTCGAACTCCTTGCGCAGCGGCTCGCGAAGTTTCTCCGCGCCCACCACCACGAAGCGCAGCGAAGCGAACTGTTCCTTGGTGCACTTGCGCATATACGTCCCGCAAAACGTGGGCGTCGACAGCAGGAACGTGCCTTTGTACTTGTGGATCAGCTCGCCGATGACCTTTGCGTCGGTCGGATTGGGATGATAAACTACGCCGCCGCCGGTGAACAGCGGCAGCCAGATGGTGGCCATGAAGCCGAAGGAGTGAAACAGCGGCAGGACCCCGATGATGCGGTCGCGTTCATCGAGAGAGAAGACCTGCAGCACCGCGTCGACGTTCGTCGCCAGGTTGAAATGCGAGAGCAGGATGCCTTTCGGCACGCCTGTACTGCCGCTCGAAAAAATCACCGTGGCCAGGCCGCCGGGATCGCCCTTGGGCGTCAGCCAGGCGGTGGGCGCGATCCGCGCTTTCACCAGCGCCCAGAGCTTCGCGGCTTTGCCGATCGACGCCAAAATATCTTCGAGATACACCGCGCCTTCCGGAGCTTCGAGCTTGGCCTTCGCCAGGAAAACCTTGGAGGTGATGACGGTCCGGATCTCGCACTGGGCCGCGGCGTACGCCATCGACTCTTTGCCGCCCGTGAAATTCAGGTTTACCGGAACTTTGCCAGCCAGCGAGACCCCCAGGTTCGCCAGTGCTCCGCCCACGGTGGCCGGCAGCAGCAACCCGATCATCTTGTCTGAGTCCGCCCTTCGGCGGACCTCTGCCGCGAGGAGTACGGCCGCGGTCAGCGCCCGGCCGTAGGTCAGCTCGCGGCCGGTGGAATCGGCCATGGCGAACTTGCTCCAGTGGCGGCGAGCCAGGCGAACGAAGCGCGCAGGCAGCGTCACACTCGATTCCCGCGTCAGTTGGGCAGCCTCGCTTCCCAGTTCCTGCACGGCTTGGCGAGCGGCCCAAGCGGCAGCCGGCTTTGGTAGAGGGGCGCCGAAGGACACCGTGACCGGGTAGGGCCAACGGTGCGGTGTCTTCCCGAAAAACTGTCCGCCCGCGAAGCTGAAAATACTGTGCCACACCCGGTCGAGATGAACCGGGATCGCCGGGACGTCCAGTCCCTCGAGGATCTTCTCCATCCCGCGCTTAAAAGGCAGCAGATTGCCGGTGCGCGTGACCGATCCTTCGGCAAAGATGCAGACCACGTGCCCGGCCTCCAGCTCTCGCCGGGCGGATTGGATCGCGGCGATCATCGCACGCGGTCCGCCCAGGTCCACCGGAATGGTCCGGAGCGCGCGGAGCGCCCCGCGGAGCGCCCAATGGTTGTAATAAGGGCGCCAGATCACGAACCTCACATGGCGATGCCGCGCGGCCCATCCGACCAGAAAGCCGTCCATCAGGGAGACGTGGTTGGACACCAGCAGAGCGCCGCCCTGGGCGGGAACGTTGGCGGCGCCCAGCACCCGGACGCGATATAAAGCCAGGATCAGGCAACGTATGGCGAAGCGCACCAATCCCAGCGGGATTCCAGCAGTGACCAGCGGTATCACAGGAATAGTGTAAGCCGGGAACCCTCAAATGTTGAACCGCGGCCCTGTGGCGGTTATCCTCTAGGTTGGCTCCTTGAGAGCCATTCGCGCGCAGAGGGGAATGAGGAAACCGTGAATTTGATTGGCAGAATCTGCCCGCTATTCGTGTGTTCGATATTGGCCGCGCAGCAGCAGCCGGCCGCGCCGCAGCCGCAGGCCGCTCCCGCGCAGACGCCACCGGTGCAGACACCACCTGTGCAGGCGACGAGTCCCTCCGCTCAGGTGCAGCAGCCTGAGAATATCGAAAACATGTTTTCGATCGGATTTTTTGACTGGGTAGCCACCGGCGCAAGCACCTCGCTGCACGCCGGAAACCAGGCTATTTTGCCTCCCCCCCACGATCTGACCCTTCCGGGGAAGCCGTATCGGGCCTACGGCGTGTTGGTCACGCTGCCGATGAAGGGATCGTCACGTCTGGAATTCTCCTATACGACGCTCAACGTCAACGGGAAACTCCTTGCCCCCACCGATCTGGGCTTGTTCGGTGGAACCATCGCGCAGGGCGAGCCCCTGTCGACCAGTTACAGCCTGCGCCATCTCAAGCTGTCCTATAACTTTCTGACGTTTCCGAATCCGCCGGATGCCAAACTCCGGATCAAGACGCTGTGGGAGTTTCAATACATACAGGTCAAGCCCACGGTGACGGCGACCGTCACGGCTCCGGGCCAGCCGCTGGCGGATAGCCAGCGGATCATGCTGCCGGCCGTGGGTTTGGGCATTGAGTACGTGATGTCCAGGCACTTCCGATTGGAGATGCGGGGATCCGGAATGATCATCCCGCGCCGCTCGACCATCGCGGACGCGGAAGGAAACGCAATCGTCCGCGTGCGCAGTCTCGAATTCTTCGTGGGCGGGAAATTCCTGCACTTCAAGACTACCTCCAACAGCGATACCTATATCAGCGGAACGCTGTGGGGGCCGGACGCCGGCGTGCGATGGGTGTTCAAATAGCGCAGCGAACGCTTTAGATCGCGCAGCGCGCTAGGATCCAGATTTTTTCCCAGGCGGGGACACGGACCCGCTCCCGCAGCACCTCATATCCCGAATTCGAGATGCGCTCCAGCAAACGCGAGTAAATCCCGATCAGGGCTTTGAGCGAGGCGCGGCTGCGGCTGTCGACCATATCCATCAGAGGCTCGGATTCCTGGTAGTACGCTCGCGCTCGTTCCGCCTCGAATGCCAGCAGGCTGCGCAAGGCCGGTGAAAGTGCGGCGCCGGCCAGTTCTTTGGGGTCCACGCCAAAGCGTTCCAGGTCTTCTTCGGGCAGGTAGACGCGTCCATGTTCGGCGTCCTCGCGCACATCCCGGAGGATGTTGGTGAGTTGGAACGCCACGCCGCACCGTTCGGCCAACTGGAGCGCCCGGGGATCGTTGAAACCGAAAATGTGAATGATGGTCAGACCCACTACGCTCGCGACGTGGTAGCAATAGTCGTACAGCTCCTGAAACGTCTGGATGTGGCGGGGCTCCAGATCCGAGCTGACGCCGCGAATCATATCGCGGAAGTATTCGTGCGGAATGCGGTAGCGCGCGACCGCATCGGAGAACGCCGGCCACACGGGATGTTCGCGGGCCGTGCCAGCCAACGCGGAATCGAGATCGGCCTGCCAACGCGCGATGGCCCCGGCGCGGTCGCTCACGCCTTCCGCATCGCTGAGGTCGTCGCAGTAGCGCATGAACGCGTAAATCGCGCACATGGCCTGGCGCTGCGGCCGCGAGAGCAGCAGGAAGGAATAATAGAAGTTCTTGGCCTGGGTGCGCGCCACCCGCTCACAGAAGGCGTAGGACTCGTCGAGCGTCATTTTAGGCTGCCCGGGAAAATGTCCGCCGCGTGAGAGCGCCCAGCAGCAATCCTACGCGCTCCAGCTTGGAAATGGCCGGTCTGGACCTGAGGACGTCGTAGTCCTGGGCCTCGATTTTGTCCAAGACCCGCAGTCCGCCGCGACTGAACAGTTCCAGATCGATCGCCAGCCGCCGGTCGACCGAATCCGCGAGCGGCAGTCCTTTCACAAAAAGGGCGCGCGTGACGTTCACCGCCTCCCGCATGGCCGCGCGAAAGCGTGGATCGAACTTGCGCGCGAACAGCGCCTCGAGCGGGTACCCCTGGGCATCCAGCAAATCCAGCGGCAAGTATACGCGATCTTTTTCGAGATCCACCGTGACGTCCTGCCAGAAGTTGGCCAGCTGCAGCGCCGTGCAGGTGGCGTCGGAAAGCGCCTGCCGCTCCGCGTCGCGATATCCGCACAGTCCCAGCACCAGCCGGCCCACCGGATTGGCGGAGTAGCGGCAGTACTGGAATAGCTCCTCGAAGTTGCGGTAGCGTGTCACCGTCTGGTCCTGCTCGAAAGCGCGGATCAGATCGTCGAAGAGCTGAATCGGCAGGGAGAATTCGCGAACCGTGCCCGCCAGCGCCACCAGCACAGGATGCCGGGCTTCGCCAGCGCACATCGCGTGCAGCTCGCTGCGCCACCACGCCAGCAATCGAAGGCTTTCGGCCGCAGAGCCGATCTCGTCGCCCAGATCGTCGGCCCAGCGGCAGAACGAATAGACGTTGTAGAAATCCTGGTGCAGGCGCTTGGGCAGCAGCAGGCTCACCACGTGAAAATTTTCGTAGTGATGCGTCGCCAGCCAGCGCGTGTATTCCCGCGACTCCTCCGGCGACCAGACGCGGTTCATCGCTTCCGCGGATGCCAGGAATTGAGTGGGATAGAGGTACGTAGAGGAACCTCCTCTACGGAATGATGGCGGTCTTGAGGTGGCCGTTGTGGCTCATCAGATGCTGCATCACTTCCAGCAAATTCGAAAGCGGCTCGACGCGATTCACGAAATCGCGCGCGGTCACGCGGCCCCGGCTGATGATCTCCAAGGCTTGGCGGATCAGGGCGGGCGTGTGATGGAAGCTGGCCTTAAGTGTAAGTTCCGAGTAATGAAGCAGGCCGGCATCCACCGGCACGTCGGTGCCTTCCGGACAGCCGCCGAAGAAATTCACCACGCCGCCGCGGCGCAGGAGCTTGATGGCCAGTTGCCAGACCTCGGGCAATCCCACCGCTTCGATGACGATATCGGCGCCTCGTCCGCCGGTCAGTCTGTGGACGGGCGTGATGACGTCGGAGCCTTCCTCGTTCAGGACCACCTCATCCGCGCCCATTCCGGCCGCGCGATCGAGCTGCGAACGCCGGCGTCCGATGGCGATGACGCGGGCGTTGTAGACGGTCTTGGCCAGGCGCACGAACATCATGCCGATGGGTCCCAGTCCGATGACCGCCACGGTATCGCCGGGCTTAACGCCGCTCTCTTCCAGGCCGCGCATCACGCACGCCAGCGGCTCCACCAGCGCGGCGTCCTGATAGCTGACGTGTGCCGGGATCCCGTGCATGTTCTTGGAGACGATCCGGTTCGGAATGCGGATGTACTCGGCGTACGCTCCGTTGTTGAACAGCAGGTCTTCGCAGAGGTTTTCCTGGCCGCGCTCACAGTAATAGCAGGCGCCGCAAGGAGCCGAATTCGCGGCCACCACACGCTGGCCCACGTGGAAGCCCGAGACGTCGCTTCCCACCGCCGCCACGTCTCCCGCCAATTCGTGGCCGAATAACGCGGGTGGCCGGATCATTTTCGCGTGATAGCCCCGGCGGAACACTTTGACGTCGGTCCCGCAGGTCAGCGCCGCGCGAACGCGCACCAGCACGTCTCCGCGATCCAGTTTCGGAACCTGCACTCGTTCGATGCGGAGCTGCTCCTTGCCATACAGCACGGCCGCGCTCATCCGCTGGGTATCAGGGCTCATTTTTGTGGCTGGACTACTACCTTTAACGATACCTCATCCGGGTGCAAAGCGCGCTCAATGCCGAGGTGAATGTCATTTAATGGAACGCGGTGCGTGATCAAATCCTCCACCGCCAGAGCGCCGCTGAAAACCAGGTCCGCCGACTCCTTCTGGAGATCCACCGACGCGCTATACGACCCGAAGATCGCGCGTTCCCCTACGCAGATGTCCGCGCCGGACACCTCGATGCGCTCCTGGTGCGAAGTTTGGGCGAATAGAAGGATGCGCGCGCCCGGCCGGGAGCACGCCACGGCCTGCTGGACGATCCCTGGAGCCGAAGCCGCTACGACCACCAGGTCGGCGCCACGGCCGCCGGTCATGCTCTTCACTCTGGCATCCAGGTCTTCATCGCGCGGGTTGAAGGCCTCTTCCACGCCGAAGCTGAGCGCCAGCCCGCGGCGGCTGGTCATGGTATCGGTGACGATCACACGCGCGCCCGTCCGCACCGCCATCATGGTGAAAATCAGACCGATGGGGCCCTGTCCCAGCACCGCTACGACATCTTCCGGCTGAGGATCGACTTGCTTGAATCCCTTGAGGCAGGTGTTCACCGGCTCGACAAAACAGGCCTGATCGAAAGTCACGCCGTCCGGAATTTTTTCCACGCCGCGCTCGACGATCCAGTCCATGACGCGCACGTATTGCGCGAAGCCGCCGCCGGCGGGTTCGAATCCCGCGGTCACACCGACCTTCTTGTAGACCGGGCATTGCGCAAATAGCTTGCGCCGGCAATAGAAGCATGCGCCGCAGGGAATGTGATGAAACACCACCACCCGGTCGCCGGGATGAAACCGGTGGACGCCGGAGCCAACGGCCGCTACCACGCCCGCGGTTTCGTGGCCGTAAACCCGGGGCGGCTCCAGCAAGTCATAAGCGATCTTCTTCAGATCCGTGTGGCAGATGCCGCATGTTTCCACCCGGATCAGGATCTCCCCCGGTCCGATCTCCGGAACAGAAATTGCTTCCACCTCTACACGTCCGGAGCCGCGATACACCGCCGCCCTCATGGTTGCTGCCGCCTCCGGCAACGTGAGTACCGGACTTCCGGCGATACTAGTTTTCGCAGTTTGCAAGAAACTCTCCTAACCGTTCGGCGGCCCGGCGGCAGTTGCGGTCCAGCCGAACCAGCTTGGGCAACACCGTGAATGGACGCCCCAGTGCTGCCAGCGCAATGCGGGTTCGGTCAAAACGCCCGTCCGCATCGCGATATCGATTGAAATCCAGCGGCAGATCCTCCCCAGCGACATCGGATACCACGCGGACACAGCCGAACGGTACATCCCACTCCCGCGCCTTTTGGGCGACTGCGGCCGATTCCATCTCGACCACCGCAGCCCCCGTGGCTGACCGCAAATCACCCTTTTCCCGGGCCGTGAACGCAACTCGGTCTAGGGAGACCACGTCGCCCCGCACAAACGACGCTCCTAACCCTTTTGGAACTTCACCCGATACGACGATATCACCAATCTGTAGCGCGGGGTCAAGCGCCCCGCAGAAGCCGATACTCAGGATCCGGTCCACGTCGTGTTTCCCGTCATGCTTCCCGTCATTCCTTCGATCCAGGGCGCGCTCCACCAGCCTTGGTCCCGGGCCGTTGGCGATCAACAACCAGCGGCTATTCTTCCAGACAGCCTCCCGCGAAAACGCGGCTCCCTGCCAGGGCAGTGCGCGAACGCCGCCCGCGCGCTTTAGGATTCCCTCAAACTCGCGTGCCTCCGCCGCAACCAGGAGCCAGGTCGTCATTTCTGTGTCCACGCCGTCAGCAGTACCCGTTCTCCTGAAACCAGACTACAGCGCGACGCAGGGCATCCGCCGCAGGACCCGGAGAATACCCCAGCGTCCTCGCAGCCTTGTCGTGACGCACCCACATCTTTTTTTTCGACATCCGAACGGCGTCCAGAGGCGCGCGCGGTTCTTTCCCGGTCACTCCCGCCCAGGCCGTGGATGCGACTCCCGCTGCGTAGGCAACGGCGTAGGGAATCTGCACCCTGGGCGCTCTCCGCCCGAGAATGCCGGCCAGCGTCTCCAGAATCTGCTGGAGCGTCAGGTTCTCCGAGCCCAGGATGTAGCGTTCTCCCGGCGTGCCGCGCTCGCACGCAGCCAGATGCCCGCACGCGATGTCCCGCACGTCCACCACGTTGAGGCCCGTGTCCACAAACGCCGGAATCGCCCCGCGCACGAAATCGACGACAATTTTGCCGGTAGGCGTGGGCTTGAAGTCGTGATCGCCGACCGGCGCCGTGGGGTTCACGATCACCACCGGAAAACCCTCTTCCGCGAATTCCATGGCCACCTGCTCGGCCAGGAACTTCGAACGCTTGTAGGGACCCTGCATGTCACTTAGAAACGCCTCACTCCGCTCGTCTTCGATGCCGTCAGGAGTGTTCATGCCGATGCATCCCACCGTGCTGGTGTATACGAATCGCTCGACTCCGGCACGGCGAGCCGCTTCGAGCATGGCCCGGGTGCCTTCGACGTTCGACCGGTACATCTCGTGAGGCTCGCGCGTCCACAAACGGTAATCCGCGGCCACGTGGAAGACCACCCCGCAGCCCTCTACGGCGCGCTCCAGCGATGCGGGATCGCGCAAGTCGCCTTGAACAACCTGGGCTTCGGACAGCTCACGAAGCCTCGCCGGATCGCGCGCCAGAGCACGTACGGTATGGCCGCATTCGAGCAACGCGCGGGCGACGTGCCAGCCGACGAAGCCGGTGGCTCCGGTGACGAGCGTCGGTTTCACAAAAACGTCAGCCCAGCAGCCAGCTCAGCGTCTTGAATGGGTCGCTGAGCTTGGCGTTGATTCCGTAAGCCGAGGAAGGCTCGTAGCCGCAGTGCACCATGCACTGATCGCAGCGCGGGTCGTTACCGGAGCCGTAATTTTCCCAGGGCGTCTTGGTCATGAGTTCCTCGAAGGTCTCATGGTGCGCGTCGGTGATCAGATAACACGGGCCTTTCCAGCCTTTGACGTTGTAGGTCGGATTGCCCCAGGCGGTGCAGGGAAGATCGCGATCGCCCTTGAGGAAGTCCATGTACACCGGCGAGGAAACCAGCGGGAAGCGCTTGGCGATCTTGTCGATGTTCTTGAACTTCTCGTAGATGTCCTCGCGCGTCATGAAGATTTCCTGATCGTTCACCGAGGAATATCCATACGCCGGCGAAATCGTGTGCCCGTCGACCTTGAACTGTGCCAGGAACGTGTACAGTTCCTCGATCTCGTTCATGTCGGTTTCGCGATAGACCGTGGTGTTGGTGAACACCTTGAATCCGTTTTCCTTGGCGACGCGGATCCCTTCAATCGCGGCTTTGAACACACCCGGACGTTCCACCGCCAGGTCGTGGTTCTTCTCCATGCCATCCAGATGAACGTTCAGGACCAGGCCGGCGTGAGGCGTGAATTCCTTCAGCCGTTTGGTGATGAACATTCCATTGGTGCACAGCTGGATATATTTACTGCGCTTGACCAGGATCTCCGTGCAGAGTTGCGGCAGTTCCGGATAGAGGAAGGGCTCGCCGCCGCAGATCGAAACCATGGGCGCGCCGCATTCATCCACCGCGGTCAGGCATTGTTCCAGCGTCAGCCGCGAGCTGATGGAGGTTTCGTATTCGCGAATACGTCCGCAGCCGGTGCAGGTGAGGTTGCAGGCATGCAGCGGCTCCAGCATCATCACCAGCGGAAAACGCTTACTCAGCATCGGATGCGGCTTGCGATCCGCGCGAGCCGACGGAATCTGTGCGTGCACGATGCGGAAGGGGTTCTTCGCATCCTCGGTGTGGCCTAGGTTCTTCTGCCACTCGGGGCGCGGCCGCAGCTTGTTCTTGGCGATGTAGGTCGCCATGCTGGCCGCCTGCGTAATGGGAAATCTCATGACTGGGTTGCTCCTCTGGCTTTGCGGTAGGCTGCCAGTGCTAGAACCGGGAACGAATGCCGGTAAAGATGATATTGCAGATAAAAGACACCGGGGAATCCGGTGCCCGTGGACAAATCCTCGTCCCAGCCGCCTTCGCTGCGCTGGGTTTCGATCAGGTACTCGACGCCCTTGTGAAGGCTGCTGCTGGTGGTATCGCCACCGGCGATCAGCCCGAGCACCGCCCAAGCTGTTTGAGAAGGCGTGCTGTGGTCAGGCGTGTAGGTGTGGTTGTTGTAGCTGGCGCAGCTTTCGCCCCAGCCACCATCGGCGTTCTGGATGGAGCGCAGCCATTCTCCGGCGCGCAGGATGTAGGCTTCCCGGTCGCTTTCGCCCGAGGCTTGCGCTCCGCGCAGCGCCAGGTAGGTGCCGTAAATGTAATCGACGCCCCACCGTCCGTACCAGCTTCCGTCGGATTCCTGGGTCCGCTTGAGGAACGCGACCCCGCGCTGCACGGCCTCATGGCGATTCGCGACGCCGCACGCAGCCAGGGCCTCCAGCACGCGTCCGGTGATGTCCGGACAGGTCGGGTCCAGCATCGCATTATGATCCGCAAAAGGCACGCTGCTCAGGAAATTCCAGTTATTGTCCACATCGAACGCGGCCCAGCCGCCGTCGGAGCCTTGCATCGCCAGGAGCCAGGCAATCGCCCGTTTGCGAGCGGCCTTCTGCGCTTCCGGATCGGAAGCAACGGATTGCGAAAGGGCCAGCAGCACCTGCGCGGTGTCGTCGATATCGGGATACCACTCGTTGGCGAATTCGAAATACCAGCCCGAAGGTTCGACGTTCGGCCGCTTGATGCTCCAGTCGCCCTTGTGCCGCACTTCTTTCGAGAGCAGCCAGTCGGCCGCGGGTGTCAGCGCATGCGCCGGCAGGCATCCCGATTCGCCCAAAACGTGCACCGCGATGGCCGTGTCCCAGACCGGCGAATAGCAGGGTTGGAAGAAGAAACCGCGATGATCGTCGATCATCAGGTTCATGAATTGGCGCGTGGCTTCCTGAACGTCGGGATGGTCCGGCGGATACCCAAGCAGGTCCAACGCCATCACCACGTACATCATCGAGGGATAGATGGCGCCTAACCCATCGGAGTGGCGCGTTCGCGCGAGAATCCATTGCTCGGCGCGGCGGATGGCGCGGGTTCGCAGACTACGCGATCCGTGCCGTTCCCACAATTTCAGCATCCGGTCCGCGATAAAGAAGAAATTGCCCCAGCTCAGGATCTTCTCGCGATCCACGAAGGCCAGCGGCACACCCGGCACAAACAGTTCCTCGACCGTGAATCCCGCGGGCACCGGCCGGCGCGGATTCAGGGAGTGCAGGATCGAGAGCGGCGTCACGATCGCGCGCGTCCAGGAAGACATTTCGTAGATCACGTTCCCGAACAGGTTCAGCTCGGGAGGAATCGATGGGGTATGCTCGCGCGGATACAGGCCGAACAGGCTAAGGTTGATCTTGACGTAGCTGTTGGCCGCTTGCAGGCCGCCGAGCGCCAAAATACGCTCCCTCAGGCGAACCATGCTGGTGCCGATGCTCGTATCATGAGTCTCGATCCCCGCCAGTTTCAGCGCGACGTACGCCTTAATGCTGGCGCTGACTTCGGAGGGACCTTTTTCGTAAATGCTAAATCCGCCATCGGGCAACTGGCGGGCCAGAATGGACCGGACGGCTTTGTGGATCAGCCCGCGCGTGGGCGGGTTCCACACTCCATTTTGGGGCGGATGACGCCACAGCTCCAGCAAAACGAAATCGGATTCGAGCGTGGTGTCGGCGGTCAGTTCGCCGCACCAATAGCCCTCGCCGGCCCGCCTGCTCAGCAGGTATTCGGCGGCGCGGCGCAACGTCTCCGACGACGCTGGCAACAGGGTGTCCGCGATTTGCAGACTAGGGCTGCTCATACCCGGGCAACAGTTTGTAATTGCACCGTACGCGTCAGCTCGGCAGGCAGGTTGAAGCGCACGTCCTCTTCTTTCACTTCCATCTCTTCCAGTTGGGCGAAACCCCTTTGCTGGAGAAATTCGACCAGTTTCTCGACCAGATTTTCGGGTGCCGATGCACCGGCCGTTACCGCTACGGTCTTAATATTGTCCAGCCACGCTTGCTGGACCTCGGTCAGATCGTCCACCAGGTACGCCGGCACGCCCATCTTTTCGCAAACCTCCACCAAACGGCGCGAATTGGAGCTATTCTGCGAACCCACTACCAGAAGCAGCTCGCACAGCGGAACTACCGCTTTTACAGCTACTTGCCGGTTTTCGGTGGCATAGCAGATATCCTGCGCGGCCGGTCCCTGAATCTTGGGGAACTTCTCTTTGAGACGCACCACAATGTCCCGGGTTTCATCCAGACTCAAGGTGGTCTGGGTAATGAAGGAAACGCGCTCCGGATCGGAAACCTCCAGGCGGTCCACATCCGCCACCGTCGATACCAGCGCGGTCGACTGGGGAGCCTCCCCCAGCGTGCCGATCACCTCGTCGTGATCCTTGTGGCCGATGAGAACGATGGTGTAGCCCTGCCGCGCGAACTTCACGGCTTCCAGGTGGACTTTAGTGACCAGGGGGCAGGTCGCGTCGATCACCTTGAGGCTGCGCTGGCGTGCCTGGGTCCGGACTTCGGGCGAGACCCCATGCGCGCTGAAGATCACTCGGGCGCCGGTCGGTACTTCCTCCAGCTCCTCGACGAAGATGGCCCCTAACGCCCGAAGCTCCTCAACCACGTGGCGGTTGTGGACGATTTCCTTCCGCACATAGATGGGGGCTCCGTACATGTTCAAGGCGATCTTCACCACGTCGATCGCGCGCACCACTCCGGCGCAGAAGCCTCGTGGCCGCAACAAGATAATCTTCTTCCCTGCTGCGGACATAGGGGTAGGCATAGGAGTTCCCATTATAACAATTCAGCTTCAAACGTTTGGAAAGCTGCTGAAAAAAGGGGAAGACTACGCTGTCCCCCTCTGTAAGCTCCTGACTTCGCGTACAAACTTGGGAGTGGATAGAGCGGTCTGTCCACTTTTTCAGCAACCTCATCATGCCATCCGAAACCACTCTGGCTCCCGGATACCGCGGAGTTCATCGGCGCTCCGGCCCGGGCCGAGCCCGCTCCCTTGCGCTGGCAGATGACCGTTGTGGGTCTGCGAAGCCTGGGCAAGAGATAGAGAAGTGGGACTCGCATTCTGAAAAGAGAGTAAGCTATTATTCAACCCCTATGACAAATCGACCCGTGCTGAACTTGGCTGTGTCTTTTCTCATCCTCGGACTGGTCCCCGCGCTTGCGGATACCCAGATCATCCCGCAGGTGGCCGATGGCGCCGGCTGGTCGACGACGATTGTGCTGGCCAATAAGACGACAACCACGCAGACGGTCGCGCTGAGCTTCCACATGGATACGTCGGGCGGCGCGACGATGCCCTGGACATTGCAATTTCTCGAAGGTGGTTCCCAGTCCAGCGTCAGCCTCGCCGCCGGTTCGACGCTTTTTCTCCACACTCCCGGCACCTCGGGTACGCTTTCACAGGGTTGGGGACAGGTTGACGCCGCCGCTGGAGTAACGACCTACGCGATCTTCACGCAGCGCGTGCCCGGAACGCCGGCCCAGGACGGAACCGCGCCTGCCGTTTCGGCGTCCAGCCGCATCCTGGTCCCGTTTGACAACACCTCCGGTTTGGTCTCCGCTTTCGCCGTGGCGAATCCGAACAACGCCGCCGAAACCGTTCAAGCCAACGTTCAAACGTCGGACGGCATTTCTTCAAGCACTCTGGCGACTCTTCCCGCCAACGGACAGATGACCTTCCTCCCGAACGCAATTCCGGGGACCGCCGGCAGGAGCGGATTGGCCGAGTTCTACGTTGCGTCCGGATCGATCGCCATCATTGCGTTGCGGGCGAATGGGATCGCTTTCACCGCCGCGCCCGTGTATTTGCAGACCGGAAATCCGATCATCGGCGCTCCCAACACTATGCAAACCCCCTCGCCTCAGACTCAGGTAATCCCGCAGGTTGCCGACGGCGCAGGCTGGGCGACCACGATTGTCCTGACCAACACCACGACAGGCGACCTGCCGGTCACCTTGAATTTCAACCAGGCCGTCCCGAACGGAGTTGGCGTTACGCAGCCCTGGAGTCCGCCCTTTCAACCGAGCGTGTCATCGAGTTTCACCGTTCCCGCGGGTTCGTCGATTTTTTTGCGCACCCCCGGTAACGCGCCGGCGCTCTCGCAGGGTTGGGCGGAACTGGTCGCCGATCCACGGGTCACGGGCTACGCGATCTTCACCCAGCGGTCGGGAGGCCGTGCGCAGGATTCGACCGCTCCCGCAGTCTTGGCGTCAAGCCGGATTCTGGTCCCGTTTGATAACACACCCGGCTTGGTCACGGCGATTGCGCTGGTGAACCCGAACGCGTCGGCCGAAACCGTATCGGTCAACTTCCGGACATCGGATGGCAGCACGAGCACCGCCGCGGCGCTGAACCTGCCAGCAGAAGGGCAGATCACGTTCC
>Ga0209483_1000024_pt1 | contig 185539 bp, 180 predicted proteins | sample NGEPerA_FD_184508 | JGI IMG/M metagenome (GOLD analysis project Ga0209483, IMG submission 184508) | Arctic peat soil microbial communities from the Barrow Environmental Observatory site, Barrow, Alaska, USA - NGEE PermafrostL2-A... | ecosystem: Environmental > Terrestrial > Soil > Wetlands >... | reverse complement strand
GAGATTGTTGACCGACGTTTAAGTCCCGCCTCCTGCATCGCATATCCGTCGTACAAATGCCTCTACCGTCGATCGCAATCGGCGGGCCATTTCCTATGTCGAAGGGCGTTGCCAGCAATCATGAGAGCGGATCGAATCCAATGCTTGGTGCCCGCGCCTGACGGCGGCGATGATCTTGTCCGGGTCTGCGGTCCATGTGAAGGGCCTTGGCATCTGGTTTGTCTCGGCAACGAAGCGGTTGATGGTGGCCTGGAGGTCGACGACGGATCGAAAGACCCCGCGCTTTAATCGTCGTTTGGACAGTTTGGCGAAGAAGCCTTCGACCGCGTTGAGCCACGAACACGAGGTCGGCGTGAAGTGGAACGTGAAGCGCTCATGACGGTCGCAGCGACCGGGTCGACATTTATACTCCGCCTCCGCTACTTCGGAGGCTTGCATAGCACGAAAACACCTGTCCTTCCTCCCATAGAGTAGGATAGCCATCAGATCAGATCGGAGGATTCGTGCGGAGAGTTCTGAAATACATCTGTATAGCTGTCGGCGTTTCTGTGCTGCTTGCCGTACTCGGGGGTGGACTTGTCTATGCGATGATGCAGCACTTCTATCCTGCACCGCCGCGCGCCGATTACAGCACACCCAGGAATGCGCTCGAGGCACAACGTCAGGATATTGACTATCTTTCAAAGTTGGTCGCGATGGACCGCTCCTATTCACCGCAGACGCGCGCGGAGGCAGAAAAGTATATGGCGGCTCTGGCGCGATCGAAGACCGTTCTGCCTCGGTCCAATTTTCGCACAGCCGTGATGGAGATCGCAGCGCTCGCCGACAACGGGCATACGCACGCGGGTTATGATCCGGGCGCCGAGCCCCTGGAGTTGCCGGTGCGCGTTGCCGCCTTCTCGGATGGCCTTTACGTGATGCACACAACCAAGCCTTATGCTGGTCTTCTTGGCGGCAGAGTCGTCTCGATCGATGGACACACGATCGACGCTGTGATGGCTCGGCTGGAACGGCTACGTGGTGGCTCCGCGCAGTGGCGCAAACTCTATGCCGAATTCTACATGAGTTGGTTGGATGTGCTGGTCGGTGTTGGCATTGCGCCGAACATGCACCTCTCGACGTGGACAGTCACATCACCTTCGGGGGCAAGCATCACGCGCGCGCTGATGCCTTACCTGCCTGACAAAGACGAGCCTTTCATATTCATCAAGCGCATTTATTCTAGCGCACCGCTCAACGGTTTGGGCCGCGATTGGGTCGCGTTCAGGCCGGATCGTCCTCAACCGATCGCGTTCTCCGATTTCGACACACCGTTCCGCCGATTTCGCCTGCCGCACACCTGCGTTATGGTTGTCCAAATCAAGACGAGCGAGGATGAAGGTCAAAGTCGCATCAAGGATTTCCTCGCTGCGACGAAAACCGACATGCGTGCGAACGAGCCTTGCCAACTCATCTTCGACGACCGGTTCAACGATGGCGGCGATTACACCAACCTTGCAGGTTTTGCCGCAGACCTACCGAACTTGGTCAAACCGAATGGGCGTATCTATCTCCTGGTCTCGCCGATCACGTTCTCGGCCGGTATTACCACTGCGGCGTTCATCAAACAGGCCGGTGGGAACCGCGTGACAATACTCGGTGAACCGGTGGGTGACCGGTTGGCATTCTTCGCGGAAGGCGGACGCGGCTGTCTACCGAACTATCATCTGTGTATGAGCTATGAGACCGGCAAACACGATTACGCCCATCCCTGCACGAATTGGGACACATGTTTCTGGCTGAACTGGTTCTTCCCGGTGCGTGTGAAAACGCTGGAACCGGACGAAATAGTCTCAATGAGTTTCGCCGATTGGCGGCAGGGACGTGATCCGGTATTCGAACGAGCTGTGGCTTTAGCGAACGCGGGCCGCGAGGCGCGTTCGAACTAAACGAAGTGCGCTTGCGGCATCGATAATCATCCGTGGAACGCGCGAGCTTAGAGGCTGTCAAGAAAATCGGGGGCAGGTAAGAAGGGGCGGCTGCAGCCGCCCCTTCTGCTTGGCCTACATCAATGCGGCGTGTCGGTTTGGTCGGTCTGGTCCGGCTTCTTATGTTTGCCAGGCTTCTCGTCTGCCGGCTTGTTAGGCGTTGCGACAGCCGCTGGAACACGATCCCCATGCGTTGTCGCCGGAGCGTTCGCAGCAGGGCGTGGTCCCGTCATGCCGTTATCGAGTGGTGGCGGGCTAGCCTGAGGCGGCGTATGTATCATTCGGTCGCGCCGTGTTTCGCTCGGCATGGTGTCCGTGTGGACGGAGCCATTGGCTGCGCCGGCGGGTGACGTGGCCGGGGTCGAAAACGGCGAAGAACCCGGCGCTGTCATGCCATTCGAATCAGAACCGCGACGACCGCGCATCTGCGGGCCGTTGGCATCAGGGGCGTTCATTCCGCCTGAACTGTCAGTGCCGGTGGGTGGTGCGGGATTGGCGTTGACTGGCTCATTGCGACGACGCATCTCCTCGCCGCGCGTCTGTTGCGGGTTGGATGGGAGCGCCGTGGAAGCGCCCGGCATTGGCTGGACAGCGACCGGCGGCGCCGCAGTATTTGGATTTCCTGGACTCATGCGATCGCGCATGCGTCTGTCGAGGGGCACCACGCCGGCATTATTGCCAGCTGGGCTCGACATCCCCTTGTCGGCCGGCTTGGGCAATGCTGGCGTTACCTGACCACCACCTGGAGCATTGTTGTCACGACGCATATTCTGCTCGCGAGCCTTCATGCGCTCCGTCGGAGTTTCTTTAACCGGCTTTCCGTTTGGCGTTGTTGGCGGCGTTGGGCCTGGAGACATCCCTGGACTTAAACCGACGTTGGACGTCGAACCTGCACCCATTGCAGGATTCGGACGCATTGGGGTCAGCGCCAACGGAGCCTTCGTCACGGTATCGCGCGTGAACAGATGCGTCGGCGTCTGCCCGTTGTGCATGAAGGGCTTCGCGGACAGCGACTGCACGATTTGCGCGGTGGGCTTGGGCGCACTTCCGAGTTGTCCCGTTCCGCGCGGATTTTCGGAGCGCATGCGCATCTGCACCTGACGCCCAGTGTCAATCTGCGTGACGAATGTTGGCCTTCTAATCACGTCCGCGGCACGAACGGGCTGGATGCGATGGCCACCGGCCCGCTCCACCACTTGTACATCGACACTGCGGTTGACGACATAGTTGTTCACGATCGTGTAGTTCGTGACGTTTTTCGTATCATGAATGATCGTTGTGTAGTTATTCCGCGGCGCTTGGTAGGCGCGGTAATCGCGCGCATCGATATGACCGGTTCCGACGAACACCCAGTTGGATGCAAAGCGGTCTTGACCATAGTCGCGCCCATACCAGCGCGAATAGCCGTAATAGTCGTTTTCATGGCCGAAGTTCAGCGAGATCCCGAAATCTCTTGAGCTGATCGCAAAACCAGCGCGTGGGCCGCCGTTCAGGAATTCTTCGTCCGGCGGCATCGGCATCCAGCCGGTGTACTGGCCATTCGAGCGCCAGATCACCCAACCCGGGCTCCAAACGTAGCCCGGTATCCACAGCCAGCCATCGTCCGGATCGTTGACCCAGCGTCCATAGTGGAATGGGATGTCGCCCCAATCGTAGTTAGAAACCCAATACCAGCCATATTCGCCGGTGTACGCCCAATGTCCGTTCGTGCCATAGGGATGAAAATCATTCGGCACATCCTGCGGCACCCACACTTCACCCCAACGGTCGCTATAAACCCAGTCGCCATAACGTGATAGTTCATGGTGAAACGAATTGAAACTGACAGAGAAATCAGCTTGTGCGTTGGCGGGTGCGAGAACTGCACCCACCGCGGCACTTGAAAGCAGAATAACTGTCGCGCAGATAGCTGACGAGAACCGACTTTTCATTTTTGGATTGCTCCCCGAGAACCGAAAACGGAACGCCGAACAGAACACAAACGCATCCGTGAGGATGCCGTTCCATAGCTATACCAAAATGTAACAGAGTCGTTTCCGCGCATGTAGCCGTTTTCGTTTCGTCACTTTCATCGAGCGACTGCGCTCAATCCCTCGGGTTTTGCCAGTTTAACGCTTGGGTCGTCTGATTGATTCTTGTCGTCACCGCGCGATCAACGCAATTGCTTGGGACCGTGAGAGTGTCAAATTGGGTCGTCGGATTTTGTGCCCGTGAGCCTTATGAACCAGTCGGCGCAACCAGATCTGTAGAACTATCGGTTTATGCGTCGGCGCGCTGCGGCTTTCAGTCAGTAGAGCCAGGGGATGAGACGGGCAGTTTGTTTGGCGTAGGCCTTATATTCCGGGAAGGTATCCGCCAAAATCTCCTCCTCATAGATCATGCGATATAGCTGACAGCAAAATTGAAGCATCAATACCGCCAATACCCACACAGAGCTGCATTGCAGGGCGACGCCGACAACGGCGATTTGTTCGCCGACATAGAGCGGATGGCGAACGAGAGAATAAGGACCGCCGGTCACGAGCTTGCGGCTTTCGGGCATGATGCTGATAGAGCGGCCCAGCCAGAGCAGAGAATAGATCGCGAATGCCATGCCGAATATGATGAGGAACGCGGACAAGACGGTCACGAACGGTGTGCTTATGGAGGTTGGTAGGATTTGCGCGCCGATACCGACATAACATCCAAAGAACGCGATAACTCGTTTCGAAATACTTCGTTGCTTTTTGATGGGCGTTCGCCGGACTACCATCAGCGCGGTAAGAAGAACAGCAAAGAGAAATCGTGTTAACCGCGATAAGAGATCGATCGTGGCGAGCGGCGCGATGCTGGCCAGATTCATCTGAACGATGTCGTGCGCGATGCTGCCCGATTGATAGGAGAGGCCGATGATATACCAGATGACCAGCGGCGATGCAGCAAGCAGATCATATGTCTTGGGTTTGCGACCAAAAATTCTGACCGAACCCAGCACGGATGACGCAGAAATTGTTGTGCTCATTGTCACAAATTAGCGAAAAGATATTAACGCATTGGAAATCCCAGCCCTCCGAGGAAAGCTGCAGGATTTATTCTAGCCATGAGTATCCCTGCGGGTGGGGTTCAGCGGATTGTTATGAGCTACGGTTGTTGAACGAACACGGCGTCACGGGATTGGTTCAAGAGCCGACGCGCCGCATGAAGGTTGCCCAACGAATAATGAAGGTTGTTCGTGAACGTGTGTCGATAGCGCTCGTTGGATCGGCACTCTAGTGGGTGGCGGAGCATCTTGTAGACAAAGGTCTCGATCACGCGATGGGGCTCTTGAGATCGCTTGTTCTGCGTTTCTGACCCTCATACAGATGTGTTTTTGCGTTCCCGATGTGGTATAATGCGATTATGACGAAAACGCTCCAAAAGTCGCCAATTCGCTCCAAGCAGTTCACGCTTGGCCGCCAGGGCTTTGCGAAGATCAGCGCCGTCGAGGGGCTTATCCTGTCGGATGCAATGGAAGCGGAGTTTCGCGAATTCGACCGAAAGGCACTCACGCCGAAAGAGCGCCGAGCAATCATCGCCAAGAAGTACGGGAAGGTCGTTCGATAGGCGCGATGTACGACGCAGAAGTCGATCCGTATTGTTATCCCGGCACCGCCGTCCTCAAGAATATCCCCGGCATACGCGTTCAGGCAGAACTCGATACATTCGAACTACTCGCGTCCGCGCAGCGCGCGGACGAGCCGCTTCCCTCGGGCCGTCTCAACTCCCCGCACTACCAATCGATCCATCGGCACCTGTTCCAGGATGTGTATGCGTGGGCGGGAACGTTCCGCACGGTCCGTATCGGCAAAGAAGGAAGCGCCTTCTGCTATCCCGAACATATCAAGCGCGAAATGACGGCGCTCTTTGCGGACTTGAAGAGCAAGCGATACCTCTCGGGATTGCCGTCCAACGCCTTTGCCCGCGAGGCTGCCGAATTCCTCGCGACCCTTAACGCTATTCATCCCTTCCGCGAAGGCAATGGCCGGGCGCAGACGACATTTTTTGCGCTCCTTGCACAGAGGGCAGGCCATCCGCTCAACCTTGACAGGCTTGAGGCGAAACCGTTCATGCGGGCGATGATCGCGAGCTTTCGGGGCAACACGCAGTTGCTCGCGGGTGAGATACGGCGGCTCATGGGGCGCGATCTAAATAGTCGCTGGTGAAGGATTCACACACGCATCTCGAAAAGGCATTTTCCCGATTGTTACCGGTGAGAATCTGTCGTCGCTATTTTTTTAGAACCCTTAAGGCGTTCAAGGCGACCTCAATGGTATTTCGCCGGATTTGGAGTTCTCGCGTCGATTTATCGATAGCCTCAATGCGGTTGCTTAGCGCTTTTTCCCTCTTTGCTCCAATGAAGAGCTTTACCGATTCACGCACGAGTTTTTTTCGCTGGTTATGCAGCTCTGTTATTTCCTTTTGGGTGTTCTGCAGTTCAGCTTCCAATTCGCTTTTTTTTAGCGTCGGTTCTGCTTCCGGCGATGCAACGATTTCTGGTCTCGATCTATCAGTGTGGCCGTGAGAGAGTTCAGGGTGTCCCATAAGAGTATGGCTACATCGTAGCATCCTTACTAGGCGTAATTGAAATTACTGTGGACAACGCAACGTGATGCGAGAGAGAGATTATTCAAACCAATGCACATGCTCCGTTTCGATCTTTGAGAGCAGTTTGTCTCGCTGTTGCTCAAGGTTCGCCATCGTATCGCCGCCGCCCTTGTTGGCGTCCAGTATCAGATAGAGCACGTTACCAATCAGAAGCTTTGCTGGAAGCATCTGTCGTCCGATTCGATACGAAAATACCAGGCTCAGCCCACCCAAAACAATTTCTCCTAGAGAGATCAACAAATTGGTACTCGAAATTAGAGCCCATATAGAATTCGGTTCACCACCGTTCATTGAAATCAGGCCGAAGAGGCCGCCAATACCAAACAAGATCGCCATCGCACCTCCTAGGCTTCCGTATGCGAAGACCCGTTTTGTCTTCGTATATAGGCGGAAAATGTAGTAAACCTGAATCGCCGAATTGAGGGGTTCATTGCCACTGATGTCCCATTTTTGAAGTTCCTTCCAATCCTCGCGAATGCGCTGCGCATGCTCGTAGAAGAGCCAAAGAAACAACACGCCAAACATTATGAGAAAGGTAAATCGAGTGACATTGTGACTTTGAAATGTCGTCTGCAGCTTCAGGCCGAAGGCAGATAAGTACACAATTAAGAGTGCTAACCCGATGAACCAAAGGCCGCGAAGGAATCGACGGCGACGGCCCCCCGTGTCTTTTGTCGTTGACTGTGTCTCTTGTGGCATGAATCTCTTTCCCGCTATCCTTTCATCTAACACGCCGGTTTTTCGATGCCGGGTTCCTTCCGAAATAGGCTTTGTAGAATTTGATCCCCCTCAGGTCTCGCTTTTCCCAATCTTTTTTGAGTTCAAGAAGATTCAAATAGCGCGACGGGTGCACTTTTTGTTTGGCCAGCATGTAGGGCATAAAAATGTCCGCCGTCTTTAGAAACGGCGCGCCGAGCAGTTGAAATGCAACGTCCTCGTCCGCGACTCCTGCATGTATTGCGAGAGCCAAGTTTTCGAAGTTGCCAAGCAAGATTCGCAGGTCGTCTTCTATGTTTGGGTATTGCTCTTTCGCGCGCTCAACCTCTTCGACCGTCACCGGCTGCTCGCGGTTATCGACGCCGCCGAACGCTTTTTCAATCGCCCTCCGCGACTCTCGATAGGGCCAGTTGCGCGAGATGGAGTAGTCAAGAGCGTTTGCGCGGGTAGCGAGTTCGTATTGAAAGTTGTGGGTGTTGCGTGCAGCGCTTAGTTGACGCGCCGCGATGAGCGCGCTCATGCTCGCAATCAGAGCGCTCGCGACGACTACGAACAATGAAGGTGAATCGAATAGCGATCCAAATGTCCGATGTATTTCTTGCAGGAAGTCCATCGCTCGCCCCCGAGACATGACCACTACAACGTAAAGTAGGCTACTTCATGGGCGCGGTGCTGCAAAATACGGCGGAAGTGTGGTTAATGCCGCTAAGCCGTCGAACCTATCGCGCGTCCATGAAGTGTGCGGCAGAACTGGACTTGCGCGAAGCGTCAACGAAGTCAGGGCCATAGCATACTGCGCCCCGTTGAACGGTTATGAATGTTTCGGGATTCGTGTGATGCCCTCTTAGGAACGGCCATGCTGCGGCGGGTAGCCTGTGTCGCACATGGCGCCGATTGCTTTCCAACAAGGCATGTTCGGACTCCGTGCGGTGCAATCCTTCAGCGCATACACTGTCTTTGTATGAAAGCCGCGATCTTGTACCCGGCGATGCTTTGCGAATACTATCGTCCTTCTGTGCCCGTGCGAGTACCATTCTCACCTGGGGCTCCTCTATGAAACTCCTTCTCCGTCGTTCAGAGCGCTCAAGCGTGCTCGGCAAACTCATATTCATTCTCGACGTTCGGGCTGAACTCTCTGATGAGGAGAAAGCGTGGATCACCAAATACCGGATGGGCGCGCTTCAACTGTATTCGAAGAAGCCAAAGCCGGATTTCGATCCGGCGACTATCGGCGTCACGGGCGTCGGTCTGCTTCTGCTCCATCACGCCATGAATATCAGCGTGACCGTGAACGATCTCATGAACGGCAAGCGCATCGAGTGCAAAGATATCATCGAGATGCTCGCGGCGGAAGATCAAGTGAAGGAAGCCGCCAAAGCGTTTGGAGCGGTCTTGCGTTCGGCCTCGCAGTTTGACGGCGAAGAAGTCATCGCTATTTGATCTATGCCATCAAACAACTTTCTCAGCTTCTTTAGCCGCGGCACCAAGACCCGTGAACTCCATGAGACGCGCGCCTCGTGGGCGCGTGTTGAACGGCTCTGGGGTGCTTCTCCGCTCGCTGCGCTCGATATCGAGGAGACGGCGGCAGAGATAGTGCGCGGGGCGATGGCGAAGGCAGAGCGTATTCCCGCTTCGCCGGTCATAGCCGCCTTGTGCGAGGCGACGGAAGCGCTCTTGCGGGCAGAGTCCATAACGGAAATCGAACCGCTCTGGCGTGTCATCGAAAGCAAAATGGAAGTCGCGGTCGAGTTTCGCGAAATGATACGCCGCCGTACTCGCTGGGTATCAGAATACGAAAGCGTACGGCGCGTGTTCGACGCTCGGCTTGGAAGCGCGTATCGCGAATTCGTGCAAACGCTACCCGAAGCATGCTTCACGGAATGGGACGATGACGGGCAGGACACATTCGACGTGCCGCTTATCGATCTTCTGGACGAGCCCGCTGCCGCGATCCAGCGCCTGATCGAATTCCCGTATGCCGACAACGCGCTCAAGCTCGATCTGTTTGCGGAACTGCGGAGCGTCTTCGGCCCGAACATGCTGAACGCCTCCGGCGTCTCTCCCACCGCCAGCTACACCCGCGACCGTGAACCGCCGATCATCGTGCCGACAGACCAGAAGGACAAAAGCGCTCGCGAACTGTCCGACCTGTATCTAACAGGAACACCATTTGCGACGCTCCTGCAACTGCCGATTCCATTCAGCGTGCCCGAGGAAGTGCGTTTTGAACACTGCCACATTATCGGTGGGACCGGTCATGGCAAGACGCAGCTTCTCCAGAGAATGATCTATTCCGACCTTGTCGCTTCCCAGTACGACCGACGTTCGGTCGTAGTCATTGATAGCCAGGGCGACCTCATAAGGAAACTCTCTGAATTGGAACTTTTCTCGCCATACGTTGGCGGAGGTCTCGGGGAGCGCCTAGTGCTTATCGATCCTTCGGACGTTCTGCATCCCGTAGCGTTGAACCTGTTCGACGCGCATCTTGATCGCCTCAAAGACTATGACCCGGCTGATCGCGAGCGCGTATTGAATGGCGTCGTCGAACTCTATGAGACATTCTTCGACGCCCTTCTCGGTGCGGAACTCACGCAGCGCCAGGATGTAGTATTCCGTTATCTCGCGCGCCTCATGCTCACCATTCCCGGCGCGACGATCCACACGCTTATGGAGATCATGGAGGACGGCAGGCGGTTCAAGCCACACATGGATAAACTCGAAGGGTCAGCAAAGCGTTTTTTTGAAACCGAATTCTTCAGCCCGTCATTTTCGGCAACGAAAAGTCAAATCCTCAAGCGTCTTTGGGGAGTGCTTTCGACGCCTGCGTTTGAACGCATGTTCACGCAAAAAGAAAATAAGCTGGACCTCTTCCAGGCCCTCAATGAGGGCAAAATAATTCTCGTGAATACCGCAAAAGACCTGCTCAAGGATGAGGGAAGCCAACTCTTCGGTCGCTTCTTCATCGGTATGCTGGCGCAAGCTGCGCTTGAGCGTTCAACAATTCGCGAATCGGAGCGCACACCCACCTTTGTTTATGTGGACGAAGCCCATGAGTATTTTGATGATCGGATCGAAACCATATTGGGGCAAGCGAGGAAATATCGCGTGAGCCTCACGCTCTCACATCAAACGCTCGATCAATTGTCAGTGCGCCTGCGCTCCGCACTGCTCACCAATACCAGTATGAAGTGCGTGGGAGGCGTGTCGGCCAAAGATGCGCGCGTGCTTGCAGAAGAGTTGCACACGACGCCAGAATTCATTGATGGCATGAGACGCAGAGGGCCGAAGACAGAGTTTGCCGTTTGGGTGAAGCATCACACACCGAGCGCAATTCGGCTTTCTGTGCCGCTCGGTTTTCTGGAACGCCAGCACACCCTGGACGACGAGGACTATGAGGTTCTTTTGGAGCGCAATCGCAAACGGTATTGCGGGACACTTTCCGAAGTGCCGATGCAGCCGGAGCCGCGCACCGAAATAGAACCGCCGACGGCTGTTGAGCCGTCGGCGCAACCGACGCGGGACGCACGAGCGAAGCCGCCCGACCCGTTGCCAGATACCGAACGGCATAGCGCACCGCCCGAGCCTGCGCCATCCGCCAATGGTGCCGATGGCGAATTTGCAAACAGGGACATTTCGTCCCGACCGATTCGCACTGACACTTCTTCGCCCCAGGCTGGGGCGAAGGCCACGCGCGAAGGCCACGGGTTAGGAAAAGGCGGGCCTAAACATCGCTACCTGCAAACCTTGGTGAAGGGGTTAGCGGAGAGTGCGGGCCTCAAAGCCACAATCGAAGCGACCTTGCCGGATGGTAGCGGACAGGTGGACGTGCTTATCGAACGCAACGGGGTCGTGGCCGCCGTTGAGATTTCCGTCTCCACGCCGGTTGAACACGAGCGAGAGAATGTCCGCAAATGCCTCAGAGTGGGGTATCCGCGACTTGCCGTCGTTCTCGCCAAGTCAAAGACGACACAGGCGAGGTATGCAGCAACCCTCCTTGAGGGCCTTTCGGATGACGAGCGCGGGCGGGTATCGATCCTCACACCTGAAGATATACCGGGATACATTGCCTCCCTCGCGCTCCCGCCAGCGCCAACTGAGAGGATGGTCAAAGGATACAAGCTCAAGGGTACACATACCCCGACCACGCCCGAGGAGGCGCGGGCGCACCGTGAGGCGGTTGCCAAGGTGATCGCCCGGTCTCTCGGACGCCGGGACGCCTAACGAGGCGTCTCCCCGTTTTGGGGATAGGGGTCATACCCGAGGAACGCACGGACGCTCACACGCTTCGAGAGACCAGGGATTTTCCGTCCCGACTCCCAGCTACAAAGGCTCCCGGGGCTCACACCAAGTCGTTTTGCCGCCTCTCTCTGGGACAATCCCAATTCGAGTCGCCGCTTGCGCAAATGCTCCGCTATCGTCTTAGGATGCTTGGGAATTTGGGAGGGTCGCGCTGCCATGAGGCAGAGCGGCACCTGTGGTCTTAACAGGGCAACGCTTCCGGAGGGTGGAACAGGCGTCCAAATAACATCGTTCAAATTGCGCGAGCCTGTCGCCAGCATCACCAATCGGTCGAAGCCCAGTGCGACGCCGCTGGACGGCGGCATATGCGCCAGCGCCAGCAGCAATTCTTCGTCGATCGGATAGCGCTCGCCATAGACGCGCTCCTTCTCGGCCATCTCCAGTTCAAACCGCTTGCGCTGCTCGAACGGATCGATCAACTCGCCGAAGCCGTTCGCCAGTTCCACGCCGCAAACATAGAGTTCGAAACGCTCGGCGACGCGCGGATCGTGTTCGGTCGCCCGCGCCAGCGCCGCTTCGCAACGCGGATATTCGTACAGCACCGTCGGCGCGCCGATGCCAAGCTTCGGCTCGACGCGCGCCACCAGAATTTTTGAGAAGATGTCTGCCCAGCTGTCGTTCTCGACCACATCGAAGCCGCCGCGTTTGGCGGCATAGGCCAGCGCGGCGCGGTCGCCGATACCGGTGGCCGATAACGTCTTCAGCAGATCGATGCCGGCGTGATGGATGAAGGCTTCGCCGACGGTGAGCTTCTGCGCCTCGGCGCGCGGGTCGCAATCGTGGCCGCGATGCGAAAACTGTTGTAGCTCGGTCACTTCGGCGGCCAGCTGCAGCACATACAGGCTGTCTCCCATGACATGCTCATAGATCTCGTTGGCGCGATACCATTCCAGCATGGTGAATTCCGGTGCGTGCGTGTCCGTGCGCTCGCGATTGCGGAACACGCGCGCGAAATCGAAGATGCGCGTCTCGCCCGCCGCCAGCAATTTCTTGGACGCAAATTCCGGCGAGGTGTGCAGATAAAGCGTGCGCCTGTCGCCGCCAGTTTCAATCAGTTCCGTCGCAAAAGCATGCACATGCGCCTCGTTGCCGGGCGAAACGGCGAGCGCCCCGCATTCCACTTCAGTGAAACCCTGCTCCTCGAAATGGGCGCGCAGCCGCGTCTTGATGCGCCCGCGCGCCAGAAGCGCGGGCCTGCGGTCGGCATGGATATGGGGCGTCCACCATTGGCTCATGTTCGTCGCTCTTGGCCCCTCCGGCCTACCCTGCTATAGGCCGCGCGGCTCATCCGGCAAGAGGTTCTTCGTGGTTTCGGTAATGGCAAGCAATGTGCGCAAAGGCAATGTCATCGAGAAGGATGGCAAGCTTTATATCGTGCTGACGGCGGAGAACATTCATCCGGGCAAGGGCACGCCGGTCACCCAGCTCGAAATGCGCCGCATCAGCGACGGGGTGAAGATCAACGAGCGCTGCAAGACAACCGACAGCCTGGAAAAGGCGTTTATCGACTACCGTACCTTCAACTATCTTTATCAGGACGGCGAGCATTTCGTATTCATGGAACCCGAAAATTTCGAGCAGATCCATGTCGGTTCCGACGTGGTCGGCGACATGGCACCCTATCTGATGGAGAACATGGAAGTCCGGCTCGCCACCTTCAACAACCTGCCGGTGTCCATCGAATTGCCGGCACGCGCCACATTCGAGGTGGTGGATACCGAGGCGGTGATGAAGGGGCAGACAGCTTCTGGATCGTTCAAACCCGCGATGCTGTCCAACGGCGTTCGCACGATGGTGCCGACGCACATCGTCACGGGCACACGCATCGTCGTCTTGACGGAAGATGGGTCTTATGTGGAACGCGCGAAAGACTAGCCGCCGTTACCAGGTGTGCGAGAAGCTGAAGTAGATGATCGCGAACAGCACGATCACAAGCGCGAGACTGATGCCGAGAACATAACGGATATGTCCGAGCGGAGACGCCTGACGAACATCCTCCACCGCAATATCGCGCTGTTTATTGTCTTCCCATTTTTGCGTAACCGTGCCGCGCCCGGCGTTTCCCACTGCCATTTCCCATACTCCACGCGGCGCTTTTACCACGATGTACGGAAACGGACGGTGACAAGGACGGTTCCCGGACGTTCGGCCTAGCGGGTGCGCGATGCGCGCAGGGAATGGCCATCTTCCGTGGCCAACAGCATGGCCATCGGCCGCATGCTGGGCACATGAAGCATGACGGTGTGCAACAGGATCAAGATGGGAACCGCCGTAATCGCGGCCGGCGCACCCCACATCCACACCAATGTCGCCACCGTGACGAAAATGGCGATGGGGCTGACAACCAGACGGCGCGACAACAGCCAGGGCTGCACGAAATAAGCTTCCACCGTGTCGAGCGCGAGCAGGATGATTGGCGGCGTCAAGGCACCCATCAGCGTATCGGCCGTGGCAAATCCATAGATGGCGGAAAATATGATGATCGCCGTCGGCCCGATGATCGGAATGAAATTCAGAATGCCGTAAGCGATGCCCCAGAGCATGGGATCTGGAATACCCGCGATGCTGAAACAGATCGTGGTTGCAGTTGCGAGCCCGATATTGATCATCGCCAGCGTGAACAAATAGCCAGAGACTCTGTAGCGAACGTCGCGAACGATGCGCGCCATGCGTATGCGATCGGCCTGCCGGCGCGGCATCAAAATGAGCTGGGCCGTGTAGTGCCGTCGCGACGACAGCAGAAAAATCGTTAGCACCGTCACATAAAGAATTGCTGCAAGAACGTTTGGCGCGATAGACGCGACCGTCGTGACAATTTCGGTTGACGTCGTGCCAACGGGCGCTGGAATCGGCACCGCATGTGGTGCGGCACTCGCGCCTGGCGTCGCGACACGTGCGATCTGCTGCGATGCGCTTTCCATGGCAGCAAGCTGTTTTTGCAACGGCCGCAATTTGTGTTCGACCGAGGTAATGAAAGCGGGCGTGCGTTTCATCCAGGTGCTGACGGACGGTGCGAAGATCACGGTCCCCAGCACGATCGTGCCGATGATGACGACGGCGGTGATCAACGCCGCTGCGCCCGGCCAAAGGCCAATGCGCTCCAGCGCGTTCGCAATCGGCGCCAGCACCAACGCCAGGATGACGGCCACTGCCGTCGGCGCGAACAGCGATCCGGCGGCGATGCCGCCCGTCAGGCAGGCAATGGTCACAAGGATGATGGCGCAGACGCGGATAATCCGGATGTCGCGCTTGAGTGACGACATTTGCTTGCGATCGCGGCCGGATGCTACCGGGATAACGATGGGACGGAGCGTTGGCGCGTTCACAGGGCGATCCTATCGTGCAGAAGCGCCCGCCGGAACTTTTTGGAGATGTTGGAAGAGTGAGCGGACACCCGATGCGGGGTGTCGAAGGGGCTGGGGCGTACCGGACCGGACGTCCGCTCGGGGATAATAATGCCGATCCCGAATATCGGTTCCGCCGGTTGCCAAAAAAATTTCGAATTATTTTGACCGGTCATCCTGCGGCCCCAGATTCCAGGCTTTTGGCGGCTTTTTTGCTATTTTTTTTTGCGGTTCAGCCAAACTTCGGCAGCCCCAAAGAGGCCAGCCCCCAGAATCGCCAGAAGCGGCTTGTCCCGCACCAAAGTGGAAATGACGGCGAACAGCGTGGTTTCGCCACCCAGTCCGAATTTGGACGGCGGCGGCTTGCGGCCCAGAATTAGCACGACCAAAAGTGCCGGCATCAGAAGAAGAGCGGCGGCAATGGCCGCGGCCCAGGCCATGCCAACATACGGTGCCAGAGCGGCCGCTATGGCAAAAGCCAGAAAGCCGACACCGATCCACACCATCGCCATTCCGAAGACGACGAAAATCAGTTTTGAAAGTACCCGCGCCCCCATTAAGCCCACCTATGCCTGATCATCGGCGCAGAAAAAGAACGCCAAGCAAAGCGCCCACGCCCATCGACACGGCCAGAGCCGCCAGCGGCTGTTCGCGGACATTTTCGCGCAGCGAATCCAGATTTTCGGTGGCCCATTCTTCGGCCTGCTCGACCGCCTGTTCGGCCGCCTCTTCGGCAGCCTTTACTGCGCTGGCGACGCGAACTTCCGCCGATTTGATGGCGCTGGTCACGCGGTCGTTCGCCTCGGCACCGACACCTTGGGCAAGGCCCCGAACGTCGGCCTGCAGGGCTTCCAGATCGGCGACCAATGCGTCGAGACGGGATTCGAGTTTGTTGCTTCCCGTTCCAGTTCGTTTGCGGCTTGCGGCCATGACAACCCCTTGAGTTAGGCGAGTTCTATACAAGGAACTCCGCCGCTTTGGCAGAGTTCCTTCGATAATTCCAGAGCGGTCAAGCCGCCTTGCGCTTGATCGGATGGAAGAAAAGCGCCTGGCCGACTGTCGCCTGCACGGTTTCCGGCAGGAACGGCTTGGCGATCAAATAGGTCGGTTCCGGCCGCTCGCCCGTCAGCAACCGCTCGGGATAGGCGGTGATGAAGATCACCGGAATGTCGAAGCTGGCGAGGATTTCGCTGACCGCGTCGATGCCCGAACCGCCCTCGCCCAGATTGATGTCGGCAAGGATAAGCCCCGGCTTTTTGAGATGGGCCTGTTTCACGGCCTCGTCGCGCGTCGTCGCCTTGGCGACCACTTCATGGCCGAGTTCGGTCACCAGATTTTCGATGTCCAGCGCGATGATCGGCTCGTCCTCGATGATGAGGACGCGCGATACCAGTTCGCTTTCGATCGCGCGCTGCGCATCGACAATGGAAGCTTCCACTTCGTCGGCCGATTCATCGAGGATGGTGGCCGCCTCATCGAGGCTGAACGACTCCACAGCCGTCAAAAGAAGCGCCGCGCGGCTGTTGGCGGAAAGACCGCTCAAACGGCCTTCGGGGCTGTCGTCGCGGTCCGTGGCCGGCGCATCAAACCGCACGGCCGGCGAATTCCAGATGGTGTGGAAAAGGCGGTAGAGCGCCACACGGGGCGGTAGGGTTTCGCCCAGCACCTGGTCGCCGGCCAAAAGTGCCTGGAGGGCCGCCCGGACATAGGCATCCCCGCTCTGCTGCGAGCCCGTAAGCGCGCGGGCATAACGGCGCAAAAAGGGCAAATGCGGCGCAAGGGCCTCAGACTTCGTCATAACCAGCTCCTTCGAAGAGTTTAGCGAATTTCTGAGGCGGAAACGCCTGCTTGGCCAAAATAGTTCCCTGCCCGAGGAACTTTTGCGCCGATGATGGGTTTAGATCGGGAATGCGGCAGTTTTGGGAGGGGCCGCGAACCAAAAAGCCAAGAATAACGCGTCGGAGAGCGGCGAATGAACACGGCAACTCAACGGCGAGGCTGGGAGCTTGTGAAAAAAGACCAAAAATTAGACCGCGAAAAGACGCGTGTCATCCGGTCGCGACAGCGCGCGATTGGCGGGGAGCTTCGCCGCATGTTCGATGATGTGGCGCAGGAGCCCGTGCCCGCTGACTTCATGGACCTCTTGAAAAAAATCGATTCGTCGGGCGGTCCCGGAGGGCAGCTCACGTGACCGCCCACAACTTCCAACAGACCATCGCACCGCGCGGCAAGCCCGAAGAGGACGCAACGTTCAAGTCCGGCCTTCTGGAGCTGATCCCGTTCCTGCGTGCCTTTGCCCGGTCGCTGTGCGGCAATCCGGAAATGGCCGACGATCTGGCGCAGGAAACGCTGGTCAAGGCTTGGCAATCGCGCAGCACATTCGCGGCCGGTACCAACCTCAAGGCGTGGCTGTTCACCATTCTGCGCAATCAATTCTATTCCGACCGCCGCCGGTCCTGGCGTCAGGCGCCGTGGGATCAGGACGCGGCCGAAAACATCCCCGGCTCCAGCAACGAGCAGGGCTGGGCCGCGGAATTGTCGGACACAGCACGCGCGCTCAGCGTTTTGTCGGATGAGCAGCGCGAAGCTCTCATTTTGGTGGGTGCGGGTGGATTTTCTTATGAAGATGCGGCTGCGATCTGCAATTGCGCGGTTGGAACGGTGAAAAGCCGCGTGGCGCGTGCGCGCAAATCGCTTATGTCTATCTTGGAAGGGGAAGATCCATTGCCCGCCGCCAAGCATCCCGTGGAAGGAGATGCCGCAAATGACATCATGGCGCAGCTTGACCGGCTGGTTCCGTCCGGCAGCCCAGGCGCCCTTATCCGCGGACGAGCCAAAGATTCTTCCAGCAGATAATAACGGCTGGTCCCTCCGTTTAACGCTTCTGCTTGCCGTCACCCTCGCGCTCTCGCCGAGCGCAATCGCCATTGTCGTGCAAGGTCTGGACCGGGCGCGCAGCGACATGGCCGATACGCGCGAGCGCCTTGTTCAGACGGCGCGTGCCGCGTCGACTCGCGAAGACAACATCTTTGCATCCGCCGAACAGATCGCGCGCACATTGGCGAGCCTGTCCGATGTTCGCGACGCCTCCACCGGCTGCGACGAAGACCTCGCCAATGCACAGCGCGGTGCGGTGTTCACGACCAATATCAGCCGCAGCGACCGAAACGGCCGCATTGTCTGTTCGGCTATCCCAAGCGGCATAGGCGTTGCCATCAGCGACAGGCCGATATGGAGTGCGATCCAAAAAGGCAAAGCCTTCGGCGTGAGCACCATCACGACGAGCCGCGTCACCCATGTTCCCGTCATATTGGGGATGCTCCCGCTCTACACAAAAGGCGGTAAATTCGATGGCGCCGTGACGGTCGCGCTCGATGTGCGCTGGTTGGATTACATGGCGCATACACGCGATCTGCCACGCGGATCGATTGCCGCGATCTTCGACCGGGACGGCAAGATCATCGCGTCGAATAATGCCGCCATCGCATCCCGGCTTTTCGCGAATGCGCCGCACGCTTCGGAAGCGAACGATCGATTGTATTCCGCGGCCGATCGCGCCGGCCGCAGCTGGAGCTATGCCTTGACGCCGCTCCTCGGCGACAATGTTTTTGCCGGTTTCGCCATGCGCGACAAAAGCCTGTTCGGCACGACTTATGTTCACGTCGGTACCGATTTCATTCTGCCGTTCCTGATGCTGGCGCTGACATGGATCGCGATCTGGATTGTGACCGAGCGGCAGGCGACGCGGTGGATCGTCTATCTGCGCCGCATTTCAGGAGCTTATCGCACGGGCCACTACAATGTTCGCCCGCTTCTCGCTGACGCGCCGACCGAATTCAGATCGCTCGGCGACGGGCTTGCCGAAATGGCGAGCGCCATCCAGGACCGCGACCGGCGCCTGCGCGATGCCGTTGCGCAAAAATCGCTCCTCATTCGCGAAATCCATCATCGCGTGAAAAACAATCTTCAGGTCGTGATGAGTCTGCTTAGCCTACAATCGACGCAATTGCGCGATTCGATGGCGCAGGAGGCGCTCCGGCAGGCGCGGGCGCGCATAAACGCGCTCGCACTGGTCCACCGGATTCTCTACGAGGTCGAAGATAAAAGCACCGTAGATCTCAGGCGCATGCTGGAGGATATGGCACATCAGACCGGCGAGAGCTCCGGTGGCGAACGCCGCGATGTGACGGTGGTTGTGGAAGTCATACCTCTGGAGGTCAGCGGTGATGCCGCCGTTCCCATTGCGCTTTTCACCGTGGAAGCCCTGTCGAACGCGCTCAAGCACGCTTTCCCTCACGGACATGCCGGGGGCCATATCCGCCTCAGTCTGAGGCCTTTGGAAAAGGGACGGCATCGCCTTGCCGTCGAAGACAACGGCGTGGGTTTTGATCTTGAAGCCAAGAGCGCGAGCATTGGCCCGCGCCTGATGCGAACATTCGCGCAGCAACTCGGCGGCACGTCGGACCTCCGCTCCGAAATCGGCAAGGGCACGGTGGCGGAATTGTTTTTCCGCGACTCGAGCGAACCCGCCGCCTGAAATGGCCGACGCGCTCGCTTGAAGAATGGCCTAAGCCCGGCGCATCAATCCGGCGATCAGGCTGACCGCGAACAGGACCAGGAAAACCACGAACAGGATTTTCGCGATACCGGCGGAGGCGACAGCGATACCACCAAAGCCGAGGACGCCAGCGATAATGGCGATGACCAGAAACGTCAGAGTCCAACCAAGCATGACCTGTTCCTTCCAAATATGAGCCGGCATTGCAGCGGCGATCCCAGCCAAAACGCCTGACAAGGCGGCGAAGTTCCACCGCGTCACACGGCATGTTGCAGCCCGAAAAATGGCGGGGCACGATGCGGGCGGATAAAATTGGGCAAGCGGATGAACGATCAGGCGAGCGATCAATCGAACGACCACGGCGCGCTGCTGTCGCAGACGGCGCAGCGCGTGTTCGCCGATCTTCAGAATGCCGATTTCGCACAAAGCCAGCGCGCGATTGCAGAGGCTGGGCTGTCATCCGTGATGGTCGATGCGGAACGCGGCGGCTTCGGCGGCGGATGGGAAGATGCCAATCGCGTGTTCTTCGCGGCCGGTGAAAATGCGCTCGACTATCCGATCGCCGAAGCTGTGATCGACGCCATCGCGCCGCAAGGCGGATGGGATGCCGATACCCGCTTCCGCAAAATGGCGTTGGCGCGCGCGGGACAGATGGCGGGTGCGATCTCGGCTTCGTTGACCTTGTCGGTCGAATACACGCGCCAACGCCAGCAATTCGGCAAACCGCTGGCGGCGTTTCAGGCGATTCAGCAGCAGCTCGCGGTGCTGGCGGAAGAAGCGGCGGCATGCCGGGCGGCGGCCTCGTCGGCGGCGCGCGCAGCCGACCGCGGCGACGGCGCCTTCGAGATCGCCTGCGCCAAGCTGCGCGCCAATATGGCGGCGGGACAGGCCGCCTCCATCGCGCATCAGGTGCATGGCGCCATCGGCTTCACGAAGGAGTACGCCTTGCAGAAATTCACGCGCCGGCTTTGGGCGTGGCGCAGCGAATATGGCAATGACCGCCATTGGGCGAGCGAGATCGGTGCGCAGGCCGCCGCACGCGGCGCGGATGGCTTCTGGCCCGCGCTGGTGTCAGGCTTCGCGGCGTGAGCACCCCCAGTCACGTTCGCGGCGCCGAAGATAGGCCGCTGCTCAGGGGAACCATCGGCGCGGCGCTCGCCAATGCGACAAAGACCTACAAAGCCCGCGACGCGCTGATTTCGCGCCACCAGAAGATCCACTGGTCTTATGAAGAACTGGACGAACGCGCCGCGCGTCTTGCCAGCGGATTTCTCGGTCTCGGCCTCGAACCTGGCGACCGCATCGGCATTTGGGCGCCGACTTTGGCGGAATGGACGCTGACGCAATTCGCCGCCGCCAAGGCGGGACTTATTCTCGTCAACATCAACCCGGCCTATCGCAAATCCGAACTCGAATATGCGCTGAACAAGGTGGCGTGCCGTGCGCTTGTGCTGGCGAAAGCGCATCGCGGCATCGAATACGCGCAGATGATTTCGGAACTGCGCGACGAGAAAAAACTGCCGCACCTGCAGCACGCCATCCTGATCGGCGGCGGCGTCGGGTTCTTTCGGCCGTTCGAAGAAATTGCGAATGCGCAATTGGATGACAGGCTGGCCGCTATCGGAGCGCGTCTGCAACCCGGCGATGCGACCAACATCCAGTTTACCAGCGGCACCACCGGCTTTCCCAAAGGCGCCACGCTCAGCCATCGCAACATTCTCAACAACGGTTTCTTCGTCGGCGAGCAGATCGGGCTTACGCAGAACGACCGGCTCTGCATTCCTGTGCCGCTTTATCATTGCTTCGGCATGGTGATGGGAAATCTGGGCTGCATCACGCATGGCGCGGCGATGGTCTATCCGTCGGAAGGCTTCGAGCCGCTGGCGGTGCTGCAAACGGTGCAGGACGAGAAATGCACGGCGCTGTATGGCGTGCCCACCATGTTCATTGCCGAACTGGGCCATGTGGATTTCGCCCGCGTCGATCTTTCGAGCCTGCGCACCGGCATCATGGCGGGTTCGCCCTGCCCGGTCGAAACCATGCGCCACGTCATCGCCAGGATGCACATGCGCGAAGTCACCATCGCTTACGGCATGACGGAAACAAGCCCGGTGAGTTTCCAGAGCGGGCGGGATGATCCGCTGGAACGCCGTGTCTCCACGGTCGGCCGCATAATGCCGCATGTCGAAGTGAAGATCGTGGACGAACACGGCGCCACCGTGCCGCGCGGCATTTCCGGCGAACTGTGCACGCGCGGCTATTCGGTGATGCTGGGCTATTGGGACGACGCGGCGAAGACCGCCGAAGCCATCGATGCCGAAGGCTGGATGCACACGGGCGACCTCGGCATCATCGACGACGAAGGCTATGCCAACATCGTCGGCCGCATCAAAGACATGGTCATCCGCGGCGGCGAGAACATCTATCCGCGTGAGATCGAGGAATATCTCTACCGCCATCCCAAAGTGCAAGATGTGCAGGTCGTCGGCTTGCCGGACGAGCGCTATGGCGAGGAGCTTTGCGCCTGGATCGTGCTCAACCCCGGCGAGAGCGCGAACGAAGAAGACATCAAGATGTTCTGCGACGGCCAGATCGCGCGCTACAAAATCCCGCGCTACATCCGCTTCGTCGAAACCTTCCCCATGACCGTCACCGGCAAGGTACAGAAATTTCTCATCCGCGAAGCGATGGTGAAAGAGCTTGGTCTGAAAGCCGCGAAGACCGCCTAGAAGGCCGCTGCTACAATCTCGGCCAACACCTCTTCGCGCTTGGCGGGCGAGCGGGTGGCTTTTAGTGCATCGGCATAATCTTCCAGCACGCCATTCTCGAAGGCCTCCACCACCGCTTCGTGCACGTAGGATTTGCGGCAGACCGTCGGCGTGTTGGAGAGTTCTTCGGCGGCGTTCTTCACCGCCTCCAGCACCTGCTTCTTGCGGCCGCTGACGGAATCCGCCGGCTCCAGTTTCGACAACTCTTCCAGCACGGCCGCGGAGGCGCACAGCGTGCGGAAATCCTTGAGCGTGATCGCCACCTCCGCGATCTGCTGCAAAAACAAATTGACGTCCCGCGCGCGCACGGCGTGAACACCGTTCTCGCCGCGATATTTAAACAGCCGCTTGCCGGGAAGCTTGCGCAGCGACTCGATCGCGGCGGCCAGGCGCGGCACGTCGATTTCCTTTTCGACATCCTTGCCGCCCTTGGCGCGAAAACGCAGCGTGACTTTGCCGTCCGCGATGCGAACATTGGATTTGAGCAAGGTGGTGGCGCCGCGCGTGCCGCGCTCTTTCGCATATTCCTCGCCGCCCGCGCGGATCGAGGAATTGGCGACCAGTTCGATCACGGCGGCAAGGGCAAACTCTTTTGTCAGATCTTCCTGCGCGAGTGTCTGTCCGACCTTGCGGCGGATGCGCGGCAGCGCGCCGACGAATTGCGCCAATCTTTGCGCCTTGCGCGTCTCGCGCACCTTGTCCCAATCGGGATGATAGCGATATTGCGTGCGCCCCGCGGCGTCGCGGCCGACGGCCTGCAGATGCGCATTCGGCTTGGCGGCGTAGCGCACGTCTTCATAAGCGGGCGGCACGGCGAGCGCGGCGAGGCGCGCGATCTCGTTCTTGTCGCGAATAGGTTCGCCCTTGGCGTCGCGATAGCGGAATCCTTTGCCGTGGCGATCGCGCGAAAGCGTCAGCGCCTTGGGGCCGACGACGACAAGCCCCAGCTTGCGCGCCAATTGGCGGGCGGTCGCTGGTTTGAAATCGGGGCTTGATCCGCTCATGCCCGGCGGGAACGCGCGAGGGCGGTGTCGGTTGCCTAAGCCGCGAAACCCTGCATCACCGCCGCCAGATGGCGCACGCGCTCTGGGCCGCCGAGCAATTGGCGGTTGAGGCCGATGCGCTTGAACCAATAGTGAAGCCCGAGCAGATCGGTAAAGCCCATGCCGCCATACACTTCGGTGGATGTGCGCGCGACGAAGCGGCCGATTTCGGAGGTGTGCGCCTTGGCATGCGCGGCGGTGAGCGAGGCTTCGGCGGGAATCGCATCGAACGCATAGGCCGCATACCAGACGAGCGCGCGGCAGGGCTCGAGCTCCGCCGCCATCTCGGCACAGAGATGCTTGACCGCTTGGAACGAGCCGATCACGCGGTCGAACTGTTTGCGCTCCTTGGAATACTCCACCGCCTTTTCGATCATGCGCGTGCCCGCGCCTAGCGTGTCGGCGGCGATCATCACCCAGGCGGCGTCGCGCATTTTGGTGAGCGTTGCGCGCGCATCGCCGGAAGCGAGCGGTTCGGCCTCGACATTGTCGAACTGCAATTCGCCAAGCCCGCGCGTCGGATCGATCGTCGTTAGCGCGACTTTGGTCACGCCTTTCGCCGCCGTCTCGACCAGATGCAATCCGCCTTCGCGGTCGGCGACGATGCAGATGGGCGCATCGGCGGCAATGACGAACAGCGCTTTGCCGTTCAATCTGCCGTTCGTGGACGTGGCGCCCGCGCCGTCGCGCGCGCCGGCAACGCTTTCGGAGATGGCGGCGCCGGCGAGCGCTTCGCCGCTTGCCAGTTTCGGCAGCCATTTGTCTTGCTGCGCCTTGCTGCCCGCACCCATTAGCGCCAGCGGCGCCATGATCGCGGCAGCGGCGAACGGCACCGGCGCCACATGCCGTCCCAGCGATTCCGAAACCAGCGCCGCGTCGAGCAATTTCAATCCCGATCCGCCATGCGCTTCGGGAATGATGATCCCCGCCGCGCCCAGTTCCACCAGCCCCGCCCATACATCATGCGCGACGGTTTTCGTCTCCGCCGCCTTGCGCACACGATCGAGCGGACAGATGCGAACGAGCGTTCGCTCCACACTCTCCTGCATCATCTTCTGGTCGGCGCATAATCCGAATTCCATGTTCAGCCTGCCGCCGGTTTCGGCTCGCGCGGCATTCCGAGTCCGCGTTCCGAAATGATGTTCTTCTGAATCTGCGCCGTGCCGCCGCCGATGATGAGGCCGAGGTCGAACATGTACATGCGCTGCCAGTTGCCCCGCGCGCGCAGATGCGGGCTGTCGCCATAGAGCACGCCCAGCTCGCCCAACGCATCGATGGCGAGCGCGGCGAGCTGGTGATTGAGTTCGCAGCCTTCCAGCTTGACGATAAGCCGTGCCAGACCGACATCGTCGCCGGTCGCGCCCGCCGTCAAAAGCCGAAGTCCGTGAAACTGCATCGCCAGCACGCGCGCCTGAAGCTGCATCAGCCGGTCGCGAAAGACCGGATTGTCCATCAGCGTCTGACCATCGACGGTTTCGGTCTGCATCAATTCGATGATGGCTTTCAGCCGCGTCTGCCCGGCATTGGGATCGCCCAGCATGCCGCGCTCGTGTTTCAGCGTGGCGTTGGCGACGAACCAGCCCTGCCCGCGCCCCGCGACAATCGAATCCTGCGGCACGCGCACATCGGTGAAGAACACTTCGTTGAATTCGGCGCTGCCCGTCATTGTCTTGAGCGGCCGCACTTCGATGCCCAGCGTCTTCATCGAGAACAGCAGATAGGAAATGCCCTGATGCTTGGCGCGCTCGCTTTCGGTGCGCACCAGGCAAAAGATCATGTCGGCCTGCGCGGCGGTGCTGGTCCAGATTTTCTGGCCGTTGATGACGAAATCCGGTCCGTCTTCCACCGCGCGCGTTTGCAGCGAGGCCAGATCGGAGCCCGATCCCGGTTCCGAATAGCCCTGGCACCAGATGATCTCGCCTTTCAGCGTGGGCTCGATGTAGCGGCGCTTCTGTTCCTCGCTGCCGACTTCCAGCAAGGTCGGCACCAGCATGGAGATGCCCTGCCCCGCCAAGCCGCCCGGCGCGCCGGCGCGGGTGAATTCCTCCGCGATGATGCGGGATTTCAGAACGTCGGGTTCCGCGCCATAGCCGCCATAATCGCGCGGGATAGTGCGCGCGGCATAACCGTTCTCGATCAGCAGCGCCTGCCAGGCGAGCGTTGCCGCATCCGGCTTGCCCATGCCGCGCTCGCGCGGCCATTGATCGGTTGTGCGTTCCAGAAAGCCGCGCACTTCGGCGCGAAACGCTTCGTATTCGGCGCTATAGGCGAGATCCATCGTTTCCAACTTTACGTTGCGTCAGCCCGAATTGTTTTCGGCTTGCCGCGTTCTTTGCGCTAAACTCGCAAGGAACCAGAACCAATTGCAATCGGGAGTGTGACATGGGCGAAGCCTATATTGTTGCTGCGGCGCGCACGGCGGGCGGAAAAAAGGGCGGCAAGGTTTCGGGCTGGCATCCGGTCGATCTGGGCGGCGTGGTGCTGAATGCGCTGCTCGACCGCAGCGGCGCCGATCCGGCACTGGTCGAAGACGTGATCATGGGCTGCGTCAGTCAGGTGGGCGAACAGGCCATCAATGTTGCGCGCAACGCCGTGCTGGCCTCGCGCCTTCCCGAAAGCGTGCCCGCCACCAGCGTGGACCGGCAATGCGGTTCCTCGCAGCAGGCGCTGCATTTTGCGGCGCAGGCGGTGATGAGCGGCACGATGGATGTGGTGATCGCCTGCGGCGTGGAAAGCATGAGCCGCGTGCCGATGGGCCTTTCCGCGATGCTTCCGGCGAAGAACGGTTTCGGCAACTACAAAAGCGCGCGGCTGGAAGAGCGCTATCCCAACATCCAGTTCAGCCAGTTCATGGGTGCGGAGATGATCGCCAAGAAATACGATCAGACCAAGGATCAGCTCGACGAATACGCCTATAACAGCCATCGCAAGGCGATCGCGGCGACGGAAGGCGGCGGCTTCACGGATGAGATCGTTCCTATCGAAGTAACCTATCCCGATGGCTCCAAGCACATGCACACGGTCGATGAAGGCATCCGCTTCGATGCCAGCCTCGATGGCATCAAAGGCGTGAAGCTGCTGCAGGAAGGCGGCCGCGTGACGGCGGCGACCTCTTCGCAAATCTGCGACGGTGCATCGGGCGTCATAGTCGTGAATGAGAAGGGCCTGAAGGCGCTGGGCGTGAAGCCGATGGCGCGCATCGTCCACATGACGGTGATCGGCCACGATCCGGTGATCATGCTGGAAGCGCCGATCCCCGCCACGATTCGCGCGCTGAAGAAAGCCGGCATGAAGATCGACGACATCGATCTTTACGAAGTGAACGAGGCGTTCGCGCCGGTGCCGGTGGCGTGGCTGCGCGAGACCGGCGGCAATCCGAACCGGCTGAATGTGAATGGCGGCGCCATCGCGCTGGGCCATCCGCTGGGCGGCTCCGGCACCAAGCTGATGTCCACGCTGCTTCATGCACTGAAAGCGCGCGGCAAGAAATACGGCCTGCAGACGATGTGTGAAGGCGGCGGACTCGCCAACGTGACGATCGTCGAGGCGTTGAACTGAGAACCTGCCCTCCCTTGAGGGGAGCGGAGTTAGCCATGAATCTCGAACAGATCGAAACGAAGCTTGAGAGCGGCGTGCTGACGCTGACGCTCAATCGTCCCGACAAGCTCAACGCCTATACCGCGCAGATGGGACGCGAGTTGGAAACCGCGTTCCTTCACGCCGATTCGAGCGACGATGTGCGGGTGGTGATCGTCACCGGCGCGGGACGCGGCTTCTGCGCCGGCGCGGATATTTCCGGCGGCGCGGCCAGCTTCGACACCAGCGCCGGCGGACCCGGCGCCAAACTGTTTGGCGGCGGCGCCGCGAAAGACGGCGCGCGCAAATCCGGTGCGGGCTTCGTCGGCGCGATCTACAATTGCCGCAAACCGTCCATCGCCGCGATCAACGGCGCGGCCGTGGGCGTCGGCATCACGTTGACCTTGCCGATGGATATCCGCATCGCATCCAGCACCGCGCGCATGGGATTCATCTTCGCGCGCCGCGGACTGGTGCCGGAAGCCGGCAGCGCGTGGTTCCTGCCGCGCATCGTGGGCATGAGCCAGGCCATGCGCTGGTGCCTGTCGGGAAAACTGTTCAATGCCGAGGAGGCCTTGAAAGGCGGACTTGTCAGCGATGTGGTCGCGCCGGAAGAACTCCTCGCCAAAGCGGAGGAGATTGCGCGCGAGATCGTGGAAGAGACCGCGCCCGTCTCGGTCGCGCTGACCCGGCAGATGCTCTGGCGCTTCGCGGCCGATTCCGATCCGTTCAGATTGCTCAAGGTGGATGGACCGCTGGCCGTCGATCTGGGCGCGTCGGGCGATGTGAAAGAAGGCGTCGCGGCCTTTTTTGAAAAGCGCAAACCGAATTTCCCCGGCCGCGTCAGCGCCGATATGCCGGCGCGTTATCCCTGGTGGAGCGAGAAGTGATGGAAGCGGACTGGAAGACTCTCGGCGATATTCCGCGCAGCTTCGCGCAGAGCCAGCCCGATGCCACGGCCTTTTCCTTCGAAGGCCGCGACACCAGCTTTCTCGAATTCGACCGCCATACCAATCAGGTGGCGAACGCGCTGATCGCCGCGGGCGTGAAGAAGGGCGAGCGCATCTGCTATCTGGGCAAGAACAGCGATCATTATTTCGAACTGTTTCTGGGCGCCGCCAAGATGGGCGCAGTGACCACGCCGGTGGGCTGGCGCCTCGCGCCGCCGGAAATGGCCTACATCATTAACGACAGCCGCGCGCCGTTCCTGTTCGTCGGGCCGGAATTCACCGGCGCGGCGCGCGAAGTGCTCAAAGGTGCGCCGCATGTCAAAACCGTGATCGCGATGGAAGGCGGCCCGTGGCGTTCCTATGAATCGTGGCGCGATGCGCAGCCCGCCACCGATCCGCGCGTCGCCCTCGCGCCGGACGACATCGCCATCCAGCTTTACACCTCCGGCACTACCGGGCGGCCGAAAGGCGCGATGCTGATGCATTCCAACTTCATGGAAACCCACCGCATCATGAAGGCGGCGAACATCAACTGGAACATCTGGTCGGCCGACGATGTCAGCCTTGTCGCCATGCCGGTGGCACATATCGGCGGCAGCGGCTGGGGTCTGATGGGCTTGCGCAACGGCGCGAAGAATGTCGTGGCGCGCGAATTCGATCCGGGTGCAGTGCTGGACTTCATTGCCAATGAGCGCATCAGCAAGATTTTTCTCGTGCCCGCCGCCATCCAGATCGTGCTGCGCGATCCGCGCGCCCGCACCACCGATTATTCGCGCATGCGCACCATCGGCTATGGCGCCTCGCCCATTCCGCTCGATCTTTTGCGCGAGGCAGTGGAAGTGTTCGGCTGCGGCTTCGCGCAGATGTACGGCATGACGGAAACCACCGGCACTATCGTGGCGCTGCCGCCGGAGGATCACGACATGAAGGGCTCGCCGCGCATGCGCTCCGCCGGAAAGCCGCTGCCGGGTGTCGAAGTCGTCATTCTCGACGACGCGGGCAATCGCCTGCCGCCCGGAGAGGTGGGCGAGATCGCCACGCGCTCGGTTTGGAACATGGCGGGCTACTGGAATTTGCCGGAAGCCACCGCCAAGACGATTGATAAGGACGGCTGGCTGCGCACCGGCGACGCCGGCACCATGGATGAAGACGGCTACGTCTATATCCACGACCGCGTGAAAGACATGATCATCAGCGGCGGCGAGAACATCTATCCCGCCGAAGTGGAAAGCGCGATCTACGGCCACCCCGATGTGGCGGATGTCGCGGTAATCGGCGTGCCCGACGACAAATGGGGCGAGGCGGTGAAAGCCATGGTCGTTCCCAAGCCGGGCAAGACGCCGAACGCGCAGGCGATCATCGATTTCGCCCGCACCCGCATCGCCGCGTTCAAGACGCCCAAAAGCGTGGACTTCATCGAAGCTCTGCCGCGCAACGCCAGCGGAAAAATCCTGCGCCGCGAACTGCGCGAGCCGTTCTGGGCGGGAAAAACGAGACGAGTGAATTGAAATTTGGAGTAACACATGACCGATGAACGCATTCCCGACGATATCGCCGTCACCTTGGTCGATCCCAAGGCCTATGCCGATGGTACGATCCACGAATCCTACAAATGGCTGCGCGCCAACAATCCGCTCGGGCGCGCGGAAGTCGAAGGCTACGATCCGTTCTGGGTTGTGACCAAACACGCCGATATTCTGGAGATCAGCCGGCAGAACGCGCTGTTTCACAATGGCGACCGCCAGACGACTCTGACCAACAAGGCGGGCGACGCGCAGGTGCGCAAGATGACCGGCGGCTCGCCCCATCTGGTGCGCAGCCTGGTGCAGATGGATACGCCGGATCATCCCAAATATCGCGCGCTGACGCAGAGCTGGTTCCTGCCGCAGAACATCAAATCGCTGGACGAGCGCATCCGCCGCATCGCGCGCGCCTCCATCGAAAAGATGCTGGCGACGGACGGGCAATGCGATTTCGTCACAGAAGTGGCGATGGGCTTTCCGCTGCATGTCATTATGGAAATCCTCGGCGTTCCGGAAGCGGACGAGCCGCGCATGCTGATGCTGACGCAGGAATTGTTCGGCGCCACCGATCCCGATCTTGGCCGCAAGCCGGAGGAAATGGACACGGAACAGGCGACGCTGGCGGTTCAAAGCGTATTGATGGATTTCTACAATTACTTCGCCAAGATCACCGCCGACCGGCGCGCCAATCCGCAGGACGATCTCGCCAGCGTCATCGCCAACAGCAAGATCAATGGCGAGACGATCAGCGAATTCGAGGCGCTCTCCTATTACGTGATCGTCGCCACCGCGGGCCACGACACCACATCATCCTCCACCGCGGGCGCGATGTGGGCACTGGCGAAGGACCCGGCGGAATTCGCTAAGGTGAAGGCCGATCCCACGCTCATTCCCGGCCTGATCGACGAAGCGGTGCGCTGGACCACGCCGGTCAAGCATTTCATGCGCTCGGCGACCGAAGACACCGAATTGCGCGGCCGCAAAATCGCCAAGGGCGACTGGCTGATGCTGTGCTACGCCTCGGGCAATCGCGATGAAGAAGTGTTCGAGGAGCCGTTCAAATTCCGCGCCGACCGCAAAGGCAACAAGCATGTCTCCTTCGGCTATGGCGCGCATCTGTGCCTCGGCCAGCATCTGGCGAAAATGGAAATGCGGATCCTGTTCGAGGAATTGCTGCCGCATCTGAAAGCGGTCTCGCTGAACGGCGAGCCGAAGAACAGCCAGGCGGTGTTCGTCAGCGGACCCAAGAAGCTGCCGATAAAATTCGACGCGGCTTAACGGGCTTCAATCTTCGCGCTCATGGCGACCGCGCCGTCAGGTCCGCGCGCCCAAAGCGCGTTGCCGTTCCCGCAAAGCGCAAACGGTGCGGTGTCGAAGAGTGGACGCTGGGCGCGGAATTCGAAGCGGACGATCTCCTCGCGCGGATGTTGGCGCAAATAATGATCCATCAGCAGCAGCGCGGTCAGCGGTCCTTGCACGACGAGGCCGGGATAACCTTCCAAGTCGCGGCAATAATCGCGGTCGTAATGGATGCGATGCGCATTGAAGGTCAGCGCCGAGAAGCGGAACAGCAAGGTTGGATCGGGAGTGATGGTCCGCGTCCACTCCGAAGCGCGGTCATCGCGTTGTGTAGTGAGTGTTGCCGCACCCGGCTTCGGCGCTTCGCGGAAGACGATGTCCTGTTCCTCCGCGACGGCCACCTTCCCATTTGCGCTCACTTCATGTTTCACGGCGACGAAAATCATGGCGCCGCTCGCGCCTTCCTTGGCACTGACATTGGCGATGGTGGAGCGCCGGGTGATCGCGGCGCCGATCGGAATGCTTCCACAAAATTCGATCCGGCTTCCGGCCCACATGCGGCGCGGCAGCGTGATCGGCGGCAGGAACGCGCCGCGCTTTGGATGACCGTCAACGTCGATGTCCGATTGCCGCGCGTGATTCAGAAAATAGAGCCAATGCGCCAGCGGCGGCAGCTCGCCGTCACGCCAGGGCGGCTGCGCGTGATCGAGCAGCACCGCCAGCCCTGCGAGCGGCACCGGCGACGCCATATCCTCAACCGTCTCACTGCGGCCGATCCAGGTTTTCAGATGCGCAATGTCGTCCATCAGAACGATTTCGGCAGGCCGAGCACATGCGTGGCGACGTGGCTCAAGATCAGGTTGGTCGAGATCGGTGCCACCTGATAGAGCCGCGTTTCGCGGAATTTGCGTTCGATGTCGAATTCTTCCGCGAAGCCGAAGCCGCCATGCGTCTGCACGCACATATCGGCGGCGAACCAAGAGGCTTCACTCCCCAGAAGTTTCGCCATGTTGGCCTCCGTGCCGCAGGGCTTGCCTGCCTCGAACAGCGCCGCCGCCTTGTCCACCATCTGCGCGGCGGCCTCCATGTTGACGTAAGCGCGCGCGATGGGAAATTGCACGGCCTGGTTCTCGCCCAGCACACGGCCGAACACTTCGCGCTCTTTCGCATACGCCGACGCCCGGTCGATGAAGAAACGTCCGTCGCCGATGCATTCGCTGGCGATCAGAATGCGCTCGGCGTTCATGCCGTCGATGATATAGCGAAAGCCCTGGCCCTCTTCGCCGATCAAATTCTTCACCGGCACTTGCAGATTGTCGAAGAAGAGTTCGGTGGTCGCGTGGTTGATCATGGTGCGGATGGGCGTGATGGTGAGGCCGTTGCCCACGCCCGCCTTCATGTCCACCAGCAGCACGCTCATTCCGTCAGTCGGTTTTTTTGCGTCTTCGCGCGCCGTGGTGCGCACCAGAAGCACCATGAGATCGGAATGTTCGGCGCGGCTGATCCAGATCTTCTGGCCGTTGACGATGTATTTGCTGCCTTCGCGTTTGGCGAAAGTGCGGATGCGCGTGGTGTCAGTGCCGCTGGTGGGTTCGGTCACGCCAAAGGCCTGCAGGCGCAATTCCCCGCTGGCGATCTTCGGCAGATATTTCTTCTTCTGTTCGTCAGAGCCGTGCCGCAGGATCGTGCCCATCGTGTACATTTGCGCATGGCAGGCGCCGCCATTGCCGCCCGAGCGATGGATTTCCTCCAGCACCGCGCAGGCGGCACTGAGCCCCAATCCCGAGCCGCCAAACTCTTCCGGAATAAGAACCGAAAGAAAACCCGCGCGCGTCAGCGCCTGCACAAATTCGGTGGGATATTCGCGCGCGCGGTCCAGCTTGCGCCAATAGGCACCCGGAAACCCGACGCATAATTTGCGCACGGAGTCTCTTATGTCTGAATGGGACGGCATGGCGGCTTTCCCGGATTCTGCTGTCGCGATTGTGCGGGGAAATCGCATGACGAACCAGCCCGCAAACGAAAACCGGCCCGGACGATTTCTCGCCGGGCCGGTTTCGCATTCGTCACGCCAGTTCAGCGCGAGCGCTTAGTGGTGGTGATGTCCGCCGCCATGTCCGCCACCATGACCGCCACCGAACCCGCCGTGGCCGCCGTGGCCGCCGCCGCCATGCCAGCCGCCATGGAATCCACCATGACCGCGCCAGCTGCGATGCCCGAAGGAATCGGTGATCCAGAAGCCGTCGCCATAGCCGTAACCCGGGCCGTAATCGCAGCGGCCGGGGTGGTAGTAGCGGTAACGCGCGTCATAGCAGGGATTGCCGCCGTAATATCCCGGGCCGCCGATGCCGATGCCGATCGAGACATGTGCATCCGCCGGTGCGGTTGTGGCGAGCGTCAGGCCGAGCGAAGAACCCGCCAGCATGAGCGCGCCAATTGCATATTTGCCGAAGTTTTTCATTCTGAAATCCTCTAACGGTTTGCCCCACCGCAGTCATAACGCAGACGATGATCGTTGGTGGCTGAACGGCGGATGAACGGCTAAATCTTCAAATACCGCGATAGCATAGCGTGATTCGCGCGATCCCATAGGCGTTGAAAAGACTGGAGAATCCGATGCGCGTGTTCGATTTCGACCATGCGATCACGCGCCAACCCGGGCGCAGCGTGGTCAACGGGATTCGCAGCGATCTTGGCGCCGCGATGGATTTCGAAGGAATTGCGAAGGAACACCGCACCTATGTGGCGGCGCTGCGTGCGGCGGGGCTGACTGTCGAGGTTCTTGCGCCGCTTGAGGCCTATCCGGATTCCATCTTTGTCGAAGACCCGGCGCTCGTTCTTCCCGAAGGCGCGGTCCTGCTGCGTCCGGGAGCGTCAACACGCCTGGGCGAGCGCGAAGAAATGCGGGGCGCGCTGAAAAGTCATTTCGGCCGGGTGCTTGAACTGCAGAACGATGAATATGCCGATGGCGGCGATGTTCTGGTCGCGCCCAATGTGATCTTCATCGGAATGTCCGCGCGAACGAACCGCACAGGTGCGGAAGCGCTACAGTCGAAACTCAAGCACCTGGGCCGCGCCGCGCGGATCGCGCAAACGCCGCAAGGCGTTTTGCATTTCAAGACGGCGGTTTCGCTTCTCGACGAAGACACGATCCTCGCCACGAAGCCCATGGCGGACAGCTGTATTTTCACAGGGTTCAAAACTGTTCTTGTTCCCGAAGGCGAAGAGGCCGCGGCCAATGCGTTGCGCGTCAACGATGCCGTCTTCGTCGGCGACCATTTTCCCCGCACAATCGATCTGCTCGTGAAGGAAGGTTTCGACGTCGTGGCTCTTCCCGTGACCGAGATCGGCAAGCTCGACGCGGGCCTTTCCTGCATGTCGCTGCGGTGGCGAAAGATGCGGTGACTATTGCGCCGCGCGCTCCGCAACCAGCTTCCTCCACGTCACGAGACGGTCGGTCGCAGAGGCGAGCGGCGTGTGCTGCGCAAGCGCGTCCACATAGGTGCGGAAGTCCGGCTGCATCCCGGCCTTCAGCATCTCCCAGGCGATGCGATAGCCGGGCCAGGGAAGAATGTGATTCTTCAGCGCAGCGTCGTCGCCCGCAATGGTGGTCGCGTCCAGCATGCCGGACCGGCGCAACACATAGCCATCCTCGAAACTGATGAAGACCGCTGTGGTCGCGCGCAGAAACTGTTCCAGCTCGGCTGGTTCCATCGCGGGCTCGGCCATGCGCCCACGCAAGATAGCGCGCGCCATGTCCGGCTCCGCGGTGCGCAACAGCAGATCGACGGTACGCGCCGCGCGGCCCTGCTGCATCGAGGCGCGCTGGTGTCGCGTGTTCTGCCGGATCTGGAATGCGAGATAGATGAGCGAAATGACCACGGCAATGCCGCTGATGAGCGAGCCGATGGAGGCTAGGTCTGACAGCGGCATCGATCTCTCCCGTGTTTCTTAAGCCAGGTATTTTCGCAAAGGCGCCCAGTAATGTTCGGGCCAGCCGCGCGCGAGCGACTCCGCTTCGCCTTCATCCAGCGGAAAGCCGGTGTGATCCAGCACGAGGTTCCACCGCCTTGCAGTTTAAGTTCAAAGCGGACGATGGAATAGAGGCCCACCGGCCATGCCGGTATGTTGCGCCACGCCTGAACGATTCTCTGGTTTGGCACCAGTTCGATGTTGCGCCCGGTGATGACACCGTTGAAAACCGAGAATGTTCCGCCCGCGCTGCGATCGATCTGCGCCTTCGCGCCCGAGAAAGACGCAAATCGTTTGTCATCCAGCAACGCTTCGTAGATGCGCGCGGGTGCGGCGGCGAAAAGCTCTTCCTGATGGATCGCCCGCGCCGGAATGATGCCGCCATCCGGCGCGGCGATTGCGGTGCCGGTGATCACGGCGCTGCCGAACGCGAAAGCGCCACCGGCCATCAGGCTTCGGCGGGTGAAATCACCGTTCGATGAAGACGCGCGCGAAATCGTTTTTTGGTTCATGGAAAATTCCTCTCTCAATGCGGTGGTCCGCGCCGAAACCCAGTCTATCCGTCTATGACGTGGCAATGACGATTGGCGTCGAGATAATAACCCGCCGCACAGTGCCGTGTGCCGTGCGCATGCGGCCATCTTGCGACGAGCACCGCCAGCACAAGAAGCGCCAATCCGATTGAAACGGCCCAGGAGCGCAAAGCGGGTTCAACCTTTCGCGTAAGCAGGGGCGGATTTCGGACGGTTACAATCGAACAAACTCGCAGCGGATGGCAATAAGCAGCCCAGCACCGATTCATACCAAAACATGCAGATTATATTAAAAATCCTATCTAGTTGATTCATAAGAGCTATATTATCATATTTCTGCTTGATTATCCTATATTGATCCGCTAAATTTCCTCTATGAGTGAACTAAAAGCCCATGCCGGTAATGGCCCGGCCGATCCTTCCGCCAATGGCGGGAGCCCCAGAGACGTCATCGTGCAGGACATGCTGCCCGCCAGCGTGAATCTGCGCGAAGAACTCGCCGAATGCCGTAGCCTGATGGCGGAATGCGCGCGGCTGGCCTCGGCTTCGGCGCAGGCCGCCGGCGCCATCGCGCGCCTGTGCGATTCCGAAACCAAGCGGCGTCTGGCGATCGCGCGGATGGATGTGCTGCCCAATCCGCCGCCGCGCCGTTCTCTTCTGAAAGACTGGAAGCCGGATATCGGCGATTACGAACCCGGCGCCCCGGCCCCCTGGAGCGGGAGATCATCGAACAGGAAAAAGCGACGTTCAATTCCCGGCACGAACGGAGAAACCGCCAGATATGAATGGGCGCGGCGCACCGCTCGGCAATCGCAACCGTCTCGGCACCGGCCTGCGCAGCGCGCAGGCGCGGATGTTGCGGGCGCACGCGCGCGCCTGCGTGCGCCGCCTCCGCCTCGCCGCCGCGCAGGTTGCGATGGAAGCGGCGATGCTGAATGCACAAGCGCTGGAAATCTTACGCTGCTGGGAAGACGCCATCGCCTTGCAAATCGGCGGCGCCGGATTCGATGGCGATAGCGAGGCCCGGCGCAGCGGAGACAATCTGCGCGGCGTAGAATCGCGCCAGCGCGGCGTTGTTCCCCTTCGACAGCAACCAGCCGCCGAGCACATCGCCCATCAATTTGAGATAGGTCGTGGCCGCGCCCAGCGAATCCGCGCTGCCGCGGGCTTCGATCATCCAGTCCGTGGCGCGCTCGGCCGCGGCGATCGCGGCATGCAACGCTGCGGCGACAGACTTGTCCGCAATCTGCGTGGCGCGCATTTCGATCAGCAGATCGCGCACACCCTTGCCATTGGCGAGGCCGAGCTTGCGACCCGCCAGATCCAGCGCCTGGATTCCATTGGTGCCTTCGTAGATCGGCGCGATGCGCGCGTCGCGGTAATATTGCGCGGCGCCGGTTTCCTCGATGAAGCCCGCGCCGCCATGCACCTGCACGCCCAGCGACGCCACCTCAACGCCAACATCCGTGGACCATGCCTTGGCGATGGGCACGAGGAATTCTTCGCGCAGCCGTGCGGCTTCACGTTCGTTGGGCGTCGACGCGTGCTCCGCCAGATCGGCGTTCACCGCCGTCAGGAGACAGATGGACCGCGCGGCCTGCGTTTTGGCTTTCATCAGCATCAGCATGCGGCGCACATCGGGAAGATCGAAGATCGCAGCCGGATATTGCTCGCTCCAGGGCGAGCGGCCCTGCCGCCGCTCCCGCGCATAGGACAAAGCCTGCTGCGTCGCGCGTTCCGCAATACCGACACCTTCCATGCCGACATTGAGCCGCGCCGAATTCATCATCGTGAACATCAGCGCGAGGCCCTGCCCCGGCGCGCCAACCATCTCGCCGCGGGCGCCTTCAAACGACATCACACAGGTGGGCGAGCCGTGAATGCCCAGCTTGTGCTCGATGGAAAGCGGCCGCAGATCGCTCGCGGCGCCGGGTTTGCCGGTCTCGTCCACCAGAAATTTCGGAACGAGGAACAGCGAAATCCCTTTCACGCCGTCCGGCGCATCGGGCAGCCGCGCCAGCACCAGATGCACGATATTGTCCGCGCAATCGTGATCGCCCCAGGTGATGAAAATCTTCTGGCCGGTGATGCGGAACGCGCCGCCATCCGGCGCGGCCTTGCAGCGCAGCAGCGCGAGATCGGAGCCCGCCTGCGATTCCGTCAAATTCATCGTGCCGGTCCATGCACCGGAGACGAGCTTGCGCAGATAGAGCGCCTTCTGCCGCTCCGTGCCATGGGTGGAGAGACAATGAATCGCGCCATCGCTGAGCAGCGGGCACAGGCCGAAACTCATATTCGCGGCGTGGATGATTTCGAATACGGCGATCGCGACGGCGCGCGGCAAACCCTGTCCGCCGAATTCCGGCGCGGCGGCAAGGCCACTCCATCCGCCCGAAACATAACGGCGATAGGCCTCGGCAAAGCCGGGCGCGGCAAACACGCGGCCATTCTCGAAACGCGCGCCTTCGATATCGCCGCCGCGATTGAGCGGCGCCAGCACGCCCTCGGCGAATTCGCCCGCGCCCTGCAGAACGGCCTCGACGGTTTCGCGATCGACGCCGGAAAACACTTCGGCCTTGAGAAGCGCATCCAGTCCGGCGACGCCGAACAGCGTGTCGCTCAATTCGGAAACGGGAGCGCGGAAGCTCATCTAGATATGGATCGCATGGCCGAGCGCGCGCAGCGCCGATTCATGGAACGCCTCGCCGAGCGTCGGATGCACATGGATCGTGCCCGCGATGTCTTCCAGCACCGCGCCCATTTCCAGCGCGAGCGAGAACTCGTTGGAGAGTTCGCTGACATGCGCGCCCACGGCCTGGATGCCCACGACGCGATGATCGGATTTACGCGCGATGATGCGCACGAAGCCGCCATTGTCGCCTGCATCCATGGAAAGCGCGCGGCCATTCGCCTTGAAGGGGAACAGGCCGGTGATGAAGTCGTCGCCCTTGGCCTCGTTCGGCCCGAGCCCGGCGCTGACGATTTCCGGTTCTGTGAAACAGACGGCGGGAATGGAGGCCGGATCGAAGCGGCGCTTATGGCCGGCGATGATCTCCGCCACCATGTCGCCCTGCGTCGCCGCCTTGTGCTCCAGCATCGGCTCGCCGACGAGATCGCCGACCGCCCATACGTTCTTCATCGAGGTGCGGCACTGGTCGTCCACTTTGACGAAGCGGCCAGCCATATCGACCGCCATGTTCTCGAGACCCCAGCCTTCCGTCGCCGGCTTGCGGCCGACGGTGACGAGAATGGTGTCGGCGGGAATGTCGAGCGTCTTGCCGTCTTTGGTTTCGACGTCGAGGCCGTTCTTGCTTGCGCCCTTGGCCTTGGCGCCCAGATGCAGCTTGACGCCATTCTTCTCCAGCCATTTGGCGACCGGCGCGACCAACGGCGCGTCGTAAAGCGGCAGGATGCGGTCGAGCGCTTCGATCACCGTGACCTCGACACCGAGCTTGCGAAAAGCGATGCCGAGTTCGAGGCCGATATAGCCCGCACCAACGACGGCGAGTTTTTTGGGGAGCGTGGGAAGCGACAGCGCCTCAGTGGACGAGATCACCTTGCCACTGAATTTCAGGAAGAGCAGTTCGACCGGCAGCGAACCGTTGGCGAGGATGACGTGCTCGGCACTGATCGTGACTTCGCCGTCTTTCGTTTTCACGGTGCAGGTTTTGGCGTCGGAGAAATTCGCCCAGCCCTCGATCACGCGCACCTTGGCGCGCTTGAGCAGCGCGGCGACACCGGTGTTGAGGCGCTTCACCACGCCCTCTTTCCATTTCACGGTTTCGGCAAAGTCGATTTTCGGCGCGGTGCCGAGCGAGATGCCGTTCAGCGGCTTCGCAGCCGCATGCGCCATGGTTTCGAATTCTCCGGCGACATGAATGATCGCCTTGGACGGGATGCAGCCGATATTGAGGCAGGTACCGCCGAGGCGCGCGCCTTCGACCAGCACCGTCTCCAGGCCGAGCTGCCCCGCACGGATCGCCGCCACATAACCGCCCGGCCCGCCGCCGATGACGAGAACTTTGGTGCTGATTTTTTCAGACATTTTCTAATCCATAAACAGCATTGCCGGACGCTCCAGCAGCGCCTTGATCTTCTGGATGAACTCGGCCGCGTCATAGCCATCGACCACGCGATGATCGAAGGAGGACGACAGGTTCATCATTTTTCGAATGACAATCTGGCCGTCACGCACGACGGGCCGCTCGATGATCGCATTCGGTCCGATGATGGCGACTTCCGGATGGTTGATCACCGGCGTCGTCACCATACCGCCCAGCGCGCCCAGACTCGTGATGGTGATGGTCGAGCCCGTGAGATCGTCTTTCGTCGCCTTGTTGTCGCGCGCCAATGCCGCAACGCGCGACACTTCCAGCGCGCTGTCCCAGATGTCGCGCGCCTCGGCATGCTTCACCACCGGAACGATCAGCCCGTTCGTCGTCTGCGTCGCGATGCCGATATGGACGGCGGCATGGCGATGCACCACACCATTGTCGTCATCGAAGCGGGCGTTGATCTGCGGATAGGCCGGCAGCACCTTCACCAACGCGCGCATGAAAAACGGCAGCACATTCAGCTTGGGCTGATCCGCGCGCTTGGTGGCGTTCAGATGCGCGCGCAGCGATTCCAGTTCGGTCATGTCGATCTCGTCGACATAGGCGAAATGCGGAATGCGGCGCTTGGCGTCCTGCATCTTCTCCGCGATCTTGCGGCGCAGGCCAATCACCTTGATCTCTTCGACACCATCGCGCTGTACGTAAGACGAGCCGCCACCGCTGCGCGCCATGCGTCCGCCCGAGGCGATGAAGGCGTCGAGATCTTCATGGGTGATGCGTCCGCCCGGTCCGCTGCCCGGCACAAACTGCAATTCGATTCCCATCTCATGCGCACGCTGGCGCACCGCCGGCGGCGCCCGCGGCTTGTCGCCTTCGGTGCGTGTTGCGAAAGCGGGCTTCGCGGCCTCGCGCGTAAGGGGCGCGGCCGCAGCCGGCTTCAGCTCGGGCTTTTTCGCTTCGACTTTCGGGGCGGGCGGCGCGGGTTTCGCTTCTTCTTTCTTCGACGCCGACGCGCCATTGCCTTTCACATTGCCGGCGCCTTCGACTTCCAGTTCGACCAGTGCGGAACCGACCGCCGCCATCGTGCCCGGCTCGCCGTTCAGCGCGACGACCTTGCCCGACACCGGCGAGGTCATTTCGACCGTCGCCTTGTCGGTCATCACGTCCACGAGATTTTGGTCCTCGTGAATCTCGTCGCCGACCTTCACATGCCAGGCGACGATCTCGGCTTCCGCCGTTCCTTCGCCGACATCGGGGAGTTTGAAAACGTAGCGGCCCATGTCTCAGCCCTCCATCGCGCGGCACATCGCTTCGATCACGCGCGCGGGCCCTGGAAAATACTGCCACTCGAAAGCGTGCGGATAGGGTGTGTCCCAACCCGTCACGCGTTCGACCGGCGCTTCGAGATGATAGAAGCAATTCTCCTGCACCAGCGCGGAAAGCTCCGCGCCATAGCCGGATGTGTGCGTCGCTTCATGCACGATGACGCAGCGGCCGGTTTTCTTGACCGAATTCACGATGGTTTCCAGATCGAGCGGCACCAGCGTGCGCAGATCGATCACTTCGGCGTCGATATTCGCGTCCGCCGCCGACGCCAGCGCCACATGCACCATCGTGCCATAGGCGAGCACGGTCAGGTCGTTGCCTTCGCGCAGCACCGCCGCCTTGCCGAGCGGCACGGTGTAATGACCTTCCGGCACTTCGCTTGCCGCGTGCTTGGACCAGGGCTGCACCGGGCGTTCGTGATAGCCGTCGAACGGGCCGTTATAGATGCGCTTGGGTTCGAGGAAGATCACCGGATCGTCGTCCTCGATGGCGCTGATGAGCAAACCCTTCGCATCATAGGGCGAGGACGGGATCACGGTCTTCAAGCCCGCGACATGGGTGAACAAAGCCTCAGGACTTTGACTGTGCGTCTGGCCGCCGAAGATGCCGCCGCCATAGGGTGTGCGGATCACTAGTGGCGCCGTGAAATCGCCGGCCGAGCGATAGCGCAACCGGGCCGCTTCGGAGACGAGCTGGTCGTAAGCCGGATAGATGTAATCGGCGAACTGGATCTCGACCACCGGGCGCAGGCCATAGGCGCCCATGCCGATGGCCACGGCCACGATGCCGCCTTCGCCGATCGGCGTGTCGAAGCAGCGCGTGAGGCCGTGCTTCTTTTGCAGACCTTCCGTCACGCGGAACACGCCGCCGAAATAACCGACATCCTCGCCGAAGGTCAGCACGTTCGGATCTTTGGTGAGCATCACATCGAGGGCGGAGTTGAGCGCCTGAACCATGTTCATCGTCGCCATGGCTTAGACCCCCATCTGCTGGCGCTGGCGGCGCAGATGATCGGGCATGTCCTTGAACACATCCTCGAACATGGTCTTCAGGCTGGGAGGCTCGCCATGGCCGAGCGTGCCGTTGGCCTCGGCTTCTTTATTGGCAACCTTCACCTGCTCGACCGCTTCCTTGTGGGCTTCCTGTTGCTGCTCTTCGGTCCATTCGCCAAGTGCGATGAGATGCACTTTCAGGCGCTCGATGGGATCGCCGAGCGGCCACGCTTTCGCGTCGTCGGACGGACGATAACGGCTCGGATCGTCGCTCGTGGAGTGGCCTTCGGCGCGATAGGTGTAATGCTCGATCAAGGTGGCGCCGAGATTGGAGCGCGCGCGTTCCGCCGCCCACGCCGTCGCGGCATAGACCGCGAGGAAGTCGTTGCCGTCGATGCGCAAGGCCGGCAGGCCGTAGCCGATGCCGCGCGAGGCGAAGGTGGATTCATTGCCGCCCGCGATGCCGGAGAAACTCGAAATCGCCCATTGATTGTTGACGACGTTGAGAATGACGGGTGCGCGATAGACGGATGCGAAATTCAGCGCGTGATGGAAATCGCCTTCCGCGGTTGTGCCGTCGCCGACCCAGCTCGCGGCAATGCGATCATCGCCATTATAAGCCGACGCCATCGCCCAGCCGACAGCCTGCGGAAACTGCGTCCCAAGATTGCCGGAGATCGTAAAGAAACCATATTCCTTGCTGGAATACATGATCGGCAATTGCCGGCCCTTCAGCGGGTCCTTCGCGTTGGAATAGACCTGGTTCATCATCTCGATCATCGGATAGCCGCGCGAGATCAGAAGGCCCTGCTGGCGATAAGACGGAAAGCACATGTCGTCGCGTTCCATCGCATGCGCCGCCGCGACGGCTACGGCTTCCTCGCCGGTGCACTTCATATAGAAGGAAGTCTTGCCCTGACGCTGGGCGCGATACATGCGGTCGTCATAGGCGCGCGTCAGAATCATGGTGCGCAAGCCGCGGCGCAAATTCTCGGCATCCAGCTTCGGATTCCACGGACCGACCGCTTGACCCTTGTCGTCCAGCACGCGGATCAAAGAATAAGCGAGGCTGCGAATGTCGTGCGGGTTCGCATCGACCGACGGCCGCTCCACGTCGCCCGCGCCGGAAAGCGACACGCCGCTGAAATCGGGCGTATCGCCGGGGCGGGTATGGGGTGCGGGAACACGCAGGCTGAGCTTGGCTCTATTCTTCATGCGGGTGATCTCCGGGACGTGAAACAGATAACGCTTGCACTGGAGCGTTCGCCCAAACCAAACCTAGCATGCCCGAAAAAAGCGCGCTTTTCCGGCCTGAGCAGGCCGGTCCTATCCGCCACCGCACGCATCCGTCAAGAAACCCATTGGTTCTTGTTTGACACGCAACAAAGCGCGCGCCGAGCGCAATTTTGCGGAAAGGGTATGACCGATTGGGGCGCAGCCGAAGAACAAACCAAAGGCGCTTCGGGATCAGCTTTCGGGCACCATGCGGGCTTCCAGCGCACCGATGCGGTCGATCTCCACACGGACAACATCGCCGCTCTTCAGATAGTTGGGCGGCTTGGCCGCCATGCCGACGCCGCCGGGCGTTCCCGTGAAGATCACATCGCCCGGCATCAAGGTCATCGCCTCGCTCAAAAGCGCGATCTGGTCAAAGATGTCGAAGACAAGATTGCAGGTGTTGGAATCCTGCCGCTTCTCGCCATTCACGAAGCAGCGGATGCCCAGCGCATGCGGATCGCCCGTCTCGTCGGGCGTGACGATCCAGGGCCCGAACGGCGCATGCGTGTCGAAGGATTTGCCGAGAGTCCATTGCGCGGTGTGAAACTGCCAGTCGCGCACGCTCATATCGTTGCCGGCACAATAGCCGAAGATCACACCGAGCGCGTCCGCCTTGCTGACATGGCGGCAGCGCTTGCCAATGATGACGACGAATTCGGCTTCGTAGTCTATCGCCGCCGATGCCTTGGGAATCTGAATCGGATCGAAAGGACCGTTCACCGTATTCGGCAGCTTGGAGAACCAGATCTGCTTCTCCGGCTTTTTCTGGCCGCTCTCTTCGATGTGGTCTGCATAGTTGAGACCGATGGCGAGGATTTTTTGCGGCCGCGGTACCGGCGCCAACAGATGTGTATCGCTAACCCGCAGGTGCGGCGTCGCGGTTCGCGCGATTCGCTCGAGCCTGTCGGAAATCTGCGGCCAGGCGGAAATCAGCCCCAACATGTCTCGCGGCACGGTACTGTCGCTATGCACGAGATCGATGATCATCTCGCCCGCAACAATGCCGACACGTTCGCTGCCGCCCTGCTCGAAAGTCGCCAATTTCATCGCTTGTGCCTCGGTATCTTGGTTACGGAGCCTAACGCGAATGCCGGGTCTGGCAACGGCTGGGTTTCGCCGGTTAATCGGGGGGTAAGGGGCGCTCCGCCATGCTGGCGTGTCTCCTGCAAGAGACGCCGGAACTCTATCGGAACGCATGTGAGCACAATCGGACAGATCGCCCGAACGACAAGCCGGTGGATTCCCGCGGCGCTTGCGGAGTCTTTTTCAGGGCCCATGGCTGTCTTCTTTCACGGCGTGGAACGGCAGGTCAGCGACGGCTGGATGCGAGACACCCAGCATGCCTTGGACGATTTCGCCATCATTGCGCAAAGCCTGAAACGCGACTTCGATGTCATACCGTTGGCCGCCTTATCAGATGTGTTGAAGAAGCCAGAGCGGCATTCGCGCGCGGTGTTTCTGATGTCAGACGACGGCTATGCGAATACGCTGTCGTTGGCCGCAGACGTTCTTGGCGGTCACAACCTGCCTTGGACGCTCTTCGTCAGCACCCACCACATCGATACCGGCGATCTCGTGCCGCTTCTGACAGCGCGCACGTTCTTTCTGGCGGCGCCGGAGGGCCAATATGAAATTCCGTATTTGAATGGACCCATCGTTCTGGAATCGCCCGCACAGCGCGAAGTCCTAGCGCGCCGTCAGCGTCATCATCTGAAAATGCTCGATGCTGTTCGCGCGCAGGAAACGTTGGCCGCTATGAAGACCGAATTGGCGAAGGCCGGTCTCGCCAACATCGCACAAAACTACCTGTCCGAGCGCTTTCTCACCTGGCCCGAGGTCTTGGCGCTGCACAAGCGCGGTGTCGAAATCGGCGCGCATGCCGATATCCATTGGGCGATGCATGACGGCCAATCCGATGACTTTTTGCGCGAACAGGCGGAGCGGCCGAAACGCCGGATTGAACAGGAAATCGGACCTTGCCGGGCCTTCGCCTATCCCTTCGGCAATCGCGGTGATGTCGGCCGCAAAGCATGGCGAGCCGTGCGCGATGCCGGCTACGAATATGCGTTTACCACAATCGCCGGCACGCTGGACGCGAGCGCCAACAACTGGCTGCTTCCGCGCTACGGCCTGGCTCCCAAAGAATCCAATCTCGCCGCGCTTCTTCCGGTGCTGCGATCCAACAACCGCCAGCTGCGCCGGTGGCAGTCCCAGATCGGGACTTAATTAGCGAATCCCGCTCCCGACAACGCATCCGTTTCATGCCGGGACAACGTCCCTCACAAATTCTACATCGCGAGCGTCTAATCACGCGGCAGAGGCTTCGAATCGAAACAGAAACAACACCGGTTTTCTGGCGCGTCTGATGCAGTTCCATGCCGAACGGAACAACGCACCAGGGCAATCCAGTGAGCCTTCACGAGAATTTCGGTTACCTCCCGACCATCTCTCACACAGAAGCGACCTACGCCGCCGAGGATCGCGGCTATGTCCACGGCACTGCCAAGCGTGCGCTCGATCTCCTGATCGCCATCCCGCTGCTCGTCCTTCTCGCGCCGCTGATGGGCCTGCTGGCGCTGACCATTCGCTTGGGTTCGCCGGGCTTCGTCTTTTTCCAGCAAACGCGCCTCGGCATGAACGGAGCGCCGTTTCAGATTCTGAAATTCCGCTCCATGAGCGTTCTGGAAAACGGCCCAGTGGTTACCCAGGTCTGCGAAGGCGATGCGCGCATTACAGCCGCCGGGCGGTGGATGCGCCGTCTCAGCCTCGACGAGCTCCCCCAGCTCATCAACGTGATTAATGGAGAAATGTCGCTCATCGGCCCGCGCCCGCACGCGCTGGCACATGACCGGCATTATAGCCGCTTGATCGGCGGCTATGATCGCCGTCAAAGCGTCAAGCCCGGCGTCTCCGGCTGGGCGCAAATCCACGGCCATCGCGGCGCCACAATGACGACCTCGCGCATGCGCGAACGTCTCGCTTATGACGTCTGGTACACAAAGAACGCGAACTTTGCGCTCGACATCCAGATCCTGTTCCGCACGATCGGCGAAGTCCTCAAACAGAGGAATGCTTATTAATGTCGGCCGCGCGTAAACTCGCACCGGCAACGGCACAACCAGCCTATCAGCGCCGCGATCCGGACCGCATCTATCGTGAAGTCGTGGTCGGCGGAATCAAGACCGCCTGTGTGTCGCGCGGTCAGATGGGGCGGCTGATGGTCGGCGACTGCCTGGCGGCGCGCGGCGGCAAGCGCAGGCCTCGCCTTGTCTTCGCGTCCAACGGTCACACCATCGCCACCGCATTCACGGACACCAATTTTCGCGAAAACTTCAACAAAGCGGATTTCGTGCACGCAGACGGTCAGCCCGTTGTGATCGCCTCCAGGCTGCTGACAGATGCGCCCATTCCCGAACGCAGCGCCACCACCGATTTCATCCATGACGCATCCATCGAGGCACGCCGGAATGACCTGCGCTTCTTCCTCTTTGGATCAACCGAAGATGTGAACGCCGAGTGCGCGGCACGCCTGCGCGAATCCTATCCGGGGCTCAAGATCGTGGGCCGTCGTCACGGCTATTTTTCGCCGGAGCAGGAAGATGCCATCGTCGAGGAAATTAACGCCGCGGACGCCGATGTCGTCTGGGTCGCGCTGGGGGTTCCCCTCGAATACGAGTTCTGTGTGCGCAACAAGGACCGGCTGAAGGCGGGCTGGATTGTGACAGCCGGCGGCTGCTTTAACTTCGTGACCGGCCATTATCGCCGCGCCCCCCACTGGATGCAGACCATGAGCCTGGAATGGCTGTACCGCCTCTGGCGCGAGCCGAAAAGGCTGTGGAAACGCTACGCCGTCACCAATCCGCTGGCTCTGTTTACGATTTTGACACACACCGCGTCCTAAAGCTCGCGGATGCCAAAAGGTGGCCGGAGCAGGCCACTTGGCAAAAGCCGGAAGGCCGGATGAGCGATGCAGCGCCGCTGACCGCAGACGCCGGAGTGGTGAAGGCCGTAAAGCCCACCGCTCTGCCGCAGCTTGTCACCTTGCTCCTGCGTTATGTCTTCTCGGCGCTAGGGCCCATGAGCATCGCGGGTGCGCATTTTATAGCGGCCCTGATTTTCCTGCGCACGATGCAGCGCGCAGATTTTGGCCTCTTCTCGTTTGTCTTCATCGTCGTGCCGTTCTGCCTTTCGATGACGGGCGCGATGTTTGGTGCTTCGATGGTCCGTTCCGCGAACCGCGCGGAGCCGATGAGCGCGGACGAGCTTGCCGCTTACATGAAGGCCAATCTCGTCTTCGCCGGGCTTTGTTCCACGGTTGTATTCGGTTTGATGCTGGGCGGTAGCGCCAGCCCCGGCCTGGCCGCGATCGTCGCCCTTTATGGTGGCATTATGACGACACGCTGGTTTGCGCGCTGCCATGCATACGCCACGCACAATATGTCGCGCTCTGTTATCTCCGATGTCGTCTACAGCACCATGCTCATCGGCGGCCTTCTGGTTCTCACATTCGGGCAAGCGCTTTCGCCGACCCGCGCGGCCACCGTTCTGGTCGCCTGTTCGCTGTGCGCGCTGATGGCCTTTGGCCGCGAATTTCTGTTTGCGCAGGCGCAAGCGATCTTTACCGGCTCACTGCGCGCCTTCGTACCCGTTTGGCGCGACCTTGCACGCTGGTCGATGCTCGGCGTGATCTCAACCGAATTGACCGCTAACGCACATGCCTATCTCGTGACCTTTGTCTCCGGGCCAAAGGCATTCGCACTTTTGGCGGTGGGATCTTTGTTTATGCGCCCGGTTTCGCTTGTCATAACGGCGCTTCCGGATGCTGAACGACCAGCCATGGCACGGGCCATCGCGCAGAACAACGTAACGTGCGCGCTACGTTCCGTGTTTGAATTTCGGATCGCATCTCTGACGGTGCTGGCGGCATCGACTGTGCTCGCCGCGGTCATCATGGTGTGGTTTCCGCAGCTCATCCTGAAACGCGGTTATGACGAGGCAAGTGTTATCGCCGTCATCTGCCTTTGGATTGTGGTCATGGGCGTCCGGGCGTTGCGCACGCCGGAGTCGATTTTCCTTCAGGTGGTTGGGGAGTTCCGATCTCTTGCCGGCGCAAGCGTTCGCTCCAGCATCGTATCGATCCTGCTCACACTGGCGCTGTTGCTGGCGTTCGGGCCGCTCGTCTCGCTCCTCGGCATTCTGGCCGGCGATCTGGTGATGACAGGCCGCATCTTCGCGCTGGGGCGGCAATGGCGGACACAGCATGTCTGAGGTCGTCGTCGCCATTCCGAGTTTTCGCCGGCCTAAAGGTCTGGAGCACCTGCTTTATGCTTTGGCAGATCTGGTCACCACCGCGAACGTTACCGTGCTGGTAGCCGACAATGACGCCGAACAGCATGAAGCGTTCGACCTCTGCGCGCGTGTCCGCGAGCAAGGCTATCGTTGGCAACTCGATGCCATCATCGTCGCCGGGCGCGGCATTGCACAGGCGCGCAACGCACTCGTCGCGCGCGCGCTGGGAAATCATTCCACGAAGTTCATCGCCATGCTCGATGATGACGAATGGCCCGATGCGAATTGGCTGGACGAATTCCTGCGCGTGCAACAGGAAACCGGAGCGGATGCATTGCAAGGTGCCATCCATCGCATTTTCGAAACCGATCCCGGCGCATGGGCCATACATTGCGATGGCGTGTCCGACGTGACCGCGCCGACCGGCCTTATTTCCGACCTCGTCGGAGCCGGAAATCTCCTGTTGCGTCGCGAAGCGCTGGAAAAGATGAAAGCGCCCTGGTTCGACATGTCTTTCGCGATGACCGGTGGTGAGGATGCAGATTTCTTTATGCGCCTCAAAGAACAGGGCGCACGGTTCGCATGGGCGAACGATGCGGTCGCATTTGATTTCGTGCCGGCGTCGCGAGCCAATCTGAAATGGGCACTGCGACGGGCCTATAGCGCCGGCAATTCCGACATGCGCGTGTTTCTGAAGCATCGGCCCAGCGTGGTCGCCCGACTCAACGAAGCTGCGCGTATCGCTGCCGCGCTCTTGTTGAACCCCTTCCTGTTCGTCATCCTTTCGGCCGACTCGAATCGTCGCGTGCGACCATTGCGCAAGCTCTTCCGGGCGGCGGGCAAGATCGCTGCGATCAGCGGCCGCTCGTATGACGAGTATTCGGTGATCCATGGCCAATGATGGGATCGCGCTTGGGAACATCAGTTCGAATCCGGGTTTAACGTCCTGGATCGTGGAGGCCGCCTATGTCGGCTTTCTACTTCTGGTGTTTATCGGCCTCACGCCATTCGCCATGCGCGACACGGTCGATACAGCGATTGGCGCAAGCGGTGCGGCTGGCGCTGGCGATGTGCTGCGCCAAATCTGCTACCTCGCCGTTTTCGCGATCATTCTGGCGGGCACGCTGGCGAAGCGCGGAATTTCCACGTTTAGCGCGGTGCCGATCTGGCTCGCGATGCTGCTGGTCTGGTGTGCGCTGACCTCTCTGTGGGCTATTGAGTCGGACGTAGCGCTTCGGCGCGCGGGCCTCGAGATGATTGTCGTCCTTTCGGTCATGCTGGGAGTCGACACCGTCGGACCCGAACGTTCGCTGAAGCTGCTCTGCTATGTTCTGATCGCCGTTCTGATTATAAACTGGATTTCGATTCCGCTGTTACCGCAGGCAGTGCATCAGCCGGGCGACATAGAGCCCGAAGTGGTCGGCGATTGGCGCGGCCTCTATTTTCACAAGAATATAGCGGGCGCCGCGTGTGCGCTGTCCGTGCTTCTGTTCCTCTACTACGCGATCACCGAAAAGGCGCGACTGCTCTATCTCGCATTCGCCGTGGCTGCGTTTCTTTTTCTGCTGAAGACTCATTCGAAATCCTCACTTGGATTGCTGCCGGTCGCGATCGCAGCGGCGGCCATCTATCGTTGGGGTTGGCGGCGTGACATAGATCGCCTCATTGTCGCCGTCGCGAGCCTTCTGCTTGTGGTGGGGATCGGGACGCTCATCTTCGTGAACCACGACGCGATTGTGCGTGCCCTTTCCGACCCAGAAGAATTCACCGGCCGCGCCGCCATCTGGCAGGGCGAACTCGCATTTATTGCGGATCATCCACTCATGGGTTCAGGCTTTGGCACCTTCGCGGACACGGGCAGTCTTTCGCCGCTGCACAACTATGTGGGTGGGTGGATTCGCACGGTGGCACAAGGCCACAACGGCTATATCGAACTGGCGATGACTACCGGCTTGATCGGTTTCGCGCTTGGGCTTCTCGCGCTCATTTTAATTCCGGCCCGCATCTTCTGGGCGCGCGCAGACATGGATGGCGGGCTTAAGACTCTATATTTCGCTTTTTTCGTCTTTTTCGTTCTGCACAATTTCATGGAATCCGATTTTCTCGATGGAGACGGCGTCGCCTGGGTCACGTTTCTTCTTATGCTGGCAGGGCTGGCAGCGGCGAGAAACGCGCGCAATGTAACAAAGTCATGGCCGACAGCGTAAGTCCTTTTTTCTCGGTGATCATCCCGGTTTTCAACCGGACGCACGATCTTGCTCAATCCGTTGGCTCCGTCCTGTCTCAAAGCTGTCAGGACTTCGAGATCGTCATTGTCGATGACGGTTCGAAGGATGATCCGAAGGCAGTTGTGGATTCCATCGGCGATCCACGAATTCGCTTCGTGCGGCAAGAGAACAAAGGTGGCGCGGCAGCGCGTAATCGCGGCTTCGATGAGGCGCGCGGCGTCTTCGTCGCCTTGCTGGATTCGGACGATCGATTTCTGCCCCATCACCTTGAAACCATGCGTCGTCTGCTCAAAGGAAGCGAAGGCACCGTTGGCTATGCGCGCATGATCGTGGATCGCGGCGGCGGTGTCAGCCTGATCAAGCCGCCACGTGCCATCGCGCCGGACGAGCATATGGCCATATATCTGCTTTGCGATCGCGGCTTCGTTCCTACGATCACCATCGTCGTCGAGCGCGAAACGGCACGGCGCATAAGATATGGCGAAAACTGGCGGGCAGCGGAGGACACCGATTTTGCGATACGGCTCTTTCTCGCCGGCCTCAAATTCAAAATGGCGGAAGAACCGGGTGCCGTGTGGAGCGACGAATACAATCCGAACCGTACATCGGCGGGGCGCAAAGGTGCACGCCTCATTCCGTGGTTGGAACAGCTAAGGCCGCACATTCCGCCAAAGGCTTATTATGGCGGGCGTGGCTGGGCCATCGCCAAAGGCGTTGCTGTGACGAAACCGTTGCGCGCCCTGCGGTTCTATCTCTCGGCTGTGTTTCGCGGTTGCTATCGTCCACGACTGGCGGCGGTTATTTTCCTGCAGATTTTCCTGCCTGATTTCATTTACCGCTCCATTGCCGATCGCGCTATTGCGTGGCTGCGCTTCGCGCCGCGCGACACCCAGAGCGGCGGTGAAGCCGTTCCGGCGCCTCAACGGATATGTTGAACCGCCGCGATTTGCTCGTGCAGATGGCAGGCACCGCCGGTGTTGTGCTCCGTCCAAGCATTCTCGGCGACATTACCCCAGATGGTTTGCGCGACATCGCGGCTCGCCGTGGTCTTGTTTATGGCTGTGCCGCCAGCACCTTCGAACTGAGAGACGCCGAATTCGTGCTTGCCCTCGCCCGCGAAGCCGGCATGCTTGTCGCGGAATATGAAATGAAGCGCGGCATTATCGAAGAAACGCGCGGTGTTTACGATTTCTCCGCGGGTGACACGCTTCTCGCCTTTGCGCGATCACATCGCATGACGCTTCGCGGACACGCACTTGTCTGGCATCACAAAAACCCGTCATGGCTTGAGGACGCCTTGTCGTCGCCTCGGGCAGAGACGTTGCTGACCGAATACATCGCCAAGGTTGCAGGACACTTCAAAGGCTGGCTCCATTCCTGGGACGTTGTGAACGAAGCCATCGCGCCGCTGGACGGACGCCCCGACGGCTTGCGCAATACGCTGTGGCTAAAGCGATTCGGTCCTGAATACATCGACATTGCCTATCATGCCGCGCGCGCTGCCGACCCGACCGCATTGCTGGTTTATAATGATTGGGGATGTGAGATGGGCGCGCCGGACAACGACCGCTTCCGCGCAGCAACCCTCGACTTTCTGGAAGCTGCGCGGGGACGCGGCGTGCCCATTGATGCGCTCGGACTACAAGGTCATCTCGCTGCGTTCGGTCCGCAAGTGGACCAGAAGAAGCTCGCCCATTTCCTGGACAGCATACACGCGATGGGGCTGAAAGTTTTCATCACCGAACACGACGTGTACGACGCCGACGGCCCCATGGATATCATTCTGCGCGATCGCGCGGTTGCCGATTCAAGCCGTCGTTTTCTGGATGTGGTGCTGAACCATGGCGCGACTATCGCGGTGCTGACATGGGGGTTGTCGGATCGCTTCATCGATCCGCCCAGTCTGCGCGATCAGCTTATCGGGCGGTTTCCACGCCAGCTGCCGTTGGATACAAGCTACCGCCGCAAGCCGATGTGGAACGCAATGGCCCGAGCGCTATCATCCTGAAGATTCTCTATTGACGTAGGAACGTTGCCGAATTCGGCCGCAAGATGCTTTGCGATATGCGGCGCTACAAATTCCGCGCCTGTCATGAAGCGCATCAAGGGACCGAAACTATTCGCAACCGCGGGGCCGACAATATACAGGCCTGGTTGCGATGTTTCGAAATTGCCCGAGACGGAGGGTGCTGTGCCGGTTGTGGCAATTCGGGCAAGCAGATCGGCAGACATAAACGGTACCCGCGCCAGATCGGGTTTGTAGCCGGTCGCGGCAATCACATGATCGCATTCCAATGTTTTCGATTTATGTTCGCGATCCTTCACTTGCAGCAAAACACGCTCGCCCAACATGCGAGCGCCCTCGATCGAATACCCGAGTATCGTCTCAACGCGTCCCTCAATACGCTTGCGCATGAACCAGCCGGGTGCAGGACCGAGATGCCTGCGCACGATCTTCAAGCGGAATGCTTCGGGCAGAAGACGAAACAGAAATGGCAGCTCGACGCATATGAGAGAGCGCCAGCCGGGGCCGATACCGGAGGACGGCTTTCGGAGGCGGCGCATCCACGACTCACGGTTTTTGCTTGGGGGTGTGTGAAAGCGAATATTTGTGTCTCGCGCCAGGATACGCACTGAAGCGCCGGAATCATGCAGCAAAGCCGCTGTATCGATCGCGGACGCGCCAGCCCCCGCCACAATCACCTCGCGTCCTTTGCAATGCGAAACGTCACGATGATCGAAGCTGTGCGAAATCGCGTCCGGCGCGAGGCCCGACAGCTCTTCGGGAATATGCTTGAACCAGCTTATACCGACCGCCAGAACAACGTGGTGCGCTAGAGCCTTCTTGGCGCCTTCCAGTGTCAGCGCATAACCCGCCGGAGTTTCCTCCAACGCCGTGACGTTCATCTCTTCCAGCGTCGGGACATAGGTGGCTCGAAACCAGTCGGCGTATTCAAGGAAAAGATCGAGCGAGACGGGCAATTCGGTATCAGCATATTCAATGGAACGCGCGGCACAGTAGGCCTTCAGGGTCGAAGCGGGATCTGGCGCGGAGAGGCTGGATGCAAATCCGCCGGATTTCAACAACATGTCCTTGGGCATGTGCGCGCGCCAGGTATCGAGTGGCTTGCCGAAGATGCGAAAAGAAACGCCCAAGGCGCGCAGATGCGCGGCGACAGAAAGCCCATAGGGCCCTGCGCCGATAATCGCCACATCGCAAACTTCGCTTGGTGACGCACTCTCGAGCCGTTGGCTGGTGAGCGTCAGAGACAGAAAATTTTGCGCAATAGAACGGACTGTCTTGAATTTTCCGCCGCTGTCGACCGTTGGCATGAGCATCTGTTCCAAATTGAGACAGTCGTTCCCGGAGACGACCACCGTGTTCATCGTGCAAGCCGGTCGGTCCAGACCGCGCGCCAATTGTGACACATTGTTCGTTCACCGATGATTGACGGGACGTGACTATTCTTCCGTGCATGGCGAAGAAGATTCTTCTGGCGACAACGGTGCGCTGGCCATCAGCCGCCCGCTTTGCGAGCGCGTTCGCGGCGGCGGGCTGTGCGGTCGATGCCATCATGCCACCCGGTCATCCGGCAGCGCGGAGCCGTTACTTTTCACGGCGTTACGGCTATTGGCCGATGGCCGGCATATCGTCCTTCGAGCGCGCCATAGCGCAGTCGCAACCCGATTTTGTCGTCGCCCTGGATGATCGTGCCACATCGCTTCTCGTGCACATTCATGCCGGCACACAATTTTCGAATCTAGATGTTGCTGACCTTGTGCAGCGGTCCCTCGGCAATGTGGCAAGCTATCCGCATCTCAGGTCTCGCGCCGCATTCATCGAAAGTGCCTGCGAAGCCAACATCCGCGCCCCACAGACACACCTCATAACATCCAAACACACACTCGAATCTGCATTGGCGCAAACGGGCTTTCCGGCTGTTCTAAAGACGGATGGCAGCTGGGGTGGTGACGGGGTCGCCATCGTTTACGACCGAGAAGCGGCGTTACGCGCCTTCACCAAACTCGCCCGACCGCCATCGCGCTTGCGCAGTGTTGTCCGTGCCATTGGCCACCGGGATAGCCATCATATGCTGACGGCCTTTCATGCGCGCCGCGAAGCCGTCAGCCTGCAGAAATTCGTGCCGGGCACCCCGGCGACAACCGCCTTCGCCTGCTGGCGGGGAGAGGTTCTCACAGCGATCCATTTCGAAGCTGTTGTCACGCAAGGCGACAGCGGACCGGCCAGCGTCCTTCGGCGCATCGATTGCGCGCAAATGGACGAAGCCGCCAAGCGCCTCGCTCAGCGCTTCGAACTTTCCGGCCTGCATGGCCTCGACTACGTGAAAGACACGCGCGGCCAGATGCATTTGATCGAAATCAACCCGCGTGCACCGCAATCGGCCCATCTTGCTTTCGGCCCGGGTCGGGATCTTCCCGCTGCTCTCTCTGCGAAGCTTGAGGGGCGAGCCGTCAGCCCGCGTCCGCGCATTGCCAGCGATCTGGTGGCGCTGTTTCCACAGGAGTGGCCCCGCGACCCGGGAAGCGACTATCTCAAATCCGCTTATCACGATGTGCCGTGGGATGATCCGGAGCTTATTCGCTCCTGGGCGCTTTCGCGAAAGGTGCAATCTACTCGCAACAGTGTACAAGGCCCGGAAATCGCCATTGACCGTATGGACGCGCCCTTTGTAGAGGCCTTGTCGAAGCTGGAAACATAGGCCTCGCAGGTCTTTCGTTCCACCCTTCGTTAACCATTCCGCAGTGGCTGGCGGGTTAGAACTTTTGCCGGCCTCGAAATGGCGCGGGCCCGCGTCATGAGAAGCCACAGGACGGTAACGAGGCGATGACGTTTCAAGACCCCACCCCATCCATGCGCATGGATGATGGCGGATCTTTCCGGTACGGCGATCTCGTCCGCGTGGCGAGCGCACGTCTGGCATTTATATTGGCCATTGCCACATCGATCGTCGCCATTGTCGTTGTCGCGCTCGTAATATGGCCGTCCTCTTATTCTGCCACGTCGACCATCATGCTGGAACCGCGGAAGAACAATATCGCGGAAAATTCGTCAGTGCTGTCTGCACTGCCGACCGATCCTGCCTCCGTTGCGAATCAGATCCAGATCATCACTTCGCGCGATCTCGCCGCCAACATCATTGCGCGGTTTAAGCTTTACGAAGATCCGGAATTTGCCAAGCCGGGTGTTTTTACGGGAGAACTTCCAAGCGCCGACACTGTCATCGACAATTTCCTGCGCCATCTGAGCGTGGATGCCGTGGGGCTTTCGACCACTATCACGATCACATTTAACTCCATCAGTCCGGACAAGGCTGCGCGCATTGCCAATGCCGTCGCTGACGCCTATCTCGCAGATCAGGAGGCCTTTGAAAACGATACGACACAGAAGGCCACTGAATGGCTCGCGACACGCATTGCCACGCTTGCCCACCAAGTGCAAAGCGCCGAAGCCGCGGTGCAGGAATACAAGGCGGAAAATAACATCAACGAAACCGGTGACGGCTCATCGTTGATCGACCAGCAACTTACCGCTGTGAATGCACAACTCGTGCAGGCAAAATCCGATCTGGCACAGAAACAGGCAACCTACAGCCATATCAACTCTATGATAAAGGAAGGTCAGGCCGCCGAAGTCTCGCAAGTCGTTTCCTCGCCCCTGATAATTCAGTTGCGCACGCAGGAAGCAGATGTCCTGCAAAAGGAAGCGCAGCTCAATTCGCGCTATGGCGCGCGCAATCCAAAAGTCATCGACATCGAATCCCAAAAACAGAATCTGGAAGCAAAGGTCGCAGAAGAAGCCAATCGCATTGGCGGATCCGTTGCCAATGACGTTTCGGTTTCGCGCGCGCAGGTTGGATCGTTGCAGGGGAGCCTGCAGCAGCTTGAGCGCCAGGCGATGGAACAAAACCTGGCGCGAGTGAAGTTGAAGGCGCTGGAAGCCAACGCCATTTCGACCCGCACCATGTACGAAGCTTTCGTCACACGGCTGCGCGAGACGCAAGGCGCGAATCAGGCGCCCGATGCCCGCATCATCTCGAGCGCGGCTATCCCCACAATACCAAGCTCGCCCAAGCGTACACTGATCGCGGCGGCATCGGTTCCGGCGGGCCTTCTCATCGGCCTGCTCTTTGCCTTGCTGGCGGAACGCAACGCTCCGGCCACGTCTTATCGACCGGAGCCAGTGCGCGGCCCCGCCACAATGATCCTGAAATCCGCCGATCCGCTGCGTGGCGCGCCGGTGCTTGGCGAAATTCCCGATTACGCCAGTCTGCGCGCGGCCGATCTGATCATCGATCGCCCGGGTGAAGACTATGCGCGCTGCGTGGATGCACTTCTTGCCCGCATTGCGCCGCAGCGCGGACAGGGAGGGAAAGTTATCGCGCTGACGACGCCGGATCGCAGCGAAGGTAAAACGGCGCTCGCCATCGCGCTTGCGCGCGATGCAGCGAGACGGGGCTTTCGCGCGGTCGTGATCGACGGCGATCTGCAATGGCCGAAAGTGGCCTTTGGTATGGGGATCGGTGCACTGCCGAACGGCCTGCAGGACGTATTGGCCGGCACAGCGCCGCTAAGCCAAAGCCTGGCGGCCGATCCGCGCTCAGCGGTGCGGATACTTTCGCCCTCTTATTCGCGCACGGCGAACGCACCTTTTCAAGCGCAAGCCCTGGCTCAGCTCGTCGCACATTTGAAACGCGTCTGCGATCTCGTCATCATCGATTGCCCGCCGGTTGCGCCGCACGGCGATGCACGATTCTTCCTTCCCCTTGCCGACGCGACGGTGATGCTGCTGCGCTGGCAGGCGACGCCACGCGCCGAAGCCTCGCAGGCGCTCGATATGCTGAGCGCGATGCGCGCACCGCCGACCGGCATCGTTTTCGCGCGCTAGTTTCCCAAAGCATTCGCAGAGCGCTTTTGCGCTGGCCGCTGGCGCGCGATTGATTATAGTCCCGGCCCATGATACGCGACATTTCCGCGCCCGCGGGCGCCATACACCGCAAAACACTCGACAGCAAAGTGCTCGCCGGAAATCCACTGGACGATCCCACAGCGCGAATTATCGACATCTATATGCCGCACGGTCATGACGGGGGCGGACTTCCATTGCTTGTTGATGTTGTCGGCTTCACTGCCGGTGGACCGGCTCACACCAACTGGAAGAATTTCGGCGAGAACATGCCCGAGCGGCTGGACCGGCTGATCGCTAGCGGCGCGATGACGCCCTGCGTCGTCGCGTTTCCGGACTGCTTCAGTAAGCTCGGCGGCAATCAATATATCAACAGCCCGGGGATCGGCCGCTGGGACGATTTTCTGCTGCAGGAGGCCGTGCCCTTCGTTGAACAAACTTTCGGCTGCGGCGGCAAAGGCAAGCGCGGCATTTTCGGCAAAAGCTCCGGCGGTTACGGGGCAATCGTTCACGCGATCCTCCACGCCGATTTCTGGTCGGCCGCGGCCGGTCATTCCGGCGACATGGGCTTCGATCTGATGTATCGCCATGAAATGCCGGCGCTGCTGCGCGCACTCGCGCCCAATGGTGGCGATCCCAGGGCATGGCTCGAAAAATTCTTCGCGCAACCCAAAACAAAGGATTCCGATATCCACACCCTGATGATGCTCTGCCAGTGCGCGACGTTCGACCCCGATCCCGCGGACCCAAAGACCATCCGGCTGCCCGTCGATTCCCACACTTGCGAATTCATTGCCGAACGTTGGCGCAATTGGCTGGCCTGGGATCCGCTGACCCTCGCAGAGAAGCACGTTGCCGATCTGAAGACTCTCAAGGCGCTCTACATCGATTGCGGCGATGTCGACCAATACAATCTGGTTTATGGCGCGCGGCGTATGCACCGTTTTCTTGAGGAGCAGGGCGTGGCGCACATTTATGAGGAATTTCCCGACAATCATTCCTCCGTGGATTACCGAATGGACCGCAGCCTGCCGCTGCTCGCAAAGGCGCTTTCGCAATGACGCTCGATACAGAAAAGCTCAAGAAATTCTCCGATCAGCAATGGGACGAATCCGTTCTTCCCTCGATCACCGATTACATCCGCATTCCCAACAAATCGCCCGCTTTCGATGCGAAATGGGCTGAGCATGGCCATATGGATGCCGCCGTCGCGCTGATGGAGAAATGGGCGCGCGAGAAGATCGCGGCGCTCAAAGGCGCCACGTTGGATGTCATCCGCCTGCCCGGCCGCACACCGCTCATTTTCATAGATGTGCCGGGCAGCAAAAACGACGATTGCGTTCTGCTCTACGGCCATCTCGACAAACAGCCGGAGATGAAGGGTTGGCATGAAGCCTCTGGTCCATGGGAGCCACGCCGCGACGGTGATAGGCTCTATGGCCGCGGTTCCGCCGATGACGGCTACGCGATCTATGCTGCGATCACTGCCCTATTGGCATTGCGCGAACAGGATGTGCCACACGCGCGTTGCGTGATCGTGATCGAGGCTTGCGAAGAGTCCGGCAGCCCCGATCTTCCCTTCTATATTGATCATTTGTCCGATCGGCTGGGTCAGCCCTCGCTCGTCGTATGCCTGGATTCTGGTTGCGGCAATTACGATCAGCTTTGGCTCACCACGTCGTTGCGCGGCATTGCCATGGGCGTTCTCAACGTCCGTGTACTCACCGAAGGCGTGCATTCCGGCGACGCCTCCGGTATTGTGCCGTCTTCCTTTCGCATTGCCCGCTCACTTCTGTCTCGTGTGGAGGATGAGGCGACCGGCGCGATCAAGCTGCAAGACCTTTACGTGCAGGTGCCCCCACAGCGAATCGAGCAAGCGAAGCAGGCCGCGAAAATTCTCGGCGATGAAGTGTTCAGCAAATTGCCCTTTGCTGGCGCCACGCGGCCGATGTCGGAAGACCTCACAGAGCTTGTGCTGAACCGTACATGGCGACCGCAATTGGCGGTGATCGGCATGGAGGGATATCCGGCGCCGGAAAATGCCGGCAATGTTTTGCTTCCCTATTCCACCGCAAAACTTTCCTTCCGCCTGCCGCCCACCATGGACGCGAATAAGGCAACGGACCTCATAAAAAAAACGCTGGAAAGCGATCCGCCTTATAGCGCGGAAGTCGAATTCGATGCCGAGCATGGTCAATCGGGCTGGGAAGCGCCCGCGCTGGCACCATGGCTGCAAAAGTCGATTTCCAAGGCATCGCAAATGGCTTTCGGCAAGCCCGCGGCCTATATGGGCGAAGGCGGCAGCATTCCATTCATGGCGATGCTGGGTGAGAAATTCCCACAGACGCAGTTCGTCATCACCGGCGTCTTGGGCCCCCACTCCAACGCGCATGGCCCTAATGAATTTCTGCACATCCCCACGGCCAAGCGCGTGACTGCCGCCATCGCGCAGATTGTCGCCGATCATTACGGGCGCGATAAGGCAAACTAAACTGTTGACTGCTGCGAAAAGCAGCATCAGCGCCAAAATGCGAAAAATGCGGCAATCCGAGGCTATTTTCGGAACCGGTTGGCTGTCCGGCACTTAACTCAGTGGGCACGGTGCCGATAGGGGCCCCGGGCGTTGTTGGGCGCTTTCAAACTTTCAGTGCGCCCGCTGGATAGCCATATGCGTATCGCTCAAATAGCTCCCCTGGCCGAAAGCGTTCCGCCAACCCGTTATGGTGGCACCGAACGCGTCGTTTCGTGGCTCACCGAAGAATTGGTCCGCCGCGGCCATGAGGTGACCCTTTTTGCGAGCGGCGACTCGCAGACGGCGGCCAAGTTGGTGCCGATTGTTCCACGCGGTCTTCGTCTCGATTCAGCCGTGCGGGATCACCACCCCTATCATTTGATGATGCTCGATCAAGTTTACCGCCGCGCGCATGAATTCGACGTTCTGCATTTTCATGTCGATCTGCTGCACTATCCGCTGTTCCGCATCATGGGCGACCGGATTCTCACGACATTGCACGGCCGTCTCGATCTGTGCGATCTCCATCCCTTCTATGCCGCGTTTCCAGATTTGCCGCTGATTTCAATTTCCAACGACCAGCGCAAACCGATGCCGCCGGTGAACTGGGCGGCGACAGTCCATCACGGTCTCCCCGCCGATCTGCATCGCGAAGGAAACGGCGTTGGGGGTTATCTCGCCTTCCTTGGCCGGATATCTCCCGAAAAAGGACCGGAACAAGCGATCGCCATCGCCAAACGCGCAGGTATGAAGCTCAAAATCGCGGCAAAGGTCGATGCAGTGGATCGCGTCTATTTCGAAGAGCGCGTGAAGCCCCTGCTCGCCGACCCGTTAATCGAATTCATCGGTGAAATCGGCGAAGAACAAAAGACAGAATTTCTCGGCAACGCGCGCGCGCTGCTGTTCCCGATCAACTGGCCCGAACCCTTCGGATTGGTGATGATAGAGGCAATGGCATGTGGCACGCCTGTGATCGCGTTCCGCTGCGGTTCCGTTCCTGAGGTGATGGAGGACGGTGTGACGGGATTTGTCGTCGATACGGTGGACGATGCGGTTAACGCCGTTGAAAAAGCGATGGCTCTCGACCGGCACCGCATTCGCAGGGTTTTCGAACGCCGCTTCAGCGTGGCGCACATGGCCGAACAATATTTGGACGTCTATAGTAGACTTGTTGCTCGCCAGGCGCGCGCTTTGGCGGCCGAATAATTCGCCGGTTCAGGGTGATGCAAGGATTGCGGATGAAGGACGGCGAAGATCGCGCTGCGCCAGTCAGGGACGATTCCGGCGAAGCCGCCGTCCCACAATTTTACATACCGGCGACTGAATCCATTCAGAAGGCGTGGCCGCGCACGCTCAAGCACGGCGACACCTTTGCCCTGTTCGATCACAACGGCGATATCCTGAACGCGGCCAGCAATCCCGCGGGAATCTTCCACGAAGACACGCGCTACCTTTCTGGCCTGTGCCTGTTCATTGACGGTCACCGGCCGCTCCTGCTCAGTTCGACGTTGCAGGACGACAACGCGATGCTGACCGTCGATCTCGCCAATCCCGACATCTATGTGGGGAAGGAGCTGATTCTGACGCGTGAGACGCTGCATTTCGTGCGTTCGAAGTTTCTCTGGCAAGGCTGCTGCTATGAGCGCATCGCCATTCAGAATTTCGATTCGAATCCGCATCGCCGGCGCATTGCGCTGAGCTTCGCAGCCGATTTTGCGGACCTGTTCGAGGTTCGTGGAATAAAGCGTCCGCATCGCGGTATTTGCAAAACGGAAATCCGTTCCGATAATCTCGTTGTCTTTCATTACAGCGGGCTGGATGGAATCAGCCGTTACATGCATATGCGCTTCGACCCACCGCCGACGTTTCTGACCGAGCGCGGCGCCGCGCTCGACATCACGCTTGAGCCCAATGAGCGAAAATCGGCCTTCGTGACGGTGCAATGCGGCACCGAAGATAGAGTGCAAGACACCCATTTCATGTCAGCGCTGCGGGCCTCCCGCCGGGCGATGCGTAAAGAGACGGCGCAAACTGCCGTGGTGAGCACGTCGAACGAATTGTTCAACCAGGTCCTTTGCCGTTCGGTCGCGGACATCTACATGCTGATAACCGAAACGCCGGAAGGCCTCTATCCTTACGCGGGCATCCCGTGGTTCAGCACCGTGTTTGGCCGTGACGGGATCATTACCGCGCTGGAAACATTGTGGATTGATCCCAATATCGCGAAGGGCGTGCTGAAATTTCTGGCCGCGACGCAAGCCACGCATGTCGATAAAGAAGCGGATGCGGAGCCCGGCAAAATTCTGCATGAGATGCGCCACGGCGAAATGGCGAACCTGCACGAAGTGCCGTTCGGCCGCTATTACGGCAGCGTTGATGCCACGCCTCTCTTCGTGATGCTGGCAGGGCGCTATTTCGCGCGCACGGGCGATCTGGAAACCATGAAAGCGCTTTGGTCCAACATCCAGGCTGCGCTCAGTTGGATCGACAATTACGGGGATTTCGATGGCGATGGCTTTGTCGAATATCACCGCCAAAGTGACAAGGGCCTGCAGAACCAAGGCTGGAAGGATTCCAACGATTCCATCATGCATGCGGACGGCGCTTTGGCCGAAGGCTCGATCGCGCTGTGCGAGGTGCAGGCCTACGTCTATTCGGGCAAACACAATGCCGCCGCGATCTGCCGAGCGCTCGGCCGCAACGATCAGGCGGATGCGCTGGCCGAACAGGCAGAAATACTGCGCCAGAAATTCGAGGCCTCGTTCTGGTGCGAAGAGATTGGAACCTATGCGCTGGCACTGGACGGAGAAAAAAGACGTTGCGGCGTCACGGCATCCAATCCAGGACACACGTTGATTTCCGGCATCGCTTCGCCGGAGCGTGCGGTTCGTGTCGCCAAATCTCTCCTCGGCCGCGAGTGCTTTTCCGGCTGGGGCGTCCGCACGCTGTCATCCTGCGAACGCCGCTTCAACCCCATGTCCTATCATGACGGATCGGTGTGGCCGCACGACAACGCGATCATCGCGATGGGTCTTGGTCAATACGGGCTGAAAGAGGAAGTGCTGAAGATCTTCACCGGCCTGTTCGATGCAACCCATTATCTCGAGCAATTGCGGTTGCCCGAATTGTTCTGCGGCTTTCCGCGCAGGCCCGGCGTCGGTCCGACGCTCTACCCTGTGGCCTGCGCGCCGCAGGCCTGGTCGAGTGCCGCGCCGTTGGCGCTCATTCAGGCCGCGCTCGGCATGTGCATCGACCATGCGAAGAATGAGATCCGCTTCGAGAATCCGATGCTGCCCGACTTTCTCGACGAAGTTTGCCTGAAGCGCCTCAGACTGGGCGAAAACACAGCGGACATCCGCTTGCAACGCCACGGCGGCGACGTGGCCGTCAATGTGCTGCACCGCACCGGCGATATGCGCATCATTGTCGTGAAATAGTGCCGTTCGGCCTCCGTTCGCGTCATACACACATCTGCGTGAATTGCCGCCGTCGCATGGACATGCACAATCACGGCGCGAAGAGGCAAAGGGGGGTAGACGGATGAATAGGAAAATTACGCACGGAGCGGTTTTGATTGCCGCGTTGCTGAGTTGCGTTTCGCTGGTTGCAATCGCAGCGCCCGATGCCAAACCGCAATTCGGCAAGTGGGGTTTCGATTCGACTGCTGTGGATAAAAGCACCAAGCCAGGTGACGACTTCTTCCGTTACGCCAATGGCGCATGGCTCGACCGTACCCAGATTCCTGCCGACAAGCCGGCCTATTCGCTGCGCCTGATGATGACGGATACGACCGAAGGGCGCCTGCACGACATTTTGGAACAAGCCGCGGCCAAGGCGGCGCACCAGCCCGGCGATCTCGAGGGCAACGCCGGCGCTTTCTACAAGGCGTTCATGGATGAAGCGCGGATCGAGAAGCTTGGTGCTTCGGCGATTGCACCGGAGCTGGATGCGGTGCGCGCTGCCAAGACGCGCGATGATCTGGCGGCGTTGATGGGCCGCGACAATTCCGATTTCGAAGGAAGCCTTTTCAATTTCGGAATCGATGTCGATCTGAAAGATCCCAAGAAATACGCCGTCTATCTGGGCCAGGGCGGGCTCGGCCTGCCTGACCGCGATTATTATCTGAAACCGGAATTCGCGCCGGTGAAGGGCAAATACGAGGCCTATGTCGCGCAACTTCTGCATCTCATAAACTGGTCCAAAGCCGATGCGCGCGCGAAAGATGTCGTCGCCTTCGAGACCAAAATTGCCGATGCAAGTTGGACCAAGGTGCAGGAGCGCGACATCAACGCAGTGTACAATCCGGTCGCCACCGCCGATCTGGACAAATTCGCGCCGGGCTTTGGATGGAAACAATTTCTGGCGGACGCCAACCTCGCCAAAATGGATCGCGTCATCGTCGCGGAAAAGATGGCGTTTCCGAAGCTCGCGGCGCTCTATGCCGCAACGCCCCCGGACACGATCAAGGCGTGGCAGGCATTCCATATCGCCGACAATGCGGCACCCTATCTTTCAAAATCTTTCACCGACGCCTATTTCGACATGCACGACAAAACGCTGGCCGGTCAGGCGCAACAGCGCCTGCGTTGGAAGCGTGCAATCACGGCGGTGAGCGGCGGTGATTTCGGCGTCGGCGACCGCTTCGGCACCTTCGGCACGATGGGCTGGGGCATGGGCCAGCTCTACACGGCAAAGTATTTCGGCCCCGACGCCAAAGCGAAGATCGAGGCGCTGGTGCACAATCTTCTCGCCGCTTATCGCGCGCGGCTGGAAAAACTCGACTGGATGAGTCCCGCAACCAAGACCGAGGCGATCAAGAAGCTCGAGACCTACACGATCAAGGTCGGCTATCCCGATCACCCACGCGATTACAGCAAGCTCGCGATCATGGATGACGATCTCGCCAGCGATGTGCGCCGCGCGGGTGCCGGCGATTGGGATTTTTATGTCGGGCGCTATTTCGGCCCTGTGGATCGCAGCGACTGGAGCATGTCGCCCCAGACCAATGACGCCTACAACGGCTCATTGCGCGATATCGCTTTCCCGGCCGGTATTCTTCAGCCGCCGGTGTTTGATCCCAATGCGGACCCTGCGATCAATTATGGCGCCGTCGGCGGCATCATTGGCCATGAACTGACACATGGCTTCGACGATCAGGGTCGCAAAATCGACGCCGAAGGGCGCTTGCGCGATTGGTGGACGAAGGACGATGCGGCGAAGTTTGAAGCGCGCGCCAAGATGCTGGGTGCGCAATATTCCGCGTTCGAGCCCATTCCGAATGTGCATGTAAACGGCGATCTGACGATGGGCGAGAACATCGCCGATCTCGGCGGCCTCACGCTGGCGCTGGACGCCTATCACGCCTCGCTCGGCGGTAAACCCGCGCCGGTAATCGACGGATTGACCGGCGACCAGCGTGTGTTCCTCGGTTGGGCACAAGCGTGGCGCGGCAAGGTGAGCGACGATTTTGTGAAGAAACAGGTTGTCAGTGATCCGCACAGCCCGCGGCAATTCCGCGTCAACGGCGTCGTGCATAATGTCGATGCATGGTACGGCGCGTTTGATGTGAAGCCCGGCGAAAGGCTCTACGTCGATCCCAAGAAGCGCGTGCATATCTGGTGATTGAAGAACGGCGCGCGCCGAGAACGATTTAGCGTATGTCTTTCAGAAGGATGGAAGCCGCGCCGATCAGACCCGCATGTGGCTCCACAATGAGCAAGGTCGGAATCGCTTTCATATAGTCCGTGAAACGCGCTTTGGCTTCGAAGCGCGCGCGAAATTCGCTTTTCGCGAAAATTTCGGCCGCGTCGGGCAAGATACCGCCGCCGATCAGCACGCCGGAACGCGCACCCATGATGAGCGCCACGTCCCCCGCGACCGATCCCAGAATTGCGCAGAACTGCGCGAACACCCTGGCTTCGAAGGAGGCTGGATTTTCGCGCGCGGTGCGCGTGATGTCTTCGGGTGCGGCATCGGGAGCTTTCACGCCATCGATCTGCGCCATCGCCTGATACAGATTGAAGATGCCTGGGCCTGAGAGAATCCGCTCGTTCGAGACGCGGCCGAATTTGCCCATCAGGATTTTCAGGATTTCGATTTCGGTTTCGTCTGTCGGCGCAAAACCGCTATGCCCGCCTTCGGCAACCAGCGCAATGTTCTCGCTGCCTTTGCGCACAGTGCCGCCGACGCCAAGGCCTGTGCCGGGCCCGATGATGGCGATGGTGCCGTCGCGCATCGCATCGAATTCCGGCGCGTCGCCAATCGGCTTCAGGCTATCCGCTTGCGCAAGCGCGGAAACTGCCATCGCCAGCGCTTCGAAATCGTTCACCAGATGCGCTCGCTTTGTTTTGAGCTTGTCGCGCAGATCCTTCTCAGAAATATCCCAACCCGCATTGGTGAGGCGGATTTCGCCGTTCACCACAGGACCGGCCACCGCGAAGACCAGCGCCTCGGGCGGCACATCCAGTTTCTGTTCTTCGAGATAGGTCCGCGCCGCCGCGGCGATGTCCGAATGATCCTTGGTGGGATAGGTCGTGACCGCCGTGACACTTGGGTTTTGGCCTCGCGGATCGACAATCGCGAAACGCACATGCGTTCCGCCGATATCGGCGACAAGGCCATAATCCGATTTCGAAGCGGGCTGTGACATGCTCTCTTATAACGGGAAAGCGCGACAGCGTTTCCATTTCTGCCAACACTTAGGCCGTCAGTGCCCCGCAGGAACAGCCGGCACGACCGATACCTGGCGCACCACCGCCGGCTCGACAGGCGCCGCGCCCTTCACCGGGCCATTATCGCCCAACGGCACGGCGGCAATGCGGTCGACCACATCCTGGCCCGCAATCACCTGCCCGAATACGGCATAGCCCGTGGCATTGGCCGTATCGCCCGCGTTCTGATCGAGTCCCCGGATCATCCGCCAAGTCGATGAAGAACTCCGCTGTTGCCGTATTTGGATCGTCTTCACGCGCCATCGCGATGGAGCCGCGCAGATTGTGCAACCCGTTATTAGCCTCCAGCGCGATGGGCTTGTGCACCGGCCGGGCTTTTGTCGCGGACTCATAGCTGCCGCCCTGAATGACGAAGCCCGGAACGACGCGATAGAAGATTGTCCCGTCGTAATGCCCTTCCTTCACATAGCGCAGGAAATTCTCGACCGTAATGGGCGCATGCGCGCGGTCGAGCTGCACGGTGATGTCGCCCAGCGAGGTCTGGATCAGAACCTGATTGGCGGGCGCAGCACCGACATCGGTTTGCGCCTGCGCGGGACACAGCAAGCTTAGCGCTGCGGCGAATGTTCCGATTCCAAACACCCTGAACCACTTTCGCATCATTCGTCTCGATCTTTTGCCGCATGCGACGATAGCGGGACGCTCCATGACGGGCAACGAAGGAGATGATAGATTGCTTGCAGACAACATCCGGGAGAATGGCGCATGCAATATGTCAAACTGGGCAATACAGGGCTGGACGTTTCGGGAATCTGCCTGGGTTGCATGACCTATGGCGCTCCGGATCGCGGCAATCACACATGGACGTTGAATGAGGACGCGAGCCGTCCCTTACTGAAGAAGGCTTTGGAACTCGGCATTAACTTCTGGGATACGGCCAATGTCTATTCCGACGGCACGTCGGAGGAATTTGTCGGTCGCGCGATCAAGGATTTCACCAAGCGTGAGAATGTCGTGCTCGCCACCAAAGTCCACGGCCGCATGAGCCCCGGCCCGAACGGCGCAGGCTTGTCGCGCCGCGCAATAATGGCCGAAATCGACAACAGTCTGCGGCGTCTTGGAACCGATTATGTCGATCTTTATCAGATTCATCGCTGGGACCCGAAGACGCCGATCGAGGAAACGCTGGAAGCGTTGCACGACGTGGTGAAGGCCGGAAAAGCCCGCTATATCGGCGCGTCATCAATGTATGCCTGGCAGTTCAGCAAGGCGCTTTACACATCACGCCTGCATGGCTGGACGCAATTCGTCAGCATGCAGAACCACGTCAATCTGCTCAACCGCGAAGAAGAGCGCGAGATGTTGCCGCTTTGCGCCGCGATGAAGATCGCGGTTCTTCCCTGGAGTCCGCTGGCGCGGGGACGGCTCACGCGCGACTTCGACGAAACCAGCGGGCGCCAGCAGAACGATGTTTTCGGCAATGTCCTTTATGGCGCGATGAAGGACGCGGACCGCAAAGTGATCGACGCAGTTGCGCAGGTCGCCAAGGCGCGCGGTGTTTCGCGCGCGCAGGTGGCACTCGCCTGGTTAGCGCAAAAGAACCCCGTCACCGCGCCCATCGTCGGCGCATCGAAGATGAACCATCTGGATGATGCCGTGGCGGCAATTTCGCTGAACCTCACGGCCGAGGAAATAGCAAAGCTTGAAACGCCCTATATTCCCCATCCGGTGGTGGGATTTCAGTAATCACATCGGACGTCGCGAGCGGCATGCAAGCGACGGCGTGCTAGTGAAAATCGCGCGATTTGGGCACGGCGCGCACGTTGCGCGGATGGCGGTGTATGTGTTTCGCGGCCTGCGCGCGCAAGGACGGCGCCTCCACATCGTCTTCCGACAAGCGATCCAGTTCGTCCGTCCGGTCAATGATGCGTTCGGCCACGAGATGCACGACGCCGTCCGGGCTGCGCTGCACCTTGCCTTCCACGAGCAGCAACCGCGCGCCCATGATCTCGCGCCGAAAGGGTTCCACCAATCGTGGCCAGACCACGACATTGGTGACGCCGACTTCGTCGCTCAGCGTGATGAACACGACGCCGGCATCGCCAGGCATCTGGCGCGTGAGTACAATACCGGCGCAAGCGGCAGACTGACCGTCTGCGGCATCGTCTGAAATTTCCTTGCAGCTCAGAACGCCTTCGCCGCGGAATAGATCGCGCAAGAAAAACATCAGATGCGCGCGCAGCGAAAGGCGCAGCATCTGGTAATCGGCCAGCACATGCTCGCTGAGCGGCATCGGCGGCAAAGGTGCAATCTCCTCCTCCGGCTGCTCCTCGACATAGCGCGCGGCGAACAACGGCAGCGCATCGTTGTCGGCGATGCGGCGTACGGCCCAGAGAATTTCGCGGCGATCTTTTGAAACCGACTGGAAGCTGTCAGCCTCCGCCAAAATGATGAGCGCGCGTTTGGACAGGCGGGCGAGGCGCGCGACATCCTGCACCGTGCCATAGCGATTGCCGCGCTGAAGCACCAACGCATCCGCCCATTTCTCGCTGAAGCCATCCACCTGCCGAAAACCCAACCGGAGCGCCAACCCGCCCCTTTCATCCGGCTCCAGCCTGTTGCCCCAGTCACTGAAATTCACATCGACATGACGCACCTCGACATCATGCTCGCGTGCGTCGCGGACGATTTCGGCGGGCGCGTAAAAGCCCATGGGCTGCGAATTCAGCAGCGCGCAGGCAAAAGCCGCGGGATGATATTTCTTGATATAGGCTGAGACATAAACGAGAAGCGCGAAGCTGGCCGCATGACTTTCGGGAAAACCGTAAGATCCGAAGCCTTCGATCTGCTTGAAGCAGCGTTCGGCGAAATCCTGTTTGTAACCGCGCGCCGCCATGCGGCCGACGAACATGTCCCGGAAGCTGTCGATGGTGCCGAGATTGCGGAAAGTCGCCATGGCGCGGCGCAATCCGTTCGCTTCCGAAGGCGAGAACTTTGCCGCCACCATGGCGAGCTTCATCGCCTGTTCCTGAAACAACGGAATGCCGAGCGTTTTTCCCAAAACGCCATGCAGTTCATCCGCAGCTCCCTGACCGGGCGACGGTGATGGATAATCGACCGGCTCTTCGCCGGCCCGGCGGCGCAGATAGGGATGCACCATGCCGCCCTGAATGGGGCCGGGGCGCACAATCGCGACCTCGATAACAAGATCGTAGAAATCCTTCGGCTTGAGCCGCGGCAGCATGCTCATCTGCGCGCGGCTTTCGACCTGGAACACACCGATGGCGTCGGCCTTCTGCAGCATGGCATAAACTTGCGGATCGTCGGCCAGCATATTCAGATCGAGCGTCTTGTTCTCATGGACCTTGACGAGGTCGAAGGCCTTGCGGATGCAGGTGAGCATGCCGAGCGCCAGCACATCGACTTTCATCATCAGCACGGCGTCGATGTCGTCCTTGTCCCATTCAATGAAGTGGCGGTCTTCCATCGTGGCCGGGCTGACGGGCACGAATTCGTCCAGCCGGTCGTTCGTCAGGACAAACCCGCCAACATGCTGCGAGAGATGGCGCGGGAATCCGATAAGTTCATTGGTCATCTCCAGCGCGCGCGCGATCAGAAGATTGAACGGATCGAGCTTGCCTTGCCGAACTTGCTGTTCGCTGAGTTTGCTGCCCCAGCTTCCCCAGACGCCGCTGGCGAGATCGGCGGCGATGTCTTCGGTGAGGCCGAAAACTTTCGCCACTTCGCGAACGGCACTGCGCGGCCGATAATGGATGACGGTTGCGGCCAGCGCCGCGCGATGATGGCCGTAACGCTTGTAGATATACTGGATGACTTCTTCGCGCCGCTCGTGCTCGAAATCGACATCGATATCCGGCGGCTCCTTGCGCTCCTCGCTGACGAAGCGTTCGAACAGAAGATTCATCTGCACCGGATCGATGGAGGTGATGCCGAGCATGTAACAGACGGCGGAGTTCGCCGCCGATCCACGCCCCTGACAAAGGATCTCCGGTTTGGTGGTTCTGGCGAATTGCACGATATCGTAGACGGTGAGGAAATAGGCCGCGATATCCATCCGGCCGATGAGCGCCAATTCCTTGTCCAAAACCTTGCGCACGTCATCAGGCACAGCGCCGTTGTAACGCCAGGCAGCGCCCTGCCACGACAAATCTTCGAGATGCTGCTGCGCCGTCTTGCCTTTCGGCACCGGTTCGTCGGGATAATTGTATTTGAGCTGGTCGAATGAAAACTTTATCCGGTCTGCGAAACGAACGGTTTCCGCAATGGCCTGCGGCACTTCGCGGAAAAGCTCCGCCATTTCCTCTGCCGGTTTCAGATGCCGCTCCGCATTGGCTTCCAGCAACCGGCCGGCTTCGTTCAACGTGACATGTTCGCGGATGCAGGTGACGACATCCTGCAACGCGCGCCGTTCATGGCAGTGATAGAGAACATCGTTGGTGGCGATGAGAGGTACGCCTGCCCTTTCCGCCACGTTCTGCCAAAGCCGCAGACGCCGTTTGTCGTCACCAAACATCGGCTGAACGGCGCCGAGCCAGATGCGATCCGGCGCGATATTCGAGAGTGTTTTCAGTAGCGCTCCAATGTCTTCCGGCGCGGCGCGAATGCGCGCCTCGAATTTCTCCATGGGAATGAGCCCGGGGCCACCCTCTTCGCCCGCGAGATCTTCGTTCCAGACCGTTTCCTGCAGCCCGATGCTCGTATTCGCGCGTTGCGGATGGGGCGGGATCACAACCAGCAGCAACCCTTCCTGCCATTTCAGGAGGTCGTCGAGCGTGAGCAGGCATTCGCCTTTGGGCGCGCGCAGCTTGCCGTCGCTCAGAAGGCGGCAGAGCCGGCCATAGGCAACCCTATCGATTGGATAGGCGAGAATGTCCGGTGTGCCGTCCACAAAGACGAGGCGGCTGCCGGTTAGGAGTTTCGGGATCGGCGCATTTGTCTTCTCGCAAATCTCGTTCAGCGCCGAATAGGCCCGCACGACACCAGCTAGCGTGTTGCGGTCCGCGATGCCGATGGCGGCGTAACCATAGCCCATCGCCTGCGCCACCATCTCCTTCGGATGTGAAGCTCCGCGCAGAAACGAGAAATTCGTCGTCACACCGATTTCGGCATAGCGGACGCTCATGCGAAGGCTCCGTGCAGGAACCAGCGCGGCGCAGCGGTTTTGCGCTCGTATATGCCGTCGCGATAAAGCCAGTAGCGGCGGCCTTCGTCATCTTCCACGCGGAAATAATCACGCGTCGGCTGTGGCGTCCGCCACCATTCCATCGCGATGCGCTCGGGCCCTTCGCGCAACGTCACGGCATGCTGCACCCGGCGCCAGCGCAATCGCTGCGAGGTTTCGCCGGGCACGGCCATCAGCAAACTCACCGGTTCGACTTTCGCGAACAGACGCAGCGGGCGGCGTGGCGCTTCGCTAGTGCGCCGGATTTTTGTCCAGGAAATTTTGCATTCTTGCGCATATTGCGCCGGAACCGCGGCCCAGGCGGCTTCGGGGATGTGCGTGTCGTTCGGCTGGAACGACACAATGCGGTGGCTGCCGAAGCGCGCGGCCAGACGATCGACCAGAAAGCGGATTTCTCTCTTTTCATTCACATCGGCATCGAAATCGGACACTTCGCATGCGGCGCGTTCGGCGCGGTTTGCGCAAAGCCGGATAAGGTCGAACCCGAAACCGGGATCGAGCGGATCGGCGAGCGCATCCAGCTTTTCGCGGAACAGCCGTTCGATGATCGCGGGCTCGCGCGTGGGCGCGCCGGTTTCGATGGCGATGCGGCGCACGGCACCGTCGGCGCGGAAGAACACGGCTTCAAGAGCGCGCGCGCCTTCGCCGCGCTTCTCCAGAATATCCGACAAAGCGGCCGCAAGCGATTTGAGCGTTTCGCGGATGATGTCCTGCGTGACAACCGGTTCGGCGAAATTGCACTCGGCCCGGTAATCGGGAAGCGGCGTGCGCGGCGAGATCGGTTTCTCGGCACGGCCCAGCGCATGTTCCAACGTGAAGACCATGGAAGCGCCAAAACGACCGCTGAGTTCGGATCGTTTGCGTGCCGCCGCCGCGCCCACGGTCTTCAGACCGGCGCGGCGAAAGGCATGGGTGGTGACGGGATCGAGAAAAAGCGCCTCGATGGGAAGCGGCGCGATAGCGCCCGCATCTTCGCCGGACGCGATGACGATGCCGTCGCGGTAACGGGCGAGCGCGCGCGCCGCCATTGCGCTGGCCGCTAGCGCGCCGCGCACCGCGAAGCCCTGAGCGCGCAGGCTTTCGCGAATTTTGCCCAGCAGCGCCTGTTCGCCGCCCGCCAGATGCGTAGCCCCCGTCACATCCAGCACAAGCCCGCGCGGACCATCCAGCGCCACGAAAGGCGTGAAGCGGTCGCACCAATCGGCGATGCGTTCGAGCAATTTGCGATCGGCCGGCTCGTTCGTCGCCATCACCTTAAGCTCGGGCAGCATGGCGCGCGCATTGGCGAGCGGCATGCCGACGCTGAGCCCCAGCGCGGTGGCTTTGCGATCCAGCGCGCAGAGGCGCAACGCATTGTCCACCTTGGCCACGACAACCAGAGGCGGCGATTCAGGCGACGCTGCACCAGTCGTTCGCGCCGCCTTCCAGCGCCGCTGCAACCTGTCGGTCGCAAGACGCGGAAACCATAGCACCACGATCCGCCGCGGGTTCGCGGAAGAATCCATCATCGCAATTCCACTCCATCACCCAATGTCCCGTACGCCCATGCCGGTTGCGGACGAGATCTGTTTCGAAAACAGGGCGGCCCCAGTTTTCGTCTTTTGCCTGCGACGGCGTGGCGCGGACGAGCCAGCGCGTCTCCGCGGTGCTCGCATCCGGCTTCGCGGCAAAGCGCAGGAGAAATGCCGTGACGTTTTTTTGCGCGCAGGCGAGCGTCAGCCGTCGGCTCGCCACCAGATCGAGAATTTTCACCTCGCCCGGAATTTCGATAACGACCGCGCCGAGCGCGGAACATGACAGCGCATCGCCCGCCGCGCGCAGCGCATCTTCCGCATGTGCGACGCAGAGCAAAAGGATGCGCGACGGATCGAGACCGAATTCGAGAAGCCCCGTCGCGCAAAGTTCGCCGAATTCGAGCGCGGAAAAATCCTGGCGAATCCAGAGGATGGATTTCTTCGCGGCGATGCGGACCGCGAGCCCGGTCGCGAAACCCGTCGCCGCCGCTTCGTGGCCGCTCTCAGCAAAAACTTCATGCAGCACGCCGCGTTGAAGCCCGCCCTTCAGGCAATCATCCGCAGCCTCATGGCCGAGCGGAACGCGCACCTGTTTTTCAAGCGTCTTCAGTCCGGCGAGAGAGGCGCGAAGCTGTGTGATTTTTTCCGCCGTCTCGCGCATGGCTCACGCGGCGTAGCCGGTATGCGCGGCCAAATCTTCCTCCACGCGCTTCAGGCAAATCTCCGAAAGCGGACAGGCTTCGCAAGCGGCGCGGAATGGCCGGCAGATATTTTGCCCAACGGCTTTCAGATGCCAATGCAATTCATAAAGATCGTCAGCAGTGAAGCCGTCCGCCGCCGCCATCACGGCATCGAACGCTGCAATCTCGTTGCCGTTCGGTTTGACGAAACCGAAACGCCGCACGATACGGATGACATGCGTATCGGCGACGAAAGCGCGCTTGCGCAGCGCGCTGAAATTCAGCGTCGCGGCCGCGATCTTGCGGCCCACGCCACGTATCTGTTCCAGCCAGACAAGCGCCGTCTCGACATCCAGATCGTGCAGGAATTCGAGATCGATTGTGCCCGCGCGCACGCCGATCTTTTGCAGAGCACTTTTCAGATCTTTCGCTTTTTCTTTCGAACGCGTCACGCCTTCGAGCAGCGTTGCAATCCCGGCCACGGGCGCATCGGCCAATTCCTGCGGACCGCAATAGCGATTGAGCAGGCGCATGAACGCGTCCCGGGAAACGCGGTCGTAAGTCTGGCTGCTGATGAAGCTGAGAATGAACTGATTTATGGGCCGCGCCCGAAAGCCTTCCGGCTCTGGGCCAAAAAAGCTCCGAAGACGCTCCCGCATCGCGCGAAGGTCGGCCGACTGGCCGAAAGAGAAGACCGGTTGCATGAAAAGACGTTAGAACATAAAGAGAACATAAATCAAGACTGCATGACGCGTGTAATTTATATTCTTCCTAAGTAACTGTTATAATTTGGAAAATTTGTACATCGGCGCAATCCCAATCATCCGCGAACCACGATCGATGGCCGAAGTGACGCCGTGCAGATCACGCAATGGATAAGCCGCACGGCTCTCCATGATTAGGCAATCCAACCCTCTTTCGAATTGAACCGGCTTCCGAGCCACCGCGAATCGCTCAAGCGGAGGAGAGCAAGAGACAATCCGTAAAATTCGCCGCGCGACCCAACGAAGAGCAGCACATCAACTCCGGATGTCCTTGAAGCAATGGCGCGCCCGGAGAGATTCGAACTCCCGGCCCCCAGATTCGTAGTCTGGTGCTCTATCCAGCTGAGCTACGGGCGCGTTTCGCGGGGCGCGAACCTATGCAGGCAAAAGGCGGATAGCAAGCCGTCATTATGACAAGGCTGCAAGAAACCGGCGCCGATTTTCGCCACTCCCTTTGTCAAATCGCGGCCCCGTTCGGGGCGGTCGCGCCCGCGCCTTCCAAACCCCCGTTCGTCCACGCATTTTCCGCCAAATGCCGCAATGCACAGCCTTGTCGCCATGGCTCCGCGTCGTTAAGACTGCGCTCCAACCGCAGTTCGCACGGGCGTGGGGCTACGGAAAATCGGGCGTTTGAACGCCCAAGGCGGACGGGCAATAGCTCGCCGGAGCGGAGATCGGAATATGTGGGGATATTCGGCAGCGCGGACGACATCGCGGCGCTCTTTGGCGGTCCTCGTGACAGCCGCGACGCTGGGCCTTGCGGGCTGCGCCGGCGTCGACGATGCGATGTTCGGCGACAATCCGGATTCCAATCAGCCAGCACCCGCGACGGTCAGCGGCGAGCCTGGCACCCTGCCTTCCTCCACCACCACGACGACAACTTATTCAAGCTCGTCCATGCCGGGCACGTTGCCGGGATCTACTTCGGCCAGCGTCAACGGCGGGCCCGGAATCACGATCACTCCGGTCAATATCGAGTCAGGCTCGGATACCGGCACGGCCGTCGGCCAGAAGGTGGCTCAGCTCAGGGGCGATGTTACCGGCTTGCAAGACAAGATCGCGGCGAATGCGCGGCAACTTGCCGATCTGCGTTCCCAGGCCGGCCAGTCGGCTACCGCCTATCATGAAGCCAAGGCGCAGATCACGACGCGTCTGCAATTGGGCACGACCCGCGGCAATCCCGAACTCGTCGGTCAATGGAACACGGCGCAGACCGCGCTCGACGAACTGACCACCAATATTAATTCGCTGAATGCGCTGGGCACTGCCGTCGCAGGGGATTCCTCGCGCGCGCATTTCGATCTTGAGACCATCCAAGCGACGTTCAACGTCTCCGGCGCCGTGGACGAAGACCACCGCCAGCTTTCCATTCTGGAAGATGAAACCGATCAGACCATTGTTCTGATCGACCGGCTGATGCGCGAAGTCTCCGAAGCGGTGCAGCGCCAGACCGCCTATATCGCCAATGAGCGCGCCAATCTCACCACGCTGGCCAGCGCCATCAAGAACGGCGAACTCTATGGTTCCGAACTCGGCTCGCCGATGCTCGCCTCGACCACGGCATCGGCCAGCTATGGCGCCACGCCCGGCGGCGCGGCGCTGGTGACCATCCGCTTCGACCGTTCCGGCGTTCAGTATCAGCAGATTCTCTACAGTGCGCTGTCGCAGGCGCTGCAGTCGCGCCCCGGCGCGGGCTTCGACGTGGTCGGCGTCTCGCCCACGCGCGGCACGGCTTCGGCGGTTCAGCTTGCGCAGACCGATGCGCGCCATCACGCGCAAGATGTGATGCGCTCGATGACCGATATGGGCGTGCCGGCAACGCGGCTCAACCTGTCCTCGGCCACCGATCCGTCGATCTCGGCCAGCGAAGTGCGCGTTTACATCCGCTAGCCGAGACGCGTCTCAGCTAACGCCATATTCCCGCATCCAGACGAGCATTTCGCTCCAGCCCTGCTTCGCGTCCGTTTCGTTATAGGACGGACGATAATCGGCGAAGAAGCCGTGTTGCGCATCGGCAAACGTTGTGATGTGCGAGTGGCGCTTGCCGGCTTTCACCAGCGCCGCGTTCATGTCCGCGATATCCGTGGCAGTAATGCCTTTGTCGAGCCCGCCGTAGAGTCCCAGCACCGGCGCATTGATGTCGCCCGCCAGATCGAGCGGATATTTCGGGCGCAACGGATTGACCTTTGCAGGTCCGCGCAGCGGACCGTACCAGGCGACGCCTGCTTTCACTTTCGGATTGTGCGCGACATAGAGCCAGACGATGCGCCCGCCCCAGCAAAATCCGGTGATGCCGAGCTTGGCCGTGTTCGCACCGTCGCCGGATGCGAAGGCGGCGGTTGAATCCAGATCGCTCATCACCTCAGTATCGGGCACTTTCGCCACGACGTCGGTCATGAGCTGCTGCACATTGCTCATGTCATATTTGCCGGGGTCGCCATAGCGCGAATAGAGCGATGGCGCGATCGCATAATAGCCCTGATGCGCGAGGCGCCGGCAGATATCCTTGATGTGCTCATGCACGCCGAAGATTTCCTGCACCACAAGAACGGCCGGCAAATTCGTCTTGCCGGCCGGCTTGGCGCGATAGGCCGGAATTTTTCCATCCGAAACCGGAACGCTGACTTCGCCCGCGTCCAGTCCATCCGCACCTGTGACGATCGCCGCGGCATTGAGCGTGCCGGTGCAGAGTGTAAAACCGGCGACCAGCCCGGTTGCCGCGAACACACGGCGTGTAACGGCGAATAAATCCTTCGTGTCGTCGAGTTGCTTGTCCACGATCAATCTCCTTTGAAAATGTCCTTGTAACTATTGCTCTGTCCCAGCGATCGCGCTTCGAAGACGCCGCGCGCGATGGCGCGCGCCAGACAATCCGCCGCAAGCATGCCGATGCGCATGACATCGCGTTGGCGGGGTTCGCCAATCTTGCGCTGTGCGGTCGAGATCGCGAAAACCAGATCGCCGTCAAAGGGCGTGTGCACCGGCCGCAATGCCCGCGCGAAACCGTCCGCCGCCATGATCGCGACGCGCTTCAATTCAACGCGGGTAAGATCGGCATCGGTCGCGACAATGGCGATGGTTGTGTTCTCTCTCGCGCGCGCGCCTTTCATGTCCAGCGGCAGATCGTATTCCTTCTGCGCAAAATCCGGCGCGAGCCTGCAGCCGCCGAATTCCTTGTTCATCTCCAGAGGAAACGACCAGAACACATCACTGCCGGGAATAAGCGGCGAGCCGACGCTATTGACGGCGACAATCGCGCCCACCGTGAAGCCGTCATCCGTAACAAGAGATGCGCTGCCGAGACCGCCCTTATACGCACCGGCGATGGCGCCCAATCCCGCACCCGCATTGCCGAGCGCGAAATCTTCGGCTGCATTTTCCACCGCCGCCAAGCCCAAAGCGCGATAGGGCGAAACATCGCCCCATTCCTTGTCGCCGCCATTGGCCAGATCGAAAAGAATGGCGCCCGAGACGACCGGCACCAGTGGCGCGCGGGGGCCTATCTGAAAGCCGCGCCCACGCGCGCGCAGCCATGACTGCACGCCGGACGGCGCATCGAGACCAAAAGCCGATCCGCCCGAGAGCGTGATCGCGTCGATGCCATCGACCAGCGAAACCGGATCGAGTGCTTCTACATCGCGCGTGCCGGGCGCGCCGCCGCGAATATCGGCGACCGCCGCAAAGGCGCTGTCGGCGAGCAAGACCGTAACGCCGGTGCGGATGCGATGATCCTCGGCATTGCCGACTTTCAGCCCCGCCACGTCGGTGATGAGGTTGCGTTTTCCCGCTCTGGCCATGACGATGAGGCTAACCGCTCATTTGCAGGCCGGAAAGAGACGAACAATGATTTACAGGCGCCTCACAGCGTTCGCCGCCGTCCTGGTTCTTTCATGCATGCCCGCATGGGCCGATTCCACCACAGCCAAGCATCACATGATCGTCACCGACAGCCCCTTCGCCACGGAAGCGGGCCTCAAGATGTTGCGCGCGGGCGGATCGGCCGTGGATGCCACCATCGCGGCGCAATTGATGCTGACATTGGTCGAACCGGAGTCCACCGGCATCGGCGGCGGCGCTTTCCTGGTGCTGTTCGATCCCGGACAAAAGAAAGTAACGACGTTCGATGGCCGCGAAATGGCGCCCGCCTCTGCAACGCCGGGGATGTTTCTGGATGCGAGCGGCAAGCCGCGCCAGCATTCTGACGCGATACCGGGCGGACTTTCCGTCGGCGTGCCCGGCGACGTCGCGATGATGTGGCTTGCGCATCGCAAATATGGGCATTTGCCTTGGGCGAAACTGTTCGAGCCCGCGATTGTGCTGAGCGAAAAGGGCTTTCCGGTCACGCACAAACTCGCGACCGAACTGCGCGCGTATCCGCAGATGGGCCAGATGCCCGACATCCATGCCTATTTCTATAAAGCCGACGGCACGCCCTATGCCGAAGGCGAGATCCTGAAAAATCCCGAGCTCGCGCAATCGCTCAAGGCCATCGCGAAAGACGGCCCGAAGGCGTTTTATTCGGGACCGATTGCGCAGGCGATCGTGGACAAGGTGCAGCATGCGCCGATCAATCCCGGCGGCATGACCTTGGACGATCTGAAGAACTACGTCGCGAAAGAAAGACCGCCGGTGTGCGGCACCTATCGAACCTATCGGCTTTGCTCGATGGGGCCGCCGAGTTCGGGCGGCGTCGCGGTGATCCAGATTCTCGATATGCTGGAACGCTTTCCGGCCGGCGACCTGCAGCCTGGCACGTTGAGCCAGGCGCATCTCTTCACGCAGGCGAGCAGACTCGCCTTCGCCGACCGCGCGAAATATCTAGGCGATCCGGATTTCATTTCCGTTCCCGTCGCCGGATTGACCGGCCGCGCCTATACCGCCGAACGATCCAAACTGGTCGACCCGACGAAAGACATGGGACAGGCGACGGCCGGAACGCCGCCGGTGAAACATGCAAGCGTCGACTTTGCTCCGCAACGCACCCCGCAGCTTCCCGGCACCAGTCATATGTCGATCGTCGATGATCGCGGCGAAGCGGTGGCGATGACGACGACGGTGGAATCCGTCCTCGGTTCGGAACTGATGGCCAAGGGCTTCATCCTCAACAACCAGCTCACGGATTTCTCCTTCGACCCGATGCTGGATGGAAAGCCGGTGGCGAACGCGCCGGCGCCGAAGAAGCGGCCGCTATCCGCGATGTCGCCAACCATTGTTTTCGATGCGAGCGGAAAATTCAAAATCGCCACCGGCTCGCCCGGCGGCCCTGCGATCATCGACTATGTCGCGCAATCGCTGATCAACCTGATCGATGGCGGAGAAACGCCCGCGAAGGCCGCCGCCGAACCGCATATTCTCAATCTCAACAGTCCAACCATTGTGGAGAAAGGCACCGCCGCCGAAGCGCTCGCGCCGCAACTGACCGCGATGGGCCACCACGTCATCAGCCCGCAATTCGAACAGAGCGGCGTCAACATCATCGAGCGAACGAAGACGGGTTATGCCGGCGCCGCCGATCCGCGCCGCGACGGCAATGCGCTCGGCGACTGATTTGTTTTTGCGCGACTTGGAAAACTTCGCGCCGGCCATCGACTATATCTAGTAGGTGACCGGCTAGGTAGATTCGTTTTTGATTTTTCGGGGGTGGGGCATCCCCTCCCGTCGCAGCATCGCAGTGCGAATCGCCGACAGCAGAGATAAAGCAGCGGCCGCCTGATTCAAGATGCTTCAGGAAATTTGCGCGATGGCAAATAAGCGGCGGAATGGAAACAGGGTCTTTCCATCCGCGCGTTTCGGATAGGCGATGCGCAGGCGCGCTTTGTATTGCGCGATGAAATCCTCGCGCTCACTTCCGTCTAATGACTGCACAAATGGACGCAAACCCGTACCGCTCACCCATTTGTAAACCGGATCGTCGCCCTCCAGCACCTGGAGATATTCGGTTTCCCAGATGTCGAGAGATACCGCATGCGGCGCGAGAATATCGAAATAGCGTTCCGCGCTTTCGACCGAAACGGCGCGGACGTTTTTCAGCTTCGCCGCCCACGGCCCGTCCTCTGCCGCTTCGCGCATCAGCACATGCGACGGCGCGTTCATATTGTTGGGTACCTGAAACGCAAATACACCGCCTTTGGCGGTGAACGCCATCAGGCGCGGCAATAATGTCTGATGATCGGCAAGCCACTGATAAGTCGCATTGGAGAAAATCACGTCGAAGGATTTTTGTGGAACCCACGACGCCAGATCGGCCAATTCCCATTGCGCGCGAACGCCGGACGCCTTGGCTGTCGCGATCATCTCGGGCGACGAATCGATACCGGTGATCTCTGCTTGCGGCCAGCGCTCCACCAGAAGCGCCGTCGAATTGCCGGGGCCGCAGCCCAGATCGGTAACGCGCGACGGGTTCTCAATCGTGACGCGCGCCAGCAATTCCGCCGCCGGGCGCGTGCGCTCATCGGCAAAAGCCAGATAGGTTTTTGGATTCCACGTCATCTATGCCTGCCTGTCCGGAATTTCGATGCGAAAACGCGTGCCGGCATCGCCTGTCGCCACAAGCGTAACGTCGCCGCCATGCGCGCGCGCCAGATCACGCGCGATGGCGAGGCCCAGACCCGATCCGCCTGGCCGCGCGCTTCCGGCAAAAGGCTGAAACAGGCGCTCGCGCACATTCGGCGGAATGCCGGGGCCGTTATCCTGAATGTCGATCTGCGTCATAGCGTCGTTGCGGGCGGCGCTGACGTGGATCGTGCCGCCCTTCTCGCTCAACACCTCACCCGCGTTACGCAACACGTTCAGCATCACGCGAAACAATTGCGCCGTATCGGCGTCGATCTCCAGATCGTCCTCCACCTCATCGACAAGCTGAACATTGTGCTTGCCGGCCAGCGCCGCCTCGCGCGCTTCTTCGACAATCGGTTTGAGCCGCACCATGCGGCGCTGCGGCGGATGTTCATCGGCGCGGCCGTAGCGCAGCGTATTCGTCGCCAGCGCCACGGCATGGTCGATGGACGACACCAGACGCGGCGCCAGACGCTGCACCGCCGGATCGGCGCTCTTCGCCAATTGATCGGATGCGAGTTGCGCGCTGGAGAGGATGTTGCGCAGATCGTGCTGGATCTTCGCCACCGCTGTTCCCAGCGCCGCCAGCCGCGCGCGCTGTTGAAGCGAATTGTAAATATCTCTTTGCATGGAAGAGAGCTCGCGTTCTGCGATTCCGATTTCATCGAGCCGCGATGACGGCGTAACGATACGGCTGGCGTCTTCGGGGTTGGCCCGGAAGTTCACCATTGTCCTCGTGATATGCCGCATCGGCCGCACCAACACGAGATAGAGACTGATGAAAACCAATATGCCTGTCGCCAGCGAGATCAGAACCGCGAGTAACGCGATGCCCCAAGCATAACTCTTCAGCTGCGAATGGATCGGCCTTTCACTGACGATAGCTTCGACATCTTGCGCATCTCTGATCCTGGTCGGCGCGGTGATCTGCAAAATTCGTGAGCCGCCGTTCAGCAGGCAATCCATCCCGTTGATCATGTCGACAAACGGGTTGGTGTTGCGCAAGTCCAGGCGCACGTCGATCTTCGAAGGGATTTCATTGGACAAAAATATTTCACGCTGATCGGCGCGCGGCAGCATGACGGCGATGGCGCCGGCGCGGGTGAGAAGCTGCGCGCGCAGCATGTCCGACAATCCGTTGCGCGGTTCCGTAAAGGGCAGGATCGCGATCTCGGCGCCATCGACGCGCGCGCTCAGCAGATTGCGGTGATAGCGCCCAACGGACGGCACGAAGATCAAAACCTGCGTGATCATCACATAGAATATGGTGAGCAGAAGCAGCCGACCAGACAGGCTGTGGGCGACAAGTCCCCACGCATCGCCAAGCCTTGTTCGCATCTGTGTGGCCATCGCCGCCATAGAGCCTCAACATATGGCCGAAATGAAGGAGTTCCAGCCGCGCCCGAGGCATGCAAGCCTATTCGGGGAATAAAGTAGCGCTGCCCGTGTCAAAGGGCGCGCCTTGGTTGACAGGCTCGGCCCCCCTCCCTTAGAAACCGCGCTCTTTTGAGAGGCCCCGGACCGTTCGGGGAGCAAGCCATGAAGCGCCCCTATCAGCCCAGCAAGATCGTCCGCAAACGGCGTCATGGCTTCCGCTCGCGCATGTCCACGGCAGGCGGCCGCAAGGTTCTCGCCCGCCGCCGCGCCCACGGCCGCAAGAAGCTCTCGGCCTGAACAGCCCCAAGGCAACCCAGCAGACCGGCTCCGCCAAGGGGCTTGCCATAGATCGCTTGAAAATCCGCCCCGATTTCCTGCGCGCCGCTCGTGGAATCCGCCGCCCGACGACCGGATTGACCTTGGAATTGTGCCAGACACCCGAAAATGCCGCAAAGCCGGACCGGATCAGGGTCGGCTTCACCGCTAGCCGCAAAGTCGGCAATGCCGTGGCGCGCAACCGCGCCAAGCGGCGTCTGCGGGCAGCGGCTGCGGCCCTGCTGCCCCTTCATGGCCGTGGGGGGCATGACTATGTTCTGGTCGCGCGAACAGCCACGCTGACGCGGGTTTTCGACGATTTGCTCGGCGATCTGGCGGGCGCCCTCAAGGCGGCCCATTCCAGGCTCGAACGAACAAGTGCAGGAGAGAAAGTTTGAGCCAGACGTTAAGGCGGATTGGAATTGCCGTGCTGACGGCACCGATTCACGTCTATCGCCGGCTGCTCTCGCCGCTGCTGCCGCCGGCCTGCCGTTTCACGCCGACCTGTTCGGCCTATGCCCTCGAAGCCATCCAAACGCATGGACCGCTGAAAGGCTTTATTCTCGCCGCGCGGCGAATCCTGCGCTGCCATCCCATTCACTGGCTCGGAGGATCGGAAGGTTTCGATCCCGTGCCCCCGCGTCCCAGCAGGTCCAAGTAGAGAGCCATGGAAAACAACAGAAACCTGATCCTCGCCATCGCCCTCTCGGCGGCCGTGCTGTTCGGCTGGCAATATTTCGTGGCCGCGCCTCAGATGAAGGCGGAACAAGCCAAGCAGGTCGAACTTGCGAAGGAAAAAGGCGCGGAGGCGAAGCCCGGTTCACTCAGCGTGAAGGCGAACACGATCGCGACGCTCGTTTCGCGCGATGCAGCGCTGAAAGCCAACGGACCGCGCGTCGTGATCGCGACCCAGACTGTCGATGGCTCGCTGAGTCTGAAAGGCGCGCGCTTCGACGATCTGCAATTGCGCAACTACCACCTGACCGTCGATCCCAAGAGTCCGGAAGTTGTTCTGCTCTCACCCAAGAGCACGGCCTATCCCTACTTCGCGGAGTTCGGCTGGGTGGCTGCGCAGGGCGATCATGTGAAACTGCCGGGCGACGACACGCCGTGGACGCTTGCAAGCGGCAATGTGCTCGGGCCGAACACCCCGATCACGCTGCGCTGGGACAACGGGCAAGGCCTGATATTCACGCGCATCATCGCGGTCGATGCGCGCTATATGTTCACAGTCAGCGACAGCGTCGCCAACAAGGGCACCACGCACCACACGCTTTATCCTTATGCCAGCGTCACGCGCGATGGCGTACCGGCAACCCAGCATTTCTGGTCCTTGCATGAAGGCTTTGTCGGCATCGCCGACGGATCGCTGAAGGATTCCAAATACGACGACTTCAAGGATGCCACGCCGCCGCAGACTTTCAATTCCACCGGTGGCTGGCTCGGTATTACCGACAAATACTGGATGGCGGCCGTCGTGCCGCCGCAGAACGAAGCGTTCGACGGCGAATTCAGCGGCTCGCCCTATCGCGACGCGCGCGCCTATCAGGCCGACTATCGCCTTGGCGCGCATGATGTGGCGCCCGGCCAGACCGTTTCGGTTTCGCAGCATCTGTTCGCCGGCGCGAAGGTTGTGTCGATGCTGCAGGACTACGAGAAGAATCTCGGCATCACGAAATTCGACTACGCCGTCGACTGGGGCTGGTACTCGTTCTTCACGCGCCCGATGTTCTGGGTTCTCGATGTCTCCTACAAATTCCTCGGCAATTTCGGCCTCGCCATTCTGCTCCTTACGGTCCTGATCCGCGGCGCGTTGTTCCCGCTCGCCAATGCAGGTTTCAAGCAGATGACGCGAATGAAAAAACTGCAGCCGGAAATGGAACGCATCAAGACGCGCCATGCCGACGACAAGGTGGTGCAGCAGCAGGAGATGATGGCGCTGTATCAGCGCGAGAAGGTCAATCCGGTTTCGGGTTGCCTGCCGATGGTGATCCAGATCCCGATCATGTTCTCGCTTTACAAGGTGTTCCTTGTCACAATCGAGATGTATCACCAGCCGTTCTTCGGCTGGATTCACGATCTGTCGGCGCCCGATCCGACCAACTTCATCAATCTGTTCGGACTCCTGCCGTTCGGCATTCCGGCGTTCCTGCCGCAATTCCTGCATCTGGGAATCTGGCCGATCCTGCTTGGCATCACCCAATGGGTGCAATTCAAGATGAACCCGGCGCCGGCGGATCCCGTGCAGGCGCGCATGTTCGCCTTCATGCCGCTGATCTTCGTCTTCATGTTCTCGTCGCTGCCCTCGGGCCTCGTGATCTATTACACGTGGAGCAATCTGCTCACCCTGGCGCAGCAATATGTGATGATGCGCCGGCACGGTGTGGAAGTTCACCTGTTCAACAATCTGAAGCTGCCGGCGGCCCTCAAGCGATTGAGCGCGCCAAAAGCCGATGCCCAAGTTGAAAAGAATACGGCTCCCGGCGAGTGAGCGAAGAAGACAAGTCCGACGCGCAAAAACGTGGCGACGCCGAACGCGCGCGCAAGCTTTTTGCCGCGGAATGCGATTTCATCGCGGGTGCGACGACGCCGGAGGTTTTCCCACCAGCCACCCTGCCCGAGATCGCCTTTGTCGGCCGCTCCAATGCGGGCAAGTCGAGCCTCGTCAACGCGCTGACCGGGCGCAATGCGCTGGCCCGCGTGTCGCACACACCGGGCCGTACGCGGCAAATAAATTTTTTCAATCTTGGCGGACGCGTCATGTTGGTGGATCTGCCGGGATATGGCTATGCCAGAGCGTCCAGAGCGATGACCGCGGAATGGCAGGATCTCATCACCGCTTATCTTCGCGGACGCCAAACCCTGCGCCGGGTTGTGCTTCTGATCGATGCGCGTCGCGGAATCATGGAAACCGACGAAGAAGTCATGAAAATGCTCGATCAGGCTGCCATATCCTATCTGGTGACATTGACCAAGACCGATCAGCTCAAGCCCGCCGAACGCGATGCGGTCATCGCCAGTGCGGGAACAAAAGCGGTCAAACATGTGGCAGCCCATCCGCAGATTTTTGCGACATCGGCGCACGAGCGCGAAGGTCTGGAACCGGTCAAATTGAACCTGATGCTGTTGGCCGAGGCCTGACTATTCAGGTATAAGCCGTAAAATTCGCGAGACACCGCATGGCCCTTCAAGACGATATCGGCACCGTACCGGACCGAAATCTGCGTGTGATGGCGCGCTGGCGTTCCACGGCACGCGTTCTTGTCGAGGCGCTTCCCTACATCCTTCAATATGAAGGCCGCACCATCGTCGTGAAATATGGCGGTCACGCGATGGAGAACGGCGTCTCCGAACATTTCGCGCAAGACATCGTGCTGATGAAGATGACGGGGATCGATCCGATCGTCGTGCATGGCGGCGGCCCGCAAATCGGCAAGATGCTCGACAAGCTCTCTATCCCCACCACCTTTATCGACGGATTGCGTGTGACTGACGCCGCCGCCATCGAAGTGGTCGAGATGGTGCTGACCGGCTCGATCAACAAGCAGATCGTCAGTGGCATCAACGCGGCGGGCGGCCGCGCCGTCGGCATTTCCGGCAAGGACGGAAACCTCGTCGTCGCGCGCAAGCTGGAGCGCATGAAGCTCGATCCGAAAACATTGCAAAGCAGGCCGGTCGATCTGGGCTTTGTCGGCGAACCGGAAAAGGTCGATCCGGAAGTGCTGCGCACCATTATCAATTCCGATCTCATTCCGGTGATCGCGCCCATCGGCGTCGGCCGCAAGGGCGAGACCTACAATATCAATGCCGACACAGTATCCGGCGCGGTGGCGGGCGCGGTCGGAGCTGCGCGTTTGCTTCTGCTCACTGATGTCGAAGGCGTTCTCGACCGCGAGGGTAAACTCATTCCGCGGCTGACCGTTGCCGAAGCGCGCGCATTGATCGCAGACGGCACGATTTCCGGCGGCATGATTCCCAAGATTGAAACCGCCATCGAGGCAGTTGAGGCCGGCGTCGCCGCTGCCGTCATTCTCGATGGCCGTATTCCCCATGTGCTGCTGCTTGAATTGTTCACCGAGCACGGCGCCGGAACCATGATCATCGCCGAATGAGCAGAGCCTTGCGCGCCGGCGCGTTCCTGCCGCTGTCTGGCTTTGCTTTACTCGCCGGGATACCGCCTGCGCAGGCGAGCCTGAAAATCTGCAATCAGACAAGCTATGTGCTGTATGCGGCGGTGGGCTGGAAGGCCGGCGCCGACTATGCCACCCAAGGCTGGGCTCGCGTGGTGCCGGGCGATTGCGCCGACGCAATCCAGGCGCCGCTCAGCGCGCCCAATTATTATCTCTATGCCCGCACGTCCAAGGCGCATTCTGGTCCGTCGCGTGCATGGGGCGGCGCGGTTCAGCTCTGTTCAAAGGACACGAATTTCACGCTGCACACGCCGGGTGCCGCAAGCACATGCGCGACCGACGATGCTTTTCTTATGGGTTACGCGCCGCTCGGCACGCGCGCCATGACGTCGTGGACAACGACGCTGACCGAAGAAAATACTATCGCTTCCGACGCAGCCTCACGCGCGGCGGGTCTCGACCGTTTGCTTGGCGACAATGGGATGAAGATCGTTGGCACTGGCGCGGCGCGCGCCAAAGCCCGCGATACGGCGCTGGGTGCTTTTCGCAAGCGCATGAAACTCGCAGACAATGCCGGCATGCCCGACCTGTTCGACGCGCTGGAAACCGAAGCGTTGAAAGTGGCCGCCCCCGCCGGTTATTCGATCTGCAACGACACGGACGGCGTGATCTGGGGCGCCATCGGACTAGAAGCTGGGAAAGAGGCCGTGTCTATCGGTTGGTGGAAAGTGCCGCCAGGTGGCTGCGCGCATGCCGTGACCGAACCGCTCAAGATCGACCGCGTCTATCTTCATGTGGAAGGGCATCACAAGCCCGCGCTGGTGAACGGGCCGGCAAAATTCTGCACCACCAGCATCACGTTCCAGTTGAACGGCACGAACGACTGCAAAAAACGCGGCCTCGCCGAAGCGGGTTTTGCCGCGACCAACACCAAGAACATGACGGGCTATGCAGCCCATATTGGCAATGACGGGCTGATGCCGCAGGCGCCTTCGCAGCACGCGCGCTAAAGGGCGATCTCGAAATAGTTCAGATGCCAGCGCATTTCATCGTCGTTGAGGGGAAAGCGAACGCCGTCGCGCGCGGGCAGCAATTCGCTGGCATGCAGGCGCAGCACGAAGGTCTGGATCTTGAAGGCGACGCGCATGCTGAGACCCGCATGCAAGACCAGCGCCGTGGCCGGCTTGGCGGATGCCGCCTGGAAAATGCGTCGCACCGCCTCCGGCGTCGTACGCGCCAAAAACGCCAGAGCCACGATCACATTTTCGCGTTTGCCGGATTCGACGGCCTTCTCGACATAGGCATCGTCGAGCTTGCCGGCCCGGAACAGCGCGCCCACTTCGTCCTGCGCTGCCGTCGCCGGATCGGGCAGAAGATCGTCGCCCTCGTCGATCCGGATGCGCGCCCGTTTGGCCAGAAGCGAACGCGTCTCTTTGTTCAGTCCGCTGCGCGCGGCAAGCTTTTCGAGCAGCGCGGCGCTGACGAAACCGGCGATGCGGCGGATGGCGCGCTGCGACAGATCGTTACGCAGAACCAGCGGTAAGTGCCATTCCTTGATGCGCGAACCATGCTCGATGATCTTGTCGAGCGTCTGTTGCGGATCTGGGCGCTCAAATTGACGAGCAGCGCGGACACCGCCGGGATGTCGAGCGCCATGGCGATGGCTTCGGAAACATTGGCGCTGAGCGGCTTGCGTCTGGCAATGGCGGTCAGCGCGAAGCGTGCCTGCGCGGAGGAAATGATCTCCACCAGATCGGCATCCGATAAAAGCGGCGAATATTCGAGGATGGCGGCCGCGGCTTCGTCAATATCGTGCGCCAGCCTGTCGATGATGCGTTTGGGCACGCAATCGAGCGCCTTGATTTCTTCGGCAAGAATGCGGCGCACGCGATGCGCCAGCTTTTCGATCGTTTCGATCGTCAGGCTGCGCATCTTTTCGCTGGCGTCGGGCGGTAGATTGGGCAGCAGCCTGGCCGATCTTGCGCGCCAGCTCGGCACGAACGTCGCCGTCATCGTCATCGGCCAGGAGGCGATTGGCATGGGGCGGTGCGGCGCTGTTGGCGGCGATGGCGCGGCGTGCCTTTAGCGAGCCTTCGCTGGCGAGGAAAAACAGCAGTTCCGGGGCAGCGTCCGGGCGAACAGCCAATTCCTCGCGCGCGGCATTTCCGCGTTCTTCGAAAATGTGCAGCACCGCATCGCGCGACAGCGGCCGCGGCAAATTCGAATCGGATTAGCGATTGTCCTGAACCATTACCACCACCGGGGCTATGACCCTTTTTCCGCAGCCATTCTCGGTTGTCTGTGCTTACGGCGGGTTAAGACGCGCCGGCGGCGGCACGAAGCGGTTCAGCTTGCTTAACAAAATCCTATCGCTCATCGTGCGCGGCATGAACACCCTCGGAACATCGAAGAAAGCCATGGACGCGCCGGATTTCCGGCATGTCGAGAACTGGATTTTCGACCTGGACCATACGCTTTATACGGTGGACAAAGCGCAGCACGTCGCGATGGAGGAGCGCATTTGCGTCTTCGTGCAACGCCATTTCGGCATCGCCCGCGAACCGGCCTGGGAAATCCAGAAGCGCTATTTGCGCGATCATGGCAGCACGCTAGCGGGACTCGTTCTGCATCATGGCGTCGATCCCCACGCTTACCACGACGCCATCAACGATGTGGATGCACTGATGCTACAGCCGAACGCGGCTCTGCGAGCGGGACTTGCCAGGCTGCCCGGCCGGCGCATGGTCTTCACAAATAATTGCGGGCGTTTTGCCGAGCGGGTGCTTCACCAGCTTGGGATTGATACGCTGTTCGGCGAGATCGTGGATGCGCGCGCCTTGAATTTCGTGCCCAAGCCGAATCCCTCGGCTTATGACACGCTGATCGCCCGCGGCGGTTTTGCGCCGGAGCGCGCTGTTCTATTCGACGACAGCCAGCGCAATCTCGTTCCCGCTCGCGCGCGCGGAATGACGACGGTCTGGTTCAACGACGGTCAGGGCCAGTCCTATTGGCGCATCGAGGATGCAGCCTTTCATATCGATCACGAAACGGGTGATCTTGCGGCCTTCCTTCATTCTGTCAGAGTCTGATCCATGCACGGCAGCGAACGCGAAAAGATTATCGGCGAAGCCTGGGACGCGCGCGAAACGCTTGGCCCTTCGACCAAAGGCGCGGTATGCGAGGCGGTCGAGCACGTATTGGAAGACCTCGACTGCGGGCGCGCGCGCGTCGCCGAAAAAGCCGGTGGCGAATGGCATGTGCATCAATGGTTGAAGAAAGCGGTGCTGCTGTCATTTCGCCTCAACGACATGAAGATGATCGAAGGCGCACCGGGCGAAGCAAACTGGTGGGACAAGGTTGATTCCAAATTCGCGGGGTGGGACGCGCAACGCTTTCGCGCGGCGGGTTTCCGCGCCGTGCCCGGCGCCATCGTGCGCCGTTCCGCCTTTATCGCCAAGGGCGCAGTTCTGATGCCGAGCTTTGTGAATGTTGGCGCGCGCGTGGGCGAGAACACGATGATCGATACCTGGGCAACGGTCGGCTCCTGCGCGCAGGTAGGCCGCGACTGTCATATTTCCGGCGGCGCGGGATTGGGCGGCGTACTCGAACCTCTGCAGGCCGCGCCCACCATCATCGAGGACAATTGCTTCATCGGCGCGCGTTCGGAAGTGGCCGAGGGCGTGATCGTGGGCGAAGGCTCTGTTCTGTCTATGGGGGTCTATCTCACCTCTTCCACCAAGATCATCGACCGTGCGACCGGAGAAATCTTTATGGGATCCGTGCCGCCTTATTCCGTCGTGGTCTCCGGCTCTCTGCCGCAAGGCCCGGACCGGCCCGCGCTTTACTGCGCCGTGATCGTCAAACGCGTGGACGAACGCACCCGTGCAAAAACCTCGATCAACGAGTTGTTGCGGGATTAGGCTGCCGGGCCGATACTTGCCCTGTCGCAACCGGGGGCAGAAATGCGCGACTATCTCTTCAGTTTCCGAGGCCGCATCAATCGCGCGCGCTATTGGCTCTTCATCGCCCTCGCGATTCCGTTTTCGATGCTGCTGATTTTAGTCTTCTGGGCTTATGCGCTTTCCATTCCCGGCGCTTATGAAAATGGCGGACCGACACCCTGGCCCGGCGATCCTCTTGGAATCGCGGGCGCCATTGTTTGGTGCCTGGCATTTCTGGCGCTTTTCATTGCCGGCCTCGCCATCACCGTGAAGCGCCTGCATGACCGCGACAAAGCGTCGGGATGGATTTTCATTTTTGTCATCGTGCCGAATCTGCTCTCCGGCTATGCGCAATCGCAGATCGCGACCGTTGGTGGCGCAAACGCCGGTGACGTGGCTTTTCTTTCCGGATTCGTCGCGCTCGCGATTTATATCTGGGGCTTTGTCGAACTGGGCTGCCTGCGTGGAACGGTGGGGCCAAATCGCTTCGGCCCCGATCCGTTTGCGCCTTAGCTGCGTCCGGCCATCATCGCCGTCAGCGTTTCGGCATCGACGCCCAGCGCCTGAATGATCGGCGCGAAGGCCGACATCTGCGCCATGCCTTGCGGGCCGAGCGTCAGGCCGCCATCGATGGCGAGTGCCTGTCCCGTCACCCAATCCGATCCGTCGCTGGCGAAGAACAGCACGCCTTCCGCGATATCGCGCGGGCGGCCGCCACGGCGCAGCGGCTGGGAATCCTTCGCGGCCTCGGCGATGGCATCGACGCGCGTTTCCGCAAGCTGGCTGGGCATGCCGAGGCCTTGCGCGAAAATGTTCGTCGCAATCAGGCCGGGGCAGATGCAGTTCACGCGGATCTTGAATTCTGCCAGTTGCGCCGCCGTCACTTTCGTCATGTGAATGATCGCGGCTTTGGCAATCGAATAGAGAATCGGCCCATAACCCGATTGCAGCCCAGCGACCGAGGCGGTGGTGATGATCGATCCGCCGCCGCTCGCCTTCATTAGCGGCACGGCATATTTCATCCCGAATAACGCCGCGCGCACATGCAGATGCATGACGGAATCGAAACCCTCGGCCGTGACACCGTCCGCCGGATCGCGCGCGCCGCCGGTGCCAGCATTGTTGAACAGGCAATCCAGCCGCCCGAAATATTTCTTGGCCGCCTTCACGGCCGTTTCGATATCGACCTCTTTGGACACGTCGCAGCGCACATAATGCACCAGGCCTTTATGGTCTTCCTCGATGCGCGCGCCCTTGTCGTCCTGGATATCGGCGGCGATCACACGCGCACCTTCCTTGACGAAAAGATCGACCGTGCCGCGGCCGATCCCGCTCGCCGCCCCGGTGACCACCGCGACCTTGCCTTCCAGACGCTCTGCCATTTTTATGCCTCCCAAAATTGCTTTTGTTGACCATAGAGAAGCCCCGCCCTACACCGCAATATATGGCTCGTGTCGATCCCGTCGCACTCTCGCAGGCGCTCATCCGCTGCCCTTCGGTGACGCCCGAAGACGTCGGCGCGATGACGATTGTGGAGAATGCGCTGAAGGGACTGGGCTTCGTCTGCCAGCGGTTGCGCCTTCAGGCGCCGGGCAGCGTGGCCATTGAAAACCTCTATGCGCGGCTCGGAACAACTTCACCCAATTTCTGCTTTGCCGGCCACACCGACGTTGTGCCGACCGGCGACACGAAACTGTGGCGGCATGATCCATTCGTAGCGACGATCCAAAATGAGACGTTATACGGGCGCGGTGCGGCCGACATGAAATCGGCCATCGCCTGTTTCATCGCAGCCGTGGAACGGCATTCGAATAAGAGTGCGCCGAAGGGTTCGATCAGCCTGCTCATCACCGGCGACGAGGAAGGCCCCAACACCAACGGCACAAAAGCGGTGCTGGACGTGCTGCGCAAACAGGGCGAGCGCATCGACCATTGCCTGGTAGGCGAGCCGACGGCCACGGTGCGTGCCGGCGACACCATCAAGATTGGACGGCGCGGCTCCATGCGCGTGGTGCTGACGGTAAGCGGCGTACAGGGCCACACCGCGTATCCGCAAAACGCGCTCAATCCCATCCCCATACTGGCCGCACTGGTGACGAAGCTGGCGGGCGAGCCGCTGGATTCCGGCACAGCGCATTTCGAGCCATCGACTCTGGTATTCACCACCTTCGACGTCGGCAATCCGGCGGGGAATGTTTCACCGGCACAGGCGCGCGCGGCGCTCAATATCCGCTTCAACGATCTGCACACCCCCGAGAGCCTGCTGCGGCACATCGAGCAGGTGGCGCATGAGGTCACCACGGCTTATGGCGGCGAATGCGCGATGGAATCGAGCCTGAGCGGCGTCGCGTTTCTCACCCAGCCGGGCACCTATACCGAACTGCTTGGCAATGCGATTGCGAAAGTGACCGGCGTCTGGCCGCAATATTCCACCAGCGGCGGCACCTCCGACGCACGCTTCATCAAGGATATCTGTCCCGTCGCCGAGATCGGCGTGCCCGGCGGCACTATGCACAAGGTGGATGAGTGTGTGCCGCTCAGCGAGCTTTCCTTGCTGATCGATATCTACGAGGCGATTTTGGATTCCTATTTCGCGAATCCACCCGGATGAACAATCGACCGATCGGTATTTTCGATTCCGGTATCGGCGGATTGACCGTGATGCGGGCGCTGTGTGCGCGATTGCCGGACGAGGAATTCATCTATCTGGGCGATACGGCGCGGCTGCCTTACGGCACCAAAAGCGGCGATACCGTCACGCGCTATGCGCTGCAGGCGGCGGGCGCGCTGATGAAACGCAACGTGAAGATGCTGGTTGTCGCCTGCAACACGGCATCGGCCGTGGCGCTTCCTGCGCTGGAAGAAATGTTCGCGCCGACGCCGGTTGTCGGCGTGATTGTTCCCGGCGCGGAAGCGGCGGTGGCCGCTGCGCCGGACGGCCCCATCGCCATCATCGCAACGGAGGGCACAGTCAAGGGAGGAGCTTATCGCCGAGCGATCCGCACGCTGGCGAGCGAAATTCCCGTCGTGCAGCAGGCCTGCTCGTTGTTCGTCTCCATCGCGGAAGAAGGTTTGGTGGAGGGCGAGATCGCGCAAGCGATTGCCCATCGCTATCTCGATCCGGTTCTCGCCACCGTGCCGAAACCGAAAGCGCTGGTGCTGGGCTGCACGCATTTTCCGGCACTGAAAAATACGATCGCGAAGATTGCCGGTCCTGACATTCTTCTCGTCGATTCCGCCGAAACGACTGCGACGGTTGTAGAGAAGGTTTTGCGGGAGAGAAATCTCAACCGAGCCGCTGACGTGAAGCCATCGCACACATTCCTCGCCACCGATGCGCCCGACCGTTTCGCGCGCGTCGGCGAAATCTTCCTCGGCGCGCCGATTGATCCAGGACGAGTTGAGCTGGTGGACCTCCAAACATAATTGTCATCCCGGAAGCCACGCGCAGCGAGGCTGTCCGGGACCCATTGCGCGGCGTCTCGATGGATCCCGGCTCGCACTCGCTTTGCTCGCTTGGCCGGGATGACAATGCGGATCAGGGATAATCCACGCCCACGAGATAAAGCCCTTCCGGCGGCGCAACAGGACCGCACTGCGCGCGGTCTTTGGATTCCAGCACGCGCGCCATATCGCGCGGCTTCCACTTGCCTTCGCCCACCAACTTCAGCGAACCCACCATCGAGCGCACCTGATTGTGCAAGAAAGATCGTGCCTGCGCCTCGATATGAATCTCGTCGCCGGCGCGGCGCACATCGAGGCGGTCCAATGTTTTCACCGGCGATTTCGCCTGGCACTCCGACGAACGGAAGGTGGTGAAATCGTGCTGACCGATCAATCCCTGTGCGCCCGTACGCATCGCCTCCGCATCCAGATCGCGCATGACATGCCAGACGCGCTTGTGATCCAGCACCGGCGGAGCCCGGCGGCAGAGGATACGATAGAAATAATGCCGTCCGATGGCCGAGAAACGCGCGTGGAATTCCGGTGTGGCGATTTCGGCAGCAATGACCGACACGGCCGCCGGCCGCAAATAATGATTGAGCGCGTCGCGAATCCTGTCGGCGGCGAATTCCTTGGAAAGATCGAAATGCGCCATCTGCGCCATGGCGTGGACGCCGGCATCGGTGCGTCCCGCGCCGGTGACGGTGGAAATCTCGCCGGACAGTTTGAAAATCGCTTCTTCCAGCGCGCCCTGTACCGACGAGCCATTGTCCTGCCGCTGCCAACCGACAAACCCACTGCCGTCATATTCGATGGTCAGGCGATAGCGCATCAGGACAGCTTGGTGCCCTTCGGCAGCGCAAAACCACGCAGCAGCTCCTCGGAAGTCACGATGGATTTTCCGGCGCGCTGGAGACGCAAGGGTTTCAATGCGCCTTGTCCGCAAGCGACAGTCAGCGTGTCGTCGAGGATTTCACCGGGCACACCTTTGCCGTCCGCTGGCTCAGCATAGAGGATCTTCAACCGCTCGCCATTCACCTCGCACCAGGCGCCTGGCGACGGGGACAGACCGCGAATAAGACAATCGATCTCATGCGCAGATTTCGACCAGCCGATGCGCGTTTCTTCCTTCAGAACTTTCTTGGCGTAAGTCACACCCTCGGAAGGCTGTGGTGTTTCTGTAATCGTGCCGCGTTCCAGCCTAGCCAGCGCGCGCGACATCAGATCCGCGCCAAGCCGCGAAAGCTCGTCATGCAATTCGCCATAGGTCTTGCGGCCGATCGTTGTGTGCTCGGCCATCAGCACGGGTCCGGTATCGAGCCCCTCTTCCAAGCGCATGACCATCACGCCGGTTACGTTGTCACCCGCCATGACTGCGCGCTGAATGGGCGCCGCGCCGCGCCAGCGCGGCAGCAAAGAGCCGTGCAGGTTGAAACAACCAAGCTTCGGCGCGTCCAAAATCGGTTTCGGCAGTAGCAATCCATAGGCGACGACAATCGCGGCATCCAGATTGAGCGCCGCGAATTCAGCCTGCGCGTCGGCGTCTTTCAAACTCAGCGGCGTGCGGACCGAAAAGCCATACATCGCGGCGATCTTCGCGACGGGCGATGGCTCGCTCGTCAGCCCGCGCCCTTTCGGCCGCGCGGGCTGCGAATAGACAGCCACAATCTCATGCCCCTGGCCGATGAGTTCGGTGAGCGTGGGCACGGCGAAATCCGGTGTGCCCATGAAAGCGAGACGAAGCGGCATAAGGTTATTCCAATTCCTCATCCTTCGACGGGCTCAGGATGAGGGTTTGTTCTAAGCCCTCACATTGAGCTTGTCGAAATGAGGCGGATCAAGCCGTCTCTTTCAGTTTTTTCGCCTTGGCGAGTTTCTTGAGCGCCATGGAGCGCTTGAGTTTGGAAAGATGGTCGAGGAACAGAATGCCTTCCAGATGATCCATTTCGTGCTGCAGGCAGGTGGCGAGCAGTCCGTCCGCTTCCAGCTCATGGCGCTTGCCGTCGCGGTCCAGATATTCGGCGCGGATTTTCGCGGGCCGCTCCACCTCGTCCCAGATTTCCGGCACCGAGAGGCAGCCTTCTTCAAATGTCGCCATCTCCTTTGACGCCCAGAGGATTTTGGGATTGATGTAGGCGCGGGGATTCTTCTTGCCGTCCTTCTGGTCGAGATCCATCACCAGAACCTGCTTGGGCACGCCAACCTGGATGGCCGCCAGGCCGATTCCATCCGCCGCATACATACTCTCGACCATGTCATCGACCAGCCGGCGAATCTCGTCATCCACCTTGGAAACAGGCTCGCTGACCGCTTTCAGGCGCGGATCGGGCGCGGTAAGGATGGGGCGGATCGTCATAAGCCGGAAATAGGCGAGGGTTTCGCCCCGGTCAAGAGAACGCGAAAGAACCCATGGATTTTGCTTACATAATCCTTGCCGCGGCGCTGCTTATCGCCGCCGCCATAGTCGCCTTTGCGCTGCGCCGTCCGGCGCCTCCCGCTGTCGAACCGCCGCGACCGGATCCAAGGCTGGACGACGTGATACGCGGACAGGGAAATATCGCTGGCCAATTCCAGCAGACTCTCGAGTCGCAGGCACAACTGCAAAAGATGCTGGCCGAACGCATTGAGGCGCTGGACAAACGGCTGGGCGAATCGCTCACCGACAGCGCCACCAAGACAGCGGCAACAATTTCCAGCATCGGCGAACGACTGACGGTGATCGACGAAGCCCAGAAGAATATCGCGGCGCTGTCGGGACAAGTCGTTTCGCTTCAGGAAATTCTCTCCGACAAGCAATCGCGCGGCGCCTTCGGGCAGGAACGCATGGAAGCCATCGTCGCTGATCAGCTGCCACCGACGCATTACGATTTTCAGTGGACGCTCTCCAACGGCAAGCGCCCCGATTGCATCATCCGCATTCCCAATGTTCAGGGCGTGATCGTGGTAGATTCCAAATTCCCGCTGGAAGCCTTCGAGACCTTACGCGGCCTCGCAACCGACGAAGAACGCAAGCTGGCGACGGCGCGGCTGAAATCCGATGTGCAGAAACATGTGAAGGATATTGCCGAGAAATATCTCATCCCCGGCGAAGTGCAGAATCCGGCGATCATGTTCGTGCCGTCGGAATCGATCTACGCCGAATTGCATACCTCGTTCAGCGATGTGGTGCAGCAGGCGCGCCGCGCCCAGGTGGTGATCGTCAGCCCGCATGTTTTCATGCTGGCGATCAACACAATCCAGACCCTGATGCGTGACGCGCGCATGCGCGAGCAGGCGCACAAGATTCAGGCCGCAGTGGTGGAGATGCTCCAGGATGTGAAGCGGCTGGGCGAGCGGGTCGGCAATCTGCGTCAGCATTTCGACCGCACGAACAAGGATATTGGCGAGATCGAGATTTCCATGAAACGCATCGAAACCCGCGCCGGACGCATCGAGCAAGCCGAACTCGCTCCGCCGGACGCCGCGAAACCGCAATTGCCTTCGGCTTAAATCGCCCGCCGCGCCTTGAAGGCGTGGGACAGCGTGCCTTCGTCGAGATAGTCGAGTTCGCCGCCGACCGGCACGCCATGCGCCAGCCGCGTCACCTTCACGCCGGTCGGCTCAAGCGCATCCATCAAATAATGCGCTGTGGTCTGACCTTCGACGGTCGCGTTCATGGCGAGGATCACTTCGTCCACGCTGTCTTTCACGCGGCTCACCAGTGTGGCGACATTGAGCTTTTCCGGCGTCACGCCATCGAGCGCGGAGAGCACGCCGCCCAGCACATGATATTTGCCGCGAAAAACGCTGGCGCGTTCCAGCGCCCACAGATCGGCCACGTCTTCCACCACGCATAGAATGTGCGCGTCACGGCGCGGATCGGCGCAAAGCGAACAAGGCGAAACCGTATCGAGATTGCCGCACACATCGCAGGTCTTGATCGCGGCAGCGGCATCGCGCATCGCCGCGCCCAGCGGCTCCAGCAAGACTTCGCGTTTCTTCAGTAGCGCCAACGCCGCGCGCCGCGCGGAACGCGGGCCCAGACCCGGCAGCTTCGACAGCAACTGGATCAGGCGTTCGATCTCGGGACCGGCATTGAGAGACACCACCTATGCGTCCTCGGACGGCTCGGGCATCGGTGCCGCAATCTCGTCCTGAATAAGATCGCGTACGGCGATAATCTCGGCGCCGGGAAACCGGTCCAGCACCGCGCGCACCATCGGCTCCTGCATGACGCCTTCGAGCTTGGCGGCATGGGCATTCTTTTTTGCTTCGGCGATTGTTGGTGCGCCGCCTTCGCGCGCCACGCTCACCACCCAGCGGATGCCGGTCCACTCTTTCAATTTCTGCGCCAAATCGCCCGATAGCGTGCGCGGTGCGCGTTCCGACGGGCGAAACTCGATCTTGCCCTGCTCAAGCGAGACCAGATGCATATCGTTTTCGATATTCACCTTCAGCACCGGCGCACCTTTGGAGAGCGCGAGCGCGGCGACATCTTCCAGGGTACGCAGCGTTGGTGCGGTTTGAATATGCGCAGTCGGTTCAGGCGCGCGTTGTGCCGACGTTGAAGGCCCCTCACCGGCACGAACGTTTTGCGCGCGGACACCACCGCCCGATGACGGCGCGACAGGCGCCCGCGGCACGGCTGCGGCTTCGCCATCCAGAAGATCGCGCACGAGCTTGTCGGTCGGCGGAAGATCGGCGGCATAGGCCAGACGAATGAGCGCCATTTCGGCCGCCTGAATCGGCCGCGTGGCGTCGCGCACTTCGAACAAGCCTTTGAGCAGCATCTGCCAGGCGCGCGTCAGCGAGGGCACCGAGAGTTTGCTCGCCATCTCGGCGGCGCGCTTGGCTTCGCTGGAACCGCCGTCGAAGAAGCCTTCCGCGCCCGGCGCCACTTTCACGCGGGTGAGAAAATGCGTGATCTCCAGAAGGTCCTGCATCACGGCCAGAGGATCGGCGCCGACATCGTAAAGCTCGCCAAGATCGGTTAGCGCCTCGGCGATTTTGCCGCCCATCAGTTTTTCAAACAGATCGAGCACGCGGCCGCGATCAGCCAGGCCCAGCATGGCGCGCACGCTCTGCGCGCTGATCGCGCCTTCATCATGCGCAATCGCCTGATCGAGCAGCGAGAGCGAATCGCGCACGCTGCCCTCGGCAGCGCGCGCAATTAACGCCAGCGCACCATCCTCGATCTGCACGCTTTCCTTGTCCGCAATCAAGCGCAGATGCGCGACAAGCTCCGGCGTCTCGATGCGGCGCAGATCGAAGCGCTGGCAGCGCGACAGCACCGTCACCGGCACTTTGCGGATTTCGGTGGTAGCGAAGATGAATTTCACATGCGGCGGCGGCTCTTCCAGCGTCTTGAGCAAACCATTGAAGGCCTGTTTCGACAGCATGTGCACTTCGTCGATGATATAGACCTTATAGCGCGCGCTGGCGGGCGCATAACGCACGCCTTCGATGATTTCGCGAATGTCGTCGATGCCGGTACGCGAGGCCGCGTCCATTTCATGCACGTCGATATGCCGGCTTTCGGCAATCGCGATGCAGGGCTCGCATACACCGCAAGGATGGATCGTTGGCGTCGTGCTCTTGCCGTCCGGCCCCACGCAATTTAGCGCGCGCGCGATGATGCGCGCCGTGGTCGTCTTGCCGACGCCGCGCGTGCCGGTAAGCATGAAGGCATGCGCGATGCGGCCGCTGGCAAAGGCGTTGGACAGGGTGCGTACCAGCGCCTCCTGCCCGATCAGGCCGGTGAAATCCTGCGGCCGGTATTTGCGGGCGAGCACGCGATAGGCTTCGCCTTTTTGCGGCGGCGTATCGAGGCCAAGCCCCAAAGATGTGGCTTCGTTTTCTTCCATGACCAACTATAGCAAGCCGCGCGGGCCGCGCGCGCGGTTTCGTCCGGTTTCTGTGGAAAGGTGGGAACCCGGCCGCGACCCGAGGCGGATTCGTTACGGCTGCTTCCTTCCGGACCTGACCGGGTTGGCGAGCGCTTCGTCCGCAACCGGGCTCCCGGCGCGGATATAGGGCTGAAAACCACAAAATGCGAGTCGGGATTTCAGGCCCGTGCCGCGATCCAGCCGGCCATCAAGTCCAAAGCGCGCACGCGGTTTTCTTCGGCGTCCTCGAAATAATGCGCGCCGGGCAGGAATTCGAGCGTCTTGTTCTTCGCGGCGATGCTTTCGAAAATTTTGTGTGCGTCGGAGGGGAAGACGCCCATGTCGCCCATGCTCTGCACGACCAGCGCGGGAACCAAAAGTTTGGCAAGTTGCGGCGGCCCCTGGCATTGCGAAGTTTCGAGACTCCACATCGACAGCCAGGCGCGCAGTGTGTTGGCGCGGCCGATGCCGAAGGGAGAGCGGTTGGCTTGTGCCGGATTTCCAGCATAGCAGCCGGGACAGGGCCGCTCCGACGGATCGATCGCCGGATCCATGAAACGCAGATCGGCCCAGGTGCGGAACAACGGGAAAATGCGATCGGGAAACCCGACAGCGTTCAAACGCACGAGTTCGGCCTGCGCATACGCTGTGATGCGTTTGTTGCGCGCGATCTGTGCGGCCCTATAGCGCGCAATGAAATCCGCGCTATAGGGCGGGCCATTGCCTTTGTTGAAGGGATCGAGCGCGGGATCGGTTTTCGTGGGATCGGTTTCATCGATGACCGACGCATCCATCCAGTTGGTGAGGACTTCCGGGCGACCGGGATGGGCATTGAGCGAAATATACAGATCGCCTCGGGGCAAGTTGGACAGCGCATCCGCTATCACGCCTTTCGCGGACGCCGCCAATGTCGGTGCCGTCGCTTCGGCCTGGTAAGCCGCCATCAACGAGCCACCACCGGAATTGCCGAGCAGCACGATTTTCTCGACGCCCTGCCCGCGCAGCCAGTTCATTCCCGCGCCGATGTCGATCAGCGCATGTTCGAGGTGGAATAGATCTTCAGCGCCGCGATAGCGGGTGTTCCAGCCGAGGAAACCGAAACCGCGCTCGGCGAAATAGGAAGCACTATAATGTTCCGCGAAATCGACATTGTAGTGGTTGGCGATGAGCGCTACGCGCGGGCTTTTGCCGGATGGCGTCCAATAAAGACCCTGACAGGGGTGGCCACCCGCACCGGCGCGCGCGGAGGTCGGCGATGCAAGCCCAATAAACTCGCGCGCGATGCTCATTTCGGCGCCCGTTTGCGGTGCTTGCCGTCCGCCAGCGCCACGATGATGCCGCGCAAGGTTCGCACTTCATGGTTGGTGAAATCGGCCCGCGAAAGCATGGAGCGGATATTGCGGATCATCGTATCGGCCTTGTCGGGCGGATAGAGAAAACCATTCGACAGCAGTTCGCCTTCCAGATGTTCGAAGAGGTGAAACATCTCCTCGCGCGTTGCTTTTTTTGCGAGCGGGCCGTGCTCCAGACGAAGGCCCGGCGTGTCGTCGCCGGATTTGAACCATTCATAGGCCGTTAGCAGAACCGATTGCCCCAGATTGATGGACGAGAAATTGGGATTGGTTGGAATGGTGATCACAGCGCTGGCGAAGGAGACTTCGTCATTCTCCAGCCCCGCGCGCTCATTGCCGAAGAGAATGCCCGTGCGTTCGCCGCGCGCAATCGCCGCACGCAACAGTTTCGCGGCTTCGGCCGGCGTGTAGATCTGTTTGGCGAAGCCGCGTCCGCGTGCGGTGGTGGCCAGCACCAGTTGCAGATCGCCGAGCGCTTCCTTCAAAGATCCGAACACAATCGCGCCGTCCGTGATGTTCGACGCACCGACGGCCATCACCGTCGCCCGCACATTCGGCCAGGCGCAACTCGGAGCGACAAGACGCAGGTCGGAGAGTCCGAAATTCGCCATGGCCCGCGCCGCGGCGCCGATATTCTCGCCGAGCTGAGGACGGGAGAGAATAATGGAAGGCGCGTTCATCGAATTCGCGTTAGCGTTCCAATTTCACAAACTCCGGACCTTTTTCGCCAAACCGCAAAACGCCCGTAATGCTGTCCAGATCGATGATGATCGCGGTGCCGCTGCGATCCGGATCGGATTTCTGCTCGCGCTCCGGTGCGGCTTCAAATACTTTCTTGCGCTCGGCTTCGTCCGTCACGATCCGCGCCTGCCCCTGGAACTGGAGCAGTGGCGTGGTCGCCGAGCGATACATCATCGCGACATTCGGATTGGCCTTGATCGCTTCCAGCGTGCTGCCGGAGCCTTTGCGGATCCAAAGCCCCAATGCGGAATCGGAATAGACCTGCGTCGAGCCACGGAAGGACAGCACCGGCTTGTTTTGCGGATTGACCACGGCCAGCAGCATGGGATTGCCGGTGGTCAACCCGCCATTGATCAAGTCTTTGATGTCTTGCGTCAGAATGAGGGGCATAAAAAGCCTTTCGGTGTCGATTGGGATAGCGCTCGGCCAATCTGTAGCACATCGCGGCCGGTCTCCAATTCGTCGCTTTGACGTTGGCGGCGACGCTCGGTATAGCGTCGCGCAGCCAAGCTTTCCCGAGGATTCCATGGACAAGATCAAGGTTGCCAACTCGGTCGTCGAACTCGACGGCGACGAGATGACCCGCATCATCTGGCATCTCATCCGCGACAAGCTGATCCTGCCCTATCTGGACATCAAGCTGGAATATTACGACCTCGGCATGGAGAACCGCGACGCGACCAACGATCAGGTCACCGTGGACGCGGCGCACGCGATCCAGAAGCATGACGTCGGCGTGAAATGCGCGACCATCACGCCGGACGAAGCGCGCGTCGAAGAGTTCAAGCTCAAGAAAATGTGGAAGTCGCCCAACGGCACGATCCGCAACATTCTGGGCGGCGTTATCTTTCGCGAACCGATCATCTGCAAGAACGTGCCGCGCCTTGTGCCCGGCTGGACCAAGCCCATCGTCATCGGCCGCCACGCCTTCGGCGATCAGTACAAGGCGACGGATTTCACTTTCCCCGGCAAAGGCACGCTGACGATCAAATTCGTGGGCGAAGATGGCAAGACCATCGAGCATGAAGTGTTCAAGGCGCCCGGCTCCGGCGTTGCCATGGCGATGTACAATCTCGACGATTCGATCCGCGATTTCGCGCGCGCGTCGATGAATTTCGGACTGGCGCGCGAATATCCGGTGTATCTGTCGACCAAGAACACGATCCTCAAAGCCTATGACGGCCGCTTCAAGGATCTGTTCGCCGAAGTGTTCGAGAAAGAATTCGCGGCCAAGTTCAAGGAGGCCGGCATCACCTATGAACACCGCCTGATCGACGACATGGTGGCCTCCGCCCTCAAATGGGAAGGCGGCTATGTCTGGGCCTGCAAGAATTACGATGGTGACGTGCAGTCCGATACGGTGGCGCAGGGCTTTGGCTCGCTCGGCCTGATGACGAGCGTGCTGCTGTCACCCGACGGCAAGGTCGTGGAAGCGGAAGCCGCGCATGGCACGGTGACGCGCCATTACCGCGAACATCAGAAAGGCAAAGCGACCTCGACCAATTCCATCGCCTCGATTTTCGCCTGGACACGCGGCCTTTCGCACCGCGCCAAGCTCGACAGCAACCCCGCGCTCGACAAATTCGCGCACGCGCTGGAGAAAGTCTGCGTCGATACGGTCGAAGCCGGCTTCATGACGAAGGACCTCGCGCTTCTCGTCGGCCCCGAACAGAAATGGCTCACCACCGAAGGCTTCCTCGACAAGGTCGATGAGAATTTGAAAAAGGCGATGGTTACGTAATGGGCCGTCCAATTGGCTGGTACGTCCGTGTAAAGACTGGCGAACTGGTCGATGGTGTCTATGACACGGTCTTATACATTGCTGGCTATCCTACTCCGGCAGAAGCGGAAGCGGCTGTTAGGAGTGCCCGCGCAAAGCCCTCGGAAGAGTACGAAGTCCTAGACGGAGAAATCACGGCAGACCGTGGGCCGCAACCTGCGTCCGGTGAGGTTCGACTGTTGAAAGGTGCGGTTTGAATGAAATTTGACGGATAGTCTCTCGCGCATGACAACTATACGTACCGCCGTTTGTTGCTGTGGAGCGTGCTCCATTGTCGTCGAGGGCGAGCCGTCACTCAATGCGATCTGCAATTGCGACAGCTGCAAGAAGCGCACGGGGAGCGCCTTTGGCTGGTCGAGCTATTTTCCGGATGACAAGATCGTCGCGAAGACAGGCGCGCTGAACGTCTACGCCAAAGACGGCCCCGCCGGTTACCACCGCTTCTTCTGCGCCAATTGCGGCACGACGCTTTACTGGAAATCTTTCGGATTTCTCCCCAACCAGACCGGCGTGGCGGGCGGCTGCTTCACGGACGATCCGATTCCGGCGCCCAATTTCTCCGCGGAGGATCGCGACCGTTGCGCCTGGCTCTCGATCCCCGAAAGCTGGCTCAAAAGCTGAGCCATGCGGGCCGCGCATTCCCCTGTTGCATATTTCGTTCTTTATTTGTTCCAACATACGAATAGGCTGCGCGTCCACTTCGGGGAGACACAAAAAGCTCCTTATGTGACCATCGGCGCCAAGGACGGCGAAACGTCTGGCAAATTCTATGACGCGGTGTTCGGCGCCTTTGGCGTCGAGCGCAAATTCGCCGATGGCGGCTGGATCGGCTATGGCGCCAAGGGCAGCGACAAGCACGACGTTTTTGTCTGCCCGCCTTTCGACGGAAAAGCGGCGACCGGCGGTAACGGTTCGATGCTCGCCTTCAAGACGGATGCGAAGAGCGAAGTCGAAGCCGCGCACAAAGCCGGGCTGGCCAATGGCGGGACCGATGAAGGCGCGCCCGGTTTTTGGCCAGCGGACAAAGAAACCTGGTACGGCGCCTATCTGCGCGATCCCACCGGCAACAAGATCGCGGTGTACTGGACGCCTTAGGCTGGCGCGAGTTGCGTTAGCCGCGCGGCAATCGCATCGAGCGCGGCTTGTGCCTTGGCGCCGTCCGGTCCGCCGGCCTGCGCCATGTCGGGCCGCCCGCCGCCGCCCTTGCCGCCGAGCGCTTCCGAACCGATCTTCACCAGATCGACGGCGCTGATGCGTTTGGTCAGATCGTCGGTGACACCGACAACGAGCGAGGCGCGGCCCTCGGCAATCGCCGCGAAAGCGACGATGCCCGAACCGATTTTCGCTTTGGCGTCGTCCGCGAGACCTTTGAGATCTTTCGCGGCAACGCCTTCGACAATCCGAAGTAGTGTGCGAATCGACGTTCCCGACTTTGAATCCCCAAATTCAAGATTCATTTTTTGCGCAGTTCCAACGTTTGAACTTATCTCCCCGCTTATACCGGAATCGGAAAAGACTGGATGTTTTGGTGCGTAAAGACCTAGCCGAGCTATTTCCTTGCGAGCCTCCGTCATATCGCGTTCCAGCTTGCGGCGCTCTTCGGAGAGCGCCAAGACGCGCGCCGGTAGATCCGCGGGATTGGTTTTCAGCGCATTCGCCGCTTCGCGCGCAAGTTCGGCCTGATCGGTAAGCCAGCGGCGCGCGCCTTCGGATGTCAGCGCCTCGATGCGGCGCACGCCGGCCGCGACCGCGCTCTCCGAGAGAATCGTGAAAAGCCCGATGTCGCCAAGGCGGCGCACATGCGTTCCGCCGCAAAGCTCAACCGAGTAAGGTTTGGCCTCGATGATGTCGTCGCCCATGGTGAGGACGCGCACTTCGTCGCCATATTTTTCGCCAAACAAAGCTTCGGCGCCGGCTTCAATCGCCTTGTCGGTCGGCATCAGCCGCGTCGAGACATCAGAGTTCTGCCGGATGACGGCGTTGACCAGATTTTCGACGCGATCCAGTTCGTCCTGGCTGACCGGCTTGGGATGCGCGAAGTCGAAGCGCAGCCTGTTGGGCGCGACCAGCGAGCCCTTCTGCGAGACGTGACCGCCGAGAACGCGCTTGAGCGCGGCGTGCAGAAGATGCGTCGCCGAATGATTGGCGCGCGTGGCGCGGCGGCGCTCGCCATCGACGCGCAACTCGACTGCGTCGCCCAGATGAAACTCGCCGCCCGTCACGCGCACCACATGCACATGCAGGCCGTTCTTCTTTTCCGTGTCGGTGACCGCGCCCTGCGCGCCCTTGGCCGAGAACATTGCGCCCTGATCGCCGATCTGGCCACCGGATTCGCCGTAGAACGGCGTCTGGTTGGTGAGGATGAGGGCGGTGTCGCCGGCCTTCGCGGAATTCACGCGCGCGCCGTCTTTCAGGATGGCGACGATGTTGCCTTCCGCTTCTTCGGCGTCGTAGCCGAGAAATTCGGTGGCACCCAACTCGTCGCGCAGCTGGAACCAGACCGAGTCATCTGCCGCTTCGCCGGAACCCGCCCACGCCTTGCGCGCTTCGGCCTTCTGCCTCTGCATCGCGGCTTTGAAGCCATCCGTATCGACGCTGATACCCCGCGCGCGCAACGCATCTTCCGTGAGATCCAGCGGGAAGCCGAACGTATCGTAGAGCTTGAATGCGACATCGCCGGAGAGCGTGTCGCCCTTGCCGAGATTTCCTGTCGTCTCGTCGAGCAACTTGATGCCCCGCGCCAGCGTTTCGCGAAACCGCGCTTCTTCCAGCTTGAGCGTTTCGGTGATCAGCGGCTGCGCGCGCGTCAGTTCCGGATAGGCGGCGCCCATCTCCGCCACCAGCGCCGGAACAAGGCGATACATCAGCGGATCTTTCGTACCGATCAGATGTGCGTGGCGCATGGCGCGGCGCATGATCCGGCGCAGCACGTAACCGCGCCCTTCATTGGACGGCAGCACGCCATCGGCGATCAGGAACGAGGTCGAGCGCAGATGATCCGCGATCACGCGATGGCTGACGGCATGGCCGCCATTGGCGGAGACGCCGCTCGCCTCCGCGGAGGCCGCAATCAGATGGCGGAAAAGATCGATGTCGTAGTTGTCGTGAACGCCCTGCAACACGGCGGTGACGCGTTCCAATCCCATGCCGGTGTCGATCGAAGGCTTGGGAAGCTTCTCGCGCCTTCCATCCACAAACTGCTCGAACTGCATGAAGACGAGATTCCAGATCTCGACAAAGCGGTCGCCGTCTTCGTCGGGCGAGCCCGGCGGGCCGCCTTCGATATGCGAACCATGGTCGTAGAAAATTTCCGAGCAGGGGCCGCAGGGACCGGTATCGCCCATCGACCAGAAATTGGCGCTGGTCGCGATGCGGATGATCTTCTCTTCCGGAAGGCCCGCGATTTTCTTCCACTGACCGAAGGCTTCCTCGTCATCGGCATAAACCGTCACAAGCAGACGGTTCTTGTCGATGGCGAAATCCTTGGTGATCATATCCCAGGCGAAGGAGATCGCGTCCGCCTTGAAATAATCGCCGAAAGAAAAATTGCCCAGCATCTCGAAGAAGGTGTGGTGGCGCGCGGTATAACCGACATTGTCGAGATCGTTGTGCTTGCCGCCGGCGCGCACGCATTTCTGCGCGGAGGCCGCGCGCTTATAGGACCGCTTCTCCTGCCCGGTGAACAGGTTCTTGAACTGCACCATGCCGGCATTGGTGAAGAGCAGCGACGGATCGTTGCGCGGCACGAGCGGGCTCGACGGCACCACGGCGTGCTGCCGGTCGCGGAAGAAATCCAGGAAATTGGTGCGGACGTCGGAAAGACTTGTTGTCATGAGGATTATTTAGCGAACTCGCGCCCGCGCGCCAAACGGTGAAGGGGCGGCCCTTGCGGACCGCCCCTCCGGGAGCCGTTCCCCATGCCAACAGGGAACAGGCAAACCTCTATTTCAGCCCGCCTGCCCCGGCGTTGGCTTCAATCCTCTTCCGCTTCTGCTTTGCCGACGAGCAGGTTTTGGGCGAGCAGCCCGGCATTGGCGCGGATGGCGGCCTCGATCTTGGCGGCCACATCCTTGTTCTGCGTCAGGAAATTCTTGGCGGCTTCGCGGCCCTGGCCAACCCGGTCCCCATCATAGGAGAACCAGGAGCCCGACTTCTCCACGATCCCGGCCTTGACGCCGAGATCGACCAGTTCGCCAACCTTGGAGATGCCCTGCCCATACATGATGTCGAACTCGACCTGCTTGAAGGGCGGCGCCACCTTGTTCTTGACCACTTTGACGCGGGTCTGGTTGCCGACCACTTCGTCGTGATCCTTGATCGCGCCGATGCGGCGGATATCGAGGCGCACGGACGCGTAGAATTTCAGCGCATTGCCGCCGGTGGTGGTTTCCGGATTGCCGAACATGATGCCGATCTTCATGCGGATCTGGTTGATGAAGATGACGATGGTGTTCGACTTGGAGATCGAAGCGGTGAGCTTGCGCAGTGCCTGGCTCATCAGCCGCGCCTGCAGGCCCGGCAGCGAATCGCCCATCTCGCCTTCGAGTTCGGCCTTCGGCGTCAAAGCCGCCACCGAATCGATCACGATGATGTCGATGCCGCCGGAGCGCACCAGCGTATCGGTGATTTCGAGCGCCTGTTCGCCCGTATCGGGCTGGGAGATCAGCATTTCGTCGATATCGACGCCCAGCTTCTTGGCGTAGCCCGGATCGAGCGCATGTTCGGCGTCGATATAGGCGGCGATGCCGCCCTTCTTCTGCGCCTCGGCCACGGCGTGCAGCGCCAGGGTCGTCTTGCCCGAGGATTCCGGACCGTAAATTTCAATGACGCGGCCGCGCGGCAGCCCGCCGATGCCCAGCGCGATGTCGAGGCCCAGCGAACCGGTGGAAACCGTGTCAGTATCAAGGCCCAGATCGCGCTGGCCGAGCTTCATCACGGAGCCCTTACCGAAAGCGCGGTCGATCTGGCTCAGCGCCGCGTCAAGCGCGCGCTTGCGTTCGCTGTTGTCGTCTTTGTCTTTGCCTACAACGCGCAAAACCGCTTCTTTCATGGCTAAGTTCTCCTTCTTTGCATGCCGCCCGCAGCGGCGCAATGAAGGGGAATGTACGTGTTTTGTTCCATTTGGCAAGCCGCTAGATAATGCGCTGATTCGGCTCGGAAATACCGTATCTCGTTCCGCTATCGTTCGGCCGGAATGAAGGTGGGCGATTGGGGTCGGGCTTTGGCCATAGAATCGGCCAGCGCAAGATCAGTCAGGACGAAGGGGCGGGATGCCTGCCAGTGTTGCGGACATGCGCGAAAGAGCCCAGCCAAAACCTGCCTCGGCCGACTTCCTGGCCGATGTGCTGGCCCATATCGAGGCGCATCTGTTCGAATCGCTGAGCGTGAATTCGCTGGCGAGCGTGGCCGGCCTTTCGCCCTATCACTTCTCCCGCGCCTTTACCGCACGCCTCGGCGAAAGTGTGATGGGCTATGTCCGCGCCCGCCGGCTCGAAGCGGCGTCTTTCCGGTTGAGCGCCGCCGTACCACCGCCGCTCATCGATCTCGCCTTCGGTTGCGGCTTCGAATCGCAGGAAGCCTTCACCCGCGCCTTCCGCCGCCGCTTCGGCATGCCGCCGGGCCAATTCAAACGCGAAACACCCAAACACGACATGGGAGAGAACGACATGAACAAAGCATCTTCAAATCCGCGCGTGACAATGCACGACACGTTGCAGCATCGCGGCCCTTTCACCGTGGCGGGTCTGCGCGCCGCGTTCGACGACGAGAACAAGTCCGGCATCCAATTGCTTTGGCCGCGGCTTCTCAAATGCCTGCCCCTACCCGGTCAGACGGATGGCCGCGCCTATGGCGTGATGTGGATGAAAGATAAAGCCGAAGGCAGCATCAACTATATGGCGGGCGTCGAAGTGACAGGCGACGCCGCGCTGCCGTCAGGCTTTGAGAGGATCGAAATTCCGGCGAATGATTATGCGGTCTTCCGCATCGATCTCGACGGACCCAACCTGCATCCGCAGATTCAGGCTGCCATGCCGATCGTATGGGGCGAGCTCATACCGCAATCGGGCTTCAAAGTGGTGCATGCGCCCGATTTCGAGCTCTGTCCCGAAGGCTTCAATCCGGCGCAGAAGGGTGCCTATCTGGAAATGTGGATACCGGTCGAACGCTAGAACGACACACAATCCATGCCGTCCACCCGCATGACGGAGATTTGGTGAAACTGTTTTTTATAAGCGTCGCGGATGGCGTCGATCTTCGCGTCGTCATCCGCGTCCGATTTGTGCCACAAAAGAAGAATACGCGACGGTTCTTTCGCGATTTTTCCGTTTGGCGCTTTCCACTGGCCGGTGCCGTCGAAAGCCGTCAGCCCGTCGGGAAAGCGCGGCGTCACTTCACGCGAGAGAAAAGCCTGCCATTGCGGACGCGTGACGTGCCCTGCGCCGAACAACAATTCGGTGCGAGCCATCGCCGCGCCACGCGAGGGGCATGACGCGGCTAGCACCTGCGTGGCGGTTAAAACGAGCAGCGCGAAAGAAAGCGTCAGTAACCTCATAAGCATAGTCTGTCATGGCCCGCGAATGCGGGCCATCCCAACCGCTTTCGTCATGGGCGGCCTTGAGCCGCCCATCCATCCGGCGAGCATCCGCGAGCCGATGAACAGCTTTTCTTCACCGCGTTGACACGCGGCGGATGGGTGGCCGGGTCAAGCCCGGCCATGACGAGAGGAAATAACGAAAGCGCTTCAGGGCTTCTCGAATTTCAGCATGTACTGATCGGTGTGGCCCTGGATGGTTTTGTCGAAGATGGTCTTGGTGTGATCGTCGCCCGCGCGATGCAGTGCATCGCCCTCGCCCGCCAACGTGAAACCCGCCGCCGTGACTTCGCGGATCACCTGCGCCTTTTCGATGCGATGCAGCGTGGCGATCTGTTCTTCGGTCGTGCCGGGGTTCGCCTGATGGTCGAGGATGAAATAAACGCCGTGAGGCTTGAGCGACGCGAAGACGTGTTTGTTGAAGGCCGCCATGTCGACCTGGCCATATTTGGCGATGTGCAGGTCGTGGTAGTTCTGCGTGATCCAGAACAGATCGACTTTCTGCGGCAGATCGAATTCGCCGAATTTCACGATCTGGATGGAGACATTTGCGTGCCCAGGCTCGGCGGCGACTTTCTTGTCGGAGCCATCGTCCCATTTCGCGTTTTCGATTCCGTAGATCTTACCTTTCGGCCCCACGACGTCGCTGAGTGGACGCGTGAAATATCCGCCGCCTGGAAACAGTTCGGCGACGATCATGCCGGGCTTCACGCCGGCGAACGCGATGGTCTCGGCGGGCAAACGGATTGCGTCGCGATCGGTATCGGCTTTGGGCCGCGTGGAATCGGCAACAGCTTTGGTCACGTAATCCGGCATGTTGGCTGCCAACGCCACGCCGCCGAGCATGATCGCCAAAAACGCAGCACCAAAGATGGTCCTATTCATTGCATCTTACCCCCAAAAAAGACGGCGCAATCTATCCGGCGCGCCCGCTGGCCCGCAGACACAATCGCGTGAGACTTCTATTTGCTATTTGCAGCTTGCTTCACGGTTTGGCGTTGCCGGCAACGCATTTCAGGCCGAGCGCCGCGATCAGCGGCTTGTCGAAGTCGCACCAATCGGTCAGTGGCGGCACGAAATTCAGAGTGTCGTCGTGAAAGAACGCCCTCGCATCGCCAGCGTCGCGTCCCAGCATCGTCGCATGAAGGTTTTGCGCAATGCCGTTCGTTGTGGATCGCGAGCCTCAGTAATTGCCGGGTCTGGAAGAAAGTTCTGTTGGATATCGGTCGGGCAATAAAACGTTTCGACTGGCCCTATGGTCAGGTTTTCGTGTGAGATGTTGGCATCGATAAGATATTGGCATTTTTTAGGGTCATCTCCCAGACCTGCTTGGGCACACGAAGCACCGGCATATAGCGCAATCGCTTCCGCCGTATCGGTTTCTTCCTGCAAGGATGACGGTTCATTAGCGGCGTCGCATTCAAAGGAGTTTGCATAAAGTGCCTGTTCTTTCGGCGTTAGCGAAAATTCTTGTCCACCGCCAATAACTGCTGCCTTTTTCGGACGACATTCGGCATAATATGCAACGTATTGAATTTCGGTTTCCTTAAAGAGCTCGAATCCAACAAGTTTGCCGTTGCTACTTCCAAACCTGACCATGACGTCGATGTCGGCGGGCGTGACAAGCTTTCCGCTATTGTGGAAATCACAATCGAGCGTGTTGTCGTCTTCAAGGTAGTGACGCGTCAGCAATTCGGAATTGCACGGATGGGCAGATAGTATTGAAAACGCAAAGACCGATTGTGTCGATGCGATCAGCGCGAAAAGCGACAGGCCGAGTGATTGGCGTTTGCGCATTCTGCCCCCGCAGCACGATCTATCGGCGAATATAGCGGGTGGAGGCCGAAGGCGTAAGTACGCCTACCCCTTCGCCGCCGGCGCCGCGGACAAAACATCTTTCACCTTCGCCGCCAATTGCTTGAGGCCGAAGGGCTTGGGCAGGAAGTGCAGATCGGCCGCGTTCTCGTCATTGCGGCGGAAGGCTTCCTCGGCATAACCCGACATGAAGATCACCGCCGTCTCGGGGCGCAGCCGTTTCATCGCGCGCACCAAGGTCGGCCCGTCCATATTCGGCATGACCACATCGGTGATGAGCAGATGAATGGTGCCGGGATGATTGTGGACGATCTCCAGCGCCTCCTCGCCGCCCGGTGCTTCCAGCACCTTGTAGCCACGCACGCGCAAGGCCCGCGCCGCGAAGGCACGCACCGCGTCTTCGTCTTCCACCAGAAGGATCGTGTCCTGCCCCGTGATGTCGCGCGCCGGCGGCGCTTCGACGGCAGTCGGGGCTTCGCCGTGATAGCGCGGCAGGAAAATGCGGAAGGCCGTGCCGCGCCCCACATCGCTATCGACGGTAATGAAACCCTGCGTCTGTTTGACGATACCATAGACGGTGGCGAGCCCCAGACCCGTGCCTTGGCCGACCGGTTTCGTCGTGAAGAAGGGATCGAATATCTTGCCGATATGCTCCTGCGCGATACCGGTGCCCTGATCGGACACTTCAATGCGCACATATTCGCCCGGCGGCATAATCGCCGTGCCGAGCGTCGTCGGTTCGGCAAAGCTCACATTGCCGGTGCGGATCGTCACCGTGCCGCCTTTCGGCATCGCATCGCGCGCGTTCACCACCAGATTGATGATGGCGTTGGTGATCTGCGATTCATCGGCATAGACGAGCCACAGATCGGGCGCGTTCTCCGCCTTCACTGTGACGCTCTCGCCGACGAGGCGCTTCAGGAGCTGTCCGACTTCCACCAACGCTTCGTTCAGAGCCAGAACGCGCGGCTGCATCGTCTGCTCACGCGAGAAGGCGAGAAGCTGGCGCACCAGATTGGCGGCGCGCAAACCGTTCTGCCGGATTTCGTTGATCTCGCCGAAGGAAGGATCGCCCGCCGTGTGACGCATCAACAGCAGATCGGAATAACCGATGATGACGGTGAGCAGATTATTGAAATCGTGCGCCACGCCGCCGGCGAGTTTGCCGACCGCCTGCATCTTCTGCGACTGCGCGAATTTGGTTTCGAGAGTCTTCTGTTCGGTGACATCGACAAGATAAAGAACCGCGCGGCCGGACGCGCCGTTCGCCGGGCTGGCGTAAAGTTCGGCCATGCGTTCGGGCTGGCCGAGCGGGCGCAGTTCGACCGCGGCATTGCCGTGCGCGCCGTCTTTCGCTTTGGCCAGCAACTCATCGACTCCGGACCTGTCGGCCGCTTCGATCAGATCGGCAAGCACGCGGCCTTGCGCGGCGCCAAGAAATTCGCCGAACGCCGTGTTCGCTTCCACGATACGGCCATCCGCGTCGGCAATGGCGACACCGACCGGCGCATCGCGAAAGAAAGCCGCTGAGGCATAGGTGGAAACCGGCGTCAGTTTTTCGGACGCGGCATCCTGTTTCGGCGCGCTGGAAAGACGCGGCGTGAACCACCACGCTGTCGCGCCGCCAGAAAGCGGGCGCACGGCAGCGGCGATCTCGATGCCCGCGCCGACGGCGAAATTTTCCTCGCGCGGCGCGCCGTCGCCCGCACTGCGCGCCAGCCGATAGAGCGTGGCGGACGCCGCATCGCTCGCCAGCGCCAGTTCGGGCGGCGGCGGTGCTTCCAATCCCGCGACGCCCGCCATGCTGCGATAGGCATCGTTGCAATCGACCACCGCGCCGTCCGCGCCCGTCACCACCCAGGCGACATTGGCGCGCGCCGCGGCTTCCGCCACTAGGCGGGCCTCACCCGCGCCGGCGCTTTCGCGCGGCCAGACCGCATAGAGAAAGAGGGAGGCCACGGCGCCGATCCCCGCCAGCAGCGCCACGCCCGCCCAGCGCGAGGCATCGGGCGCGCCGACCGCCAAGCCAGACGCCGCCAGCGCCAGAAAAACGAAGCCCAGCGCTGTCCAGCGCCATGCGCCGGCGGGCAGGCCATAGCTTCCAAGACTGAGGGTGCGAACGGTCACGAATCAATTTTACGCGAATGCGCGCCGTGTTGCTTCCACGATTTATCGAGGCAAACGGCCTAATTCGGCCGCATCTTGCCGGTGAGGCGCATGACGTAGCCGATGACCTGCGCCACCGCCTTGAAATGCTCCTGCGGCACGGCTTCGTCGAGCTCGACCGTGGCATAGAGGGCGCGTGCCAGCGGCGGGTTCTCGGCAATCGGAATTTCGTGCTCCAGCGCCACCTCGCGGATCTTGACCGCCAGCGCGTCCATGCCTTTGGCGACGCAGATTGGCGCCGCCATCTTGGTGCAGAGCTACATCCACTCGCCCCCGCCGACCTGAATCCCGAAAATTATTCCGCCGCAGTCTTCACCGCGTGCGGCATGCGCGAGCGGTGGAACGGCTTGTCGCCGAGCACCGTAGCGCGATGCATGACGCGGCGCGCGGGCAGATAATCGTTCACCGCGTAATGCTGTGTGATGCGGTTGTCCCAGAAAGCGATGGCATTCGGCTTCCAGGTCCAGCGCACGTGGAATTCCGGCTTCTTCACATGATCGAACAGCATGTTCAGGATCGCGTCGCTCTCGTTGCGCTTGAGCCCCTTGATCCGCGATGTGAATCCGTAATTCACAAAGAGCGAATCCGCGCCGGTTTCGGGATGGGTGCGGATGACGGGATGCACGACCGGCGGATGTTCCTCCAGCGCCTTCGCGTATTTGTCGTCGCCCGCGGCTTTCGCCACGGTGAGCTTCGCCGGAAAGCCGCGCGCGAAATCATGCACCGCGTCCAGGCCGACGAGAAAATCGCGCAGCGGCTTGGAGAGCGCCTCATAGGCGGCCTGCATGTTCGCCCAGATCGTGTCGCCGCCATTTTCCGGCAGCAGCTTGGCATAGAGCAACGCGCCCAGCGGCGGCGTCTCGATGAAGGTGACGTCGGTATGCCACGCATCATTGTCGGTCGGGTTGCCGGCGTGGTTGTCGAGAATGAAAAGCTCCGGCGCCTCGGGTACGCCGGGATAGAGCGGATGGGTATGCAGCCCGCCGAAACGCGCCGCGAAATCGCGGTGCTGCACCGAATCGATGTGCTGGTCCTCGAAGAAGATGACCTTGTGCTTCAACAGCGCCGCGCGGATCGCGGCGACGGCCTCGTCGTCCGGGCGCCGCGAGAGGTCCACATTGCCGATGACGGCGCCGATCGTGGGCGTCAGGGGTCTGACCGTAATTGCCGAATTGCCACTCATCGTCCGCCTTCAAAGCCGTCGGGACAGGCCAAAGCGGCACCGTCCAAACCAATCAAGCGGCCCATCGGGCAGTTCGTCAAGAAGCGCGCTGGGCGGTCGTGGCGCCAGCCCAGTCGAGAAAAGCGCCGGGTGTTCGATTTTTTTAAAATGTTCCACAGGCAAGTTAAGATATTGAAATTGCTTGTTATTATCAGCTTATAGCGAACGATAGCCTCTCGCTATGCAAATTTATTTTCGACCTATGCGCATTTCGCACTTCTCAATGAGGGGAGTGGTACCTATTGTCTGAATAATGAACATTTACGGAGATATTCACATGACCAAACTTAACTCTCTCATTCTCGGAAGCGCTCTAGCGTTCGGACTCATTGGTCTGGCGCAGGCTGACAGCACCGTGACCGGCGCCTGGAAGCTCTCCGCCGGCGTAAACGACGCTCCCTGCGTCGTCACGCTCAATGCCGATGCCACCACGGCCGGCAGCGCCACTTCCACCGGCGATTGCAATGGCACCAATGTTGGCCGTTGGAAAACCGTTGGTCCCAGCCTTCAGCTTCTCTCGGGCAATGGCGAACTCGTCGCCTGGCTGAAGCCTAAAGGCGACACCTATCAAGGCACGCGCGTTTCGGACGGCCGCGTCGTCGCGCTCGCCCGTTAATCCAAACTCCGGCTCTTCGGGCATTAAGGGCCGCACCTTCGGGTGCGGCCCTTTTTGTTAAAGCTTCGCACCACGTTGCCGCGCCGCGCCTGCTTCGCTAAACCACCGCCGGACGCGCGCGGCCATCCTCGCCGGAAAAACATGTGGGTTCGCACCATGAAAGAGTTCACTCATTTCATCGACGGCCAGCAGGTCAAGGGCACATCGGGCCGCTTCGGCGATGTGTTCGATCCGGCGACCGGTGACGTGCAAGGCAAGGTCGCATTCGCCAACCGCGCCGAGATGCGCAAGGCGGTGGACGCGGCCCTGAAGGTTTTTCCGCAATGGTCGGCCACCAATCCGCAGCGCCGCGCGCGCGTCTTGTTCAATTTCAAGGCACTTGTCGAAAAGAACATGGACGAGCTGGCGCATATGCTGTCCAGCGAGCACGGCAAGGTCATTGCGGATTCCAAAGGCGACATTCAGCGCGGCCTTGAAGTCATCGAATTTGCCTGCGGCATCCCGCATCTGATGAAGGGCGAATATACCGAAGGCGCTGGCCCCGGCATCGACATCTATTCCATGCGCCAGTCTCTGGGCGTCGTCGCCGGCATCACGCCGTTCAATTTCCCGGCAATGATTCCGATGTGGATGTTCGGCGTCGCCATTGCCTGCGGCAATTGCTTTATCAACAAGCCCTCCGAAAAAGATCCGAGTGTTCCCTTGCGGCTTGCCGAACTGATGATGGAAGCGGGCGCACCGGCCGGTGTGCTGCAAGTCGTCAACGGCGACAAGGAAGCCGTCGATGCGATCCTTGAAGATCCCGATATTCAGGCGGTGAGTTTTGTCGGATCGTCCGCCATTGCGGAATATGTCTATAGCCACGGCACCGCGCATGGAAAGCGCGTGCAGGCGATGGGCGGCGCCAAGAACCACGCCATTATCATGCCGGATGCCGATCTAGATCAGGTGGTGAACGAATTGATCGGCGCTGGCTACGGCTCGGCCGGTGAGCGCTGCATGGCGATTTCGGTCGCGGTGCCTGTGGGCGAGAAGACCGCCGATGCGCTGGTCGCCAAGCTGAAGCCGCGCGTCGAATCCTTGAAGATTTCCACGCCGACCGATCCCGAAGCGGCCTATGGACCGATGGTCACGGCCGCGCACCGCCAAAAGGTGATGGACTATATCGATCTGGGCGCGAAAGAGGGCGCGGAGCTTGTCGTCGATGGCCGCGGCTTCAAGATGCAGGGCTATGAGAAGGGCTTTTATCTCGGCGGCTCGCTGTTCGACCACGTCAAGCCCAACATGAAGACCTATCAAGAAGAAATCTTCGGCCCCGTGCTGCAGATTGCCCGCGCGCATGATTTCGACGAGGCCATCGCCCTGCCTTCTACCCATCAATATGGCAACGGCACGGCGATCTTCACGCGCGACGGCGACGCGGCGCGCGAATTCGCCTCCAGGGTCAAAGTCGGCATGATCGGCATCAACATTCCGATCCCGGTTCCGCTCGCCTATCACACGTTCGGGGGCTGGAAACGCTCGGCCTTCGGCGACGTTAACGTTCATGGGCCTGAGGGCGTGCGTTTTTACACGCGAATCAAGACAGTGACGCAGCGCTGGCCCAAAGGCGGTGTTCGCGAGAATCCGGATTTCAACATCCCGACGATGCGCTAAACGCAGCTAAGACGATTTCGGAGAATAGACATGTCTGACGAATACGATATGCAGAGCGCCACGAAGCGCGAGTGGCTTGCGGCGAAAATCGTAGTCGTCGGCGGATTGATCGTGGCCGTCGGTGTGGCGGGTTATTTTGCCTGGCAGCAATACAGCGCGCCGCAAATCCAGGAAACCTCCATACCGGCGCAGACGCAGCAAGCCCAACCGCAGATGACGGCCGCGCAGCGCGCCAACTACAATGCCAATATCGGCGCCGTGGTCTGCGCCATGGAATTGGCCGGCGCCCAGGGCCTCGGCGTTGTTCCGGCCTATAGCAAACTCGTCAACAATATCCTGCGCGCCGACGGACCGCGCGGGCGCTATAGCTGCGTCGCGGGAACGCATGTCGCGCAATACAAGCTTGCCGCCGATCTGGTGTGCCGCGAACTGACCGACCCGCGTTGCGTGCGTCTGTACAGTGTCACGCGCGACGATGGCGTGGTGATTTTCAAGGCGCCGAAGTAAGTGGCTGGTTTGGACGCGAAAGCGACAAACCGTGCGGCGGATTATTTGACGCCGCCGAGTTTGCAGATGTGTTTCCACTCGGCCTCGGTCACGGGCTGAACCGAGAGCCGCGGCTCCCGCGCCAACACCATGTCCTTGAGTTTCGGATCGGCCTTAACCTGCGCCAGCGTCACGGGCTTGGGAACGTCCTTGACCGCTTTCACATCAACGAGCCCGAATTTGCCGGTTTCATCCGTGGGATCGGGCTTGTACTCCGCGATCACCTCCACGATGCCGACGATCTGCTTCTCGTCGCCGGTGTGATAGAAGAACCCCAGGTCGCTCTTCTTCATCGCTTTCATATGCTTGGCAGCGGCAAAATTGCGCACGCCGCTCCACGGTTCGCCCTTGGCGCCGCGCTTCTTCTGCATATCCCACGAAAAAGTTTCGGGTTCGGTCTTGAACAGCCAATACGCCATCAGAGTTTCGCCTCGCAGAAATTCGCCGTCATCTTCCATGGCCGTATGTCCGACGATTTGAACACGCCCGCTTTCACATAAGGATCGCTCGCGTGCCACGCCTTGGCGGCATCCATGTCGGCGGCTTCGAAAATGATGAGGCTTCCGGCCATGTCGCCTTTGGCATCGAGGAACGGGCCGCCCAGACGCACCACGCCGGTTTCTTTCACGAAGGCCATGTGCGCCTCGCGCGCGCCCATGCGCGTCGGCAGCGAGTTTTCCTTGTCGATCGCAGTGAGCACGAAATACATCAGCTACTCCGTCTTGAGAGGCCGCGACATCAATCGCGGGATGGCGGCTTCGAGCGCGATGGCGCCAGACAGAATTTCCGCCGTTGTTTCGGCGATTGGCAATTCGATATTATGCCACTTCGCGCGCGCCACCAATGCGGGCGCCGTCTCGACACCTTCCGCCAAGGGACGGCCCGACTTGAAAAGTTCGGCGCGCGAGACGCCTTTTCCGACATCCAGACCGAACGCGTAATTGCGCGACGATATGCTGGTCGCCGTCAGAACGAGATCACCCAGTCCCGACAATCCCATGAGGGTTTCGGAACGCGCGCCGAGTGCTTCGCCCAGGCGGCACAGTTCGACGAAACTGCGCGAGAGCAAGGCCGCCCGCGCGCTTTCGCCCAGGCCCATGCCGGCAACAATTCCGCAGGCGATGGCATAAACATTTTTTGCAGCCCCACCGAGGGCGACACCGGTGAGATCGTCACTCGCATAGGGCCGAAACGTCATGTGCCCGAAGGCTGTCTGCAATGCGCGCGCGACGTTCATATTAGCGGCGGCGATGGTTACGGCGGTCGGAAGATTGCGCGCCACATCGCGCGCGAAAGAGGGACCGGACAAAATCGCCGGCACGCAATCCGGCGCGCATTCGATCAGGACCTCCGTCATCAGCTTGCCGCTCGCCCGTTCGATCCCTTTCGCGCAAAGGACCAGCGGCGTGCCGCTGCGCAGATGCGGCGCCAGCAGCGCCAATGTCGCGCGCAGATGCTGGGCGGGCGCGCCGACCAAAAGCGCATCGGCGCGCGTGGCAACTGCGAGATCATCTGTTGCCGTGACGGCGGGCGGCAAAGCGGCGTTCGGCAGGAAGCGGGCATTCTCATGTTTCGAATTGATCGAATCAACGACGTCGGCCTCGCGGGCCCAGACCGTGACCTTGCGGCCTGCCAGCGCCGCCACCGCCCCCAGCGCAGTGCCCCAAGCCCCCGCGCCAATGACAGCGATATGATCATAAGCAATTGTATTGTTTGACATTATATCAGTCGCCGCCTTTATGCTGCACTGCAAAAGATTGAATGGTTTGTTGATTATTCAGGAAAAACCCCTACATTCTTGACCCAAGAACAACAACAAGCCGGGAGGCGAGAGCGACAGGTCATGACCAAAGATATCGTGCGCGACAAGATCGTCGAAGCGGCGAAAAAGCGCTTTTCCCATTTCGGGTATGGCAAAACCACCATGGCGGAAATTGCCACCGATTGCGCCATGTCGCCCGGCAATCTCTATCGCTTCTTTCCTGGCAAGCTCGACATCGCCGAAGCCATCGCCTGTCTGGATTATGAGGTCCATCTGACGCATTTGCGCAAGCTGGCGGTCGGCACCGGCCGCAATGCGCGCGAGAGATTGCGCGATCTTCTCTTCGAGGAACTGCGCCGCACCTATCACAAGCTGGAAAAGGATCCGCGCGTTCTCGAAATGGCGACCCAGATCGGTCATGAGCGTCCGCAATTCATCAACTGGATGCTTGCCAATGAGCGCACGATCCTAGTCGAACTTCTGAACGAAGCCGAGCGCCGCGGCGAATTCGTGCCGCCGGGCGAGAAGGAAGAGATCGCCGAAATGATTCAGGCGGCAACGATGAAGTTCCGCTATCCGCAACTCTGGTCCAAGCTCACGCTTCCCAAGCTTGAGCGCGAGCTGGATGGCGTTCTCAATCTTCTGCTCGAAGGTCTTTGCCCGCATCGCGCGGAGCAAAAACAGAAGAGCGAACACGCCGCCGCCTAGAACGGCGCTCTTCATTCCGCCACAAATTCCCTTTAGCTGCGCGTCCATGCGTCGACTGATTTTTGCTATGACACTCGCGATTGCTTCCACCGGTCTTACCGCCGCGGGGCCGCAGCGGCCTGCCGAATTCAACGCTTCCGACAAAGCCGATCTCGACCGCGTCAGCGCCTATCTCAATTCCATCCATACGATGCGCGGCGGCTTCGTGCAGATCGGTCCCGAAGGCCAGGTCGATCAGGGCAAGTTCTATATCCTGAAGCCCGGCAAGATGCGCTTCGACTACGATCCACCCAATCCGACCTTGGTGATCTGCGACGGGCTTTCCATCGCCGTTTACAACACCAAGCTGAACACGGCCAACCGCTATCCGGAGTCCTCGACGCCACTGAATATCCTGTTGTCGGACCATGTCGATCTTAAGCGCAACGAGGCGGTGGTCGGCGTGGAGCACCAGAGCGGCGAATTGATCGTGAGTGCGCGCTCCAACGATCGCCGCGTGACCGGCAACATCACCATCGTCTTCTCGGAGCCAACGCTGGAATTGCGGCAATGGACCATCGTGGATGCGCAGAGCCTGCCCACCACCGTCTCCCTGCGCAATGCGCAGACGGGCGTCGATCTGCCGGACGCCGCCTTCAAAATCACACGCTAGTTTGAGACTTGCCATTGCCGCATGGCGGCAGCGCACCGCTTCGCGCTTGTCCGCGCGCATTCGGCCATGCGAGGTTTTCCCCATGACAGCGCGCCCGCCCATTGTCGGCATTCCCTGCGACCACCGCATGGTCGGTCACCATCCGTTTGATGTGGTGGGCGAGAAGTATATCGCGGCCATTCGCGACGGCGCCGGCGCGCTACCGCTGCTCATTCCGGTTCTGCCCCATGCCATTCCAGCAGCGGAGATTCTGGCAAGCGTGGACGGACTTTTCTTTATGGGCTCGCCATCCAACGTCGCGCCCAGGCACTATGGCGGACCTGCTCCACGCAATGGCGTCATGCAGGATGAGAACCGCGATGCCACAACCTTGCCGCTTCTCGAAGCGGCAATCGCGAACGGCACACCGGCGCTTTGCGTCTGCCGCGGCTTTCAGGAATTGAATGTCGCGCTCGGCGGCAGCCTGTATCAGCATGTGCAGGAAGTGCCGGGCCGCTTCGATCACCGCGAGAACAGCAGCGCCCCGCTGGACGAACAATACGGCCCGATCCATGATGTGACGGTGCAAGGCGGGTTGCTGGCGAAGATCGTGCGCGAAAAAACTTTCAAGGTGAATTCTCTGCATAGCCAGGGCATCGACCGCATCGCGGCGTCGCTGCATGCCGACGCGATTGCGCCCGATGGACAAATCGAGGCGGTGTCCCTGCCGGGCGCCAAAGGATTCCTTCTTGCCGTGCAATGGCATCCCGAATGGCGCTGGGCGGAGAACCCGCAGAACCGGGCGATTTATGCGGCCTTCGGCGAGGCCGTGCGTAAAGCGGCAAATCCCATGACAAGCGCGTCATCTGCGCGGATCGCGCGCTAACGCCGTTTTTTTGGCCCAATTTCCGGGCCAGACTATCGCCCATGCGAAATGCCACCCTGCCGCTTTGTGCGGCGCTGCTCCTGTCTCTCTCGGCCTGCGGTTTCGAGGCCCCAGCGCCGAAGCGCACCGCGCCGCCGCCGACACCGGCGCCCCCGCTTTCCACGATCGCGGCGACACTCACTGTTCCCGTCGGCGATCTCGTCGCCATGCTCAACGCCAAGACCGAGCAGAAGATTGCGCAGATCGATCAGCAAAAAATCGGCTGCTTCGTCGGCAAGTGCAAGCTGGATCTGATGGCGACGCGCACCGGCGCGATCACTGGCGCCGCGCAGAATGGCGGGCTTGCGCTGACGCTACCCTTTTCCGTCGTCGCGCATATCCAGATGAAGGGTGTCTTCTTCAAGACCGGCGGCGATGCCACCGCCGTCGGACAGGCGCGCGCGTTCACGAAACTATCCCTGACACCGGATTGGCGCGCCGAGACGCACACGACAGGCGATGTGCAGCTTTCGGATTCGCAGATTCGGCTCGGTCCGATCAATATGCGCCTGACCGATCTTTGGAATCACAACGACCAGCATCTGTCCGATGCGATTTTCAAGCAGCTCGACAAACGCCTTGCGCCCGCGATCAAGCTGAAGCCGCAGGCCGAGAAACTCTGGGCTAAGGTTCAGCAGCCCATTCGCGCCGGCAAGAAACCGCCGGCCTGGCTGCTGTTGTCGCCAGAGGCTTTGCGCATCGGCGCGATTCAGACAAACGGCAATGCGCTGATCTTCTCGCTGGCCGCTGATGTGCGCGGACGCGTAATCATCGGTGACGAACCTCCGGCGCCCGCGAAACTTGCGCCGCTGCCGCGGCCCAGGCCACTCACCGCGCCATCCAACGCTTTCGCCTTCACGATTCCGGTGACATTACCTTATGCGGAAGCGGCATCGCTCGCGCTCGATCGGCTGAAGAAAAAGTCGCCGCATGTCGGCTCGTCGCGCATCAAGATCGACAGACTCGATATTCTTCCCTCGGGACAGGATGTGATCGTCGCGGTGCATTTCTGTGTGGCGCAAAGCTGGGATTATTTCGGCTGGTTCGATTCCTGCGGCGAAGGCTATCTGCGCGGCGTTCCAAAATTCGATCCCGCGACCAACGACGTGCGCATCGTCAATGTGCATTACGACATTGCGACGCAGGGCGTTCTGCTCACCGCGATGCGCTGGCTGGCGAACGATCAGCTGGCGCAGCAGATTCAGCAGCATCTTGTCTTCAACGTCGCGCACGACATGGACAAGCTCGAAGCCAGCGTGACCAAGGCGCTGGCGAAACCGCAGGGCAAAGGCGTGATCATCTCCGGCCGGATTGAATCGTTTGGGCGGCCGACGCTCGGCTGGACGGACTCCGGCTTCCTCGCCCTTTTCAACGCCAAGGGCACCGTCACCGCTACGCTCGATCTGAAAAATCCCTGAAATTGTGGGCTTGACTATCAGTAAGTAATTACTTACTGTAAGTTATGGCTTACGGACATTCATTGACCGCATTAGCCGATCCGACCCGCAGGCAGGTGTTTGAAAGCCTGCGCGCGGGCGGCAGAGCGGTGGGACGGATCGCGGCAGATCTACCCGTCAGCCGGCCGGCCGTGTCGCAACATCTGAAAATTCTGAAGGAGGCGGGTCTTGTGCGCGAGGAACGCGACGGCACACGCCGCATCTACGAAATCGATCCGAAGGGCTTAAGCCAATTGCGCCGCTGGCTCGACGGATTTTGGAACGACGCGCTGGACGCCTTCAAGGCCGAAGTGGAAAAGGACGAGGGAAAGAAATGAACACGCAAACAATCAGCATCGCGCCGGTGAAGAAAACCATTGTCGTGAAGGCGCCGCAGGCGCGTGCCTTCGAAGTGTTCACCAGCGGCATCGATCGCTGGTGGCCCAAGGCGCATCATCTGGGAGCAACACCGCTGGTGAAGTCCATCATCGAGCCGCGCCTGGGCGGGCGCTGGCACAGCAAGCATGAGGACGGATCGGAAACCGTCACCGGCCACATGCGCGTGTGGGAGCCGCCATCGCGAGTCATTTTCACCTGGGAGATCAACGCGGCGTGGAAGCCCGATTCAACCGTCGCTTCCGAAGTCGAAGTGCGCTTTATCGCCGAGGATGCAAACATCACGCGTGTCGAGCTCGAACATCGCAATTTCGAATCGCTCGGCCAGGAAGGCGGCACAGCCATGCGCACCGGCGTGGACAGCGGCTGGCCTGGTATTCTCGAATTGTTCAAAACCGCAGCGGAGGCGTGACCATGAAAGCAAAAACTTCAGGACGGATCGCGACGGGCGCGGCCTGCGCGATGTTTATACTGCTGGGCGATATCGCGGCCGCACACGCGGCGGTGATTGGATCGTCTCCGAACGGCTTTGCAATCAAGGAAGTGGCTCATATCGCGGCCGATCCCGATCAAGTGTATGCCGCGCTGATCCAGCCGCAGAACTGGTGGAATTCGCAGCACACCTTCTCGCAAAACGCTGCAAATCTATCTCTGGATGCGAAGGCCGGCGGTTGCCTGTGCGAGAGCCTTCCCAACGGCGGATCGGTTCTGCACGCCGTAACCGTCGATGCGGAGCCCGGAAAAACATTGCGGTTGCGTGGCCCGCTCGGTCCCTTTCAAGGACAAGGCGTGGACAGCGCGTTGACCTTCACGCTCAATCAGAGCGGCAACGGCACTGATCTCACGCTCGATGCGAATTTCGGCGGTTACATGAAAGGCGGCTTCGGCAAGTGGTCCCATGCTGCGGATGGGATGCTATCCGACCTCGTCGAACATCTGAAGCATTACGCGGAGACGGGAACAGCGATGAAGCCGGACAAGTAGGCACCCCGCGTGACCGGACACAGCGACCCTGCTAGATTCTACTTTCGCATTCGAAGGGCACGAACATGATCACGGTCTATGCGTCCTATGGCTTTCCGCCTGCCCTCAAAGGCATCGTGCGTGACATCCGTGCGCTCTGGGCCCTGGAAGAACTCGGCCTGCCCTATCAAATTCACTGGATGGATTCGACGAAGGGCGAGCATCGCATCGATCCCAACCGGACGATCAATCCGTTCGCCAAAATTCCGTCGCTGGAAGACGGCGCACACCGCATGTTCGAGACCGGCGCCATCGTGCTCTATCTTTTCGAGAATGCCGGCAAGGCGCCGCAGGACGCCCATGCCCGCGCCGAGGTTAACCAGTGGTGCTTCGCGGCCGTCAACACCGTCGAGCCCATCGTGTTTGAAATCCTGCGCTGGGATCTGTTCTGGAAGGATAAGCCCGGCCGCGAATGGCGCTATCCCGAACTGCTGGGTTTCGCCCACGAGCGGTTGACCGATCTGCAACGCGGGCTGGGCGACAAGCCCTATCTGACGGGAACCGCTTTTGGTCCCGCCGACATCATGATGACGACGGTGCTGGATTTCTGTCAGCATGAACCCAAGATTTTCGAGAAGCACGCCGGTATCCGCGCCTATCTCGAACGCTGTCATGCGCGTCCGGCCTATCAGCGCGCCTTGGCCAAACAGGGCGTAGGACCGCAAGCCAACGCGGCGTGATTTTCGTCGCATGTGCTGCTAGAGTCTCGGCATGAACCGCAAAAGCGCCCTGCTCATTCTCTGCGCCCGCATCGGATACAATCCGCCGCGAGGCCGGTAGCGCGCACGCGTTTGCGCGCACGCGGCGTCAGCGCCGCAATCCTTTCCTCCGGCAGCAGAGAATTTCCATGAACACGCGCGAACACAATCTGACCAAGCATTGGCAGGCGATCGATGCCGCCCATCACATCCATCCGTTTTCGGACACCGCCGCCCTCAACAGGGAATGCGTGCGCGTCATCGCGCGCGCGGACGGCGTCTATCTGTGGGATTCCGAAGGCCAGAAGATCATCGACGGCATGTCGGGTCTGTGGTGCGTGCAGGTGGGATACGGCAACGCCGAACTTGCCGAAGCGGGCTACGAAGCGCTGAAGACGCTTCCCTATTACAACCACTTCTTCAAGACCACGAACCCCTACACCGCCGAACTTGCCAACAAGCTTGCGAGCGTCCTGCCGGACGGTCACGAGCGCGTTCTGTTCGCCAATTCGGGATCGGAAGCGAATGATAGTGCGCTGAAGCTGATCCGCTATTATTGGAACCTGAAGAAGAAACCGGACAAGAAAATCCATCTGTCGCGCGAATATTCGTATCACGGCGTGACCTTCGCGGCGGCGTCGCTCTCCGGTCTCACCCCGATGCATCCTCAATTCGATCTGCCGCTGCCGGGTTTCGAGAAAGTGCCGACGCCCTATTGGTTCGGTGCACAGGCGGCCGGACATGGCGACATCAATGCCGAAGAATTCGGTCTCCTCATCGCACAGAAGCTCGAAGAGAAGATTTTGGAGATCGGCGCTGATCGCGTCGCGTCCTTCTCTGCCGAGCCCGTACAGGGAGCGGGCGGTGTGATCTTCCCGCCGTCCACCTATTGGCCTGAGATCAATCGCATCTGCAAAAAATACGACGTACTGCTGCATCTGGACGAAGTTATCACCGGTTTCGGCCGCGTCGGCGAATGGTTTGGCGCGCAAGCCTACGGCATTGTTCCCGACATCATGACGATGGCGAAGGGGCTGTCGTCCGGCTATCAACCGATCAGCGCGATCTCGCTCGGTCCGCGCATGGACGAGGCGCTGGTCAACGCGAATGAAGAGCTGGTGCACGGCTATACCTATTCCGGCCATCCGGTTGCCAGCGCTGTCGCGCTCAAAAACCTCGAAGTGATCGAGAAATTGAAATTGGTGCCGCGGGTGAAGAACGACATCGGCCCGTATCTGCAACGCCGTTTGCGCGAAACCTTTGCGGGTCATCCCATTGTGGGCGAGGTGCGCGGCACGGGGCTGCTGGCAGCGATCGAGCTGGTGCCCAATCCGGCAAAGCGCGAATATTTCGCCGATGTCGGCAATGTCGGGGCGCATTGCCGCAATTATTGCTTCAAATCCGGTCTCATCAGCCGCGCCATCCGCGACACGATGGTGCTGGCGCCGCCCTTCATCATCTCCGAAAGCGAAGTGGAAGAAATTATCGCCAGGCTGAAAGCCGCGATCGACAACACCGCGCGCGATTTCGGAAAGATGTAACGGCTAGATCAGCACTTCATCCGCCACGGCCTGTTCTTCGGCTTCTTCCTCTGTGCGCGGGACGAGCCGGCGCGTCTTCCAGTCGCCGCGCGAAAACCAGATGCCCGCGATAATCGATGTCGTGACGTTGGCAATGGGAAACGCCCACCACAGTCCGTGCGCGTGAAGCCCTGTGCGCATGGAAAGGATAAAGGCCAGTGGAAACTGCACCACCCATTGCGACACAAGGCTGATGATCATAGCCGCGAAGGTGGCGCCGCTCGCCCGAAGCACGCCCATCAAAGCGAATTGCAGCCCGACAAAGCCGAAGCTCCAGGCGACGGTGCGAATGAAAATCGCGCCTTCACGAATTACATCGGCATCCTCCGGCACGAAAAACCGGACAAGCGGTGCCGCGAATACGAAACAGAGAAGTCCCACCACCGACAGAGTGCAGAACGTGATGAGCGCCGCCAGCCGCGCGACCTGTTCGGCACGCGCGATATTGCCGGCGCCGATGTTCTGGCCGACCAACGTCGATGTGGCCATCGAAAATCCCATCGCCGGTATCACGACAAAATTGATGACATTGACGCCGACGCCATAGCTCGCCGTCGTGATCGTTCCAAAACTGGTGATGAGGAACGTCATGATCGTCATGCCGAGACCGCGCGCCGATTGCTCGATGGCGGCAGGATAGCCCAGATTGAAAGCGTGCTTGACGAAGGCGAGATCGGGCTTGAACGAAGACCAGGTCAATGTGATGCCATAACGTCCGCTCATCAGCAGCGCGAGTCCCACGGCTGCGGCAACGGCCTGTGAAAGCAGCGTTGCAAGCGCGGCGCCCATCACACCCAGGTGCGGCAACCCGAATTTCCCGAATATCAAAACCGGGTCGAGACAGAAGTTGAGAAATACCGTGCCGGCGACAATATAGAGCGGAATCGTCACCTCGCCGGTTCCGCGCATCAACGCCTGAAACATGAAATAGACGAATGCGAAGGGAAGTCCGATAAAGGCGACGCGCAGAAAGCCGATGGCGTTGTCGCGCACTTCAGGCGCTGTGCCCATCAGATCGAGCAGATAGGGCGAGCCGATGAAGCCGATGATTCCCAGAACGGTCGAAAGCGCCGTGACGGTGAGAATGGTTTGCGCTGCGACGTGATTGACCATCGCGTGATTTCCCGCACCGACGTTCTGTGCGATCAGTGTTGTCCCGGCGACCGCAAAGCCCAAACCTGCCGCAACCATCAGAAACATCACCGGCATGGAGATGGAGACGGAGGCCACGGCGGATGCGCCCAGACGCCCGACCCAGAACGCGTCGATCAGCTGATAGGCGATCTGCAGCAGATTGGAGCCCATAATCGGAATCGCGAGCAGGAAGAGCGACGTGATAATCGGCCCTTGCAGCAGACGCGGATCAAAGGAGCGGCGAGGTGGCATGCGTTTCCGGAGCTTGCGGGTGTGGCGCCAGGGATTAGGCTTCTGTGATGAAGCTTCGCATTCTTTCCGTCAATGTTGGCCGCCCGAAGATCATCGCTCTGATGAACGGCGAACCTGTTCTCTCCGGCATCGGCAAGAGCCCGCTCGGAAATGAGCGCGTCTTTGTCAGCAAACTGAACATCGACGGTGACGGACAGGCCGACCTCACGGTGCATGGCGGCTTCGACAAGGCCGTTTATGCGTACAGCGCGGACAATTGGCCGTGGTGGGAAAAGGAGTGCGGGTTCGCCTGCGCACCGGGAACTTTCGGCGAGAATCTGACCATCACCGGCGCAAACGAAGACGACATTGCGATCGGCGACCGTTTCACGTGGGGCGATGCCGAACTGGAGGTCGCGCAGCCGCGCGCGCCCTGTTTCAAATTTAACCTTCACACCCAGCGTGCCGACGCCGCTCAACAAATGACAATTTCCGGGCGCTGCGGATTCTATCTGCGAGTCGTCAAGGAAGGTTTCGTATCCGTGGAAGGCGGCATGCTCGAGCGCCGGTTTGCCGGCGGCGGCCCAAGCGTGCGCGATGCCTTTTTTGCCGTCCTCAATCCGCGTTTCCCGCGCGACCGGCTGCAGCACGTCGCGGCCGCGCCGGGCCTGTCAGAAGCCTGGCGCTCCGCGCTCGGGCGGCGCCTGGGCCAGCCTTAACTGCGATTCGCGACGAATTGTCTCAAAAAAGTGACTGTCACTAAGAATTTGTCATTATTCGACTTTCTGAAAAAATTTCTTGCAAACTGTGGCTAGAATACATAGGTTTGATCCCGAAGAGACGAGCATCGTCCAGCAGGCACTGCCCCCCCGCTCGCACGCTGGATGACGTCTTTTCGCGGTACCGGTCATCCCCTCCCGGTACCAGCGCGTAACGGCGCAAGGCGCCCGATCAGCCCCCTGGTCGGGCGTCTTTTTATTTCCGGACCCGCCGCAAGGTGAGGTTGATCCGCCCCCCGCCCGGGATGAGCCGGGAGGTGCCGGGCAAGATCCGGTCGATGCCGTGAAAGGCCAGCCGGGCCGGTCCGCCGAACAGCAGCACATCTCCGGATTTGAGCTTCAAGCTTCTGGTCGGACCTTTGCGGCTGGTGCCGCCGATTCGGAACAAGGCCTCGTCGCCCAGTGACACCGAGAGCACCGGCGCATCGAGCGCCTCCTCGCGATCCTGATGCAGCCCCATCTTCGCGCCCTCGCGATAGAGATTGACCAGGCAGCATTGCGGCGGCGCGTTATATCCCGTCACGCTGTCCCAGAGATCGAGCAGCATTTGCGGGATCGCCGGCCACTCTTTCCCCGTCGCAGGATGATGCGGGTCGTAGCGATAATCCTGCATGTCGGAAATCCAGCCGAGCGATCCGAAGTTGCTTTCCTCGACGGAGAACGGTTGACCCGTTCGCGGCATGACCGGGCGATAGAAGGGCGCGTGTTCAAGTTTGGCGAAAACTTCCGCAACCAGCGCCTGCTGCGCATCGGCATCGAAAGCCGTTGGCCAGAGAAATACACCGTCGGCAACATCAAGCCTGGCCGCCCGCATCGTTCAAATTCCGGGCGCGGTTCCGGGCTTGTCGTAGAGCCCGCGATAGGAATCGCCCAGCCCGCGCGTATCGAGCCATGCCTTCAGCTTTTGCGGCGTGTAATCTTCCGCGATCCATTGCGCCAGCGGACGGGCGTGCGATTCGGCGCGCGCGAATTCGGGGAAATGTTTTAGCCAGCGCTGATGCTTTTTGGGCCGGTGCAGATAAGGCCACGCCGCGAATTGCCCATTCGCTTCGTCCAGCGCTCCCCAGCCCTTGCGATGAACAATAAGGAGTGCCGAGGCAAAGCTTGAACGGTCCTGCCCGCCGGAGCATTTCAAGAGCAGCGGCGTCTTCGCCCGGTCGAACGCAGCCAGAAGGTTGACGAGCATCTGGCGCGTCGGCAGGCGGCGCGAATTCAGCATGCAATCGAAATGCGCGATGCCGCGCTGCGCGCACACCCGCTTTTCGCGGCGCCACCACAGATGCGTTTCGTTTGGTCCGCGAAGATTGATGACCGTGCGAACGCCCCGTGCGCCCAGGAACGGTCCCAGAAATCCGGCATAGGCCTGCGCCGAGCGCGCCGCTTCGCCGGGCACGACCCAATGAAAATTGTAGAAAATCTCGGCCAGCGAGCGCATGGCCGGAAGCTAGTCATCTACGCACAATTCGCAACCTTCAGGGCGGCGATTGCGGTTTGGACGACGACGAGCCGCCGAACATGTTGAGGATATCATCGAGGCTGAGCGGCTTTTTGTCTGGCGCTGGCGCGGACTGGTCAGCGGTGAGCGGCGCGGCCGGCATTGCCGCCAGCGCGGTCAGCGGGCGGACCGGCAATCCGGTCTCCGCGTCTTCCATGAATGTCTTGAAAACATGCGCTGGCAAACCGCCGCCGGTGGCTTTCAACATGGAGGAATTGTTGTCATTGCCGATCCATACCCCGGTGATGAGATCGGCGGTGAAGCCGACGAACCAGGCATCGTGATAATCCTGCGTGGTGCCTGTCTTGCCGGCGCTGGGGCGCTCATCCAGCCGCGCCGCCTTGCCGGTTCCTGTCGCGACCGTCTCGACCATCAATTGCGTGACCAGCGCATCGTTCTCCGGCGACATGACGCGCAGATCGCCGGAACTGTGACGCCTCCACAGCACCTTGCCGCTCCGTGTCGCGATACTGACGATGCCATAGGGAATGACGCTGTTGCCGCCATTGGCGAAGGGCGCGTAGGCCGATGTCAGTTCGAGCGGCGTCACCGCGGACGAGCCAAGCGCCAGCGACGGCACGGCCATGAGATCGGAGGTGATGCCGAGTTTATGCGCGGTATGCGCGACCGCGTGCGGTCCCACTTCCATGGTGAGCTGTGCCGCCACCACGTTGGAGGATTTCGCGAAGGCGCGCGTCAGACTGATCTCCCCTTCGAACTTGCCTTCGTAATCGCCGGGTTTCCAGCCGTGAATATCCACCGGCCCGTCATTCATTATATCCGTTGGCTTGTGGCCGTGTTCGAAGGCGGTGAGATAGACGAAGGGCTTGAACGCCGAACCGGGCTGGCGCCAAGCATCCGTCGCGCGGTTGAACGGACTGATGCCGTAGCCGCGACCGCCCACCATGGCGCGCACCGCGCCGTCGGGCGCGAGCGCAATCAGTGCCGCCTGGCCGGCATGAAGTTTTGCGCCCTGCTGCGCGAGACCGAGCGCCACCGCATGTTCGGCTTTTTCTTCCAGCGCCAAGTCGAAACTGGTTTGCACCACGATCGGTTCGCTGACATCGCCGACGTAACCCTGTATCTGACCAACCACCCAATCGGCGAAATAGCCCGAGCCTGGCGTGCCGGTTGCGCGCACCACGCGCGGACGCGTGGCTTGCGCCGCTTCGCGCACGCCGTCGCTGATATAGCCCGCGTCTTCCATGGCGCGCAGCACGACGGCTCCGCGCGCCACAGAGGCATCGGGATCGGCCAGCGGATTGTAACGCGCCGGCGCTTTCACCGAACCCGCCAGCATCGCCGCTTCCGGCAAGGTGAGCTGGCTTGCGGACTTGCCGAAGAAACGTTCCGCCGCCGCTTCGATGCCGAAAGTGCCAGCGCCGAAATAGACGCGGTTCAGATAGAGCGTAAGGATCTGATCCTTGGTGTAACGCGACTCCAGATAGAGCGCGAGGAAGGCTTCCTGCGCTTTGCGATCAAACGTGCGATTGGGATCGAGGAAGAGATTTTTCGCCAGCTGCTGCGTCAGCGTCGATCCGCCCTGCACCACGTGACCGGCCGACATGTTCTGCATCGCCGCGCGCACAAGCCCGATGGGATCGAGTCCCAGATGTTCGCGAAAGCGTCGGTCTTCAATCGAGATAAAAGCGTTCGGCACATAAGACGGCAGCGTTGAAACATCCACCAGCGCGCCTTGGGTGAGGCCGCTGCGCGCGATCAGCCGCCCATGCACGTCGAGAATTTTGATGTCGCGCGACGGACCCTTCGCAAGCAGACCGGCTGTGTCGGGCAGTTGCGAAATCCAGTGCGAGCCGTAAACCGCGCCGCCGATTGCGCCCCAGGCCAGCAGCAACGCCAGAACATAAGGCCAGCTGCGCGGTGGCTTTTTGGGTTTTTGCGCACGCTCCGGCTGGCGCGGCGGCGGCGCTTCGCGTTCCGCGATTGCCGTCACGCGTTCTTCGAATTTCGGCTCGATTTTCCGCTTTCTCGCCATCCGCTCGCGCATGCCCAAAGGCTTTGCGTTTCTAGGCGCGAACAGTTAACAGCCGTTAAACATCCTGTGCTTGCCCAGTCCAGCAAAAGCAGGATATTGACGCCACCTCACGCCAGAAGGGCAGATATAGTGGCCGCCTCGCCCACGCCGGAAAATTCCGCGCCCGAACTTTCCATCATCGTGCCGGTTTTCAACGAAGCGGGAAACATCGTTCCGCTGGCCGACGAAGTGCACGCGGCATTGCGCGGCGTCTGCACCTACGAACTCATCTTCATTGATGACGGCTCGACCGACGCATCGCCGAGGGAATTGGCGCAGGCGCAAGCGGCCAATGCGAATGTGCGCGTGCTGCAACATCTCAAGCGTGCCGGCAAAAGCGCCGGCCTTGTCACCGGATTTTTCGCAGCGCGCGCGCCCTGGATTCAAACGCTCGACGGCGACCGGCAGAACGATCCGGCGGATGTTGCGCGCATCTGGAAAATGATTCATGCGCCGACACCCGATGCGCGTCTTGGAATTGTCGCCGGCGTGCGCAAGAGACGCAACGACGGCGCGATCAAATTTCTCTCCTCGCGCATTGCCAATTTCGTACGCCGCAACTTGCTGCGCGACGACACATCCGACACCGGTTGCGGTTTCAAGCTGTTGCGTCGCGAGGTGGCGTTGCGCCTGCCCTTTTTCGACGGCATGCATCGCTTTCTTCCGGCACTGACGCGGCGCTGCGGCTATACAATCATGGAAGTTCGCATCGAAGACCGCCCACGCGTGGCGGGCGTTTCGAAATATGGATTCTTTGGACGTCTCGGCGCCGGCATTTTCGATCTCTTCGGCGTCTTCTGGCTGATCCGGCGCGGCACGCCGTCCGAGGCGCGGGAGATCATGCGTCCATGAGCGCGTCCGGGCGCAAATGGCGCGGCTTCTGGGCGGAGCTTTCCGATCCGGCGAGCGTGATCGCGTTTCTACTTCTTTACTGCGCGATCCATTTTCTGGTGCGCTATCTGCTCTCGCCCAATTACACGCTGGACGAGTCCGAGCAGATTTTGTTCGGCCAAAGCCTGCAATGGGGCTATCGCTTCCGCCATCCGCCGCTCATCACTTGGCTGAGCTGGGGCACGCTGACCGCGACGGGCAACAGCCGCGCGGCCTTCTTTCTTCTGAAATATGTGATTATGGCGGCGGGACTTGTCGCCTATTTCGCGGCGGCGCGCCTTGTGATCCGCGACGTGAAACTGTCGGCGCTGGCGGTGCTCGGCCTGCTCACCACCTTCGCCATCGGCTACCTGCCGCATGTCGATCTGATGCACACCGTGCTGCTGGCGACGATGCTGGCCGCGTTCCTCTGGATGATCGCGCGCGTGCTGACGCGCGGCAATCCCTCGGACTATCTGCTGCTCAGTGTCGTCATCGGCCTCGGCATTCTTGCGAAATACATCTTCATCGTACTCCCGATCGCGGCCTTCATCGCGATTGCGCTGACGCCGCATTTCCGCGCCCGCATCAAGATCGGGCCGCTGATCATCTCGCTGGTGCTCGCAACCGCCATTGTCGCGCCCTATGCGTGGTGGGCGGCGACCAACGAATATTCGCTGTTCGCGCTGGCCAAGACGATCACCAAGGGCAAAGGCCCGTCTCTCGATCCGCTGCGCTGGATCACCGGCGCGGGCGACCTCGTCGTGGCACTGGTGGGATTTCTCCTTCCCTTCCTCGCGCTCTTTCCGCTGATCTATTGGCCGGCCTGCAAGCGTCTCGATGCCGGCGATGCGGACGACCGCGCCTGGCTGCGCTTTTACGAGATCACGATGATCGCGGGCACATTGATGATGCTGCTCGCCGTGTTCTTCGTCGGCACCGAATCCTTCAAGCCGCGCTGGATGCATCAGGTGGCAATGGTGCTGCCGATCTATCTCTTCCTGCGCGTCCGCGTCGCCAATATCGACGACAGGCGCAACAAGATTTTCGCCGCCATCGCGTTAGTCTTCGCGCTCGGTGTGGTCGGCGCACGCATCGGCATCTACGAAACGCACGCGAAGAGCTGCAAGGAATGCCGCGAATATTGGCCGATGCAGAGCTATGCCGACGGCTTTCGCCACGCCGGATTTAGCCGCGGCACGATCCTCGCGCCGACCTACGATCTGGCCGGCAATCTGCGCGGCGTCTTTCCCGATTCGCGGGTGGTGACGCCCAGCTATCCGATTTCGGTATTCGGCCCCCCCGTCCCAGGGCCCTGCCTGGTGGTGTGGGAGGGCGACAGGCCCGTGCCCAAAGACCTGGCCGAATATCTGAGCGCCAATTTCGGCGTCCAAATCGACGCCGCCGCCATGCGCGGCGACGTGCTGGCGGCCCTTTTGACCTCAAAAGGCAAGTTCGATCCCATGAACTATGCCCTTATTGAGAAGGGCCGCTGCGCCGGACCTTGACGGCCCGCCGCGCAATCCCGAGATAGAGGCAGGGTTTTCGAAGGCACTTCCTTGAACGATCACGATCCACTACCCGGTCCGGATTCCGACATGATCGGCAGGCTGGGCCTCAATTTTCGCGGCCGCCGCTTCACGCGCAAACAAATCGCGTGGGGCGCGGGCGGCGCGCTTCTTCTCATCATTCTTCTGTGGATGTTCGCGGGCGGCGCACCCAAACAGCAATACATCACCGGCGAAGTCACGCGCGGTCCGCTGGCCGTGACCGTGAGCGCGACCGGCACTTTAGCGCCACGCGATCAGGTGGATGTGGGATCGGAAGTCTCCGGCCGCATCGACGAGCTCTATGCCGATTACAACGACCACGTGAAAAAAGGCCAGAAGCTCGCCAAGATCAACACAGATCAATTGGTGGCGCAGCTCGATCAGGCTCGCGCCACGCTGGCGCAGGCCGAGGCCACGATCAAGCAGGACCGCCAGACGGTCGATCGCTACAGCAAGCTGCGAAAGAGCAACGCAGTCTCGCCGCAGGAATATGACACCGCCATCGGCGATTACGGCCGCGCCAAAGCCGGTGTGGCGATGGCGGCGGCGCAGGTGCAGGCCGATGCCACGCTGCTGACCAAGGCGACGATCTTTGCGCCCATCAATGGCGTCGTGCTCGACCGCAAAGTCAGCCGCGGACAAACCGTTGTCGCCGCGATGACGACGCCGGTTCTCTTCACGCTGGCGAGCGATCTTTCCCAGATGGAGCTGGACGTCGATATCGACGAGGCCGATGTCGGCGCAGTGCGCGCGGGCCAGGGCGCGACCTTTACGGTGGACGCCTATCCGAACCGGATTTTTTCCGCGAAGCTGATTCAGGTGCGCAATGCGCCGCAGACGGTTCAGGGCGTCGTCACTTACAAGGGCGTGCTGCTGGTGCAGAATCCACAACTGCTGCTCAAGCCCGGCATGACGGCAACGGCGACGATCACGGCAGCCAATGTGAATGATGCATTGATGGTGCCGAATGCAGCGCTGCGCTTCATCGCACCGGATGAGATCACCAAGAAAGCATCGCCGCCGCCAGCGACGCAAAACGCGGGCCGTGTCTGGATGCAGGACGGCAGGACGCTAAAGCCGTACGACCTCAAACTCGGCCCAACGGACGGGCGGCGCACGCAAATCATGGGCGGCGATCTGAAAGTCGGCGATGCTGTCGTCACCGACATCAAGCCGCCGGACGACAAGACCAAATGAGCGCGCCGCTCATCGAACTTCGCAAAGTGACCAAGACCTATGGCAGCGGCGAAGCGGCGGTGAACGCGCTTGCCGGTATCGATCTTTCGATTCGCGACGGCGAATTCGTGGCGGTGATGGGGCCTTCCGGCTCGGGCAAGTCCACGGCGATGAACATTCTGGGCTGCCTCGATGCGCCCACCACCGGGCAATATATTTTTCGCGGGGCGGATGTCGGTTCGCTCACGCGCGACCAGCGGGCGCTTCTGCGGCGCTATTACATCGGCTTCGTGTTTCAGGGCTTCAACCTTCTGAAGCGCACGACCGCGACCGAGAATCTGGAATTGCCGCTGGTCTATCGCGGTATCGGCAAGGCCGAGCGCCACGCGCGGGCGCTGACCGCGCTGGAACAGGTCGGGCTCGGCGATCGTGGCGATCACACGGCCGCCGAACTCTCCGGCGGCCAGCAGCAGCGCGTCGCCATTGCCCGCGCGCTGGTCAGCGAACCATCGGTTGTGTTTGCCGACGAACCGACCGGCAATCTCGACAGCCAGAAAAGCCATGAGATCATGGCGCTTCTGAAATCCTTGAACGAAGAGCGCGGTCTCACCATCGTTCTCGTCACTCACGAAGAAGACGTCGCGGCCTACGCCAAGCGGCAGGTGCGATTCCTTGACGGTCACATCGTCTCCGACACCGCTTTGGTGCCTGCATGATCGGCAATGCATTCCTTCTGGCGCTGCGCGAGATCCGCAACAATCTGATGCGCGCGGGATTGACCACGCTCGGCATCGTCATCGGTGTCGGCGCGGTGATCGCGATGGTGACGCTCGGCAATGGCGCGACGAAGAGCGTGACCTCCGACATTGCTGCCATGGGCCGCAACCTGATCATCGTCATCCCCGGCCAGCGCAGCAACGGGCCGCCGCTCACGACCACACCCTTCGTCATCGCCGATGCCGACGCGATTTCGCGCGAGATACCCAACCTCAATGCCGTGGCGCCGGAAGCCGAGCGGCAGGAAACGGTGGTGAACGCAAACCACAATCGCTCGACCCAGATCAACGGCACGACGAATGCTTTCTTCGCCGCCCGCGAATGGAAGATTGTCGAGGGCCGTCCCTTCTCGCTCGCGGAAATTCGCGCCGGCAAGGCGTCGTGCATTCTCGGCGAGACCGTGCGTCACGATCTGTTCGGCGCTGGCAATCCCATCGGTTCGCGCATTCGCGTGGACAAGGTTTCTTGCGATGTCATCGGATTGCTCGAAGCCAAGGGACAATCGACCTGGGGACAGGATCAGGACGATCTCGTTCTTATGCCGCTGCAAACCGTGCAGCGCCGGTTCGCGGGCAATAACGACGTCAATGTCATTCTGGTGTCGGCGTCGAGTGCGGCAGCTGTTTCTCACGTCAAGGATCAGATCCAGCGGCTGATGCGCGAGCGGCGCCATCTGGTCGCCGGCATCGCCGACAATTTCGCGGTCAACGATCTGCAGGAATTGACGCGCACGGTGGAGGCGACCACAGCGATTCTGACGGCCTTTCTCTCCGCGGTTGCCGCCGTCAGCCTTCTGGTCGGCGGCATCGGCATCATGAATGTGATGCTGGTGTCGGTGACCGAACGCACGCGCGAGATCGGCATTCGCCTTGCCATCGGCGCGCGCGAACGCGATGTGCTGCTGCAGTTTTTGATCGAAGCGGTGGTGATGAGCGCGCTGGGCGGCGTCATCGGCATCACGCTGGGGCTGGCCGGATCGGCGGCGGCGGCGTCAGCCCTCAAGCTGCAATTCAATATCGATCCGGGAATCGTCACCATCGCCGTGCTGTTCTCGGCCGGCGTCGGCGTGACCTTCGGCTATTTTCCCGCCCGCCGCGCCGCGCGCCTCGATCCTATCGAGGCGCTACGGCACGAGTGAGTTTCAGCCGCCATGCGTGTTGTGAGGCGCGGGCGGAGCTGGGGGTGCGGGTGGCGCCGAAGGGGCCGGTATAGACGGAACGGGCGGCACCGGAGGAACCGGCGGCATATGCATGTGATGGTGATCGCCATCGTCATCGCCGTCTTCGTTCCCGATGCGAACATCCGCCATGCCGCTGGTGCTCAAATGGCCGGTATAGGCCTTGATCCAGACATCGCCGGAGCCGATCGCGCTGATCGTGGGATTGACGGCCGTGCCGCCAAAATCCAGATCGCCGCCGCCGACCATCGAGACCTTGAGCGGATTGGCGGTACCGCCCGCAATCTTCACATCGCCCGAACCGGCTGTTGAAACGCTGACCGGACCGTTGACGGTTCCGACATCGAGACTGCCAGAGCCCGCGATGTTCACGCTGAGACCGCCGCCGACATTGCTGAGCGTGGTGTCGCCCGAGCCGGCGATGGACACCGTCGCGGAACTGCCGACCGGACCGACATGCACATCGCCCGAACCGGCGACGTCGAGCGACAGGCCGTTGGTGACGGCGGTTACGGAAATGTCTCCGCCGCCGACGACTTTCAACTTGGCGTCCGTCACGCGGCCGACCTTCACATCGGAGGACACCGTTTCAACCGACAGATGTCCCATCAGGTCGCCGACCGAAAGAGCGCCGATCATATGCCGGGCATCCACGGCGCTGCCGCGCGGAACCGAGAGCATGACTTTCACATGCTGCTCATTCACGTCGGAATAATCGAACCATTTGCTCCAGTCCCACACGTTGAAATTGTGGCTGCTGTTCTGCGGCCCGGAAATCGTGAGCGTGCCGTTGCCGTCCTGCGCGTGCATGTCGTTGACCAGATAGCGAGGGCCCTGAATGGACAGGCTCGCCGGTCCGCCATTGGTCACGCTGATTGTGACATCGGCGACGACATGATCGAGCGCGATTGCGTGCACGTTGAAATTCTGCGCCGGACCTTTGGTCCATGTGCGATCCTGGCCCGCATCGGCGCCCCCGCTCGACACGAGAAGAGCGGCAACCGCTGCTCCGCCCAGAAAAGACTTCATCCTGCTCTGCATAGTACTTGGTCTCCTTGACCCGTCGTCCCCGCCTGGGAGACAGATAGGCTGTCCCCACTCGTGCGCATAGAACGGTAATTTTGCAGACCCGCGATGCCAAGTGCGCAGGGGGTCAAACTAGTGGTTTTACGGGGCGAAACCGCCGCCGCGCCTGCTTAGGCGACCAGCCTGTAGCCGCCGCTTTCCGTGACCAATATCTGCGCCTGGCCCGGATTGCTCTCGATCTTCTGGCGAAGACGGTAAATATGAGTCTCCAGCGTGTGGGTCGTCACCGCCGGGTTATAGCCCCAAACCTCATGCAGCAAAGTCTCGCGCGGAACCGTGTCGCCCGAGCGGTAGAGGAACTTCAGGATATTGGTTTCCTTTTCCGTCAGACGGATTTTCTTGTCCGAGGGATCGACCAGCACCTTGGCGCTGGGGCGGAAGGTGTAAGGGCCGATGCGATAGACCGCTTCCTCGCTCTGCTCGTGATTGCGCAAATGCGCATGGATGCGCGCCATCAGCACGGCGAAGCGGAACGGCTTGGTGATGTAGTCGTTAGCGCCCGATTGCAGTCCCTCGATTGTGTCTGAATCGCTGTCCGCCGCCGTCAGCAGGATGATCGGACAGGTGACGCCGTCCTCGCGCAACGCATGGCAGAGCGTGCGGCCGTCGCCATCGGGCAAACCCACATCCAGAATCATGAATTCGTAGAGCCCCTCTTTTGAAAGGGCTTTGCCTTCCGCAACGGAGGCCGCTTCGACCGGCGCATATTCGCCTGTGGACGCCAGCTGCTCGGCCAACGAGCTGCGCAGCATGGCGTCGTCATCGACCAGAAGAACGCGCTTGGCACTCGGCATTTTGTATCCTTATCGGCGCTTTGGCGGCCCGCCTTTGCACAACTCTACCCGGTTTCCCCAGCCCGGTGTATGTGGGGGATCATGGCCCCAACGCCAAGCCCGACCTTCAGAAGGGGTAAATCCAAACCCGCCCCTCGCAAACGTGCGAACGCGCCCGCAGCACGCCAGTCTGTGGGGCCGGTGGAACGCGCCGCGCATGCTTTGCGCGCCGGAAAGCCCGTCGCCATCGCGGATGGTCGCGAAATCGTGATCGTTTACGCGGCCGAGACAATGACGGACAGACAGCTTGGCGAGTTGCGCAAGAACAAGAAGAAGACGGCACCGCGTCTGGTGCTCACCCATGCCCGCGCGCGCACGCTCAAGATCAGACTCTACACGCCGGACGTGGTGGCGCTTGCGATTGATGATGGCGCGACCGTGCGCAGCCTGCGCGCCATCGCCGATCCGACGGACGATCTGGCGGAACCGATGAAAGGCCCGTTCGAAACGGTTCGCGAAAAGCTGCCGTCCGGTTTCACAGCCGGCGTGAAGCTCGCAAAGCTTGCAGGACTTCTGCCTGTCACTGTCGCGCTGCGCGGAGCAAAACCGCCGGACATCGCCACGGTGAACGCAAAGGACATTCTCACCTACGAGGACGAGGCGGCGAAGACACTCGCCATCGTCACCCGCGCACGCGTGCCGCTGGAGGGCGCGGAGAAAACCGAGCTTGTCGCGTTCCGCTCGGCCGATGGCGGACCGGAGCATTATGCGATTGTCATCAACGCGCCTTCGACATCCAAGCCCGTTCTCGCGCGATTGCATTCGGAATGTTTTACCGGTGATCTTCTGGCTTCTCTGAAATGCGATTGCGGCACGCAGCTACGCGGTGCCATCGAAGCGATCTCCAAAGCCGGCGGCGGCGTATTGCTCTATATGGCGCAGGAAGGCCGCGGCATTGGGCTCATCAACAAGCTGCGTGCCTATCGCCTGCAGGATCAGGGCTTCGATACGTTGCAAGCCAATGAACGCCTCGGCTTCGAAGCCGACGAACGGCTGTATGGTGTCGCGGCGCGGATGCTGAAACTGCTCGGCTACAAATCCGTGGCGCTGATGACCAACAATCCCGACAAAGTTTCGGGGCTTACGGCCTATGGCATCGACGTGGCCAAGCGCGTGCCGCATGCCTTCTCGAGCAATGCGCACAACGAAACCTATCTGGCGACCAAAGCCCGCGCCGGACATCTGTTTTGACTGCTTGCAGAGCGCACTGATCAAAAATTGATCCGTCATCGCCGGGCTTGTCCCGGCGACCCATGCACGCCGTTTCGAAATCGAGATTATGGGTGGCCGGCACAGGACCAGCCATGACGAAATATTGAGTAAGACGATTCAGAGCCGGGCAATTCTTGCCTGCTGCCATTCGTGCGCGTTCAAAAACCCAACAATCTTGCGGGTCTTTGACTGGCAGGCCCCTTGCTACAAGAACCGCTGGAGGCCAAGCAGAATGCCTATCGCCGATTTTGCCCAAGGCGTGAAGACGCCCTTTTTCGCGATGGTGAACCACACCAACGACGGAACACGCGCGTCGGCCAAGCAACTCATGGCATCAAAGACCGCGAGCCCAGCCGCCACGCAGACCCCCGCCAAAACAGATTCCAAAACAGATTCCGGCGAATCCTTCCTCGGCGACCTGATCGATGTCGTCAATCCGCTGCAACATCTGCCGGTCGTCGGCACGCTCTATCGTTCGATGACAGGCGACAAGATCGGCGATATCGAGAAAGTCGCGGGCGATACGCTCTATGGCGGCCCCATTGGTCTCGTCAGCTCGCTGGCCGATGTCGCCTTCGAGAAAATTACCGGCAAGGATTTCGGCGACACGGTGATGTCGTGGCTCGACATTGGCGGCACGAACACCGCCCTGGCGTCCGCCAAGCCCGCAACGCAGCAGAAGACGGCCGTACTCGTCTCGACAAAATCAATAGCGCCACAGCAAACCGCGGCGCTGAAATCCGCCATCGCGCCTTTGGTTCCGCAGCCGGCCGGCCCGGCGGCCGCCGCCGCGCCAAAGCCGTTGACGACCTCATCGCCTGCACCCGCACCGACTCAAACGGTCGTGGACATTTCTCCGCAGACCGATGCCCTGCTGGCATCGCTGCAGAAAAACGGCGTCAATGGCGACATGCAGCTTCGCGCACTGGACGCCTATCGGCGCACGATGGACCTGAACACCACCGTGCCCGCAATTCCCCAGACCATTCAGTAATCAGCCCCGCGCACCGAAAATGGCGCTGCCCACGCGCACATGCGTGGCGCCGAATTTGATCGCGCTTTCGAAATCCTCGCTCATGCCCATGCTGAGAAACGGCAGAGCGTGTTCGCGCGCCAGCTTTTGCAGCAGCGCGAAATGCAATGCGGGATTCTCGTGTGCAGGCGGAATGCACATCAGGCCGCGCACCGGGAGCTTGAGTTCATCGCGGCACAGCGAAATGAAACCGGGCGCGTCCAGCGGCGCGACACCGGCCTTCTGCGGCTCCTCGCCGGTATTGACCTGAATGAACAATGTGGGCGATTTGCCGCTGCGTGCGATTTCCGCCGCCAGCGCCTGCGCCAGCTTGGGCCGGTCCAGAGAATGGATGGCATCGAACAGTTCGACAGCTTCGCGCGTCTTGTTGGACTGAAGCGGCCCGATCAGATGCAATTCGATATCGGGGTATTCGCCTTTCAACGAAGGCCATTTGCTGAATGCTTCCTGCACCCGGTTTTCGCCAAAGACGCGCTGGCCCGCATCGAGAACGGGGCGGATCGCGTCTGCCGTATGCGTCTTGCTGACCGCGATCAGGGTGGTGGAGGGCGCCGGCGCAACCGCCTTCTTCCGCGCGGCGTCGATACGCGCAAGAATGGCGGCAAGATTTTCAGCGGAATCGTTCATCCATGGCAGACAAGCTTGCCCGCGCGAAACTCGCAAGAGCGGCGGCGCAGCTTGCCGTGCAAAGCGGATATGAGCTGCCGGCGCTGATCCTGATGACGGATGACGAACGGCTGGCCGATCCGCTGGCGGCGGCGCGCGCGCTGCCCCGCGGCAGCATGGTCATTCTGCGCGCGCGACAGGCAGCGCAGCGGGAAAAGTTTGCCATCACGCTGCGCGGAATCGCCCGCGCACGCGGTCTTAAACTCCTCATTGCGGATGATCCGGCGCTTGCCGCTGCCATCGGCGCGCACGGCATTCATCTGCCGCAGGCGCGCGCACAAGACGCGGCGCATTGGCGCGCGTTGCGACCGCGCTGGCTCATTGCCGTTGCAGCGCATTCGCTTTCTTCCGCCACGCGAAACGGCTATGCCGATGCGATCATCGTCGCGCCAGTCTTTCCAACGCAGAGCCATCCCGGCGGCGCTACGCTCGGCGCGCTGCGCCTACGTCTTATCGCGCAGCAGGTTCACACTCCGATTTATGCGCTTGGTGGACTCGATAGTGGAACGGTTCGAAGTCTAGTTGGCGCAAGGCTCGCGGGGCTTGCCGCGATTGGTGCGTTGTCCGCTTGATTGTCATGGCCCGGCTTGACCGGGCCATCCAGCCGTCGCGTGTCCACGCGACGAGAGAGTCTTACGCCCAACTGGATGGCCCACTTTTGCGGGCCATGACAACATGGTTTGGTTTTATGAGAAGACTAAATCTGAAACGCGGCATGCAGATAAAATGCGTTCATCGCGATGGAGGGCTTGCCGTTGTAGAAATTGCCGGCGCTTTCGTGGAACTGCAGGTGTTGCCAGCCCAAGGTGAGTTGCAGATTGGAATTCACGGCATAGGCGACGGATGGATTCCAGCCGCTCTCGCGCAAACCCGGCAGGCCGAGCGCGCCGTCCGCCATGCCGGTTTCATATTCGATTCCCGCGATCCACGGCCCTGTTGTGTAAACCGTGCTGACGTCGAAATTGTGCGTGACGCCGCTCTGGAACGCTTGGCGCACATTGAAGGTGTAAGCGTCGGAGATGCGATAGGCGGCGCCGAGGGAAAGCTTGGCATCGTCCAGCGCGTAATCGGTTTCGACGCCGGCGCCCCAATCCCAGACATCGCCGTGCCCCGCGCTCGGCGCCGCATCGCGGGCGACACCAAAACTGGTGGAGGCCTGCAGGCTCCAATTTCCGAACTGGCCGGTGTAATTCGCATTGCCTTCGACAATGTCGGAAACGCGATCGGCGACATGATGTCCCTTGCCCGCAAAGGGCAGCACGCCTTTGGTCTGGTCCGGCGTGTAGGACGCGCTCAGTTGAATCCCGCCGATGCGCGGCGCGATGTAGGAAATCTTCGCGTCGTTCGCCGAAAGGAATACGCCGGTGCGCAGATTGAAGATGCCGTTGAAAGCAAGGCCCGTCGCCGGGTCTTTGAAGAAGGTCACGTTGGCGTCGTTGATCGCCGCCGGACTGTCCACCACCGGCGCGCCGACCGACTGGCCATAGGCCGCGCCGTTTGCCTGCCCGATCTCGACGCGGCCATAGGGCGTCTGCGCGTAGAGATAGGCCAGTTCGAAAACGTCATTGCCGTAATTGTCGCCGGAAAGATGATCGTGATAGCCCAGAAAACTCGCCTTGGCGCCGATCTCCCAACCGTTTGGAAAGGTCCGCGAGAGGCTCGGCGCGAAAACCGCGAAAGCTTGAACGCCATCGCGGCCTTTGCCGGCGGGCTGATGCGCGGCATAGGCGGCGCCCGACAGATTCACGCCCAGGCTCGCGGTCCAATCGCCCAGCGATGTCGTCAGCGGCGCGACCGTCCAATCGGCCGGGCTGCCGGCAAACACCGGTCCCGCCGCGAAACCTGCCGCAAACGGCGCGAGAAGTGCTGCCGCCGCAATCGCGCCCCTTAACCCCATTTGCAATCTTCGCCCCGCCCTGCCCCTAAGCCCTTATAACCAAAGCGCAACCGGCTGTCCGCCTTCGGTCCGGCCGCCGTTGCGCCCCTTCTTTGGGCCAAGTATAAGCCGCCACCGGGGACAAACGGGCCGCAAGGCCATCAGTAAGGTGTGAAGATATTATGCGGGTTCCAGCCGTCGTCCTCTCTGCGTTGTTGCTCACCGCCTGCGGTTCGTCGAGCGACAACGACATGCCCGACACCACGACGGGATCGACCGCCATCACATCGACCAGCGGCCGCGTCACGCTCGGCGTGAATTCCTTTCTCTGGCATGCGTCGCTGGACACGCTGTCCTTCATGCCGTTGCAATCGGCCGATCCGTTCGGCGGCGTGATCCTGACCGACTGGTATTCCGATCCGTCCGATCTGAACGAGCGCATGCGCGTCAACATCTACATTCTCGACCGCAAACTGCGCGCCGACGGTTTGAAGATTGCCGTGTTCCGCCAGACCAAATCGGGCGAGACCTGGGTTGACGCGGCGGTCAATCCCGATACCGCGGTCAAGCTTGAAGACGCGATCCTGACGCGGGCGCGCGAGCTTCGACTCGCGACCCAGCCTGCTGGCAGTTAATTTAATCGCGCTGTAAGCCTATTCACGCCGCCGGCTTCAGCGAAAGCGGGGCGGCGGTGGAGAAGGATGTTCGGCAATGGCGCGCTACAACGCCAAGGAATCGGAAAAACGCTGGCAGGACGCGTGGACCACGCGCGGCAGCTTCATCGCCTCCAACGATTCCGACAAGCCGAAAGCCTACATACTCGAGATGTTTCCCTATCCGTCGGGGCGCATCCATATCGGCCACACGCGCAACTACACGATGGGCGACGTGCTGGCGCGCTATCGCCGGGCGCAGGGCTTCAACGTGCTGCATCCGATGGGCTGGGACGCGTTCGGACTTCCCGCGGAAAACGCCGCGCGCGAGAAGAATATAGATCCGCGCAAATGGACGTATGAAAACATCGCGGCGATGAAATCGCAGCTCAAGCTGATGGGCCTGTCGATCGATTGGACGCGCGAATTCGCGACCTGCGATCCAGAATATTACGGGCACCAGCAGAAACTGTTTCTGGACTTCTATCGCGCCGGCTTCGTCTATCGCCGGGAAGCCGATGTGAACTGGGATCCGGTCGACATGACCGTGCTCGCCAACGAGCAGGTGATCGACGGCAAGGGTTGGCGTTCCGGCGCGCCCGTCGAGCGCCGGAAACTCTCGCAATGGTTCTTCAAGATCACCGACTTCGCCGACGATTTGCTCGACGGCCTGGAAAAACTCGACCGCTGGCCGGACAAGGTCCGGCTGATGCAGAAAAACTGGATCGGCCGGTCCGAAGGCCTGCGCTTTGCCTTCGATCTGTCGAACGGCGGGAAGCTGGACGTGTTCACCACCCGGCCGGACACGCTGTTCGGTGCGAGCTTTGTCGCCATTTCGCCGGACCATCCGCTCGCCGCGGAACTGGCGAAGACAAATGCGAAAGCCGCATCCTTTATCGAGGAATGCCATCGTGTCGGCACATCCGAAGCCGCTGTCGAAACGGCGGAGAAGATGGGTTTCGATATCGGCATCACCGCCGCGCATCCCTTCGATCCGAACTGGAAACTGCCGGTGATGATCGCGAACTTCGTGCTGATGGGCTACGGCACCGGCGCCATCTTCGGCTGTCCGGCGCACGACCAGCGCGATCTGGAATTCGCGCGCAAATATAAATTGCCGGTTCTGGCGGTCGTCATTCCTGAAGACGCGGATCCAAAATCCTTCGCCGTCGGCGACGAAGCCTATGTTGGCCCCGGCAAGCTCGCCAATTCGCGCTTTCTCGACGGGCTGGATGTCGAAGCGGCCAAGAGCGCAGTGATCGCGCGCATGGAAAAGAACGGGCGCGGCGAACGCACGGTGAATTACCGGTTGCGCGACTGGCTGGTTTCGCGCCAGAGGCCCTGGGGCTGCCCGATCCCGATGATCCATTGCGCGCAATGCGGCGTTGTGCCGGTGGCGGAATCCGATCTGCCGGTGAAATTGCCCGACGCGATCAATTTCGATGTGCGCGGCAATCCGCTGGATCACGATCCGGTCTGGAAGCACGTCAAATGTCCGACCTGCGGCGGCGCCGCGATGCGCGACACGGACACGCTCGACACATTCGTGGATTCGTCCTGGTACTTCGCGCGCTTTTGCGACAGCCACGCGGCGGAGCCGGTCAATCGCGCGGCGGTCGATTACTGGCTGCCGGTGGATCAATATATCGGCGGGATCGAGCACGCGATCCTGCATCTGCTCTATTCGCGCTATTTCACGCGCGCGATGAAAAAGCTCGGCTACACCAAGATCGACGAACCGTTCGCGGGCCTCTTCACCCAGGGCATGCTGTGTCACGAAACCTATCAGGACCCCGACGGTAACTGGCTATATCCCGAAGAAGTGGACAAGCGCGCCGACGGTGTCGCGGTCGTGGGGGGCACGAACCTGCCGGTGACCATCGGCCCGGCAATCAAGATGTCGAAATCGAAGAAGAACGTGATCGCGCCGGAAGTGATCATCGACGATTACGGCGCCGACACGATTCGCTGGTTCATGCTCTCCGATACGCCGCCGGAGCGCGACATTGAATGGACGGATGAAGGCGCCGGCGGATGCTGGCGTTTCATACAGCGCATCTGGCGCATGGTCGATGAAGCCGGCGAATTGCCGATGAGCGATTGCGAAAGCGCGGCGGCGCAAGGCCCCGCACTCGAACTACGCCGCGCCACGCACAAAGCCATCGCGGCGGTGACCGACGATCTGGAGAATTTGCGCTTCAATCGCGCGGTGGCGCAGATCTATACGCTGGCCGGCGCTATCGGCGCGGCCGATACCTCTGTTGACGGCGCGGTTCGGCGCGAGGCTCTGGAATCCTTGGTGAAACTCTGCGCACCGATGATGCCGCATCTGGCGGAAAGCTGCTGGGAAAAGCTCGGCTACGCCACGCTTCTGGCCGATGCCCCCTGGCCGAAAGCAGATCCCGCGCTGCTCGCCTCGGATACCGTGACCTACGCCATTCAGGTCAACGGCAAGCTGCGCGCGACCAGACAGTTCGCAAAGGGAACCGACAAGGCCACGGTAGAAAAGGAAGCTCTCGCGCTGGACGGCGTCATTCGCGCTCTCGACGGCAAGGCGCCCAAGCGTGTTATCGTGGTGCCGGAGCGCATCGTGAACATCGTCGCATGAAAGCCCTTCGTCTCATCGTTTTGTGCGGTTGCGCGCTGGCGCTTTCGGCCTGCGGCTTTCGCCCGCTTTATGGAACGATCGGCGCCGATCCGGGCGCGCAGGCGATCTTTGCCTCCATCTATGTCGAGCCGGTCGATCAGGAACGCACGGGCTATGAGTTGCGCAATCAGCTGATCGATCTGTTGCGCGCCGCCGACCGCCCGGCGATCGCGGCCTACCGGCTCAAGGTTTCGCTGACCGAGACGCGCGAAGGCGTGGCGCTGCAGAACGATGCCACGATTACGCGCTACGACATCGCCTTCAAGGCGAACTACACGCTGACGGATGCGAAGACCAATGTGATCACGAAAGGTCTCGAGACGACGCTGGAATCCTTCGACGTGGCGAATTCCCCTTATGCCTCGCTCACCGCGCAGAACGACGCCGAGCGGCGCGCGGCTGCGGATATCGCCCAGCATATCCGCATCGATCTGGGCGTGCATTTCGCGCACGCGACTCCGAAATAATGATCGTCAAATCGCAGGATGCGGACCGTTATGTTGCCAAGCCGCCCGCGACGTTGAAAGCGGCGCTCCTGTTCGGCCCCGATCAGGGCCTGGTGCATGAGCGCGCCGAACGACTCGCCAAAGCCATCGTGGACGATCTGACCGATCCGTTTCGCGTGGTGGATTTCGAGGAAGCGGCGCTGACTTCGGACGGCGCGCGGCTGTTCGACGAGGCGGCGGCGATTTCCATGCTGGGCGGGCGGCGTGTCATCCGCGTGCGCAGCGGCGGCAATGCGCTGGCCAAGCTGTTCGAATCGTTTCTCGAAGACGCGGTTGGCGACGCGCTGGTGGTCGTGGAAGGCGGCGACCTCGCCAAATCCGCAACCTTGCGCAAGGTTTTCGAAGAAGCCGACAATGCCGCGGCCATCCAATGCTACGGCGACAGCGAACAGAATCTCGGCAATGTCGTGCGCGAGGCGCTGAAAGCCGAAGGGCTTTCGATTTCCGCCGAGGCGCTGGACGACGCGGTGTCGCGGCTGGGCGCGGATCGCGGCGTCACGCGGCGCGAGATCGAGAAGCTGGCGCTTTATGCGCGCGGGCAGAAAAGCGTTTCGCTCGAAGATGTGCGCGCGACCTTGGGCGACGAAGCTGAAGTGCGCGTGGAGGAAGTCTGCGACGCGGCGGGCGAAGGCGATCTGAAGCGCCTCGACCTGGCGCTGGCGCGCGTCTGGGGCGAGGACATGAGCGCCATTGCGGTCGTGCGCGCCGCGCTCGGCCATTTCCAGAAACTGCTCTCTGCCAAGGCCGCATCGCAGCGCGGCGAAAGCATCGATTTCGCGATGAAGAAGATGTGGCCCGCGATCCATTTCAGCCGCACCGCATCGTTCAAGGCGCAGGTTTCGCGCTGGAGCGACGACAGGCTCGGTGAATCGCTCGACCTGCTTCTGGAAACCGAAGCTCTGTGCAAAACGACGGGCGTTCCCAACGAAGCAGTTTTGGGACGCGCCCTGTTCAACATCGCCGCGATGGCGAGAGCACGCTGATGCGAAGGGTCGCGCATACATTGCTTTCGGTCGGCTTCTTTTTGAGTTGGATTTTCTCATCGACGGCATCTCACGCTGAAAACCTGAGAAATCGCGAAATTGTTCTCGCTCTCCAATCGGAAAAAGATATTTTCTATCGCTTCAACCACAAGCATGAATTCAAGAACGTCGGAACAATCAACGTCAAAGAAAAGAAATATTTCGTCGTCTATTACGAATATGACGAGACATGGAAAGAAGCGAGGGCGCGCGGTGGGAATTTTCCGCACGCATCGCATCGCATTCTCGTTTTTAGAAAAACCAGCGACGGCCTAACATTTCTTGGGAGTTATAGTGTAGATAAAGCGCCAATTGGAATTTCTGGTCACGTGATCAAATTCGATTATCCCGATGGTGATGGCAACAAAATCGTATTTGATGACGACGGGCCGCGAAAAAACGCCCGGTTGGATGGCGAATATCGAGGCTTCGGAAGATAGTGCTCAAAATCCGCATCATTCCCTGTCTCGATGTGAAGGACGGACGCGTCGTCAAGGGCGTGAACTTCGTCGACCTGCGCGATGCGGGCGATCCGGTTGAGCAGGCGATGATCTATGACAAAGCGGGCGCGGACGAACTCTGCTTCCTCGACATCACCGCCTCTCACGAGAAGCGCGGCATCCTTCTCGACGTGGTGCGGCGCACGGCGGAAGCCTGCTTCATGCCGCTCACCGTGGGCGGCGGCGTGCGCACGCTTGACGACATTCGCGCGCTGCTTCTGGCGGGCGCCGACAAAGTCTCGATCAACACCGAAGCGGTGACGCGGCCGGAATTCGTGGCGGAAGCGGCGCGGAAATTCGGCAGCCAGTGCATCACGGTCGCGATCGATGCGAAGCAGACCGCACCCGGCCATTTCGAGGTCTTCACCCACGGCGGGCGCAACGCCACCGGCATCGACGCCGTCGAACATGCGCGCAAGATGGTGGAATACGGCGCGGGGGAAATCCTCCTCACCTCCATGGATCGCGACGGCACCAAAAAGGGCTACGACATCCCCCTCACCCGCGCGGTTTCGGACGCGGTCACGGTCCCTGTCATCGCCTCGGGAGGGGTGGGATCTGTGGATGATTTTGTGGATGGAATTGTGGATGGCCATGCATCCGCCGTCCTGGCCGCCTCGATCTTCCACTTTGGCGAGGTAAGTATCGGAGAAGCCAAGGAAAAACTGGCCCTGGCCGGTGTGGCGGTACGCCCCGCTTAACCGCGATTGATGGCGCCCCCTGATTCATGCCTGAATGCCGCTTTCCGGGTTGGGTAACAAGGAAAGCGCCGTGTGTGTTCGCGCGCGGCTGAGAACATGAGCCAGCAGATCGAACTCAAGCTCGGCGTGCAGCAGGAAGATGTCTTTCCGCCGCGGCGCTTCGCTGCGCCTGTGCCGGCTGCGCAGAAATCGAAGGCGAATCCGAGCGCCGCGAAAGCACGCGCAGCCATCCTGCCGCGCGACATTCCCGCCGAAGACGCGTTCCGCCTCACGCTGCTGCAATGCCAATGGCACATCGCCGCGAACATTCCCGCCGTGGTGGAAGCGCGCGAGACGGAAGGCCTGCATCAGATGCGCGTCGGCTTTCGCCGCTTGCGCGTCGCGCTCACGTCTTTCGGTCCTCACTTCCGCAATTCCGATCTCGACAAGCTGAAAGACCGCGCCAAACGCATGGCGGAAAATCTCGGCCCCGCGCGCGACCTCGACGTCTTCACGGAAGAACTTCTGGAACCCGCGGCCAGGGCGAATGGCGCCGTGGAATCCTTCGAACTGCTGCGCGCGCGCGCCGGCGAAGCGCGCCGCACCGCATGGGATTTCGCCGTCATCCACGTCATGAGTCCCGCCTTCGCGGGCTTTATGGCGGATCTCAATGCCGCCGTCGAACGGCGCGTCTGGCTAGACGGAGCGAAGGATCATTCGCCGTTCGAGGCACCGGCGCAGGATCTGGCCGCGCATGTTCTGACAAATCGCCTGAAGGCAGCGAAGAAACGCGCCAGACGGCTGGACGATCTCTCCGACGAACAGATTCATCATCTGCGTATCGCGCTGAAGAAGTTGCGCTACACCGGCGAATTCTTCGCGCCGCTTTACGAGAAGGATGATGTCGAGCAGTTCGGCAAGCGTCTCTCCGACATGCAGGACAGTCTGGGCGCGGTGCATGACGTGGTGGTGGCGCGCGAAACCCTGGCGCGGCTGACGGCGACGGCCCATGAGCCTTCGGATTCCGGCCTCTCCTTCGCCGCCGGCATCGTCTATGGCTGGCATCTCGACCGCTCGACGCACATTTTCAAGAAGAGCGTGAAGCGCTGGAAGAAATTCGCCAACACCGAACCCTTCTGGCACGGCGCCACCAAGCATTGATGCGCCAGGCTTTCGATGCCGCGAAGGCTGCGGATTACCCACCCAACATTCAGGCCATCATCAAGCGGCAGGCGCCGGCCAGCGCGTGGCTCAATCAGTCCATTCTCGAACTGGATGTGGAGGACGGCTGGGTGCGGATCGCTTACGAGTTGGGCGAGCCGCATTTCAACCGCTTCGGCGCGCTGCATGGCGGCTCCATCGCCTGCGTGATGGACGATGTGCTGGCGGTGGCCGCGGGCCTCGTCGCGAAATGGGGCGAGATCGCGCCGACGCTCGAGATGAAGGTCAGCTTCCTCAATCAGGGCGGCGCCGGAAAACATGTCGCCGAGGCGCGCGTGATGAAGCGCGGACGGCAGATCAATTTTCTCGACGCCACGCTCTCTCGCGAAGACGGCAAAGTCATCGCCACCGCCACCGCGACCATCATGATTGCGCCGATGAAGAAGTAACCGGTTACCGCTCCTCGCCCGCTTCGTAGGCCGGCGCATCGAACGGCAAGACCGGGCCGACCGGCAAAGCGTTCGCGCTGTAATAGCGCCGCAGCAGGAAGAACATCGAGATCGTTCCAAGCAGCGAAAATAAAATCCCGGCCGCCAGCGGCGCACCGGCCCAGAGCAACGCTGCCGCGATCAGACAGGCGCTCGCCCCGCCCGCGTCCCAGCTGCCTTCGGTCGCGATGTGAAAGCGCAGCGTGCAGGGCGAGATCTTCGCCTGATTGTAAACCGCCGTCATGAAGGTCGGCGTATAGAAAGCGGTGACGAGCGCGCCCGCCGCATTCGCCGCCACGGCAAACACCGGATGGCCATAGCTCGCGGCGCGCAGCACAACCGTGATGCCGTGCGATCCCGCCGCGAGCCACACCGCGCGCCTGCCATGGCCCGCATCGATAAAGCGGCCCAGAAACATGCCGATCACCGCGCCGAGCAGAGCGGCCAGCGCCATCGCGCCGCCGAACGCCGCAAAATTCTCGCCGAGCGAAAGAAACAATGCAATCTGCCAAACAAAGCCGTAACCAGCCCAGCTCCACGCATCGGCGGCGAACATGAGCATGCTGGGAAACGCGACGCGCAACAGGCCCGGTGCATCGCGCACAATGGCGACATTCGGCGCCCAGAGAATCGGAATCGCCGCCAGCACAAGAATGACACCGTTGACGCCGAAGGCGACGCGCGGACCGAACTGCACCAGCATCCAGCCGGAGATGAGCGGCGCCACGATGCCGACGATAGCGGCGATGGCTTCGCGCGCGCCGATCTGGTGGCCGCGATGTTCGCTGTCCCCCAGCGCCGCGAAATAGGCGTGATACGAGGTCCAATAGATCGCGTCCGCCATGGACGAAACCACGCAGAGCGCCAGCAGATTGAGGCCGATGCCATGCACTTCGGCGAGCAGCGGATATTGAAACCCGGTGGCGATGGTGCCGGCGATGACCAGCGGCTTCAGGCCGAAGCGTTTGGCGAGCGGCAAAATAAGGGGACGGAACACAAAACGTCCCGCAAGAATAAGCGCGAAGGTCGCCAGCACCCCGTAGGCCGGAACGCCGGCGCGCAGCAGGAATACGCCATAGAACGCGCCGCCGCCGCTGATCGCCAGCCAGTGGATGCCGTAATGCGCGTTGAGCAAATTGACTTTGTTGTTGCCGAAAAAGGCCATGGATGACGTCCCGGAGTCTGGATGTGGAATCGACGAGTGCGCGCCGTGGCAGCGCCTGTCTGCCGCTTGCGCAACAGTTCAACGATGTCGATCAACCACCCACATGGGACACACTTTCAATAAATTTGCGTACGGCGCCCGCGCAGTCTAGCGCCGCGCGAAATGCGGTTCAATCCGGATCGCCGTGCCTCGCTCAGCGCTGCCAGGGCTGCGTCAGCGATCCGTACGATTCATTGCCGTTCACATCGAAGCGCCCGGTATCGGCGAGCGAATAGGTCGACAGCCAGTTGTCCTTGACCGGCGTGGCGTTGCAGACATCCTTCGCCACCTCGTCCTGCTCCGGCCCATTGAACGAGAAGTCGAGCACCACCGGCACCAGAATGTTGTCGCCGGGCGACATCGGCGGAATGTGCACGTGGCCGGTCCACAGGATCATGTTTTCGCAGGCGCCATTCTGCTTGTCGGTGTTGTAGGCCGTGCTGTCGGTGGGAAGCTTGCTACGGACCTCGATCGCGTAGTCGATCGCGTCCGAATGCGGGCCGGAACTTGACGGCGCGGGCGAACCCGAACCGGATGAGCCCGGCGCTCCGCCGGCGCCCGGGCCTTGCGGCGCGCAAAGATGGCCGGGGCCGACCTGGATGGTGACCGGATTCGCATCACCGCCAGAATTGGTGTCCGGACTTAGATTGACCTTGGGTGTACTCGTGGAAGTCGGGCAACCGGCGGCGTTGAAAACGACTTTGCCCTGCACGACGGCCGGATCGTAGATCGCGCGCAAAAACAGAACTGGCGGGTGATAGAGGATCGCGGGATCGGGCACGAACCAGTTTCCGGGCACACCCCCGCCCTGCTGCGCGCTCTTCACCTGCGATATCGTTTGATTGATGCCCTGACGCAGCTGGTTGGGCGTGACCACCGTGGATGTTGCGGCATTCACCACCGCCGGATCGATACCGGCTTCTTCCGATGCGGTATCAACGACGAAGCCGATGCCCATGTTCTCGAGCTGGTCCATGTCCGGCAGCGAGGGCGGTATCCCCGCAGAGGACATCACGGCATCGACGACGACATTGGCGACTGCGTTGGCGATGCTGGACGGCACACCGACGCTGGTCATCACGCCGGCGACGACGGAGACCGCATCATTCTTGATCTGGTTGAAGGTGCTCGAAACCCAGTCGATGGCGCTGGTGATGTAATCGCCGAGTTGCGAGACGAAATCGCAGAACGCATCCCAGCCATCCGTGCCTTCATCCGGCGGCGACCAGTCCAGATAGATTGTGCTGTTTGCTGGAATGAGATTGACACCGGGCTGAATCACCTGACTGTTGATCGACTCCTGCACATAGGACGGAAACGCCGAGATGATGGTCGTCGCCGGAACCGGCGCGGTCGTGATGATGGAGGACGGCTGCGACGGCGGTCCGTAGAACGCGTCGCTGGCTTCGACATGCTGGGCCGGACGCCATGAATCGATCGCGACCGTGGGATAGTTCTTCGGCGGCGGCGGCGCCGGTACCCCATGTAAAGTCACCGATGCTGTTACGATCGGCGTGAACAGATAGACCGGATTGGATGGCTGGCCCGCGAGATTGCCGTTTTGATCCAGCGGGACGACTCGCGCGACCCAGATCTTCGGATGCTGGTCGGTGTCGAGGGCTGCGAATTTCGTGAGATCGACATCGAACTGGTTCGACACGCTGGCCGGGCCCGGCACCACGATGCTGCCCTTGTAACCTTTGAACGGTGCGTCCCAATTCGTGTTGGTGGCGGGGCCGACGGAAACGCCGTGGTGGAAAGTTGCCAGACGGCCTTGTTCACCACCGAAGCATCGGTGGTCCATTTGAATGTGGTCTTATAGCTGGGATACACGCCGTTAAACGCAGTGAAGCCGAAATTGCGCGAAACATCCCAGGTGCCGTTATGGAATTCGCCACTCGTGTCGGGCGGCCCACCGATGGTCGAGACTTGCAGACTCGTGTTCTGCGGCGGAACTGCCTGAAGCAGCGGAAACAGCGGACTGAGCGACAGCGATGACGGATGACCCGAACCCGGCACGGTGATCATCGCCACGCCGGGATGAATGATGGCCATCTCGGCCGCGATCGCCGGCCTGATGCGCAGCAGCGGAAATACAATATGTCCGCTCGGCTGCGTGGTGATGGTGAAGCGGCGCCGCGTGAAAAAGGCGCCGGCACCGGCGCGCTGCCAATGGCCGTTTGCGCCGCGCACATAGAGCGTGTCGTTCCACATCAGCGCGCGGCCGCCATCCATCAGCTTCACGCCCTGCGCGGTGCCGGGATTGGAATGTTGCGGTTGCGACTGGCGCTGCGGACGCATGAGATTGCGAAACAGCGGACCCATATGCGGTGCGGGTGCTGTTGCCGCCGGCGGCGGCGGAAGCGGCGCACGCGCCGGTTGGGCATCGGATGCCGCGAAAGCCAATGTGGAAAATAACGCTGCGAGCGCGCCCAGGCGAATGAACATCCGCATCGCGATTTCCCCGATACCGCACGCGGAACTTAGCACAAAGTCGAGAGGTCCGGACATCGCCAACCGGCAGCGATGCCCGGGAACAATATTATTGCGTCGCGCTAGGCGCTACCAGCCGCCGCGCCAGCCACCGGGCGGCGGAGGCGGCGGGCCGTAACCGTATGGCGCATCGTAAGGATTGCCGTAGAAGGCCGGGCCGTCATTCGCGTAAGGCCGGTCATCGTCGCGATCATCGGAATTGTCATACGCATTCGCATAGCGATCGCCGCGGTCATAACCGGGCGGCGGTTCGCGCATCTGGCCGGGATCGCGATCGGCATAATAAGACTGCGCGTCGTTGCCCTCGTCATTGGCGTCTTCGCGTTCCGCCCGAAGCGCGCGGCGCCTTTCGGCGCGGCGGCTACGGAAATCGTCGCGGCCGGAATCGTTGTTGTATACGTCGGGCGCGTAGCCATCGCTTGGCGGCGCTTGTTCGGCGTCGCGCGCATCTTCGCGCGGCGCCTGATTCATCGCCACGCGCTGCCACGCGGGCGAACGGCGATCCTGATGCGCAACCGGCGCGGCGTCTGCCTCGCGCACAATATCGGACGAATCGCGCGTGCAGCTCGAATAGCCGATCGCGATAGGAAATCGCTGCTCGGACACGACCGCGCTCAGCGGAACGTCGCGGGCAAGACCGCCACGGAATGTGGCTGCGGCCATGCCGCAAAACTGCGGATCGTTCAGGCTGCTCATCGACATGCGGTTGGCGAGTTTGGTCTTGTAGGCGTTGTAGGCGTCATCGCCTTTGCCGCCTTCCTGCCGCGCGAAGAAACTGAGCAGCACCTGGTCGGATTTCTGCAACTCGCCCTGATAGGAGGTGACGAAGCGATTGAACGCGGCGCTGTCGCGGCAGGTAAGTCCCGCGACCATCAATTGCTGCCGCAAGGCGGCGACCCGCAAGGCGGTCATGTCCGCTTGCGGAACGCAATTCGCCGATGCCAGTCCACCGCCGGCAAGCAGAGAGAACGCAAGTGTAGCAATACCCATCTTGGATGTGATTGTCATGGATCGGTCCCTTCGACACGTTACGACTTAACTTTTGACGCAATCCCAGATGCAAGCCGCCGGATTTCCCGGCATGGCTTCCCGACGCCGTGGAATTTTCCACCGGCGCGACTTGCACAAATTGAATGCGTTTCGCTCAGCCCGCGATGTGCGATCATTGTGTCCACGAAGCTGAACCGTGGATGAACGGGTCTGTTATTTTTCTTCGCGCGTTTCGATTTTGCACACCATGACAAATCAAACGGAATTTATCGTCACCGCGATATGAATCGGACCGCGCGATTTGTCGGGATCGGTTGGCGGCGGCCGTTCAAACTTATCATTCGATACTGCGCGCCTTGACCATGACGCCCGCCTCGCACAACCTGACCGGCGATCATCGAGGACCGATATGCGTCAGGCGTTGAAACTCCACCCGGACTCGCGCTGCGATGCGGTGACGGGCATCGAGGTGGACATCGCGCGGGCCCCCTCCGGCCAGCTGATGCTGCGCTATTCCGTAACGGGCAGGATCAGCGATGTGCGGCTGCCGCCCGCGACGGCGCCCATGCGCGCCGATGAACTTTGGCGGCACAGCTGTTTCGAGGCCTTCGTGCGCGCCTCATCGAGCGCCGCTTATTATGAGTTCAACTTCGCGCCCTCGACACAATGGGCGGCCTATCGCTTCAACGATTACCGAAGCGGAATGGATGTTGAGAATGATGCAGGCGCGCCGCGTCTCGAAACGCGGTCGAACGGCGGCGGCTATGAATTACAGGTCTCGCTGGAATTGGATCGCTTGCACGATCTCCCCACCGACGCGCCGTGGCGTCTTGGCCTCTGCGCGGTGATCGAGGAAACGAACGGCCGCATCTCCTATTGGGCGCTGGCGCATCCGCCCGGCAAACCGGATTTCCACCACCCCGATTGCTTTGCGCTCGAACTTCCAGCAGCGTGAATCCTATGGAATTCGGCATCGACAGGCTTCTTGCTGACCCCGCTTTGCGCGCGCCGCTTAAAGGCAAGCGCGTGGCCTTGCTCGCCCATCCCGCGTCGGTCACGCGCGATCTCACGCATTCGCTCGATGCCTTGTCCGCCTGCGACGGCATCCGGATGACCGCGGCCTTCGGCCCGCAACACGGTATGCGCGGCGACAAGCAGGACAACATGGTCGAGTCGCCGGACTTCAACGATCCGGTTCACGGGATTCCGGTATTCAGCCTGTATGGCGAGACGCGCGTGCCGACAGGGCAGATGCTGAGCACCTTCGATGTGCTGCTGGTCGATCTGCAGGATCTGGGTTGCCGCATCTACACCTTCATCACAACGCTGCGTTACATGCTGGAAGCGGCGGCGAAACATAACAAAGCGGTGTGGGTGCTGGATCGCCCCAATCCCACCGGCCGTCCCGTCGAAGGTCTGACCCTGCGAACAGGCTGGGAGAGTTTTGTCGGCGCCGGGCCGCTGCCGATGCGCCACGGACTGACGCTCGGCGAGTTGGGCCTGTGGTTCATCGAAACGCTCAAGCTGGATATCGACTATCGCATCATCGAGATGCAGGGCTGGCAGCCCGATGCTGCGCCGGGATTTGGCTGGCCGCTCGGCGCGCGCACCTGGATCAATCCCAGTCCCAACGCGCCGAATTTGTGGATGGCGCGCGCCTATGCGGGCACGGTGATGCTGGAAGGCACGACGCTTTCGGAAGGCCGCGGCACCACAAGGCCACTCGAATTGTTCGGCGCGCCCGACATCGAGGCAAGGCGCGTGATCGCCGAGATGCGCGCGCTGGCGCCGCTATGGCTGCAGGGCTGCCGCCTGCGCGATTGCTGGTTCGAACCCACCTTTCACAAGCATGTCGGCAAGCTCTGCAACGGCGTGCAGATTCATACCGAAGATCCAAGCTACGATCATGCGGCGTTCAAGCCCTGGCGCATTCAGGCGCTCGCCTTCAAGGCGATCCGGCGTTTGTATCCGCACTACAAGCTATGGCGCGATTTCGCTTACGAATACGAACACGGCAAAATGGCGATCGACGTGATCAATGGCGGTCCGTCCTTGCGCGAATGGGTGGACGATGCGGCAGCGACACCGCAAGATTTGGATGCGCTGACCGTGCCGGATGAAGAGGCCTGGCTGCACGCGCGCAAGGCGCATTTGCGCTATTGAGGCGGATGCAAAATGATGAAGCTCTATTACTCGGATATTCTTTCGGCGCGAAAGGCCTGTGCGGCGGCGCGCTACCTGAAATCGCCGGTCGAGTTCGTGTATCTCAACTTCGCCAAGGCCGAGCACAAGACGCCGGCCTATCTGGCGCTTAACCCGAACGGCAAAGTGCCGACCCTGACTGATGGCGCGCGAATCCTGTGGGAAGCCGATGCCATCATGTGCTTTCTGGCGCAGCAGGCAGGATCGGATCTGTGGCCGCAGGATTCGCGGCAGATCGACATCATCCGCTGGTTCAGTTGGAGCGCGCAGCATTTCAACCGGGAAGCGGGAGCGCTCTATTTCGAGAACATCGTCAAGGCGCGCTTTCGCATCGGCCCACCGGACCCGGACGCAGTGGCACAGGCGCTCAGCGAGTTTCGCCGATACGCCGCCGTGCTGAGCAGCCATCTCGAAAACCGCAAATGGCTTGTGGGAGATGGTTTAACCGTCGCCGATTTCAGCGCGGCGATGACGCTTCCTTATGCGCAGCAGGCTTTGCTGCCGCTGGACGAATTTCCGCACGTCCGTCGCTGGCACGATCAGCTGAACGACCTCGAAGCCTGGCGCGATCCGTTTCCGAAGCGCCTTTAAGGCACGGTTGAGGCGTTCAATTCCCGGATCGCCCGCTCGCGCGCATCAAGCCAATTCTTGAACGCGGGCCTTTGGGTGAGCGCAATCCACCTTGGCGTCTTGAACAAGCCGTCCGGCACGAGGGCCGATTGATACCAATCGAATATTGAGTCTTTTTTGTCGAAAGCCCGCTCCAGCCAATCCATGGCGCGATCGAACTCGCCAGCCATCGCGAATATCGTGGCCATCCCCTCCTCATCCAATCCATATTGGGCTTGATGAGCGGCTGCATCCTCCGCGAGAGCGCGCGCGATTTGTGCTTGGCCTTTCTTCGCCGCGATCACCAGGAGGCAAAAGTTTTTTTCAAAATGAGGACTATTCAGAGCCGACAGCACAATCAGCATGTCGTTCGCGTGGGGAAAGTCTTTCATCTGGGCAAAGGCGGCACATTTGTCCGAAATCCGGTCCGCATCATCGGGGTGCAACGCCAGCACATCGTCGGTTGCCGCGATACCTTCGCGCCATCGCCCGACCCGGAATAGTTCCTCGGCGAGGTTTTCCCTTGTGACAACAGAAAGCGGATCGAGGCGCGCCGCTTCCCGTTCCGCCACCAGCGCCGGAGCGCGAAGAGCAAAGGTGTCGTAAGCACCAAACAATCCGTGCAGAGCAACAGCGCTGCGCTGCCCCGTTCGTTTCAACGCAAGCGCTTTTGCGATCACGGTGTCCCAGTCCCAGCGGAGGCCGCCGTAAAAAATGGCGACGGTCAGGGCTTGCGGATTGGCCGGATCGAGCTGGAGAGCGCGCGACAGCGCCTGGTGAAATTGTTCATCCACGCCGGTCTGTTCCGGTTTTCGGACATGGACAATCATCGATGCGTAGGCCAGTGCGGCCTGGCCGTTGGCGAAATCCGGCGCGAGCGCCGCGACCTGCTGGAACAGGATCAGCGCTCTGTCGACATCTTCATCCGACCGCTTTGCAAAATAAAATTGTCCTTCAAGATACATGCGATAGGCGTCGGGATCGATGGGGCCGGCCTTCGGCAACACCGGCCGCGCGGAACCGCCCAGTATTTGCGGCGCGAGCGCCTGCGCGATGGCGGTAGCGATGTCGGATTGCAGCGACAGAATATCGGTGAGCGAGCGGTCGTAGCTTTGCGACCATAGCTGATACCCGTCTGCCGCATTGATGAGGTCGGCCTCGATGCGGACGTGGTCGCCGTCCTCGCGCACGCTTCCTTCCAGAATTGTGCGCACGTTGAGCTTTTGCGCGATCGTGCGGATGTCCAGGCTTTTCCCCTCGAAGAAAAACGAAGATGTGCGCGCCGCCACGCGCAACGCGGCGTTGCGCGCCAGCAATCCGATAAGCTCTTCCGAAATGCCTTCGCTGAAATATTTCTGCTTTGGATCGCCGCTGGTATTGGCGAATGGCAGCACCGCGATGGAGCCCGCGGCCGGCGCATAGTCTGCCTGTGCTGTCATCTCGGTATGCCGCGACCAATGCCACGCCAGTTCCGAAAGCGTCAGCAAGGCCACCAACCCCACTAGAGCGAGCAAGACGGCTTCGCGCCGTTTGAGCGGCAGGCTGGCCTGCGTGGCCGCGTGCGGCTTGTTCATCACCCAGGCAAAGAGCAGCGCAACCGGAAAACCGATAAAGGCCGCGGCGATCAGCCAGCGTAAAATCCAGGCCGGTGCTTCATAGGCCGGCAGCGCGATGGATGCGGCCTGGATGAGAATCCATCCGGCGACGGCATACGCCGCGCCCACCTGATCGAGCTTGCGCTCGCGAAGACTCGTCAGAATTGGATACATCCCCGCCCGCATTATGCGCCTTGCCAGCACCTTACTTCCCTCGCCCCCTTTAGGGGGAGAGGGTTGGGTGACGGGAGGTAAAGCCAGAGCGGTGTGAGACGGGAATCGAAAGACGATGCCAATGCAGCGGGGCTTCGACAGTGGAGCTCTGCTTTTGACACCTCTCTCCCTGCCGCGCCTACGCTGTCGCCAGGCGCCCCACTTCGTGGGGAGAGGAAATTCGGTGGTTCCGGACCGGCATGGCTCTCAATGCAGAAAATATGTCTTTCTTTCTTGATTACTTGAGAATTATAGGCTATATTCAGATAATATATGAGAATATAACTAGATATGGGACGAAGGCTGGAGGTGGACGCAAGATGTTGGTTGGGTTTGGGGCGGCGAAAAAATCGACGTTCAATTCCGGCGCCATCCGGACATGCGAAGGAGAAAGGGATCGGGATTTCAAACGCTTCAGCGAAATGTCCGGGGGGCCCACCCCCACTGGCCATTTTTCGAAATTAATTCGGAACTCGAAACCAAAATGAGGAATTCGCGAAAAAATAATCCGGCGCTAGAGCGCGAACTCCGCCACCACCGGCACATGATCGGACGGCTGCGCCCAGCCGCGCGCGTCTTTCAGGATCGCGTGGCGCGTCGCGGCGCCCTTCAATGCCGGGCTTGTCCAGATGTGATCGAGCCGGCGGCCGCGGTCGGAACTGCGCCAATCCTGCGCGCGATAGCTCCACCACGAATAGATCTTCTCGTCCGGCGGCACGAAACTGCGCGTCACATCGCTCCATTCGAACGCGGACTGCGCGTTGCCGAGCAGCTCCACCTCGATCGGCGTGTGACTCACCACGCGCAGCAATTGCTTGTGACTCCACACATCGTGTTCGAGCGGCGCAACATTCAGATCGCCGACCAGAATCGCGCGCACCGATTTTCGGTCGCGGCGTTTGGCGAACAGCGTTTCCATCTCGCGCAGGAAAGCGAGCTTGTGGGCGAATTTGTCGTTGGCTTTCGGATCGGGAATGTCGCCGCCGGCCGGCACGTAGAAATTGTGCAGCTCGATTCCGTTTTCCAGCGTCACGCACATATGGCGGCTGTCGCCCTTGGCGCAGAAATCGCGCGCCGCGCTTTTGGCGAAAGGCAGGCGCGAAAGCACCGCCACGCCGTGATAGCCCTTCTGACCGTTGATGGCCTGGTGGACGTAGCCCAGCCTGGCGAAACCCTCGGCCGGGAACAGCTCGTTGATGACCTTGGTTTCCTGCAGGCAGAGGACGTCCGGCGCCTCCTCCTTCAGCAGCTTCGCCACGATGGGAAAGCGCAGCCGGACCGAATTGATGTTCCAGGTCGCGAGCTTCATATCCGGGCATTTCTCCTATGCAAGATTCGCAGGGCAAAGCGGTCCAACGGAAATAATCTTTTTATATCAGTGAGTTAGTTTTAAAAAGGATGAGATTAAATAACATTGAACACTGAATACTTCCAGAATTATTTATTGAAACGTCATCACCACCCTCCTATATCACCTCTGTCAGCCAAGGCGGCTGGCAGAGATTTCGAAAGCCGGTGCCCCCGCCCGGCCGAATATAGGAGAGGCCAATATGACCAACATCACCCTTCGCGCACCCGAGCAGTCCTCGCGCTTCATAGGCGCCATCGCCAGCATCTTCATGACCGCCATGATCCTGCTGGTTGGCGCCGTCTCGATCGCGCAGTTCGCCGGCTAACGCCGCAAAGCTTCCGGGACACTCCGCAGTCAGGCTCCCCCTGGCGGAATGTCCTGAAGCGGCCAGCGGGCTCTCGGCGCCACCCCCAAGGCATCGAAAAGTCCCAGCTGGCTTCGTTCAACCCCCGCCCAGGCCACCATCGCCGCGTTGTCGGTGCAAAGCCTCGGCGGGGGTATTTTTATCTGAAAGCCTTCGCTGTCGCAGAGCTTCGCCAGGCCGCCGCCAATGGCTCTGTTGGCGGCAACACCGCCCGCTACAACAAGAGATGGCGACGCTGTGCCCGGAAAATCGCGCCGGAACATCGCCATCGCGGCGCGCGTCCGGTCGGTGAGAATGTCGATCACCGCAGCCTGAAACGACGCCGCCAGATCGGCGCGCTGCGTTTCCCGAAAGCTGGGATCGCGTGCAATCTGGCGCACCGCCGTCTTCAATCCGGAGAAGGAAAAGTCCGCGCCTTCGCGCCCGCGCAAGGGACGCGGAAGTGGAAAGCCTTTCGGATTGCCGAACTTGGCCTGTGCTTCCACATTCGGCCCGCCGGGATAGGCAAGGCCCATCAGCTTCGCCGTCTTGTCGAAGGCTTCGCCCACCGCATCGTCGATGGTCGAACCATAGAGATGGAATTTTCCGACGCCTTCCACTGCCAACAGCTGGCAATGGCCGCCCGATATCAGAAGCAGCAGGAACGGGAATTCCACGCCATTGGTGAGCCGCGCGGTCAGTGCATGGGCTTCGAGATGGTTGATGGCGACGAGCGGCTTGCCACTAGCCAAAGAAAGAGCCTTGGCCGTAGTGAGACCCACCATGACGCCGCCGATCAGGCCGGGGCCCGCCGTCGCCGCAATCGCATCGAGATCGGCGAATGCGAGCTGTGCTTCGTCCAGCGCCTGTTCCACCAGCCTGTCCAGCGCCTCGATATGCGCGCGCGCCGCGATTTCCGGCACCACGCCGCCATAGGGCGCGTGCTCTTCCAACTGGCTGAGCACAACATTGGAAAGGATCTCGCCTGGCCCAGGCGCGCGCCCGCGCACCACCGATGCCGCAGTTTCGTCGCAGCTTGTCTCAAGACCGAGGACGGTGAAAGGGCGCAATGCTATGGGCGCTTCGTGCTAGTTTCCGCCACAGCCTCTAGCCCGAACCGCGCCATGCCGCAAAGCCCGTTATATTCATTCCTTCTTCGCGGCACTTGCTGATGCGCGTGCTTGTCACGAGGCCCGCGGAAGATGCGCCGGAGATCGCGGCGCTCTTGCGCGCGTCCGGCCACGAACCGCTCCTCGCGCCCTTGCTGGAAATCCACTTTCACGATGGACCGGAAATTTCTCTGGATGGCGTGCAGGCCATTCTGGCCACCAGCGCCAATGGCGTGCGCGCCATTGCGCGACGCACGCAACGCCGAGACGTTTCTCTCTTCGCGGTCGGCCCGCAAACCGCAGGCGCCGCAAAACAGGCGGGCTTTCTTTTCGTCAAAAATGCCGACGGCGATGCATCGACGCTGGCGGCGGCAGTCGCGAATTGGACGACCCCACAACGCGGCGTGCTTCTGCATGCGGCCGGCGCCGAAGCGCCCAAGCTGCTGACAGCGTCTTTGACGGATGCAGGCTTCGCCGTGCGCCGTGCAGTTCTTTATGAAGCATGCGCTGTTTCGCAACTGCCCAAAGACGCAGCGAATGCCCTGCGCGCGAACGCGCTGGACGCGGTTCTGCATTTCTCGCCGCGCAGCGCGCAGATCTTTGCGCAAGGCGTCACAGCGGCCGGGCTTGCCGAAAATTGCACACGACTCATTGCCCTTTGCATCAGCCCGGCCACGAGAGCGGCGCTCGGATCGTTGGCCTTCCAGGAAATTCGCGTGGCGGGAAAACCCAATCAGGCAGCGCTCTTAAGCCTTTTGACATGAGGGTTCTTGTTGGCATTCGTTATCGTCTGTACCTTCCGCGGCCGGTAGTGCGAGGAGAAAAATATGGGCAGGATTGTCGGAGGAATTGTCATTGTGCTGGTGCTGCTGGCCGGCGCGTTCTGGTATTTCAGCGAGCCGGATATTTCGCGCGCAACACTCGAGGCGAAGTACGGAACACCGCCGTCGCAATTCGTCATGCTGCCGGATGGCGCACGCGCGCATGTGCGCGATCAAGGTTTGAAGTCCGACCCGGTGCTGGTTCTTGTTCACGGCTCGAACGCCTCGCTCTTTACCTGGGAACCCTGGGTTCAGCGCTTGGGCAACAGCTTTCGCATCGTCTCGATGGACATGCCTGGACACGGTCTTACCGGCGCAGTGCCCAACAATGATTATTCGCAGGAAGGCATGGTGAAGTTTGTGGCCGAAGTCGCCGACAAGCTGGGCCTTCAGAAGTTCGCCATCGCGGGCAATTCGATGGGCGGCGGCGTAGTCGCGCGCTTCGCGGAAGAACATCCCGATCGCGTCTCGGCGCTTATCCTTGTCGATGCTGGCGGCGAGCCGTCCAAGATGGGAGACAAGGTTCCCCTCGTCTTCAAATTGGCGCGCACGCCCGTGCTCAACAAGGTTCTACTTTACATCACACCCCGTTCGCTTGTGACCGAAGGATTGAACGACGCCATCGTTCACAAGGAGATCATAACCGACAGGATGATCGACACCTATTGGGAGCTGGCGCGCATGGAAGGCTCGCGCGCCGCCAACGGCATCCGCTTCGCGTTGCCCTTCACCAACGACGTGAAAGCGCATATCGCGGATATCAAGGCGCCGACATTGATCCTGTGGGGCGAACAGGATCACCTGATTCCGGTGGAAGCCGCGCACGAATTCGCAAAGGACATTCCAGGGTCGAAGCTCATTATCTATCCGGCGACCGGCCATATTCCGCACGAGGAAGTGGCAGACCGTTCCGCGGCGGATGTGCGCGCGTTCCTTGAAGGATTGCCGCGATAAGGAACCCGAGCCGCGCTAGCGATGTGCCCTGGACGATCGTAGTTGTGTCAACGCATCCGATATTTGCGGCATCACGGCTTTCCAGTCGCCGAATTTCGCGGGACTGAAAACGTGGGTTTCGCGATACCAGGGATAGGCGTCCGTGCCCAATTGCGGCCAGGTGCGGCCCGCCGTGAGGAACCGGACTTCCGTTCCCACAGCAGCAGCGGACGCCGCAGCCGCGGTCGGCGCGGAGATGACGAGATCGAGCGCCCCATGCGCTGCCGCCAGATCAAGCACGGGCCTGTAGCAGCGCTTTATGACCTCAGCGCGCTGGCCTTCCTCAATCGACGAGAATGCGAGATTGAGATGAAAGAATGCAAAGAGATGTAGTGTCGCGGTGCGCGCCGCCGTATCAGGCTGACGAAACGGCGCGTTCATGCGATTTCGATTCGGATATGCGCCAGAGCATCGTTGGCCGCGCTCAGGGCTGCATCGCGTGAAATACCGGTCGCCAGGACCATGGCGGCGGAAGGCCGCTTGTCGCCCGCAGGCGGAATGATATCGCCCGGTTTCGCGGTGACGACAACATCCGTGATACCCGCGATTTTGCGCGCGTCATCAGCGCCGGAAACAGAGATAACCTTGCCCGGCTTCGGAAACGCGTAGCGCTGAACGACGGGCGTAAAATGCCGCGGTTCGAGCTCTTCCGGTGCGATGGTTTCACCCAGTGCGACTTTGATCGCGGCACCGATGAAATCGACTCCCGTGTTGAGCGGAATCTCGCGCGTGCAGAAAAAGCCGCCGGAAAGGCGCGCGGCCAATTCGATGACATGCGGCTCACCCTTATGGACGACAATGTCGCCCTTGACCGTTCCGTTGGTGATACCGAGTGCGGCCGCGGCGCGCGCGACGACATCTTTCACCTTCTCCTGAATTTCCTTCGACAGATGGCTGGGAAGATCGCCGCCATTTTCGATAAAGAAAGGCGCGTAGAGTTCGAGATGCTCGTAGTTCCGGTCTAAAAAGCCCGGCGTATGACACTTGCCATTGACGATGATGGACTCGGTGGAGACCTGCGGTCCGCTCAGATATTGCTCGACCATCACGCGCTCGCTCGGCGAGTGATCGCGTGCCAGAACGAAAGCCTTGTCGAGGTCTGCAACATCCGCGACGCGCTGCACGCCACGCGAACCGCGGCTATCGACCGGCTTGATGACAAGATTGCGCCCGCGTTCGATGGCGACGCGCTGCAAAGCCTGCGGCGTCGCGACTGGCGAGAACCATGGGATTGGCACCCCTGCGCCCAGAAACCGCTCTTTCATCGCCAGTTTGTCACAAGCCAATTTGGCGCTTTCCAGCGAGATGCCGGGAAGACCAAGCCGCTTGGCGACCGTAGCTGTGGTGAGCGGCGCGTCCGCAGCGACGCAGATCACGCCATCGATCTTGCGCAGCTTGCGATTATAACGGTCGGCGGCGGCGGCTGTTTCATCCGGCGAATACACATCCGCGATCAGGCAGGAGTCGGCGAAGGCAAATCCTGGTGCCTGCGGATCGCGATCCGACACCACGACATAGAGGCCCATTTCCTTGGCGCGTTTGACGGCATCTGCTGCCTCGATGCCGCCGGACACAATGAGAATTGTCTTGCTCATCAGAAATAGAGCCCGCCATTGACGTTCAAGGTTTGCGCCGTGACGTAAGACGACGCATCGCTCGCCAGGAACACGGCGGCGTCGGCCACTTCGTGGGTCTGAACTACACGTTTCAAAATGATCCCTTCAGCCGCTTTCTGAACACTGGCCGCCGCCATTCCTGCCACCGCCATGTCGGAAGCGATCATCTCACGCACCTTGTTAACCTTCTCTTAGCCATGGCGCGTTTAGAAACGGTTAAGGCTGCCAGGACAGCGATTCATGGTTTTTCCGCGCCGACCAATTTTTATCGCCGAGGAATCGAGCAATCATGGCAGCGATCTTTCGCGCGCGCGCGCTTTCGTGGATACGGCGGCGGGGTGCGGCTGCGACGCGGTGAAATTTCAGCTTTTCAAGATCGATCGCAAGTTCGCACCCGAAATCCTGTCGCAAAGCCCGCAGCATCGCGCGCGCCGCGAGTGGGAATTGCCGCTCGATCGTCTGGCACCGTTGGCCGAGCGTTGCGCCAAACGCGGCATCCAGTTTTCCTGCATGCCCTTCTATCTCGAAGCCGTGAGAGAGCTTCGCCCCTTCGTCGATTTCTATAAGGTGGCATCCTACGAATTGCTGGTGACGCCACTTCTTGAAGCCTGTGCGAAAAGCGGCGAGCCCGTCGTGCTATCCACCGGCATGGCGACGATCGATGAGATTAAAAAGGCCGCCGAGACATTGAAGCGCGCGGGCGCGACGGATGTTACTCTGCTTCACTGTGTCTCCGCCTATCCAACGCCCGCTGCCGAGGTCAATCTGTCGGCCATTGCCGCGATCCACGAAGCCACGGGCTGCGCGACCGGCTGGTCCGATCACACGCGTCGGCCTGCCGTAATTGAGCGGGCGGTGCATCGCTGGAATGCCGCGGCGGTTGAATTTCATCTCGATCTTGATGGGGAAGGCGCGGAATACGCGTCCGACCACTGCTGGCTGCCGGAAGAAATTGCGCCTGTTATCGCGAGCGTTCGCGAAAGTGCGGTGGCCGACTGTACCGGCTTCAAAGGTCCGCAACCTTCGGAGATCGCCGATCGCGACTGGCGCGCCGATCCGAGCGACGGCATGCGCCCGCTTCTCAATATCCGCGCGAGCTATAAGCCGGAAGCGGCATGAACTTGACGCCCGAGCCGAGCGATCATCTGCGCATTGTCGCCGTGGTTCAGGCGCGCATGGGCTCCACGCGCCTGCCCGGCAAGGTGCTGAAACCCATCGCCGGCAAGCCATTGCTCTGGCATATCGTCGACCAGCTAAAGCGTTCGCAATTTATCGAACAGATCGCTATCGCGACCTCCATCAATCCGCATGACGACGCCATTGTCGAATGGGCCAGAGAAAATGGTGTCGCCGTCATACGTGGCCCGGAAGACAATGTGCTGGCGCGCTTTGCTCGCGCCGCCGAGATTCTGGACGCGGACGTGATCGTGCGCGTGTCATCCGACGCGCCTTTTATCGACGCGGGCTTTGTCGATCATCTGATCGCGTTTCTGTTGGAGCAGAATGGCGATTATGTCCTGCTGGAAGAGAACGCCACGACGGCCCATGAAGGCGTCGATCCGTTCACTCGCCGCGGTCTCGACAGGCTGATGATGGATGCTGCGGATGATCCGATCGCCCGCGAGCATGTTACCGGCTATTTCAAACTCCATCCCGATTTCGTGCGCATCGTCCACGCACCGGCCTATCCCGAACTGGCGCATGAAGGCGCAAGGCTGACAATCGACACACCGGACGATCTCGCCTTCGTGGAAGTGTTGCATGAGCGGCTCGAAGCAAAGGCCGGCGAAGCCTCGCTCTCCGACTTGCTGCTTCTACCGGAACGTGCGCTGCAATTGCGTGCGATGAACGCCCATGTGAAGCAGAAACCGATTGCTGCAGCCGGCGGCCTCGCCTTGATCCGCTGCGATGGCGGAGGCGACTTCGGCTATGGCCATGTTAAGCGGATGGTGGCGCTAGCGCGCAGCCTCCGTGATCGCGAAGGAATCGGTGCCGTTTTCGCCGTAAACGGGACGCCGGATGCGCTGGCGCCAATCCGAAGCGCGGGATTCGAAGTGCTCGTCATCGAACGCGCGCGCGATGCGGACACACTGCGCACGCTGATAGAAACGCGCAAGGCGGACATGCTGATCTGCGACATGCGCGATGGCCTAGGTCGCGCGGAACTGGAACGGCTGGCGCGCAATGTTGCGATCACAGCAGTTATTGACGATTCGTCTAAGCGCCGTCTCGCCGCCGACGTCGCCTATTTTCCGCCGGTGCCGCAAGCTTTTCTGCTCGACTGGACGGGATCGGATTGCGTCGCGCGGCTTGGTTGGGAATGGGCGCTTCTTGGTCTTGGCAAGGCGAAAGTTAAGCCGCGCGCACATGCGCCGCGACCAACTTTGCTGGTGACAATGGGTGGCAGCGATCAATTTGGACTGACCCTGCGCACGGCGCGTGCGCTATCAAAACTCGATCCCGTCTTTCGTGCCCGGTTCGTGATCGGCCCCGGCATGGCGGACGGCGCGCGAACGGCGGGTGCTATCGCAAGGCTTGCTCCCAATTTCGAAACAATTGAAGGCGCCGGCGATCTGGCGGTCGAATATGCGAGCAGCGATGCAGCGCTTTCGACGTTCGGCGTGACGGCTTACGAACTCGCCGCTTATGGCGTGCCGGCGGTGTATCTTTGCCTGAATGAGGATCATGCGCAGTCCGCGTCGGCCTTCGAGCAAGCGGGCATGGGTCTTTCGCTTGGCCTTCAATCGCAGGTCGAAGATGCCGACATCGCGCGAGCGACATGGGCGTTGCTGAACGATCCGGTGCGGCGGCGCGAGATGCACGCGGCAGGATTGATGACCATAGATGGAGACGGTGCCGCGCGTATAGCAGCAGATCTTTCCGCTTCGCTGAAACAGCGCCGCGCTTCTACGCCTGCGAAAATTGCGATCTGAGCGCGGCGAGGGTCTGGCCAAAGCCATTCACCCAGTCACCCGCGCGTTGCGGCATGATGCAAACGCAGGATGGCGCAAAGGGCTCGCGAGCGTGGCCAAAACTAGTCCGGCTCGTATCGAGTAAAATTTTATAGGTTGAAATGCCTGCGCCAGCGGAAATCCATGACACGGCCGTCGGCGCGCTGACCACCGCGTCGAGCGAAGCCATCAGCGCGCAGGCGCGATCCAGTTCCTGTTTCTGATCGATACCGCTCGGAACGATGATCGGCCGGCCGGCGTGCTGCGCCATCCGCATCGTTCAACTCGCGCAAGACGGATCCGAACGTCATCACCAGTTCCGCCGCTTGGGGGGACGGGCCATGAGCGGGTCCTGCTCTGATGTTTTCTCGCTTGCCTCCTGCCAGAAGTGTGCCGTTGCCGCTGTATTTTTTATGTAATTAAATCAATTACTTACCTTGTTGCGAGAAGTTACCTTTCAGCGGCCCGGCAGAATTTTCCGGGCAAGAAGCCGTCTCCAAAGGATCGCGTGGACAGGGGAAAATGGCGCCCCTAGGGTGCCGTTTCCAGCGAATCCGAGGGCGTAAATAAAGTGGAAAAAGGCATCGGCCGGCTCGTCATCGTCCGCCATGGCGAGAGCGAGTGGAACAAGAAGAATCTGTTCACCGGCTGGCGTGACGTGAAGCTGACGGCGCTGGGCGAACAGGAAGCACGGGCGGCCGGAAAGCTCGTTGCGCAGGAGAACATCCCGTTCGACCTCGCCTTCACTTCGCTTCTGGGCCGCGCCATCAAAACGCTGTGGCTGATGCTGGAAGAAATGAATCTGACGTGGCTGCCAGTCGAGAAGCACTGGCGGCTGAACGAACGGCATTACGGAAAGCTTCAGGGCGATGACAAGATCGAAGCGGTGAAACGTTTCGGCGCCGAGCAGGTGAATATCTGGCGCCGCTCCTATGCAACGCCGCCGCCGCCCGTTGATCTGGATTCGCCCGATTATCCAAAGGCCGACCGCCGATATGCGGACATGATCGACGCCGATATTCCGCGCGGCGAAAGCCTGAGGGATGTTCTGCTTCGCGTGATGCCTCACTGGGAAAAAACCATCGTTCCAAAGCTCGCGGCGGGCCAGAATGTGCTGATTACGGCGCATGGCAATTCGCTGCGCGCACTGATGAAACACCTGGAAAATATTAGTGACGAAGAGATCGTTGACGTGAACCTGCCGACTGGCGTTCCGCGCGCTTACCGTCTCAACGCGAGTTTCAAGGCGGGCGACGCCCGCTTCCTTGGCGACGCCGCGGAAATCGAGAAGAAGATGAATGCGGTGAAACAACAGACGGGAAAGGCCTGAACACGCTGCGTATCCCTGCGTCCCTTTTGGCTGGGCTGGCTGCCATTCTGCTGGCCGTGAGTGCGCAAGCGAAACCGCATCACGACACGAAGCCGCCGGCGCCAGCGAAATCCCATCACGGGGTAAAGCCTGTGACGGCCGCAAAAACGCATCACATCGTCAAGCCTCGAACGGCGTCCAAGCCGCCGCAAAGCGTTGCGGCACCGGCACCGGCAGCGCCGGAACCGCCGATCGTCACCGACATGTCGCGCGCCGTGCCACTCGATCAGGCGGGCAAGCTGCCCAGCACGCAAGACCGCTTCAATACGCTCAAGACCCAGATCCAGAAAAACAAACCGATCGTCGAAAGCGCCAGGCAAAAGAACGATGCGCTAAACGCGCAGGCGGCAGCGTTGCGCAAGCGCCTCATCGAAACCGCGGCTCGCGTTCAGGCGCTCGAAGCGGAAAAAGGCACGCTTGATTCCGCCATCGCCGAACTTGTCATCGAGGAGCGGAAGATGTCGGCCAATTTTGCGCGCGACCGTATCAGAGTCGCACGCCTCCTCGGCGTGCTGGAGCGTTTGCAACACGACATGCCGCCGGTGATCGTCCTGAAAGCCGATGATGCGCTGGGCGCCACGCATGGCGCGATGCTGCTCGGCGCCTCGCTGCCGCGCATCTACGGCGCAGCGGCCACGCTGTCGCGCCGGTTGGCCGAACTGCGCAAAACACGAGCTGATCTTTTGATACGGCGCATCGACAGCGCGCGCAACGCGGTTCAGCTTTCCACTGCGCGCACGGAACTCGATCAACTTCTCGAGATCAAAGAGCGAGAAGCGCAGGCGGCGACAAGCCAATATGGCGATCTGCAATCCCAGCTGGACACCATCGCCGGCGAAGCGGCCGATCTCGGCGGCCTGCTGGCAAAGGTGGCGGCGCTGAGGGCGGCGATGCCAACGAACCAGAATGTCGTGGTGGTGAGCGCCCAAGCGGCGCCTTCGGCCTCCAGCCTTAAGCGCGGCGCGCTGCGCCGCCCGGCCGTCGGAAAGATGGTGGAGGGGTGGGGCGATGGAACTGGCGGCAACCTTTCCCCCGGCGTAACATTTCTAACGCAGCCGGGTGCTTCCGTTGTCTCACCCACCGATGCGCAGGTGCTTTTTTCCGGCCGTTACCATAAAACGGGCCAAGTATTGATCTTGGAAATGCCCGGTGGCTACGATCTTGTGCTTGCCGGCCTGGACCGCGTCGCGGTGCGCGCGGGCGACCAGCTTCTGGCGGGGGAGCCGCTGGGCACGATGCCGCCCAATCGCGATGGAGCGAGGCTTTATTTCGAATTGCGGCAAAATGGAAAAGGCACCAGCCCCGCACCGTGGCTTGATGTCGATTTGAGGAAAGCGAAGAAGTCATGAAACGTTATGCCTTTGTCGGTCTTGGCATGGTCGCGGGTTTTGCGGCAGCACTGACGCTGCTTCCCGCAGCGCATAGCGCTAGCGACAACTCCGCCTATCGGCAACTCGATCTGTTCGGCGACGCGTTCGAGCGGGTTCGCGCGAATTATGTTCGCCCTGTCGATGAAAGCCAGCTGGTGAACGCGGCCATCGAAGGCATGGTCTCTTCGCTCGATCCGCATTCGAGCTACATGGATGCCAAGGCCTATGCCGACATGCAGATCCAGACTAAAGGGCAATTTGGCGGTCTCGGCTTCGAAGTGACGATGGAAGACGGTCTGGTGAAAGTGATTTCGCCGATCGATGATACGCCTGCGGCGAAAGCGGGCCTGAAGCCCGGCGACTACGTCGCGGCTATCGACGGTACGCCCGTGCAAGGCATGGCGCTGAACGAAGCCATCGACAAAATGCGCGGCAATGTCGGCACCAAGGTGGTGCTCACCATGCTGCGCGCCGGCGTGAAGAAGCCTTTCGACGTATCGCTGACGCGTGCCATCATTCACGTGGACAGCGTGAAGTTTCATCGCGAGGGCGACATTGGCTATATCCGCCTTGCTTCCTTCAACGAAGAGACGGCGCCTGGCCTGGAAAAGGCCGTTCGCGAATTGAAGAAGCAGATCGGCCCGGGCATCCGGGGCTATATTCTGGACATGCGCAACAATCCCGGCGGATTGCTTGATCAGGCGATCACGGTGTCCGACGACTTGCTGCCCGGTGGCGAAATTGTCTCAACGCGGGGCCGTCATCCCGACGATACGCAGCGTTATGACGCACGGCCTGGTGACATTGCGGACGGCAAGCCGATCATTGTGCTGATAAACGGCGGCACGGCGAGCGCGTCTGAAATCGTGGCCGGCGCGCTGCAGGACGACAAACGCGCGCAAGTCCTCGGCCTCACCTCGTTCGGCAAAGGATCGGTACAGACGATCATTCCCATGGGCGAAAATGGTGGCGCGCTCAGGCTTACGACAGCGCGCTATTACACGCCGTCGGGCCATTCGATCCAGGCGCTCGGCATCACGCCGGACATCGCAGTAGCGCAGGGCGACGAAAGCGCGACGCCCAAGCTGGCGCGTCCGAGCGAAGCCGATCTGCCGGGACATCTGGCGGGCGACGCCGCCGGCAAGAAAGCGCCCCCGCAAGTGATCAAGCCGGCGCCCGGAAAAAAATATGACGATTTCCAGCTTTCCTATGCGTTGGATGTCATGCGCGGCAAAAATACGGTCGCGTTCGTCAAAAGCGCCGATGCAAATTGAGCCGGATCATGAACAACGAATGCGGCGTGCGCTTCGGCAGGGATCAGTGATGAAACAACGCATTTCTCTCACGCTTGCCGGCGGCGCCTTCGGCTTTTGTGCCGCGGCCGCGCTGTTTCATTTCGCTTACGGCGCACCGGAATCGCCTGGCTATTACAATCAGCTCGACCGTTTCGGCGCCGCCTTCGCAAAGGTCCGCGCCGATTATGTCGATCAGCCGGATGACCGCCTGCTTGTCGAGAATGCCATCGGCGGCATGCTCACCAATCTTGACGCGCATTCGAGCTATTTCGATCCCAAGACGTTTGCGGACATGCAGGTCCGGACTGAAGGTCAGTATGGCGGCATCGGCGTCGTGATCGAATCCGATAAAGGCACGATCAAGGCCGTTGCCGTCGTGGACGGTGCGCCGGCTTCGCGCGCGGGCATGAAGGCCGGCGATTCGATCCTTCAGATCGACGGCACGCCCATTACCGGCCTCAAGCTCGACGATGTGCAGAAGAAGATGCGCGGCGCCAGCGGCACCAAGGTCGGTCTCCTTGTCTCGCGCGATGGCGTCAAGGAGCCGTTCGACGTGAAGATCGTGCGCGGTCTCGTTCCGGTCGAGCCTGTCACGTCGCGGCGCGAAGGCGATGTCGGCTATATCCATATCCCGGCTTTCAACGATCATACCGATAGCGGTTTGCAAGCCGCGGTAGCGTCGCTGAAGAAACAGATCGGCCCCGGGATCAAGGGCTATGTCATCGATCTGCGCGACGATGGCGGCGGCGTTCTGGATCAGGCTGTCGCGGTCTCAGACGATTTCCTCGAGGGCGGCGAAGTTCTCTCGATGCGCGGGCGGACGGCGGATGACACCGAACGGTTCGATGCCCATCCCGGCGACATCACGCAAGGAAAGCGCATGATCGTTCTGATCAATGGCGGCACGGCCAGCGCCTCGGAAATCGTGGCCGGCGCGCTGCAGGATCACAAGCGCGCGACCATTGTCGGCACGACTTCATTCGGCAAAGGATCTGTGCAGACCATCATTCCGCTGAACAATGGGGATGACGGCGCGTTGCACATGACAACGGCGCGCTATTACACGCCGTCCGGCCGCTCGATACAGGCGCTCGGCATCACGCCGGACGTGGTGGTTGAGCAGGGCGACGAGCACGCCAATTCGGACACGCACTTCGAAGAACGCGAATCCGTGCTGGCGCATCATCTGGAGGCTGAAGGCCCGCATGTGAATGTCACGGCGGGAAAGCCCATCGAGCCGCCGGCGGGCAAGAAATTCGATGACTTTCAGTTGCGCTACGCAGTCAGCATGCTGCAAGGCGGCCCGGTGCTGTCCAGTGTGGAAAAACCTCACGCCTGAAGGCGCGAATTAACGCGGCCGTAACCGTAAATCGCGCTATGTAAGCGGGCATGATTGCGACCGAAATGGCCGGACAAGACGCCCGAGCGGGCGGCGCGCTGCGCCGCGGGCCGCCGCTGTTGGCATTCGCCTGGGCAGCGCTTGTGGCCATCTTGCTACTGACTGCCCTGCTGGTGACGCTGCTTGGAAAAGCGTCAGACGGCGATCCGTCCGTAGCTTTTGATCTCGCGCCCCTGGCCTCGCATCACGCGGCCCACCCCGCCGTGCCGGTGCGCAATGCCGCAGTGAACACAAATTTGATCGGCACCGGACCGCAAACGACAGCACCGATGCCCAGCGCTGCGCCAGCGATCATTGCGCCACAGCCGAGCCTCCCCGGAACAAAACTGCCGCCATCGGTCGTGCCCGCCAACATCGCCAAGCCGGTCTATGCCGGCATGGCGCTTGTCGCGGATCCCTCGCTGATTGAACCGACACCCGACGGCCCACTGCCGCGCATCGCCGATGACGGACGCATGCCGATGAATGCCTATGCGCCGCAGGTTCCAGCCGCGCCCGGACCGCGCATCGCCATCGTCGTCGGAGGACTTGGCATCAGCGCCAAGGCGACGGCTCTGGCTATCGCCAATCTGCCGCCTGCCGTGACACTCTCGTTCGTCCCCTATTCCAATGACGTGCAGCGCTGGGTTGGCGAAGCACGCCGCCGCGGCCATGAAGTTCTGCTGGAAGTGCCAATGGAGCCGTATGATTTTCCCGACAGCGATCCCGGTCCGCATACGCTGCGCGCCGGAACGGGCGAGGATTCCAATATCGACCGGCTGAGCTGGTCGCTGACGCGCTTTACCGGCTATGCCGGCGTGACCAATCTTTTGGGAGGCCGCTTCATGGCCGACTCCAGCGCGCTCGAACCCGTCATGACCTTCCTCGCGCGCCGCGGCCTCGTGTTTTTCGACAGCGGCTCGGCCACGCGGTCGGCGGCGCCGGACGTGGCGAAACAGATCGGCGCGCCCTTCGTGCAAAGCGCGGCGAATATCGACGCGATCCAGACCGGCATGGAAATCGACCAACGGCTTTCGGAGCTTGAGGCGCGCGCCCGACTCAACGGCTTCGCGGCCGGATCGGGCCTGCTCTATCCCGTCACCATCGACCGGGTTTCGACCTGGGCTGCCGGGCTTTCCGGCCGGGGCTTTGTTCTGGTTCCAGCTTCGGCCATAGTCCAAAGTGGCAAATAAAGCTCATTCCCCTTCATGTCCCGTCACACTCATTTGCGCCACGAAGATTTGCCATACCGGCCTTGTGTCGGCGTGATGCTGTTCGACCGGGAGGGACTTGTCTTCGTGGGAAAGCGCATCGACCAGACGGTGGAAGGCTGGCAGATGCCCCAGGGTGGAATCGACGACGGCGAGACGCCACAGCAAGCCGCCATCCGCGAGTTGGAAGAAGAAATCGGCACGGCCAAGGCGGAATATCTGCGCGAGATGGACGAATGGCTCGCCTACGATCTGCCGCAGCATCTTTTGGGCGTCGCTCTTCATGGCCGCTATCGCGGCCAGCGTCAAAAATGGATTGCGATGCGTTTCACCGGTACCGATTCCGATATCAACGTGGCGACGGCCGAGCCGGAATTCGCCAAATGGAAGTGGCTGGCCATCGAGGCTTTGCCGCGCCTTATCGTTCCTTTCAAACGTGATACCTACGCGCGGGTGATTGCGGCGTTCCGCGACCTCGCGGTGTCCGCCGCGTGAGATTTTCCCAATGAGTGTCAAGCGTATTCCTGTCGTGATGATTCACGGCGCTTTTTGCGGCGCGTGGGCATTCGCGCATTGGTGCGAGTTGTTCGAAGCACGCGGCTATCAGGTTCATCTTCCCGTGCTGCGCTATCACGATTGCGGCCAGCATCCGCCTGCGGCGCTGGGAACGATGAGCCTGCTCGATTACGCGGACGATCTGGAAAAGACTCTGGACGACATTGGCGAACCGCCGGTCCTCATCGGCCATTCGATGGGCGGATTGCTCGCCCAGATGCTGGCAGCGCGGCGAAAAATCCGCGCCTGCATCCTGCTCGCGCCAAGCTCGCCCTATGGCGTGTTGCCCACCACGCCGTTCGAAATTGCGTCGGCGCAGGCGCTCTATATGGCCGGCGATTTCTGGAACAAGCCGCTACGGCCCGAGCGCTGGATTGCCGCCGCCAACGCGCTCGACCAATTGCCGGAATCCCAACGCGAATCCGTGTTCGCGCGTTTCGTGCCGGAATCTGGTCTTGCCTCGTTCGAGATCATGCAATGGGCACTCGATTCAAAACACGCAAGCGCTGTGGATGCGAGCCGCGTAAGCTGCCCGGTGCTTTGCCTTGTCGGCAGCCGCGACCGCGTCAATCCTCCTTCGACGGTGCGCCATGTAGCGCAGCGTTATCGTCACAACGCGACGTTCGAGGAACTTGCCGGCCACAGCCATTGGCTGATCGGCGAGCCCGGATGGAAAAAAAATGCGGCGCGAGTGTTGGATTGGCTTGAGACTGTTGCACCGGCGCAGACCGCCAAGCGCAAGGCTGGCTAGTTCGACCCCACATCGTAACGTCGGCGACATCATCGACATCACCATCGCCGAGGCCCGCGTTTCGTATGGCGGCCAGGGCCAGATCACCGATGTGCAGCAGCCGCGCTATGGCTCGCAGCTCTACGACATTCTGATGCCATTTTGATTTTTCATCCCCGCCTTGGTGGGGCGGAGGGGCAAAAGCAAGCGGCCGGGCGCAAGACCCGGCCGTTTCGCATTTTCAGACGAAAAACAGAACTAGTCGTCCTTGTAAACTTTCTCGCGGCGCTCGTGGCGTTCCTGCGCTTCGATGGAGAGGGTCGCGATTGGGCGCGCATCGAGCCGCTTGAGCAGAATGGGTTCGCCGGTCTCTTCGCAAAATCCGTAAGAGCCGTCGTCGAGACGGCGCAGTGCCGAATCGATTTTGGCGATTAGCTTGCGCTGACGGTCGCGGGTGCGAAGTTCGAGCTGGCGTTCGGCTTCCGTGGAAGCACGATCCGCGAGGTCGGCGAAGGGCGTTGTCTCCGCCTGCAGGTTCAGAATCGTCTCGCGGCTCTCGCGCAGGATATCTTCTTTCCAAACGAGCAATTTGCGGCGGAAATATTCGCGCTGCCGTTCATTCATGAAAGGCTCGCTTTCCGATGGCTTGTAGCCGGACGGAAGTTCTGTACCCATGAAACACCCCAGTCGCTGAGTCGCCCTTGCCGAGCGGGCGGGTTTATACAGGTGCGGGCGGCGGCCAGCAAATGGAATTGCGCGGGCCGGGATTCACAAATAGTTCTTTTCAGGCAATTGCTTAGCTGGCGAGCCGGTCGATTTGCTCAAGCTTGGCAAGCTCGACCCAGGCGCGCAGCTCGATCTCGTCAAGAACCCCCTGAAGTTTCGGATCGGCGAAACCTTCCTGACGGCGGCTGACCGCCGTGGCGAGCCGGTTCAGCGTTCCGCGTGGAATTCCGCCGGCGAGCAGCCCGTCGCGGACTTCGTCCAGCATGTCGAGCAGACGCTCGCCATGGTCCAGACCCTTCGAGCGGCCATTCGTCGAATCGTCGAGCGACTGCAGGGTCAGAATACTTTCGACGGAAGCGATTGGGCCCGGCGCAGCAATGGTTTGCGCGCGCGGCTAACTGGCCACGTCTGAAACCGCGAACGCTTTGCCACTTGTTGCACCGCTTGCGATGCGGCGCACGGTCGATGAACCGATACGGCTGGTGCTCTTGATCTCCATGGGCACAAATCCCATTGCGACAGGCTACCATCGCTTGTCATGGTTAACATCAGGCTAATCTCAAAACCGCTGTTCAGGCGCGGTGGTAGGGATGACCTGCCAGAATGGTCAGCGACCGATAAAGCTGTTCGGCCAGCATGGCGCGCACCAGAAGATGCGGCCAGATCTGCGGACCGAAAGCCAAGCTTCTGCCCGCCTTGATGCTGGCGGGAAGTGCCAACCCGTCCGGCCCACCGATGATGAATGCCATGTCGCGCGCGCCGGCATCGCGCATCGCGCCCAGCATCTCGGCAAAGGAATCACTCGTCATGCCTTTGCCCTTCGCATCGAGGAGCACGACATGGGCGCCTTGCGGAATGCGCGCTGCAAGACGGTCACCTTCTTCGGCGATGCGCGAACGGGTTTCGCGCAATTTGGAAACATTCACTTCTTCGACGGAGACCGAGGTGAAGCTGAGTCGCTTGCCCATGGCTGCGGCGCGGCTGATATAATTTTCCGACAGCGCGCCTTCCGGCGTTCCGCGCGCTTGACCCACGGCGATAACAAACAGGCGCATGATTCAGCTTCCGGATGGCATCACTGTGCTGCGGCGCGCGGCTCGGCAACGCTCCACATGCCTTCAAGATCATAATAGGAGCGCACTTCGGGACGGAAGATGTGGACAATCACATCGCCCGCATCAACCAGAACCCAATCGCTCTGGCCAGCCCCATTGACGGGCCGGGTGCCGTAACCGGCCTCTTTCAGCTTGCGCGCCAGATGTTCGGCAATGGACGCAACGTGGCGGGAGGAGCGCCCGCTGGCGATGACGAGCGCATCGGCCAGCGACGAGCGGCCCCTCAAATCGATCGTCACGATATCCTCGGCTTTGTCGTCATCCAGCGATTTGATGATGCGCAGCAAAATCTCCGGCTCTTTTTCCGGCACGCGCGGTTTCACGGCAGCCCGTCTTTCAACATGCGGTTTCGCGATGGGCGCGGCGCTGCGTTTTTTTGGTGCTGCGGCTTTGGGCGCCTTGGCCGCACTTTGCTTTTTCACGGCGCGTGGTTTGGCGGCGGGTTTCGAGACTGCGGCTTTGGGCGCTTTTTTTGCGCCGGTACTTTTGCGGTTCAGAACGAAAGTCCTCCAGTCAAACGTTGCGATGCAACGCGATGGGGCAGGACTTGTTCTTGCCGTAAGCCTGCCAGCGATCGCGCTCCACCCTAAAGCTGTGCCATCCTAACACGCCGGAATTGCATGGACCAAGGCCTCGGCCCAACCGGTTTTCTCGCGCAGTTGGGTTGCGCTGAGCGGATTGCGCGGACCGTCCAATACGGTCAGCCAGGGCGGCCGCGCAGTGGAAGCCCGCCGCAAAGCAGCCGCCTCGCGTCGGTAGGCGCCGAAACGCTGCGCCGCCTTGGCATGAAGCGGCGCAAGCGTGGAACCGGGGCGCATGACAATCGCAATAGGAACCTCGTTGGCGATCTCCTCCCAGCGTTTCCAGCGGCGAAAACTCGCAAGATTGTCGGTGCCCATGAGCCAGACGAAACGCACCTGCGGAAAACGGCGCTTGAGCTTCTTCAGCGTATCGATGGTGTAGCGGGTGCCGATTTCGCGTTCGATATCCATTACGAAGACCCGGCGGTCGTTTTCAAACATGGCAGCGGCATAGGCCAGACGTTCCGCCAGCGGCGCCATGCCAATGCTGGGCTTGAGCGGGTTTTGCGGTGACACCAGCCACCATACATAATCGAGGCCAAGTTTCTTGATCGCCAGATTGCTGATGTGCAGATGGCCCTCATGCGCTGGATTGAAGGACCCGCCCAGCAATCCGATCGTGAGCCCGGCCGCGACAGGACCCGGCGGCCTCAGCCAGTGCAATCGCGGTGTAGCGGACTTCATGGCCGCACCTGCCCGGTTCCGCGCACGATATATTTAAACGTCGTCAGTTGCTCGGCGCCCACCGGCCCCCGCGCGTGCAGCTTGCCGGTTCCGATTCCGATTTCCGCACCCATCCCGAACTCGCCCCCATCTGCGAACTGCGTCGAAGCATTCCACAAGACGATGGCGGAATCGAGCGCGGCAAGAAACCCCTCCGCGGCGGCGCAGTGCCTCGTGACGATGGCTTCGGTGTGATGCGAACCATAGGTCTCGATGTGCCGGATCGCCTCGTCCATGCTATCGACCATCTTCACCGCGATGATCGCATCCAGATATTCCGTGCGCCAGTCTTCTTCCGTGGCGAGCTTCGCGGACGGGAAAAGTGCGCAGATGTCTTTGTCGCCACGAATTTCGCAACCGGCGTTTTTCAGGTCGTTTAGAATGGCGACGCCAAGCGATGAAACAATCGCGCGATCGATTAGCAGTGTTTCCGCCGCGCCGCAGACCCCGGTGCGCCGCATCTTGGCGTTCAGCACGATTTGACGCGCCATATCCGGATCGGCGCGCTCATGCACATAGACGTGGCAGACGCCTTCCAAATGCGCGAGCACCGGAACGCGGGCTTCGGCCTGTACGCGCGCGACCAAATCCTTTCCGCCGCGCGGAATGATGAGATCGATGGCGCCGTTCAAGCCTTCCAGCATCATGCCGACAGCGCCACGATCCGTTGTTGATACGAGTTGAATGGCAGCCTCAGGCAAACCAGCGGCGCGCAGACCCTCAAGCATGGCAGCATGGATCGCGGCGGATGAGCGCGACGATTCCGATCCGCCGCGCAGGATCACGGCATTGCCGGATTTAAGACATAGCGCGCCCGCATCCGCCGTCACGTTCGGACGGCTCTCATAGATCATGCCTATGACGCCAATGGGCGTTGAGATACGCTGAATATTCAGACCGTTAGGGCGTTGCCAGCGCGCCAGTTCACGGCCGATGGGATCGGCCAGCACGGCAATTTCTTCGAGTCCGCGCGCCATCGCTTCGATTTGCGTTTCGTTGAGCGTTAGCCGGTCACGCAGCGCAGCCGTCAGATCTTTCGCGGCGGCCAGATCTTGCGCATTGGCGGCGAGGATTTTCGGCGCGTGCTTGCGGATCGCGGCGGCGGCGAATTTCAGTGCTATATTCTTCGTTTCTGTGGGTGTCTCGCGTAGAGCCCGCGCCGCTTCGCGTGCACTGTGGCCGAGCGCTTTCATCCACGCGACGAGATCGGTTTCGTTCGCGCGCAACGTCATTTGTCCGTTCCCTGCTGTGCGAGCAAGGCCAGATCGTCGCGATGAATAAGTTCGTCGCGCCCGCGGTAGCCGAGGATGGCTTCGATCTCGCCCGTGCGTTTGCCGGCGATGCGTTCCGCGTCGGCAGCGTCGTAGGCGACAAGTCCGCGCGCGATTTCGTGGCCCTGCTGGTCGCGCACGACAACGGCATCGCCGCGCTCGAAGCGGCCGTCGATCTGACGCACACCTGCGGGAAGCAAACTTTTGCCCTCGCTGAGCGCCTTCACCGCGCCCGAGTCCACGATCAAAACGCCTTCGGGCTTCAACACACCGGCGATCCAGCGCTTGCGTGCGGCAACCGGCGTGACGCTGGCGCGAAAGCGCGTGCAACGCGCGCCGTCCACGATGGCGCGCAACGGATGATCGACGGCGCCTTTGGCAATGATCACTTCGGCACCAGCGGCCGTTGCAATTTTCGCCGCGATCAGCTTCGACACCATGCCGCCGCGCCCGACACCGGACATTGACGTTCCCGCCATCGCTTCAATGTCGCGTGTGATCGCCGCGACTTCGGGAACCTGCGTTGCGCCGGCGTCGCGCCTGGGATCGGCGGTGTAAAGTCCATCGACATCGGAGAGCAACACGAGGCAATCGGCTTCCATCATGGAAGAGACGCGTGCCGCCAGCCGGTCATTGTCGCCGAAGCGGATTTCGGTCGTCGCCACCGTATCGTTCTCGTTGATGACGGGAATGGCACCCAGCGCCAGCAAGGTTTTCAGCGTGGCGCGCGCGTTCAGATAGCGATTGCGGGTTTCGCTATCGCCGAGCGTCAGAAGAATTTGCGCGGCAACGATTTTCTCGCAGGAGAACATGTCGGCATAGGCCTGCGCCAGACGCACCTGCCCGGCCGCCGCGGCGGCCTGGCTCTCTTCGAGTTTCAGAACGCCGCTCTTCAGACCCAGCGCATGACGGCCGAGCGCGATCGCCCCGGAAGATACGAGGATAAGCTCCTTGCCCGTCTCGCGCAGCGCGCGCACATCGGCGCAGAAGGATTGCAGCCATTCGCGCTTTAGCGCCCCGGTCTCCTGGTCGACCAGAAGCGCTGATCCGATTTTGACGACGACACGGTTCGCAACGGCAAAGGATTCGCGCATCGCATTCCCTTTAGTCTTACTGCGTCACAAAGTTTTGCGTTGTGTTGTTGGCGAGATTAGAGCGGCGCAGCATGGACATCGCGGCAGGCTTCTGACGAGGGCGAGGATGAGCCATCGTCGCATGGTCGCAATCGAGTTTGGAATGTGGCGTTCGGACCGCAGCG